>Ga0315282_10000391_pt1 | contig 87444 bp, 98 predicted proteins | sample YL17G07_20_MG_FD_203693 | JGI IMG/M metagenome (GOLD analysis project Ga0315282, IMG submission 203693) | Sediment microbial communities from Yellowstone Lake, YNP, Wyoming, USA - YL17G07_20 | ecosystem: Environmental > Aquatic > Freshwater > Lake > Sediment | place: USA: Wyoming | collected...
AGTCGTACATAGCAGGCCTGCTCAAGCATTCCAAGGAAATGTCCGCCATACTGGCACAGTGGGTCAACTCTTACAAGCGGCTTGTTCCAGGTTACGAGGCCCCGGTGTACATAGCCTGGTCTCAGAGGAACAGGTCGGCGCTCGTGCGCGTCCCGCTGTACAAGCCGGGCAAGGAAAACGCCACCAGGGCCGAGCTGCGGTGTCCCGACCCGGCGTGCAACCCTTACCTAGCCTTCGCCGTCATGCTGATGGCGGGGCTGAGAGGCGTGGAGGAGAAGTACGAACTGCCCGAGCCGATGGAGAAGAACCTGTACCACCTCACCGATGCGGAGCGCAAAGAGCTGGGTATAGACAGCCTTCCGGCGAGCCTCGGCGAAGCGCTCGCATTCACCGAGAACAGCGAGTTCGTCCGCCAGACTCTCGGCGATCACACCTTCGAGAGGTTCATCGAAGTGAAGAAACGGGAGTGGGACGAGTTCAGAATCCAGGTGACGGAGTACGAGCTGAGGAAGTACCTCCCCGTTCTCTAACGCTTGCAGGCAGCGGCATCCGTTTGCGGGCTGCACGAGCCCGCCGGCGCGTGGTCCGCGCTCCTTGCTGGGTTCGCGAACCTTGCGAATGGCCATGCGGGGCAGCGCATCTGGTCCGGCTCACACTCCTTGCGCCGGATATCATCGAGGCGATCCTGATCGGCGAGGAGCCAAGCGGATTGTCGCTGACCAAGCTGACTAAGCAACTGCCGGTGGTGTGGGATGAACAACGAGGTATATTCGACCTCACGCATTCTAACTGGTATGGGATGGCGGGATCAACTATCTAGCAAAGAAACGGCTCACGGGCCAGCCACTATACCCCCGGGAACCGCCGCTCGACAGTGCCTCGAATGCGCGCGGGACATTCAGAAGCTGCGCAGCTATCGGGAGCCGGGCGAGTCCTTCACAACTGCTCGTTGGGTACCGATCTTCTGCGCGTCTACCGGCATCTCTTCCCCGCCGTAGACAGTGCCCACGACAAGAACAGCGCTGCCATCCTTCGTCCATCCCTCGATCTTGCGTTCGGCGGTCACGGGAGAGGACCCCTGCACGCGGTCTTCCCACTTCGACAGCAACCTGGGCTTGCCAGTGGCCACATCGGCGGTCCAGAGTCTCTCTATGAAAGCCCCCATCGGCTCGCCGTAGTTGAGCGTAGTGAGAACCGCAATTCGCTTGCCGTCCGGTCTGAAAGCGAATGCGACACTCACTTCCTCGTTCGCCAGCTTCTGGAACAGGGTGACAGGTATCTTCCGAACGTGTTTGCCCTGAGTATCGCTGAGAAAGACCCCTGTGCCGTCATAGAGCGCAATCAACTTGCCGTCAGGAGAGAGGACTGCTGTTTCGATAGCTCGCGGCCACCGTTTGTGGATCGGATGATTCGACGAAAGAACGCGACTCGTGACGTTGCTTGGCTCTTGGACACTTGCCTGAGACTGCGGCTGCTTGTTGTGATGCTTCGCTGCCGCGACACTACCGCGTTCACCACTTGCGGAATGGCTGTCAGCACTTGTGCGTGTAGTCGGCCTGCCACATCCGCACAGCACAGTTGCCAAGGCCAGTACCACGGCCATAACGAACGGTCTCCGTTTCATGTCTGCTCACCTGTCTCTCGTGGACACGGGCACGACCGCAGGCGTATTCTGCCCAGTCGCGCCCACGCCCCGCATAGAACACTAAGGACCGAGATATATGCGGTCTTCAGCAACATAAGCGTCGGTCTCGCGCCAGTCTATTCCGTTGCCTTTTGCGGGATTGCTCCCCGATCCCCAAATGCCGGAACTAGGCGTGCAATCGGGCGTCCACCACACCGCCTCAGTTCCTCCACCAGCGGCGAAGTGGTAAAGGATCATATCGCTCACTTCTTCTCCCCAGACAGAGGAGCCGTCCCGCACCACACCCGCATGTCCGGTAGCAAAGGAATGAGCGCGTTTCATCGTGGCGGCGGGATACCACATCGCGCCATAGGCGTTCGATACTATGACTGTCTTGTAGTTGAAGTACTCATCGAACCCTTGGATGACCAGGATGCTGGTGTCGAAGGATATCCAGTAGGCCATATAGACGCTCATTCCAGCCATGAAGCGGAAGCTGGATCCCAAGCCCATGTTCACACGTGCCCGTCCGAAGCTCTTCTTGCCTGCGGTATTGGTGAGGAAGTAGGCATCCCACGTGTTACGGAGGAAGTTGCGATTCCACATCAGACCCGCGTCGACATCAACCTTCTTAGGACCGTATGTCAGCCCTGCAACGTGGCTGCCCATGTATATGTAAGGTGTTGTCTTGTCCCCTCGGAGGTCTATGCCGTTGCGGTCAGGAAGCACGAAGTTACCTGCCACGCCAAAGTAGTAGTGGCCAGACTGCTGCTTGGTCGATATCCGCCGGTATACGCCGTCACTTGGAGGAAGCAGTTGCGGTGTCCATCCTGACAACGCTTGGCCGCCCTCTTCGCTTGAATCAGTGTCGTTGTCCCATGTGTCGTGTGTTACGGGGAAGACCTGCCCGGAACTATGGACGAGTAGCGTCGTGCCCTCGATCAAGTATCCGTCTGGCGGTTGAGGCGTGGGCTGTGTCGAATCATAGATGGTCCCATCAGGGCCGCAGACCCTTATGTAGTCTGCGTAAACACTGACCCTTGCCTGAACCGCACTGATTACATCGTAGACGCTTCCTCCCCAGGGGACAGCGCCAGCATAGGGAACTGCCGAGTTCTCGTCGGACGGCTGACTGATACCTGACGAAGACAGGGCCTTGATCGTGTAGAAGTACTCTATGTCCTCAGTGAGACCCGTGTCCAGGTACGTCAAAGCGGTCACGGGAGTGGAACCGTTGAGCGGGTTGTCGTAGTCTTCGCCACCCGAGGTCAGACCTCGGTAGATGTTGTAGCCTGTAGCGCCGGGAGTCGCAGGCCAGTAGAGCCTTATTGTGCTCGTCCCCGTCGCATAGGCTTCAAGGCCATCGGGTGCCGCCGGCGTGATCGGTGTGAAGTCAGAACTCGAGGCGACGCGAACGACACGAGCCGGGTTGCTGGATACCGTCTTGAGGCCGGAGATTCCGGTCGCAGCCACGTAGTCGTCGATGTCAGGCATGTAGGTGATGACGCCTTCGATGCAAACACCAGTTGAGCCTGAACCATCACTCAGGTTCGAGCCGTCATCAACGTAGAAGTATCCACTTCCGGTTGCCGTAACCTTGCCCCATGCCCGAACCAGCAGACCGACATTGTTAGTACCCGTGCCCCCGGCGGGGCCTTGGGTGAGAACATTGAGGTTTCCTCCGCCGACAGCTTTGTTGTTCAGACCGAGTGGTCTCGGCGCATCCCCGGACGAGTCCATCTGTGTGTACGCATAGTTGATAGCTCTCTCGCCGTCAACGGTGGTCATTTCACCGCCTGAGATCGTGACGATGTCGCCAGCGTGCAGAGATTCCGCTGATGCGCTGTCGTTAACACGGATGCCGCATGCGCGACTTGGCTCCTGCACGCAGAAGTAGCCGAGTGCAGGAAACGTCCTGCTGACGACCTTTCCTGACAGGTCTGCTGTCAGATAGAGTCCGTCTGCGAACGTCTTGGCCCAGGCGATGGTGCCCTGTGCCACCGTCTGGACGCTGCCGATATAACCGTCAGGATCGAAGCCGGGGCCGCTGTCCACGTCCAGGACCTTGTCAGAACCGCTGGTGTGGATCGTTCCTGTGACCTTATTCACGCGGTCGTCGGCCACTACGGTGCCAGTGTAGTAAGTAGTAAGCGTGTCGTAGGTGTCGTCCTCGCCCATCACGAACGACCCGCTGGTTGCGGAGTTCATCGGCTTGCACTGAAGCTCGACTGCCGTGCCGTCTGTCTGGGCTTTTGCTTCCGCAATAGTCGCGCAGTAAACGGGTGGGCTCTCCGAATCCAGGCCATCAGGCATCGGCGGGAGATCGCCTTCGCTCATGACAGATACGCTTGCTGTCTCTGCGGAATCCTCGCATGCCAAGTCAGCAAGTGAACGCTTGCACGGCCAATCCATGTCGAGACCCTTGATTGGCATGAACGGAACGGCCTTGCCATTGCGAGAGCAGTAGACGGTGACATTCTCAGGGCAAACGATCAGAACTCTTTGCCTAATCTCACTGCCGTCTCTGGACACGCCTGAGAATGTGGAGAGGATGCCGGTTACATCGACGTTCCAGTACTCCTTGACCGGGAGAGGTCTGGTGCTCACGACAGCAAGCCGAGGTTTCGCGGGTTGCGGTTCAAACCATTCTTTGATTGCGAATGATTTCCCGCTTCTTCCACAGCGTATCACCTCTTCGCACGGTAGCGTGACGCGGCTTCCATCAGGTTGCATGAGACATGCGCCGATTGTGCCTGGATCACCATCCCTGATGGGCGTTCGAGACCAAGCGACGCCGGATGCGAGAAACAGGGCCACAAGAAGCAGGTACACTACCACTTTGGAGAACGACTTCATTGCAATTCCGCCTCTCCGATCCGAGTTGCTAACGGGCAACCCGTGCCATTGTGCGCCATGATACTCCGGGACGCGTGGCCCGTCAATGCCCTTGCTCCAAGCTCAACATCTCGTGGGTATCATCCGCTACTCCGGTCGAGTGAGCGCGAAATGGTTGCGAAATGTACCAAAGCTGAGATCAAAACCTCCTTTGGACCTAAATGCAAAAGTCCAAAGGCGACAGAGAAAAAGGCGGCAAAGAGAGAAAACGGGGCCTCGATGTGTGATTCTGGCGGTAAAGCCAGTCCAAAGGCCGGGCTTGTTGGCGTCGGCTCAGACATCGCATCTGAGCACGAAATCCACGCGTGAAATGCCGAAAGCGCCGGAATTCAGATCACCGGCGCTTTCGCTAGAGAGAAACCTTGTTCAAGTTACATTGGTGGAGGAAACGTGCCCTCCGCAACAATCGTCAGAGAGATTCTCTGAAGTCCGAAGGGTTCGAATTCGCAGCGTCCCTGACAGGCATCACACATGCCATGCTTCGTAGGGTCTCAGTATCGGCGTAACCGTCAAACCACCCACACCTTGAATGCGGTGCTTTGCGGCTTCATACTGTCCTCATTGCTGAGTGCAAGGAGGGCGTGTGATGACGAACGCGGGGCGTCGGAAGCTGTGGCGGGATCGGGTGGCGGACTATCGGGCGAGTGAGTTGCCGGTTCGAACGTGGTGCGAGAAGAATGGGGTCAGCGACAACCAGTTGCGTTACTGGCTGGGCAAGATCGACGAGGAATCGCCCGCGTCGGAAGGTTCCGAACCCGAGTCTGGGTCTGAAATAGAGAACTCCGCTTGGGCTCGGGTGGAGATAGTCGAAGACCGAAGCGCGGTCGAGCCCAGGAATGGGCGGTCGGTGGGCTCGGTTGAGTCGCAAGTGAGCGTGCGCGTTGGGGTGGCGACAATCGATGTCCGGTCGGGCTTCGACGCGAGGTTGCTTGCAGATGTACTGCGGGTGGTCGTTGCCGTCAGCGCCACGACCGAGCTCGGTGTGAACCCAGGTAAGGGAGCGGCGACGTGTTGAGCGCGATCAACCCCCAGCGCGTGTATCTTGCCTGCGGGCCGACCGACATGCGCAAGTCCATCGACTCTCTTGCCGCGATCGTCTCGGTCACATTCGAGCTGGATGTGTTCTCCGAGAGCTGGTTTGTCTTCTGCAATCGAGGCCGGGACAAGCTCAAGATCCTCCACTGGGACACCAATGGCTTCTGGCTTCACTATCGACGCCTGGAGCGAGGTCGATTCCGATGGCCCCAGGAGGACCAGACCGGGCCGATGGCGATCAGTCGCCGCCAGCTCGATTGGCTCCTTTCGGGACTATCAATCGAGCAGGCTCAGGCGCATCTGGAGCTCTCCGCGCGGCGGGTTGCCTGAAAAAAGTGCGGATATTTTTGGCGACAGGCATGGACGGGCAGGTCGAGTGTCTAAGTAGTATGCGTGGCTACACTCACTCGCGATGAACTCATAGCCGAGAACGGGCGACTTCAAGCCATCAACCAGCAACTGGAAGCCAAGGTAAGCTGGTTCGAGGAGCAGTTCAAGCTGGCTCGTGCGCGGCAGTTCGGCTCGTCGAGCGAGGCGACCCAGGAAGTATCCCAGGGCGCGCTTGTCTTTAACGAGGCCGAGGCGACGCTGGACTCGACTCCCGAAGTTGTCGAGAGCGAGACGATCACCTACACTCGCGCTCGCAAGCAGGCTGGTCATCGCCGGGAGATGCTCGCTGAGTTGCCGACCGAGGTTCGGGAGTATCGATTGCCCGAAGACGAGCAGGTCTGCTCGGCGTGCGGCGGTCGGATGCACGAGATGAGCGCCCAGACTCGCGATGAGCTTGAGATCATCCCCGCTCAGGTGAGAGTGATACGCCACGTCCGCTACGTCTACGGCTGCCGGCACTGCGACAGGAACGAGATCGAGGTTCCAATCGTGACCGCTCCGGCGCCCTCTGCGCTGATTGCCAAGAGCCTGGCGTCGGCCTCCGCGATTGCCTACGTGATGAGCGAGAAGTTCGTGGAGTCGATGCCGCTCTACCGGCTGGAGAAACACTTCGAGCGCCTTGGAGTGGATCTTCCGAGGCAGGTCTTGTCCAACTGGATCATAAAGGGCGGCGAGATGATGCAGCCGATCTATGACCGCATGCGCGAGGGGCTTCTGGAACTTTCTATCCTGCATGCCGACGAGACGACGCTTCAGGTGCTGCATGAATCAGGTCGGTCTGCTCAGAGCAAGTCCTACATGTGGCTCTATCGCAGCGGTCGGGACGGTCCTCCGATTATCTGCTATGAGTATCAACCAACTCGAGAAAGCGATCATGCGAGGCGATTTCTGACAGGCCCTTCGACTGGGCTCAGGACAGGCCCTTCGACTGGGCTCAGGACAGGCTTCGCGGGTTATGTGCACGCCGACGGATATGCCGGCTACAATGATCTGCCTGGTGTGACGCTTGTGGGCTGCTGGGCGCATGCCAGGCGCAAGTTCACCGATGCCACGAAAGTGCTGCCCAAGTCGCAGCGCAACGATCCGTCTCACATGGTCAACGTGGCCTTGAGGCACATCAACAAGCTCTTCGAGATCGAGCGGACGATCCGTGACGCCTCGCCGGAGGAACGCAAAGACGCTCGAGAGGCGAAAAGCCGTCCGATAGTGGACGAGTTCAGGTGCTGGCTGGACTCTGCCTTATCGAAAGTCTTGCCCAAAAGCGCGTTGGGGGAGGCAGTCGCCTACTGCCGGAACCAGTGGCCGAAGCTGATCGTGTTTCTCGAAGACGGTCGATTGGAGCTCGACAACAATCGCGCCGAGAGGTCAATCAAGCCGTTCGTGATAGGCCGCAAGAACTGGCTCTTCGCCAACACTCCGCGAGGAGCGAAGACCAGCGCCGTGATCTACAGCATAGTCGAGACCGCCAAGGAAAACGGCCTCAACCCGTTCGACTATCTCAGGTTCGTCCTGGAGCGGATCAGGTCTCTCGAGCTTACCTCCGATGCGAGCGAGCGCGCCGCGGCCATCGACTCGCTGCTGCCGTGGAGCGATTCGGTCCAGTCCGCCCTGCAATCCCAGCCGCCACTCGATCAGGCCAAGGCGGAGTAGCGTCTGTCATGGTGTGCCTGGTTTGACGCTTACAGAAAAACACCAATTGATATTACAGCAAGTGTCGATAGTTGCTTCAATCTCATAGTTGTGCTCCTATTCCTTGTCAATACAAGTTCTTATCAATTTGGGATAACGCCTGTATCGTGCCTGCGTATGAACCGCCGGATAGCTACGAGCAATATAGTGTCTAGTGCAATAACGATACCAACCGAGACAAACTGTTCCAAGCCAGGCGGTGGATCATAATCTTCAGGCATTGACAAGCCTATCAACACAGCACCAATAAACCCTAGAACCACATATGCGATTCCAGACAAGGCCCAAGATGCGTTGAATCCCAGTCTGCGTTCCCTGATCGCATGTACTACCACTAGCACGATTCCAAACATCGACAGCACGGGAGCTCCTATCATTGCTGACTTCCACAGATAGGGACATATGCGAGTGAGTATTGGTTCGTCGTAATGACAATCCCAATTCTCGTAATATAACCAAACCACCCCAGCCGCCTGGCTCAGTAACATCCATACGAGGCAGAATCGGCAGAATGTTGCAGTTATACGCATGCTCTTTCTCCACTCGCCTACTTTGTGTAATGACGTGTCAGCACTTGTTGGTTGCTGTCAAAGTCACGATATGAGTGTATCCAATCGTTGAATCGTATTCCATGATCTGGGCTAGCTGAGATGGTCGTGTCTTTTGCGATAAAAAGACCAGCATGACCCACCTGTCTGCGCAATGGCCACGTTAATCCCCCTCTTGCCGTGACATCGCCAGCAGCTCCTTTCTCCGGGTTAGACAATATGCTTAGGCAAGGCCAGTGATAACTCTTGTTGGACAGGTGGTAGGCATTCTCGGGCCAGTCACCACCCTTGGTTGGCCAGTCTCTTCCCCATCGATATTTCTTGTGCTTGTTTCCTAGTACGTAAGCATCTCCTGCTGCTGTAGTGCATTTGTTGCGCCCAGACATGTCCCGCCGCCCAGCTCTTGCCGGGCAAGCATCGCTCTTCTTATACCCTCCCAGTTTGTACAGCATGAAGGCGATTGCGTTCATCTGGCTGGTGTTGCCTTTCGCAAGATTGTAGCCTTTCGCTATCCACCCTTGGACGAGATGCTCCGCGACAGTTGCCCACTTCTGCTGATCGGTGGATTGGGATTTCTTCCATGACTGCAGAACCTTGAGCGCGTGCTTAAGCGACAATTGCTGGACGTTCTGTGCGTATCTCTTCTTTTTCGGCACACCGGGGGTTTGGCTCTGCGTTGCCTCGGCCAACGCGATACTACTAACAGAAGCCGATTGCATCTGGCTTCCGCCCGTGGTCAACAACACCCCAACGTGAACGCTCGCCGCCTTCCAGAAGTCGTCGTAAGCGGTTGCCTGAAGAACATGAACCCCATCTATGAGTTGCATCGCGGTGAGATCGAACGTATAGTCCACGTAATCAGAACCACTGGAGGAGATGTTACCTCCCCAACAATCGTCAGGGAGATTCTCTCAAGTCCAAAGGATGCGTGGAAACACACCGCCGGGCATGTCCCCTAAGTAATAATACACGCCGAGGCGAGAATCCTCCAGGAATGAACCTAATGTGTACCTGCTGCGGCCGCACCTGTCGTCTCTGTGCCGATCTTCCCAAGTGACTTGACATCACGCACGAAAGATTCCATTGAACGGGACAGGTTGTTCAGCACGGCGGCCCACTCTCGGAGGTGATCTCTACCGTTTTGGGTGATGCTGTAGATGTGGCGCGCGGGGCCAGAGCCACTCGTGTCCCAGTCGGAGGTCACATGTCCCATTGTCTCGAGACGCTGAAGCGTTCTGTAGAGAGCACCTCGGTCTATCTCTGCATCGGTCAGCGCGTGGTTTTGGAGGTTGCCGCCAAGTTCGTAACCATATGCAGGTCCATCATGCTCAAGCACGTATAAGACAACCGGCTCCACGAATCGGTAGAGGTTGCCCATTGCGCAAGTGCATGGGCGCTCCCCCGCATGTCTGTTACAGTGTCCTCTTGGCATCTTGTCCTGGCTCCTTAGTGGTTGAAGCTGCGGCGTCCTGATGGGTGACATTGCCTCCCGGCTATTCGCTCCCTGAGGGCACGCCCTTACTCCACAATCTTATCATACCACATATGCTCCATAGATGCGAATTGCATCCATTGCTGGAATGCTGTATAATCGGTTGAGGTTGCGCCGAGGCGCAGCGAGAGGACTGGAATCATGTTTGGTCTAAGATCGGTGAAGTCACGTGTTCGCCTGATGCCGCTGCTGCCGTTCTTTTTCATGGTGGTGGCATCGCCGCTTACTCACACCTGTACCGATAGTCAGACTGTCCAGTCGGCTTCCTCCACAGTCCGAACTTCACGTGGGCACAGTGTAGAGGCGTTCGCGACAACTGCCTCGGCGCCGTCTCGCGGCCGCGACTCGTGTGCCGCTTGCATGTGGGTGCAGAGTACCTCGACGTTATCACCGCCCATATGCGCTCTCTCCAGCATCGCCCTCGTGACTGAATTCATACGCTACCATCACGAACACCGAGTTGCCGGTATCTTCCAACCGCATGCGCCTCGCGCCCCGCCCGTTGGCTAGTCCACCTCCGACTCCTCACACGCTGCACATACATCTGAATAGTCGGTAAGCGTCGCTTGCGTACTATTCCGGGCTGTGCATCGATGTGTGCGGCGTACCCCGATTTCCACCAGATGGAGGATTAGCTCGATGATGAAACACGCTTGTATAGCGACTATCTGCCTGCTCCTGGTATCACAATCTTCGTGGTCTCAGGATGCGCCGGGTTCTCAAGGTACACGGCCCATGAGAGACACGGTCACAGTATCGCGGGAAGAGTTTGAGAGCCTCAAGGCAAAGGTAGCAGAGCTGCAGCAGCAACTGGAGCGGCTCCTGAGTAAGGAAGCAGCATCTCAGCCGAGTGGACCGGAGTCGCCGGGCGAGGCAGGCGACGCAGACACCGGTTCCGCAGCCACCGCTTCGCCGCCGCAATCGGGCGCTGGCGGCCGTCATCTTGCGCTGCCGGACATCAGTCTCATAGTCCAGGCCAAAGCAAAGGCAACCGGCGATAAGAACGATCCCGCAAAGCAGAAGCTCCAGCTTACAGAGGCCGAGCTTGGCATCCAAGGCTATATCTACCCTAACGTGAAGGCGGACGCGTTCATCGCTGGAAGCCCCTCCGAGAATGCGCCGTTCCAGGTAGAAGAGGCTTATCTCACTTACCTGGGCCTGACAAAAGGGCTGAACATCAACGTGGGTGAGAAGCACGTGCCATTCGGGCGCACCAACCTGCTTCATAACCATTCCTGGCTGTGTGCGCGCCAGCCACTGGCCATATCCAACCTCGTGGCTTCCGAGAGCCTCTCCGGCCAGGGCGCGAACTTCAGCTATCTGTTCCCCACTAAGAGCAATCTCTTCGCGCAACTCGACCTGGGCACCTGGGCCAACGGAACTGAGGGAGAGCAGTCCGACCTCCCCAATATCGTGGCCGGACCCGGCGCGAACCTTACCGACCGCTTCGAGACCGCTCGCCTCTGGACTTCGTACCCAACCAGCGAGCGCGATGAGCTTGAACTAGGCGGTTCGTGGGCAGGCGGGAAGTCGAACGAGGATCCGCTCACGCTTGAAACGGATCGCGTCCGTCTCACTGGAGTGGATCTGAGCTACCGACACTTCGGCGAAGGTGACAAGAGGCTGCTGCTTCGCGGAGAACACCTCTGGCGCAAAGGCTCGACGGACTCAAGTGGCGACACCGCGAAGGGCTACTACCTCTTCGGGAACTACCGGATGAACAAGTACAACAGCATCGGCCTCTTATATGACTGGTCTGAGTTCCCCCAGGCAACCCACCTTCACGAGTCGGCGTTGTCCTTGATCTACACAAAGCAGTTCTCTGAGCAGTACTATCTGCGTCTTCAGGCGATCCGCGGCTCCCGACCTGACTGTGGCGGCTTCAATGAGCTCTGGCTGCAGTGGGTCTGGGGGGTCGGGCCGCACACCCACAACTTGGAGTAAGTCCCTTTGTTAGGCGGACCCACTAGAAAGGATGTATGAACATGAAAACGTTGTTGCGTAGCGTGCTCGGTGCAGTCTTCTCTCTTGCTATAGCTGCCGGAGTTGGTACCTCACCGGCCGTAGCCTCAATCGACATAGTCGCTGCCACGCCTGAGTTGGCCGATATTGCGAAGCAGGTCGGCGGCGACAAGGTTTCTGTCTACTCGATTGCCAAGCCGAACCAGGACTACCACATGATCGAACCAAGGCCGAGCGATGTCTCTCGAATCGCGCGGGCGGACATGGTTGTGCGCATAGGTTTGGACCTCGACATGTGGTTCGATGCCCTGATGAACGCTGCGAGCAATCCCCGGGTGCGAAAGGGCGCCGCTGGCTATGTGGACGCCTCGGTCGGCGTCAGGAAGCTGGAAGTTCCGAAGGAGCAGATAACGGGCGCTTCGGGCGACATACATGTCTACGGAAATCCGCACTACTTTTACGACCCTGAGAATGGGAAGATCATCGCGCACAACGTTCTTGAGGGTCTAGTGAGAGTATCGCCCAGCGGCAAGACTTACTTCGGAGGCAACTACGAGCGGTTTGCCAAGGACATCAACCGTCGCATTGACGAGTGGCAGAAAGAGCTTGACCCATACAAGGGGAAGCGCGTCGTGACCTACCATCAGAGCGCGATCTACTTCTTGCGCCGCTTCGGCCTAAAGGGATTTGGCACGCTGGAAGTCAAGCCTGGCATTCCGCCGTCAGCGTCACACGTCTCCGACCTGATCAGGAGGATGAAAGACGAACACGTTACCGCGATGGCCATAGAGTCGATCTACCCAAAGCGCTTCCCAGACCTGATCACCAGAGAGACAGGAGTCAAGTACGTGGTGGTCCCCTATTCAGTGGGTTCACTCGGGACCAAGAGCTACATAGACCTGATCGATATGTGGGTTACCAGGTACAAAGATGCATTGCGCTAACAACGGACAATCAATGCGCGGGCGGGGTGAGAAGCCCCGCCCGCTTCTCAAGAGAGACAAGGCTATGAAAGACAGCAGCATTACTCATAAAGCAGATTGCCAGCACACAACCGAAATGCTGGCATTTGAACACGCCGATCTCGGATACGGCAGACGCACAGTCCTTGGTGACCTGGACCTGGTGCTCTACGAGGGAGATTTCCTCGGAATCGTTGGACCCAACGGCACAGGGAAGACAACAATCCTCAAGGCAATGCTCGGGATCTTGAAGCCGATGTCAGGGCAGGTTCGCAGAAACGGTATGGCTCGATTCGGATATGTTCCCCAGCGGCAGTTCATCGACGAGGTGTTCCCGCTCACCGTCACTGATGTCGCCTTGATGGGCAGATATACGCGCCTCGGGGTCTTCGCACGGCCGTCGCGCCGTGATAGAGACTCCGTGCTGGAATGCCTTCGACACGTTGGGATTGCGGATCTCGCGACAAGGCCGTATCGTGAATTGAGCGGCGGCCAGAAACAGCGGACCCTCATCGCTCGCGCGCTTGCTGCTGAGCCTAAGGTCATGATCCTCGACGAGCCCACGAACGACATGGACATCGGCAGCGAACACGCCATCATGGAGCTGCTGAAGCATCTGCATGACGAGGACAACATCACTATCGTGATGGTCAGTCATCTGCTCAACGTCGTCGTGAACTACGCCAAGAAGCTGGCCCTGATTGACGGTGGGCTGAGGATGGTAGGGAGCACGACAGAGGTTCTATCATCGAGGAATCTCTCGGACATCTACGAAGTGCCGGTGGAAGTTGCTTCGTTTGGCGGCAAGATAGTCGTGCTGACTGGAGGCGAAGATGCTTAGTGTTTTCAAGGACTCGTTCCTGCAAACCGCGCTTGTTGCCAGCCTGATAGTCGGTGCCGTTTGCGCATATCTGGGAGTATATGTCGTACTGCGCCGCATAGTATTCGTTGGGGCGGCGCTTGCTCAGGTATCGAGCGCGGGGGTCGGTCTGGCAATGTGCACGGGAAAGAATCCTTCTCTGGTTTCACTGATCCTCACGCTGGGCGGGGTGGCCGCGTTCTCCGTGAAGTCAAAGGACCGCCGTACCACCCAGGAGAGCCTCATCGGAATCGGGTATGCAGTGGCGTCCGCGCTCGCCGTCTTGTTCGTGGCGAAGAGCGCGCAAGGCGAGGCGCACATGCTTGACGTGCTCTCCGGCAACATCCTGACCGTTACTTCCCACGAGGTCTGGTGGATGACCGGCGTGGGCCTTGCGGCTGTTATGCTGCACGCGCTCCTGAGCAAGCAGTTCCTGTTCTCCATGTTCGACCCCGAGACTGCACAAGCATCTGGGATTCGCGCCGGATGGTGGGACTTGCTCTTCTTCCTGATCCTCGGGATCATCATCTCACTAGCAATAAGACTCGCCGGAACGTTGCTCGTTTTTGCTTTCCTGGTGGTTCCCGCCGTGACCGGGCTGCTGTTGAGCCAGCGACTCGGTAGAGTCTGCGCTATAGCGGTAGGCGCGTCCGCAGTTGCTACCATCATTGGTCTGTATGCATCGGTGAAGATGGACCTGCCCTCGGGACCGGCTATCGTTGCCGTCCTGTTTGCTGTGCTGCTGGTCGCCTGGGTGATAGCCAAGATCAGGTAGGAGGAATTGTTCATTGCGGAGGCATTTGCTTGCTCAAGCGCATTATTGACATGAAACCCAACGAGGCTGGCACGGTCACGCGGATCGACGGAGGATACGGTCTGATTCGTCGCCTGGAGACGATGGGTGTCCGTCCGGGTGTGGTAATAGTCAAGAGGACTTCCCAACCTCTGAGGGGGCCAGTCACGATCCAGGTGCATGGAACTGAGCTGGCACTCGGGTTTGGCATAGCATGCCGAATCCATGTCGAGGTGGGCGAGTGAAGCGCATCCTTCTGATGGGGAATCCCAACGTCGGGAAGAGCGTCGTGTTCTCCCGCCTGACGGGTGCCCGTGTTATCGCCTCCAACTATCCCGGCACCACAGTCGGGTTCACCAAAGGCACTTTCACGCTCAATGGGGACTGCCTGGAAGTGGTCGACGTCCCGGGCGTTTATAGTCTTGAGCCGACAAGCAAAGCCGAGGAAGTAGCCACCGAGATGCTCACGGAGGGCGACCTCGTGATCAATGTTCTGGATGCTACCAACCTGGAGCGCAACTTGTATCTCACGCTTCAGTTACTCCAGTCAGGCAAACCGGTGATTGCAGTCCTTAACATGTTTGACGAGACGAAGCACAAAGGCATAGAGATAGATGTGGGCAGACTGGAGAGTCTGCTTGGTGTTCCGGTCGTGCCCACGTGTGCTCTCAGTGGAGAAGGTGTCAAGGCCCTGCTTCTGCGTATGCGTGAGGCTCGATCAAACACGCTCCAATCCGATGATGGCACCCGTTGGTGTCACATAGGTGAGATCGTTCAACAGGTGCAGAGGATAACTCACCGCCACCACACCCTTCTTGAGAAGCTTGCAGATTTCTCTCTGCATCCGTGGAGTGGCATCCCGTTCTCAGTATTCGTTGCCTTCGCTTGTTTCGCGGTAATCAGACTCGTCGGCGAAGGCATGATCGGATACGTTCTTGACCCGCTTTTTGAGCATTGCTGGGGCCCGCTCGTAATGAAGCTCTCACATCTGCTTGGGCAAGGCACATTCCTTCACGACCTACTGATAGGTGGCTTGGCGGAAGGCAAGATAGATTTCAAGCAATCCATGGGGCTTCTGACGACTGGACTATACGTGCCGTTCGCGATGGTGCTGCCATACATACTTGCTTTCTACCTGGTGCTGAGCATTCTGGAAGACACGGGATACCTGCCACGGCTGGGTGTGCTGATGGATACATTCATGCACCGACTGGGACTGCACGGACTCACCATCATCCCTATGCTGCTCGGATTGGGCTGCAAGGTCCCCGGTGCGTTATCCACACGCGTTTTCGAAGCCAAGCGGCAACGCTTCATCTCAGCAATCTTGATGGCGATTTGCGTGCCTTGCATGGCTCAGACCGCTATGGTGATTGGTCTGCTGGGCAGATTTGGAGCAGCGGGTTTGGTGCCCGTCTTCGGCACGCTCGCGGTGCTTTGGATCATCCTGGCATCGATGTTCAAGGTGCTGATCCCAGGGGAAGCTCCGGAGATATTCCTCGAGATTCCCCCGTATCGCATACCATCTGTCCGCGCTGTTGCCCAGAAGCTGTGGCTGCGCACAAGGCAGTTCATTGTTGAGGCAGTGCCTTACGTATTGCTTGGAGTACTCATTGTGAACCTGCTGTACTCGTTGAGGGTTATCCAGACGTTCGGACATCTGGCGTCGCCGGTGTTGACTAACATTCTCGGTCTGCCTGACGAAGCCATCGGCGCACTCCTGGTCGGTTTCCTGCGCAAGGATGTGGCCGTGGGTATGCTCGCCCCAATGGGCTTGAGCATGAAGCAGCTCGTTGTCGCCTCGGTGGTTCTGGTTACCTACTTCCCATGCATAGCGACCTTCGTCGTGCTGCTGCGCGAGTTCGGTTTTCGCCATATGCTCAAGGCGGCGGCATTGATGGTGTTGGTTGCGTTGACCGCTGGCGGGTTCTTGAACGTGGTGATGTGAGCATACGTAATGCTCGCGAAACCAAGTCGGCTAGCGCGAGGATAGCCCGGTAGTTTAGAATGTCCCGAAAAAGCATGTTGACACGCACACGTGCTTGCGGTATACTCTAGGTGTAACTTGCATCTAGTATCCCCAGGAGGGGAGGAGGAATAGCAAAGCAATGTCAGTATCCGATAGCGTACGGAATCTCGTGGATCAGCAGCCGATAGTCGCTCTTGCTACGGCGGCACCCGATGGAACGCCAAACGTAGCGCCCATTTTCTGGAAGCTCTGGTATGACGACAGTACCTTGCTTCTTCTGGACAACTACGTGAAGACCACCAAGGCCAACATCAAGGCAACGGGAAAAGCCTCGTTGTCGGCCTGGAATTCCGAGTCAGGCGAAGGTTATCAATTGAAGGGTGCGGCCGAGTACTTCTCGGAGGGACTTCACATGGACGCGGCGGTTGCGCATATGGAGAAGCATAAGCCGGGAGCATGTCCGAAGGGCGTGGTGGTCCTTCGGATAGCGCAGGTATATATCCAAACTCCTGGGGAACAAGCCGGTGAACCGCTGGAATGATATAGCAAATTGTTCAGTCTCGTAAAGGAATCAACGAGCCGCCCACGTCGGCGGCAGAAAGGAGAACAATATGCCACGAGGTGATGGAACTGGACCCCAGGGATTGGGACCAATGACAGGTCGCGGGCTTGGTTACTGCGCCGTATACAGTGTGCCGGGCGTCGCCAACCCCATAGGCTGCGGTCTTGGTCGCGGAATGGCCTGGGGTCGCGGAGGCGGCGGAGGTCGAGGTCTTGCGCTTCGCCGAGGCAGAGGTGGATTCCACCCGCCCTACGCTGGATTCGTGCCACCTGTCGCCGGGGTATTTCCGACGGCAGTGCCGGACGAAGAGACAGTCCTGAAGTCTCATTTGTCAGTTCTCGAGGAGCAGTTGGCGGCCGTGAAGGCCCGTCTCGGCGAGATCGAGGGCGCGAAGACTTCTGAGCAGTGATTGTGTGCCGGGCAGGAAGCAAGGACTGGAATCCTGTCCGGTTCTCGCATATCTCCGTATTGGACAGCGAGCAAGTCGGAATCTGAAAGGAATGGAACCCGAATGAAAGTAGCAGTTTGTGGGAGTGGCGATACTCTTGATTCGCCAACTGATCCTAGATTCGGCAGGTGCGCGTATTTCGTGGTTGTTGACACGGATACGTTCGATGCAAACGCCGTGAGGAACCCTGGTGTTATGTCGGCGCAAGGCGCTGGAATCCAGGCCGCGCAGGTGATTTCGTCCCTTGGAGTGTCGGCGGTAATAACCGGCAATCTCGGACCGAACGCTCATCAAGCGCTTTCAGCCGCCGGAATCAAGCTATACGTGTGCGCGGGTGAAACTGTAAGGAACGCAGTGAACCTGTTCAACGCCGGGTCGCTACAGGAAATCACCGCGCCGACAGTTGCCGCCCATTTCGGTATGAATGCCGCTCCCGGCCAGGGCTCAGGCCCAGGAATGGGTATGGGCGGCGGCATGGGTCGTGGCGGAGGTATGGGTCGCGGAGGCGGCGGAGGCCGTGGACGCGGCGGACGGTAGACAGATCGAACGGAGGTAAGTGAAATGCCAAGAATGGACGGAACTGGTCCCGCCGGACAGGGACCTATGACAGGGAGAGGGCAAGGGTCCTGCGGCACATCAGGCCCTACGACGCCGCAAGTAGCTACGCAGCAGTCGAGCAGTTGGCTCGGCAGATTGCTGCAAGGAGCGATGAGCGGTTTCGGAGTGTACGGCGTTCGCCGGGGCGGCGGACGCGGCATGGGAGGAGGCCGAGGGCAAGGACGAGGCAGAGGACGGTCGCTCTGATGCGAGTGGCCGTTACCGCAAGAGAAGCAAACGTCGAGAGCCAGGTGGATCAGAGGTTCGGGCGGGCTCGGTATCTCATAGTCATTGACACCGAGACCGGCGACACAGAGGTCCACGATAACGAGGTGAACCTGAACGCCGTGCAGGGTGCGGGGATACAGACTGCCCAGAATGCGGCCCGGCTGAATGTCGAGGCTGTCCTCACGGGCCACCTGGGGCCAAATGCTTTCCGCACCCTGTCGGCTGCGGCGATAACGGCTTACACGGGGCTTCAGGGCACCGTCGGACAAGCCATTGAGGAGTTCAAGGCCGGAAGACTTAACCCAGTGGACTCTGCGGATGTTGAGGAGCACTGGTAAGAGCAATGGATAGGACTATCATCGCGGTGGCCAGCGGAAAAGGCGGTACCGGCAAGACGACTGTGGCGACCAACTTGGCACGAGTTGCAGCAATACAAGGGCTCGAAGTCAGCTATCTGGACTGCGACGTCGAGGAACCGAATGGTCACATATTTCTGAAGCCCGAGATCGAGAAGACAGCATCGGTCTGCGTGCCCGTGCCTGTCGTGGATGAGGACAAATGCACGGCTTGCGGGAAGTGCAGGGAGATATGCCAATATAGCGCGATAGCACTGCTGGGAAAGACCGTCCTCACTTTCCCCAACCTCTGCCACGGATGCGGCGGGTGCATACTCGTCTGTCCAACTGGTGCCATTACCGAGACCGGCAGAGAGGTGGGAGTCGTTGAGGAAGGAATGGCAGATGGGGTCCGGTTCGTGCACGGGAAGCTCAGAATCGGTGAAGCCATGTCTCCTCCTCTGATAAGGAAAGTCAAGGAGCGAATCCTGGACCACGGGATGGCCATTATTGACTCCCCTCCCGGCACTTCGTGCCCGGTGATACAGTCTGTGAGGGGAGCCGACTACGTGCTCCTGGTGACCGAGCCGACGCCGTTCGGCTTGAATGACTTGAAACTGGCTGTGGAGATGCTGCGGGTCCTGAACCTGCCATTCGGAGTTGTTGTCAACCGCGCCGATATGGGGGACGAAGCTGTCTTCGATTACTGCGGCAGCGAGTCCATCGACGTGCTCTTGCGGATACCGGACGACAGGCGGATAGCGGAAGCTTACTCGCGCGGGCGTCTTGCTGCTGAGGCGTTGCCCGAATACAGAGAGGTGTTCGCGTCACTGCTGAAGGGTGTTGTCGATGCACGATTGTGATATCGAGAAGATGTTGAGTGAGCGAGAGGCCCTACTGATTCGCGATTACGACTCAGCACTGGACCTTGCACGCTTTGGCGCTCGGGAGACGATACTGGATGTTGCTACGGGTTCAGGCCGAATGCTCCTGCAGATTCTAAAGCGGGGATACTCCGTGGTCTCAGGCGATATCGACAGGGATGCGTTGGACAGAGCACGAGAACGACTCGGTGAATTGGCCAGCAAGCCTACGCTGGTGGTCCTGAATGCCCATCAGATGCAATTCGACGACGACAGCTTCCACGCGGTGACTCTCGCGAACGCGATCCACGAGATGGACAATCCACGTGGCGCGCTCAATGAGATATCGCGAGTGCTGACGGTTGACGGGAAACTGCTCGTCGTCGAGTTCAACTCGCAGGGATTCGAGTTGATGAAACTGCATCACGAGATGCAGGGGCGAGGAGAGCATCCGATGGGCGAGATGTCCACTGAGCAGATTGATTTGTACCTGCGGTCGTCATTCGACCGAGTGGAAACCCAGGAGTTCGGCATCACGCATGTCTGGGTCGCGTCTGAGAAGAGGCGGGGAAAGAGCCATTGAGCGTAGATGAAGCCCCAACATATCGCTATCTATATGGACCGGTGCCCTCCCGGCGACTCGGCCGGTCGCTGGGCGTGGACATCGTGCCTTACAAGGTTTGCAGTTACGACTGTGTCTACTGCCAGCTAGGACGGACCACCAAGCTGACTTCCGCGCCGGAGCAACTTGTGAGCGCGGCGGATGTGATCCGTGAGATCGAGCAATGGCTGGAACAAGGTGGAACTGCGGACTACATCACCTTTGCAGGCTCCGGTGAACCGACGCTGAACGCAGAACTTGGCGAGATGATTAGGGCGACGCAGAAGCTCACCAATATCCCGCTGGCCGTGATCACGAACGGCTCCTTGTTGGGTGATCCCGAGATACGGGAGGCCATTTTAATAGCCGATGTGCTCCTGCCTTCACTGGACGCCGGAACGGAGCGCACTTTCCGGGCTGTGAACAGACCCGCGCCCAGTGTCAGTTTCCTCGGAATGAGGGAAGGGCTGGTGCAGACCGCGCAGGAGTTCCCCGGCCAAATCTGGCTGGAGACAATGCTGGTCGAGGGAGTCAACGATTCGGAAGCCGAGCTTCATGCGATGTATGAGGTCGTCCGGCGGGTCTGCCCCGACAAGCTGCAGATCAACACTGTCGAGAGGCCGTCGAGGTCGGGCGACGCCAGGCGCGTGTCCGAACAGACACTGACCAGAGCGTGCGGGATACTGGGAGGAAGAGCCGAGGTCATTGCGAGCGGTGTCGTCGCGCCGGTAGATGATCGGCAATGGCGGCACATAGAACAGGAGTTGGTGCGGCTGCTTTCCAGGAGGCCGTGTACCATGAACGACCTTGTCACCGTGTCGGGTCGCAATCGCCACGAGATAACCAAGCACCTGCAGCGCCTCGCGCAAAAAGGACTTATAGAACAGATAGGGGACACGAACCCTTACTACCGTTGTATGACCGGAGGATAAAATGGCGGATGTTCAAACCATCGGCCAGCAGTCGCTGGCTGAACAATCGAATGAAGTAGCCCACGTAGTGGGAGTGATGAGCGGCAAGGGAGGCGTGGGCAAGTCACTTGTTACAGGATTGCTTGCCTGTGCTCTTAGAAAGGCCGGGCATGAGGTCGGGATTCTGGATGCGGACGTGACCGGTCCCAGCATTCCGAAGATGTTCGGTATGACTGACCGTCCCGAGATGAGCGAGTTGGGGATATTCCCGGTCAAAACTCGCTCCGGGATCAAGGCTATTTCCATCAATCTGTTCCTGGACAGACCCGGCGATGCCGTGATCTGGCGCGGCCCATTGATCTCAAACACGGTCAAGCAGTTCTGGCAGGACGTGTTCTGGGGGAAGCTCGATTACCTGTTGGTGGATCTTCCGCCCGGCACGGCTGATGTGCCGCTCACGGTGATGCAATCTCTACCGCTGGATTGCGTGGTCGTTGTGACATCGCCCCAGGACCTGGCGGCGATGGTTGTACGCAAAGCAGTGGATATGTGCGGCAAGATGAAGGTGCCTGTTATCGGTCTTGTTCAGAACATGGCATGGCTTAAGTGCCCCAACTGCGATGATATCATCTATCCGTTCGGCAGGGCGAACGGCGATGCTCTGGCTCACGAAATGGGTGTGCCATATCTCTTGGACTTGCCGATTGACCCGGAGATATCGGCCCGTTGCGATGCCGGGACAATTGAGGACTATGCGTCGAATCCCATCTTCGACAAGATCGATCTGATTACCAATGGGCTGATGGCAGTGAAGCATGCGCGAAACACCGGGGTATGTGATGCAAGTGACGCTCCTTGTCGACAATGAAGCAAGTGACGGGCTCCGGTCGGAGCACGGATTGAGCTTTCTCGTTGAGACCGATGACGGGTCTGTTCTGTTCGACACTGGGCAGAGTGACGCGTGGTTGCACAATCTGATTGCCCTCGGACGCGAGCGTGATGCGATCAAAGCGATAGCCATCAGCCATGGCCATTATGATCACACGGGCGGGCTGGTAAAGGCCATTCAGGAACTGCCTGATGCAGTATGTTTTGCGCATCCAGTGTGCTTCGAGCCGAAGTATGCGCAATCAACCGGTGAGATGCGGTACATCGGAATGCCTGCGGAGGTCGTGTCGCGGAAGACCGCGTTTACGCTCAACAGGTCGGCAGTGGAAGTCCTGCCTGGTGTGGTCCTGAGTGGGGAGATTCCACTTAGGACCGGGCTGGGGGTGCTCGATAGCAAGTTTCTGGCTGGTGAGGGCGAACTCCGGCAGGATACTTTCGAGGACGAGCAATGCATGATCATCCGAAACGGCGATTTCACCGCCGTCCTTGTTGGCTGCGCGCACAGGGGACTTGAGAACAATATACTCGCCGCAATGGAAGTGGCGGGTGTCGCGCGAATTGACTTGCTTGCGGGAGGATTCCATCTCGGAAATGTAAGTGGAGACGAGCTGGACACCCTGGCCGACTTTTTGAGGAATGTGGACATAGGGCAGATAGCCTGCTGTCACTGCACCGGGGCTGGCGCATACGAATATCTTGGATCGAAGCTCGGTCCTCGGGTCGCGCTGGCCCGGTCCGGGATTTCCTGGCGTATCTGAATCGAGTGGAACAATGATGAGGAATTCCGAGGACATAGAACACTACCTGCAATCCTGTCAGACGGACTTCTGGAAGGCTGTCTTTCAGGCCGAGATCGAGTATCTCTTGGAACACCTGGCAGGGTGCGAGGATGTCCTGAGCGTTGGGTGCGGGCCAGCGGCTATTGAAAGCGCGCTGGGCGAGCGCGGATTTCGTGTAACAGGGATCGATATTTCGCGGGAGGCGTTGGACCGCGCACCCGACAACATCAGGACGGTGGCGGCGAGCGCCGAGGATATGTCCTTCCCAGAATCCTGTTTCGACGCCGTGATCTATGTGGCCTCCCTGCAGTTCATCAAAGACTACAGAAAAGCGATGAAGAAGACAGCGCGCGTGTTGCGCCCGAAGGGCAGACTCATTGTCATGTTGCTCAACCCGGAATCGGGCTTTTTCAAGGGGAGATTCCGTGATCCCAACTCTTACGTGCGCAAGATCAGACATACGGGGTTGAAGGAAATCGAGAACGTGATTGTTGAGGATTTCAGCGTTCAGACGGAGTTCTTCCTTGGCATCAAGGAAGATGCCATATTCGAGAGCCGGGATGTCGCCGACGCCGCGTTGTACATCATAAGGGGGACAAGGAAACTCCTGGAGAAAGGTAAGGAAGCGTGAAAGAGCTTGTGGTGATAAGCGGAAAGGGCGGGACGGGGAAGACAAGCGTTGTGGCCTCGTTTGCCTCTCTCGCGGAGGACAAAGTCCTTGCCGACTGCGATGTGGATGCCGCCGACCTCCATCTGGTGCTGTCCCCGAAGATCGTGCACCGCGAGGAGTTCAGTGGCGGCAAGAGCGCGGTAGTCGCGGCCGACCAATGCATAGGATGCGGGAAATGCGCTTCGGTGTGCCGGTTCGACGCGATCAGCTTCGATGGCCCTGCTAACGACGTGGTGGGCAAGACCTATCGGATCGACCCGATAGCCTGCGAGGGATGCGGAGTCTGCGCATACTTCTGTCCTGTTGATGCCGTGGTCTTCTCCCCAAGCATCAATGGCGAGTGGTTCGTCTCCGAGACCAGACACGGCCCGATGGTTCACGCGAAGCTTGGAATCGCCGAGGAGAACTCCGGCAAACTCGTCACGACGATAAGAAGAGAAGCGAATAGAATCGCGGAAGCAAACGGCCTCGGCCTTATAATCATCGACGGCTCGCCCGGCATAGGTTGTCCAGTCATAGCCTCGATCATTGGGGCGAGCCTGGTGCTCATAGTGACGGAGCCGACTCTATCGGGACTGCACGACCTGGACCGCGTCGCCGATCTCGCCGAACACTTCGACATCCAGACGACCGTCTGCGTGAACAAGAGCGACATCAACCCTGAGATGACCGCGAGAATTCGCGAGCACTGCTCTGAAAGGAACATAGATATGCTGGGTGAGATCCATTACGATACAGCGGTCACCCGGGCTCAGATAGAAGAAAAGAGCGTAGTCGAATACAACAAAGGCTCCGCATCCAGCGATCTCAAATCACTATGGGACGCTATTGCACACAGACTGGCTTGACCGGTCAACAACCAAAAGAAAGGACGATATAGACGACATGAAGATTGCGATACCGACTTCAAATGGCTTGCTTTGCCCCCACTTCGGGCATTGCGACGAATTCACAATTGTGGACGTAAACCCGGAGAGCAAGGAGATTACGAACACACAAGCGATTCCCTCACCCGAGCACGAGCCCGGCCTGCTTCCGAAGTGGCTGCACGAGATGGGAGCCACCGTCATCATCGCTGGAGGGATGGGCGGTCGCGCGCAGGGATTGTTTGCTCAGAACGGAATCCAGGTGTGCGTGGGCGCTCCGGTTGCCCCTCCCGCCGATATCGTAGCCGCGTATCTGGCCGGAACACTCGAAACCGGGGCGAACCTTTGCGATCACTAGGACCGGCGCAGCCAGTGAGGCAATCGCGCGCGGAGGATACCGGCAGCATTGCCGGTCTTCACCACGATTGCTTCGCCTGCGGGCACGGTGAAGATGGCCTGGGCCTGACGTTCGACCGAAATGGCGTCGACACAGTCTCGGCCGAGTGGTTCTGCGAAGAGAGATACCAGAGCTATCCGGGAATCGTGCACGGCGGGATAATAGCCACTATTCTCGACTGCGCCATGACAAACTGCCTGCTGATGAAGGGTATTTCGGCGGTGACTGCGGACATGCACGTCAAGTACCGGGAACCCCTGCGAGTCGGCGGCATGGTGACCGTGAGAGCATCGTTGGTGCGTTCCCGTTCGCCTCTCTTTATGCTTGATGCTGAGGTGATTCAGAACGGAGCCGTGTGTGCTAGGGCGACGGCGAAGTTCATGCGCGCGGACGTGTGGTCGGATACGAGCCATGTATAATGAGACAATCATAGACCATTTCCTCAATCCCAGACATGTCGGCGAATTGCCGGAGGCTAACGGCGTGGGCACGATAGGCGATCCCGCCTGTGGTGACTTCCTGAGAGTCTATATTCAGGTGGAGGGGGATACGATTCAAGACATCTCCTTTCTCTGCCAGGGATGCCCAGCGGCGATTGCGAGTGGCAGCGCCACTTGTGAACTGGCGCTCGGCAAGACCATTCACGAAGCAGTGCATATAATGGAGGAGACCGTCTCCGAATATCTAGGCGGTCTGCCTGGAGAGAAAGTGCACTGTTCGAATCTGGGGGTGGGTGCGTTGAGGTATGCAATGGGAGACTATCTTGGCATTCGGACCGACAGTGGCGACAATCGTGTTCCTGTGATCGAGCGTCTTCGCGGCAGTGCGCGAACTATCGCGATGGAATCGGGGCTGCTCAACACGCCGCTGATGGTCGAGGTAACGAAGCTGCCGCCGGAGTCGGCGATAGGCAACACTGCCGATAGGGACTACCCTATCTGGAAGGGCAAGGAAGGTATAGTCGAGGCAAGGTTACTGAATGGTGTCGGTCAGGCATTCTCACCTGCCCCAGCGGACTTCAGTGGCGAACTCGGCGATGTGCTTGCTCTCGATCTGGCGGGGAATGATGAGACGGCCCTGAAGAACCGTGGAGTGTTCGTTGCATCGGTAAACGCGCTCTGCTTGCATCTGGGCATCGCCGAGAATACCATCCACTGCCGAGATGAAGGCCCGAGAGAATGCGCAAAAGACTTGGTGGGCGTCATCTGTTCCGGTTCTCCGGACGACTCACGCATCACGCTGATTGGCTGCCAGCCGAGGATGATTGAGGCTCTTTCGTCCGCCTATCAGTTGAGAGTCATTGACCTCGACCCGGACAACATTGGCAAGTCTTTCAATTGCGTAACAGTCGAAGGCGAACAGAACACAGACGATGCCTTGGAATGGTGCAACATCGCGCTCGTGACCGGCAGCACGCTTGTGAACGGCACCATAGACCGTTTCGTCGGCCTCAAGTGCAACACGGTCTTCTACGGTATCACCATAGCTGGCGCAGCCGCGCTGCTGCGTTTGCACCGGTTCTGCACGAGGGGGCTTTAATGGACCGCATAATGTTGAAATCGAAGATACACAGAGCCACCCTGACTGGGGCAGACCTGCACTATGAGGGCAGTATCGCCATCGACAAGACGCTTATGGCAAAGGCGGACCTGGTGCCTGGCGAACAGGTACACGTGCTCAATATCAACAACGGCTCACGCTTCGTCACGTACGTGATCGAAGCAGCGGCTGGAACGAAAGCCGTGGTCTTGAATGGCGCGGCCGCTCGGTTGGCAGCAGTCGGCGATATGGTGATAATCCTATCATACTGCTCGTTGTCGGAGTCCGAACTGGCGAGCTTCAGTCCGAGCATAGTCCTTGTTGACGAGCAGAACGATATGCTGGAGCGATGCGTCGACTCGTCGGCACAGGAATAGACGAGTTTCGAGGCTGGGTAAAACAGACATCGAAGGAAAGGCTGCGTGTTATCTCCGGCATCCCTTGGGTGCTTATGGCAAGTGACGAGGCAACAAGCAATGAATCCGACAAGCGTATCGTTGGCATCTACACTGGCAAACCTGGCTCTGACCATTGCCAAGATTGCGGTCGGGGTGCTTAGCCACAGCTTGGCCTTGACGGCGGAGGGAATCCATTCGGCGCTGGACGTTGTCTCGTCGTTTGTGACCTTCCTGGGAATCAGGGCGGCTTCGCAGCCAGCAGACACTGAACACCCCTTTGGTCATGAACGCTACGAAAGCGTGGCCAGTATGGTGGTCGTCTTCCTGCTGATCATGTCTGGTGTCTGGATTCTATACGAGGCAGTCAGCTCGATGGTCACGACTCACAGCAGAGCCATTTTCACCATCGCTGGCCTGGTTGTTATGGGCATATCCGCAGTAGTGAACGAGATATCCGCACGCGCGAAGCTCTATACGGCCGTTCGGAATGGTTCGCTGGCCTTGACAGCAGACGCCGAACACTCCAGGGCTGACGTGGTGACTTCCGTTGCAGTCTTCATTGGCTTGTTTGCGGTAAGGTATCTTCCCCTGGCTGATAGCTTGCTGGCGACACTCGTTGCCGCATACATATTCTTCGAGGTGATCCGCCTGTCAAAGCAGACTCTTGATTCCCTGGTGGACAAAGCTGACCTGGATCTGGAGAGCAGGATCAGAAGCCTGCTGGCCAAGAGCGGATACGTGGTTGAGGAGATCGCTACGAGGCAAGCCGGTAAGAGCAGATTTGCTGACGTCTCAATCAGCTATGATCCCAAAGCCAGACTGGACGAGGTGACGAGCATAACCAGGCAGTTGGAAAGTGAACTGATGAGCAACTTCCCGGAATTGAAGCATGTGACCATAAATATCACCTCCCACGGCTACCGCGAGAGCTTCATAGGACGAGGGTTCGGTAGAGGCTTCCGCTTTCATCAGGGAGGAACAAAACCCCTCGTGGCTCCCAAAACAGGGACAAGGATGGCCATACCGGTGGAGAACGGGGAGATCGCTCCTGATTTTGGGGCAAGAGAGTACCTGATCGTGGATTTTGCGGACGACGGGACGGTGATCAGGCGCGATTCGGTACAGAATCCCTACTATGGCGCTGATGCTGCTCATGGAGCGCAGTTTGTGAAGTCCGCCCAAGTCGACCGGGTACTGACAAAGCGTATCGGACACAGGGCCAAAGAGAACTTGTCGGCTCAGGGCATCGCAGTCGACACTGTGGGCCCGGACGCGTCAATAGGAAAGGTGATAGAGCAGCAAAAGAAAGGGGGGGATCAGTGAGTAACCAGGTTGTGAACTCAGGGACGGCTGCGATTGCCGTCAAATCATCAATCCAAAAGGATAACACCGAGGAGGAAACGTTATGAAAAGCAGAGCAGTCGCGACATTGCTGATCGCAGCGCTGGTGCTCACTGCTGGAGCGGTGATCGCTCAGCGTGGGCGCGGCGGACCGGGACAAGGGATGGGAATGGGCATGGCTGGCTCATGCGGACTGGGTCTGGGACTGGGCATGGGGCCCGCAGCCATAAGCGAGTTGAGCCTGAGCAACGATCAGGTCGCGCAACTCCAGAAGATCACGAACCAGTTCGTGTCGGACACTCAGCAGCTTCGCGCTCAGTTGCAGACTAGGCTCAACGAACTGGCCCAGTTGTGGACTGCGGAAGAGCCGAGCAGATCAGCCATTCGCAGCAAGATAGCGGAAGTGGACCACGTCCGTGCGCAGATCAGAGACGCGATGATCGATAGGACATTCGCCACGATGAAGGTTCTGACGCCCGCTCAGAAAACCAAGCTCCGGGGTCTTGTGAAGAACCGGCCAGGATTTGGGGTAGGCATGGGCTACGGACTCGGACTGGGATGCGGCATGGGCGGCGGCAACTGCTATCTGATGGGTGGCCAAGGACCTGGAGGCGGCCAGGGCTACCGCGGAGGCAGAGGCAACTAACCTCGGCATCTTGGTCTCAAGCAATGCCCCGTTCAGACGTGTGAGCGGGGCATTGCGGTTGCAGGCTCTACCGACCAAGTCCATTGGTCTTGATCACGGAGTCCGGCAGATAGGACTCACTGAACCTTGGAGTGTGTACGAGTATGATGATCACAATTCTGTACCTGCTGGTGGGTGTCTTGGCCGGAGTATTCAGCGGCCTGATTGGAATCGGCGGTGGAGTCATTATTGTGCCGCTGCTGGTGTTCTTCTTCAAGTTGTCCCAACACCAGGCACAGGGCACGACCCTTGCCCTCAGGGTACCGCCGATAGGACTCCTTGCGGCGGTTACATACTACAAACAGGGTTATGTTGATCTCAGAGTGGCGGCTCTTGTTGCCGCCGGGTTCTTTGTGGGCGGGTTGCTGGGTGCGAAGTTCGCCGTTGGCCTGTCAAACGCCACACTGGAGAAGGTCTTCGGGATTGCACTCACCCTCATCGGATTACGCATGATACTCAAGTAGAACACGGCGTCCGGCTGTTCTTGCTATCGGAACAGGAAGAGGGCAGCATTGACTCACAGGCGTCAGAGCTGCCACGTCTTAACCAGTACCAGAGTGCACGCCTCCTGTACGTGAATCCCCGCTGATTCACATCGGCTCTTCAGTTCACCGTTCTCCGCTCCCGGGTTCAGGATCACACGCCGGGGAGCGCTCTCTATGATCTCCTCGATGAGCGGTGTTGAGTTCGTCTCCGACAGATAGACAGTGATCGTATCCAAGGGCTCCCTGATGGAGCTGAGGCTGGGGTAGCACCTGATGCCGTTGATCGGCTTTTGCGATGGATGCACCGGGAACACAGCAAAGCCTGCTTCCGCAAGCGCCTCTACTGCCTTGTACGAATAGCGTCCAGGATTGCTGGACGCGCCCAACACTGCCACATTGCATTTCATCAGATGCCTCCCGGTTCACATCGAATAGGGCCAGGCCATTATCCCGCCATCCAGGAACCTTACGTTGTCAAACCCTTCGCCATTCAGGACCCTCTGCGCTTCGTAACCTCGAACGCTGATCTTGCAGAACGCCACTATCTCCTTATCCTTCGGGAGTTCGGCAAGCCGAACGCGGAGCTTGCCCAGCGGTATGTTCACCACTCGCGAGTCGTTGAAGGGAGCGGCTTCGACTTCCTGTGGGCTCCTGACATCCAGCAGGACAAAGTCTTCCGCTGCATCGAGCTTCGTTTTCAATTCGGCTGGGCTGATGGCCGAAGCGACGCCCTTGGACTTGTTGTCGATGACGTTGGACGCGTGCGCGAGCAGATCGACAGCCGATGAATACGGTGGCGCATACGCCAGATCAAGCTCAGCCAGATCTCGAGTAGCCGCGCCGTAAGACAGAGCGGTCGCGGCAACATCAATCCTCTTGGCAACATCCCCCATTCCGACCGCCTGCACGCCCAGCAGCTTACCGTTCTCGGCGTTGGAGATCAGCTTGAGCACCATTGGTTTGGCAGTCGGATAGTAATGAGCCCGGTCCGGCCCGGGCGTCAACGCGACCAGGTAAGGGATTCCGAACCCGATACAGTCCTTCTCCGAGAGACCGACTCGAGCGACGTTGAAGTCAAACGCCTTGAAGATGACCGTCCCTAGAACCCCTGGGAACGCCGAATCGCCGCCGGTCACGTTGTCGCCGATCACTCTGCCGTGCTTGTTCGCCGTGGAGCCGAGCGGCACATAGCAGGGCTTGCCGGTCAGTCTGTTGATGTTCTCTACACAGTCACCACCCGCGTAGATGTCGGGATCGCTCGTCTGCAAGTGCTGGTTCACCTTGATTGCTCCTGTCTCGCCGATCTCCAGTCCGGCATCGCAAGCCAGCTTGACATTGGGCCGGACGCCTATCGCCATCAGAACGAGGTCTGCATCGATTCTGCACTTGTCGGTGACGACCGCCGTTACCTTGCCTACCGACAACCCGAGGTCCGCGGCACGCTCGCGATCCACAGACACCTGGTACTCCGGCTTAGATATGTCTATTGAAATGTCCGGGTTGGCAAGCCCGGGAGTGTCTTTCACTTCCTTGAGAACTTGGGTAGACAGTTCATAGGCATCTTCCATCGTCTCGCTGCGTGGGACATACATCTCCGCCTCAATATCGTACTCACCAATAGTCCTGATGCCCTTGATCTTGGCGTGCATTACCTTGATTCTAGCACCTGGGGTTGCGGCGCTTTTCATCACCTGTGGAGATAGCCAGTTGACATACTCACTGGTGGACATCTTCCGACCACGACGAGGAACCAACTGCAGGTTCACTTCACCCTCGTGAGCGTTTTCGTAAGTGACCATACCCCACATGTGGCCTCCGGCAAGACTGCTGTATCGCTCGACGCCGGGCAAGTCTTTGGCCAGTCCCTCAATGTTGCCCAGCACCCTTGCGGTCTCCGTGACCGATGTGCCCGTAGGCATCTTTACCTTTACCATGATCTGCCCATCGTCCATTTCAGGCAGGAACTCCGAACCTAGCTGCTTCAGAAAGAAAAGACCGATAATGAAGAGCGCCAGCGTTATCCCAATGGTCAGCTTTCTGTTGGCCGTGCTCCAATAAACCCCTGTGTGATATGCGCCCAGGAGTTTTCGAAGTGCCTTGTCTGACGCCTCCTCCATCCTCGAACTCTCATTGACCGGCTCACGATCTTCGGGGTACATTAGCTTGTAGAGTGTTGGAGTGGCCGTAAGTGCCACGATAAGCGATATCCCGACAGCTACCGCGATTGTGAGGATCAACTCGCGGAAGAGCAATGACACCAACCCCGGAACCAGAAGAAAAGGCACGAACAGCGCCAGGAATGTTACCGTGGCTACAGCTACGGCGCTTGCCACCTGGTTGATGCCGAGTTCGGTAAGACCCAACTGGCTGCCGCCCTGGCTTCTGATTCGGGTTATGTTCTCTATAACGACGACGCAGTCATCAAGTATGAGGGCAATCGCGATGACAAGCCCCGCCAAGGAGAATATGTTCAGCGAAAAACCCGCAAGCTGGGTTACGAAGAACGTCAGCAGAACAGTGACCGGTATGGTGATCGAGACTATCAGTATGCGTCTCCAACCATTCAAGAAGAAAGCAGTCACAAGAATGATGAGGATGGCCGCCATGATCGCCGCGTCTCTTACACCTGAAACCGATGCTTTTATGTAGTCGGCCTGGTTGTAGATAATCCCCATCCGCACGCCCTCGGGGAGAGAGCCCTCAAGCTCGGCCATCTTCTTGCGGACTCCATTCTCTACCTCGACAGTGTTCGCTCCTGCCTGTTTGAGGATAGATAGCTTCACGCACTCCCGGCCATTCAGCCGTGTTATGACCCGTTGCTCATCGGCAGAATCCTCGACTTTCGCGATGTCCTTCAGGAGAATGACTCCGCCGGCTTTGTTTGACGAGATAACCGTTTTGCCGATCTCGCCAACGGATGCAAACTCGCCTAGTGTCCGGATGACCCATTCGCGCCGCTCGCCGGTCACACGACCTCCCATGAGCTGGATGTTCTCTTCCTGGAGCTTCCTCGTGACCTGCTCGGCGGTGAGGCCAAAATACTGCATTCGTTTTTGGTCGAGGTTCACCCTGATCTCGCGGATCTTTCCGCCCGATATTTCGGATCCGGCAGCACCCTTAACCGTTGCGAACTCATCTTGCAGGACATTTTCAACCCAGGAACGGAGCTTTGTGATGTCCGTCTCATTGGACGAGATCGCCAGATCGACCACCGGCAGGTTCGACGGGTCCGCTTTGAACATATAGGGCTCGTCGATGTCCTTGGGCAGGTTCTTCTTGACCAGGCCCATCTTTGAGAGCACGTCCTGATACGCCACGTCGCGGTCGACGTTATAGTCGAAGTTAACCACAAGAGCATACATGCCTTCGGTGCACTGTGATTCCATGTAGTCCAGGCCATCGACGGTCGCCATTCGCCGTTCGACGACGGTAGCAATGTTGTCTTCTATCTCCTGCGGGGTCGCGCCGCGCCAGTTGATATAGACTTTCACCATTGGATAGGTGATATCGGGCAGCAGGTTCACCGGAAGCCGCGTCAGGCCGTATACTCCCAGCACCGATGCCGCGATGAGAAGCACAACCACCGAGACAGGTCTGTTGATCGCCAAGCTTGACAACTTCATTGCGCGCCACCTTTTCCCGGCACGCCGTCATTCGGCTTCGGCCCGCCGCCCATGCCTTGTTTTGCGCCCATGCCGCCCATCGGCTGCTTTGGCTGTTTCACTTTGACCTGTGCTCCATCCTTGAGCATCTCGTGGCCCCTGATTACCAGCTTCTCTCCGGGGTTGATACCCGATACTATCTCGACCTTACCGCCGGACTCGATGCCTGTCACCACCGGCCGCGCACGAGCAGTGTTCTTCTCGACCACAAACGCGACACTCTTTCCGCCCGGCTTGCGCAAAACCGCATCGGACGGGACAACCACCACGTTGTCGTGCTTCTCCATGACAAGCTTAACACGGGCAAAAGAGCCAAGTGGCAACTTCGCTTCTTTCGGCAAGTCTAGTTCAATAGGAACAAGACGACTCGATGGGTCAGCGGAAGGATATATGCGCGTGAGTTTGAGCTTCAATGGCTCAGCGCCAGGACCGGCTGCAACAAGAGCGGACTGGCCGGGTCTAACCATGTCTGCCTCTCGGTCCGTCAGGGCTGCCTTGATCAGTGTCTTGCCGTTTTCGGCAACCGTCATGATCGGTTGCTTGGTCTGCGCGAGGTCACCTTCGGACAAATACATCTTGGTGATGACCCCACTCACGGGAGAAGTGATAACGCAGTATCCGGCCTGAGTCCTCAGAGTCTCCGCTTTCAGGCTGGCCTGCCGCACCTGCTCACGAGCCACCGATATCTGTGTTGCACTTGCCCCCTCGGTCACCAAGTCGAGCCGAGCTTTTGCCGATTCCACCGAGGATAGTGCTGAGGCATACTTCGACTCCGCTTCATCGAGTTTCTGCTCGGGGATTACCTTTACGTTCAGTTCCTGAACGTGCGCAAGGTTACTTTTCGTGGCTCTAAGCGCGGAGCTCGCTGAGTTCAAGCCCGATTTCGCGACATCATAACGCATTTGAGCCTTGTCTACATCCTCCTGAGACACCCCGCCGATCTTGAGCATCTTCTTCTGCCGCCCCAACTCGGTCTCGGCATCCTGTAGAGTCGCCTTAGCTGCTTCGACATTTGCCAGGGATGTATCATATTTGCTCTGAGCTTCGTCGAGCTGCTGCTCGGGGATTCCACTTGCCCCATAGAGCCGCTTAGTGTGCTCCAGGTCTTTCTTCGCCTGTTGTGCGATGGATTGAGCCTGGGAAAGAGCGGCCTTGGCCGCCCTGATCTCCTGCGGCCGCGAGCCGGAAAGAACGTCTCGCAACCTGGCTCCAGCAACCGAGACCTCCGCCTGAGCGGCGGCCAGCAAATCCGCCGACTCCGCATTGTCCAACCTGGCCAGTAATTGCCCTCGTCGAACGGCGTCTCCCTCCTTGAGCGGCATCCACACTATCCTTTGCTCGACCTTCGGGACAATAGAGACAGCGTTTTCCGGCTCCACTGTTCCGCTGGTCTCAATGGTTCGCGATACCGAGCCCAACTGGACCGGCAAGACCGCCACGAGCGGGGTCTTCTTCTGCACGGTTTCGTCGTTGCCCGAAGTTGCCATCCGGTGCACAGCTACACCCAAACCCACCAGAATGATAAGGGCAACTATGCCGTATGCCCTTCGTCTGCTGCGTCTGCCGGCTTTCATCATTTATCTTCTCCTCCTGCACTCAGTGCGGTCTTCTCCGGTGTGACCGGGTCTCTACCAATGGCAAGGTTGAGCGCCGCGATGGCTACCTTTCCGTCGTAGAGCGCCTGCGCGTAGTTTGTCTGAGCTTGCGCGAGAGCGACTTGAGTGTCGATGACCTCGGTGGTCGAACCTAGCCCGACTGCATATTTCTGCTGGGCGATGTTCAGGGCTTCCTGCGCCTGCTCAACGCTCTTCCTCGTGGCGGCAAGCCGGTTAGCTGCGTCCTGGGTGGATAGCACGGCAGAGCGGACCGCCAGTGTCATTCGCTGACTGATGAGATCTGTGGTTGACTTTTCTTGTTCTACCACAGCCTTTGCTTCTCCGACCCTCGCTCGGACTATCCCCCCTGTGTATATTGGAATGCTGAGCGCAAACCCCGCGTAACCATTGTTGATATCCGGGAAGTCACTTCCCTCCCGGTTATAGCTTGCGACCAGGCTGAGGTTGGGTCCGAATTCCGCGCGAGCCGCCGTAACATCGCGTTCCGCCGCTTTCGTCAGATAATGAGTTCTCAGATATTCGGGGTTGGTCTCGAGCGCTTCCTGTAGGAACTCGTCGGGCTTGGTGTAGTAGGGCGCCGGAGTGTCGTCCTTCATAGGATTGATCTGAATGCCCTGATCCTGAATGCCCATAGCGTTCAGCAGTTCCAGTCTCGCTATCTCCAATTGGTTCGAAGCAAGCAGCTTGGCCTGGGTTACGTCCGCGAGCTGGACTTCGGCGCGCAGCACATCGAGTTTGGGTGCCTTGCCGATGTCGTGCTTCTCCTTTGCGACAGTCAAGTAGTGTTCCATCTGCTTGACTGCCTCTTCTCTTGTGGACAGAATCGCTTCCAGCCTAAGGACACTGTAATAGGACCTGCTGACCTCGAATGCAACATCCTGCCTTGTCCGGCGAAGCTCTTGCTGAGACGCATAGAACCGCGCGGTCGACGCGTCGATGTTTGCTTCGGCCCTTCCACTTGAGAACAAGAGCATGCTCAGATTCAACGCGCTGTAGACATCAGTCGTCCCGCCACCCAGGATTTTCTCCTTGTTTGGGGGGAGCCAGTCGTATTTCAGCGCGTCGGTGCGAAACTCAATCTGGGGTAGCTTCACACCCCGCCTTGCCGCCACCTTGTCCCTGGCCTCAATCGCACGTTGTGTGGCGGTGACTATCCTCGGATTCCGCGACAAGGCGACGGAGGTGCATTCGTCGAGAGTTAGGTCTTTGATATTCGACTTGTCCGCAGCGGTTGTGGACCCAAGACAGCACAGAAGAACTGCCGAGAAGACCAACGCACTTGATCGAATCATTATTGCAAGTACATCCTTTCATCCCGTCTTTCCGTTTTCCACGTCGGCGCTCATAAACTGCTGCAATCAGCCGACGGACATCCCGGATCACCATTGCGACACGTCGCCTTCCTCAGCGCGGAAAAAGCTCGCGTCTGTCGAGAGTTCGGGATGGCCTTCTCGCTCAGAAAACGCAAGTGGTCAACCAGCGCAGAAAGAACAGACGCGGGGAATCCCAAAACGGCCTCATCGGGTCTGAGGTCCGTGGCATCCCTACATCCGTAGCAGCCATAGCCGAAGTTCAGTCGCTGCTCCACGTAAGGAATGATGGTGGCGTCAACGCAGGTCGCCTGAAGTATTGCAGTGGAAGCCTGGACGCGTTCCCCGCCTCTTGCGTGCAGATATGCAAGCGCGATCCACATCAGCTTCTCGACCTCGGCTTCCACGACAATGACGTCCGGAACGTACTCAGCCAGCTCCAGCGGGAAGAGGTGCAGCCCACTAATCTGGCCGGGTTCCAGCACGGTCATTCCTTCGAACATCCTTGCGCCGACAGCCTCATCCGAGACGATACCAAAGCCCACGAGTCCCCTGCCGTTCTTCAGTTGGTCCGGCAACGGCCGGAGACCGAAAGCGGCAGCAGCCGCAGGGCAAGAGATGCCGCCACCGTCCAGGAGCACATTTCGGCCTCTGCGCGCTTTCATCACGGCCTGGCAGTACCTGTGCCCGTCGAGCCTCTCCGCATCGGCAGGCACTGGGGCACTCTCCGAAAGGAGCCTGACTCCCACCGGAGAACACGTAAGATCCAGGGCGGAGATCATCTGTTTTGCCAGGCTCCGGATACCTATTGCATCAACCATCACGTCCCTCCGTTGGGCCTCGCTGACCCCACTGGCTGCACGTCGGCCCTCAAAGCTGCCAATCACTCGTCGAGTTTGAGTTTGCCGGATTCTTCCAGTTGCTTCTTGACCTTTGCCCAAATGCCCTCGCGACGGTAAAGGTCTCGTATCTCACTGGTATCGGGAAACGAGATTGCGTCACCCAGACACAGATTGGCGCAAGTCTGGCACCCGACGACGCACGAGTAGGGCCGTGCCACTCTTGCGCCGTCTTCAGTCCACCTGAAAACGCCCTGCCCGCAGTTCATGCACATCCCGCACTTTACGCATTTGTCCGGATCGATTGTAGGAAACCAGTCAACTTTCTCGCGCGGATATCCTGTTATCCAAGCCATTCGTCTGCCCTCCTCTGTGTTAAGATGAAACGCGAACTTGCAAGTTGCACCCTCACGGTGCGGAGTAAATCAGGTAAACGCCGCCCAACAGGACCAGAGCACCGCACACTTTCTTGACAATGACAGTGCCGTTGGACTTGTCATTCCAGCGCAGATACCGCTCAACCACCTCCGTGGAGGTACCGGCGGCCACGATCACCGAACAATGCCCAACACCGTACACGGCCAACAACGCTACCGCATAGAAGAGGTTTGTGGCGGCGGCCTTGAAGCTGACCGCGAGCATCGGGGCCATGTAGGCAAACGTGCAAGGCCCGAGCGCTATGCCGAAGATCAACCCCAGGATGAACGATGCGAGCAGTCCGCGCCGCTTCATCCCAACCCCTCCAGGACCGGAGAACGGCATCGGGATTATGTCCAGCAGATGGAGGCCCACCACGAAGAATATTGCGGCAACCGCGTAGTTTCCATACCTGCCGACGTCTCCCATTATCCTGCCCATGGCGGCTGTCGCAATGCCTATCAGCGCGATGGTTATCAATATCCCGAGTCCGAATAGCGCCGATATGCCGAACGCTTTGCGCGTTGTCAGTTTGCCCTGTTCGCTGATGAACCCGACAATGAGCGGAATACTCGATAGATGGCAGGGGCTGAGAACCACGCTCAGGATGCCCCATACGAAGGACGCGCTGAGCGCTATGAGGACCGAACCCTCCACCGCCCTGGTCAGGCTTGTCCACAGTTGCTCCAATCAGTTAACCCCTATCTCCGCAAGTTTCGCGGTCATCTGGTCCTTGGGGAAGAATCCCACGTGCCGAAAGACTTCCTTGCCAGCCTTGTCGAAGAACACCTGCACCGGTATGGACTGCACGCCGTAACGCGCGGCGAGGATCTGCTCCTTGCGCACGTGGACGAAGAGCACATTGACCTTGCCGGCATAGTCTTTCTTCAGTGATTCCAGGATTGGCGTCATCATGTCGCACGGACGGCAGCCGTCAGCGCCAAAGTCCACAATCGACGGTTTGCCTGACTTGCGCGCCTTGTCCACGGGATTGTCCATAGAGGCCGCATGCTGCTTCGCGACCCAGTCCTTGTCTATCTCAACCTCGTAGCGGTCGCTGAGACCACTGACGCGATTCCGGATTATCTCACCGCGCTTCTGTTCCAGGACGTAGTCCCTTAGCTGTTCCTTTACCTGATCCAATGAAGCTCCGCCCATCATGTCCTCGTTGCTATCGTAGAAGCTCTTGATCTCTTCGTCAGTCACGGCGAGACCTTTGGTCAGGCTGTCCAGATAGGCGCGTATCAGCGAGTTGTCATCCACTGGCGCACCCGTCGTGGTTTTGGCCCAGGACCTAGCCTCCCAGGTGATCAATGACTTGGTGAACCTGTTCTCCAGCACGAAGAAGAGGTTTTTCTTGAGCTGTGGCCAGAGGTCTTTCGGAGACTTGCGAATCTCCGCGTCCAGGTCTTTCTGAGTAAGCTGCAGCTCACCGGATCGCAGGATGATGCCTTTGGGAAGCGCCACGGCCTTGGCGGAAGCCAAGGGCCCGGAGGAGAGACCGGGGTATGCCTCCTCGACTGTTTGCTGGCCGCTGCCACTCGGCTGCGCCCAAGCGCTTGTCGCCAGTCCAACTACGAAGGCCCATAGGAGGCCCTTCCTGATTGACCTATTCACTGCTTCCTCCTGTGCCCAGCGCGACACCCAGTTCCTTGAACTTCTCAACAACATCCTTTACAGACATGGCCCGTCTGTAGCGGAAGACTTCCCTGCCATTTGCGTCGTAGAAGATCTCCACTGGAATCGCACTCACACCATAGATGCTGGAAAGGACTTCCTCCTCGCTGATGTTAACGAAAACCACATTTAGCGTGTCGGCATACTTGCCACGGACTATCTCAACCACGGGACGCATCCTGTCGCAGCAGCCGATGACGCTGAATACTACGAGGGTTGGCCTGCCGGAAAGCCGCGCCTTCTCGACCGGGTTCTGCGACCACTTCTCACCCTGAGGTCTCATCCATGAAGATGAGACTCTGATCGCGTGGCGCTTCCCCACCAAGTGCTTGAACCGATCTTGGGCGTCACTGGTCTTCTCGTCGCGGACGACGTTGATGACCAGATCCTTGATCTGCTCGAACGACGCACCGCCAAACATGTTGGCGTGCTCAGCGTAGAATTCGCGCGCCTCCGCATCGGTCACGCTTATCTCCAGCACTTGAGACGACACGTGGGCACTCGCTGCGGCATCGCCGGCAGCCGACTTGCCGTTCTTCTTGGTCCAATCCCGTGCTTCCTTGGCTATCAGCCTCTTGATGACCGTCTGTTCCAGAACGTGCACCGGATACTTTCGAACCTGTTCCCGCGTGTATTCAGGCGACTTCGCTGTCTCGTCCTTGATATCTTTGACTGTGACCTTGATGTCCTCGCACTCAGCAATCACGCCATCTTCCAGGTCCGACAGGAGGGCGTCCCTGAGAGCGCCTGCGCATATTGACGGGTATACGGAAGCAACTGTTTTCGGGGCTTCGTCAGCCGTTGCCGGAGAAACCCATAGCAACGCCAGCACGGCCAACAGACCTAGCATTTTCATACAAGCACCTCCTCGACTACCTTGTTTCTACGACGCGTGCCACCGGCACGACAACCGTTCACGGTAGACCTCACCCGCATCCGGTAGGTTGCGACGACGTGCCGCCTCCGAAGTGCCCCACGACAATCATCGCCCCTATCAGCAGCGCAATGACAAGCAGCCAGCGTAATGTGGATTTCATCTCTAACTCCTCAGAGCTTGATGCCGTTGTCCTTGAACGTCTTCAGGATGTCCTCCTTTGGAAAGAACCCCTCGTGTCGGGAGAACTCTTTGCCGTTCTCGTCGTAGAATATCTGCGTGGGAATGCTCTGAATGCCGTACTTTTCGGCCTCTCCACGGTTCTCCCACACGTCAATGAACACGACTACTAGTTTGCCCTTATACTCCTTCTTGAGTTCCTCCAGAAGGGGAGCCATCATCTTGCACGGGATACACTTCGTGGCACCCAGATCAACGAGCTTGGGCAACTGCTTCTTGGCCTTCTGTGGTTTCGCGGCCGGTTCTGGTTTCGGTTTCTCCACAGGCGACGCCTTAGGTGTTTCACCGCCGGGCTTTGGGACAGGGCTTTTCATGGAAGCCGCTGCTTGAGGTCCGTTCTTTGGCTCGTCCGAGGCGGTCTGCGAATTTGGCTTTGCCGCCTCAGTTGGCGTCGCGGGTTTCGGAGGCGCTTCTTCTGTGGGCGTTCCTACCGCTTCCTCTGCCGTCCGATCATCTACAGGCGCGGTCAACCCCGAATCCTTGGCGACCAAAGTCCCAGCGTCGGGGGCATTGTTCTTAACCGCAAGTACAACAGCCACTGCGGCCACGAGAGCCGCTACTACTATCAGTTTCCACCAGTTCTGCTTCACTTGGCACCTCCGCGGCCGGTGAGCCATTTGCGGACGCCAGGCACACCGACATGACTTGTTCGACGTCTTCCTCAGATAGCCTAAAGCTGTGTGCTTTCTCAATGCCGAGATCAGTAACGACTACGTATCGGTAACTGTCCAGGTTGGCGGCTTCCATTGTCTTCTTTGCACACGCCACAGGACAGCCATCTATCACCAGCGCCGTATCACTACCCTCAACAGATGCGACCATTCCGCTGACGTGCCCGCCTACCCCGGCGAGGCAGAAGAACTTGCCGACTCCGGCAACATCAAGCCTCTTGGCTACTTCGTTGGTTATCTGTCCCACATTGGACCCGCCGGAACACGCGAGAATGGTCGTCGTGCCGCCGGAGCAGCAGCATTTGTCTTCCTTCATTCCGTCCCTCCAGATGGCGCAGCTACGCGATCATCTTCTTGATTTCCTCTAGGCTGGGAATCTTCCCAGCCACTTTTACCTCGCTGTCGACTGCCAAAGCAGGCGTCATCATGACCCCAAACTTCATGATCTCCTTGACCTCTGTCACCTTCTCTATCTCGAATTCGATACCGAGGTCTTTCGCAGCCTGCTCGGTCACTTCCGCGAGCTTCTTGCACTTCGGGCAACCAGTGCCCAGTATCTGAAGTTTCTTCATCTCTCGATACTCCTTTCATGCTGTCATCCAGCCGAACAGCATTCCCGTAAACGTCGCCATTACCACTACCAGTGAGACGAACACAATCGTCTTCTTCGCCCCCATTATGCTGTTGATCACGAGCATGCTGGGCAGCGATAGCGCCGGTCCGGCGAGAAGCAGCGCCAAGGCCGGGCCCTTGCCCATTCCGCTTCCGAGGAGCCCCTGCACGATAGGGACTTCGGTGAGGGTGGCGAAATACATAAACGCGCCGGCAATCGACGCGAAGAAGTTCGCCCCAAGCGAATTCCCGCCGACGGCGGAGCTGACCCACGTCGACGAGATCAGTCCCTCGTGTCCGGGCCTGCCCAGGAGGCCGCCGGAGATCAATACGCCGAATAGCAGCAGCGGCATAATCTGTTTTGCGAACCCCCACGTGGCCGAGAACCACTCGCCAGTTTCGCCCTGGTCCGTGCTGGAGACCACTGAGAAACCGATTACGGCTGCCGTGAAAGGGATTAGCGGCTGGTGACCGTAGGCCAGGGCCAGTATTACCGCAGGTGCGGCGGCAAGCGCCATCTTCCACCATCGCACGCCGAACCAGCCGATCATGATCACTGCAAATAGCAGCGCCGACGCTCCGGTGATGAGCCACTTGGCCGAGTAGATCACGCCCCAGAATCCTACCGGAGAATCCGGCTTACCCCAGTTGGCAAAGACCAGGATGGCTACCATCGAGGCGAAGTATACGGCGTTCTTCCATAGCGCGCGCGTCACCTCCGGCTCCGGCATATCAGCCTGCGCTTCGGCTTTCTTGATCTCTTCTTTGCGGAAGATAAAATGCATGGCAAGACCGATCACGACGCTGAACACGACAGCGCCGACAGCCCTGGCTATGCCGATCTCGGCTCCCAGTATTCTCGCGGTCAGCACGATAGCGAGTATGTTGATTGCGGGCCCCGAATAAAGAAAGGCACAAGCCGGACCTAACCCCGCTCCTCTTCTGTAGATTCCGGCAAAAAGCGGCAGCACAGTGCAGGAGCAGACCGCGAGTACGGTGCCGCTTATCGAAGCGACAGCATATGCTAACACCTTGTTTGCCCTCGCACCCAAATACTTCATTACAGACGCCTGGCTTACAAAGACAGCTATTGCCCCGGCGATGAAGAACGCGGGAATCAGGCACAGAAGAACGTGCTCTTGGGCGTACCATTTTGCTAAATGCAGCGACTCAAATACTGCGTTATCGAATCTCGGCTTTCCCACCGGAAGGTAGAAGAATGCCAGGAAAACAGCAGTAATGACTGCCAGAGGCTTCCACTCGGTTTTCCAGTTCATATATTGGTCTCCATCAGTGTTCGCGGGGACTATTGGCCGTTTGGCCTAAGCGCCAATAAGCGACCAAAAAAAGATGAGCAGTCCCCTGCCCATTATGCTTTACGAACGAGCTATCCCACGAGTTCCATCTGCTCTTTGGCGGTTGATCTCATTACTGCTTCCACGCAGCCAAAGAAGTTCAGTATGCACGGCACCCGCAAGCTGTAGAACACCTGCTGACCCGCCTTGCGGTCATTAACAATACCGGCGTCTCTCATCAAGGCCAGGTGCTTCGATACCGTCGATATGTCGGAGCCGACAAGGTCTCGCAACTCACAGACACACTTCTCGCCCTCCGCAAGCGCGTCTATCATCATCAGCCTGCTGGGGTGAGCCATTGCCTTGATGATCCTTGCCCTCATCTCGTACATTCGCCTGTTCATTGTCTGCTTTCTACCTCATTTGGTATTTTAGCCAAATTACCTGACTGCGTCAAGCCTGCTGCTCGGAGCCTCGAAACCATATGGATGTTCGTCGCAGCCCTTGCGCACGTCCAGCCAGATCCCGCCAGCCGGTTAGCTCCTCAGCTTCTCATACAGGGACTCCAGCTTCGACCTGTAAATCGATCTTATCGTGCCCTCCTCCTCATTCAGAGGCTTGACCGGTATCAGGTCGAATACTGCGTCCTCGGTCATCCCTGAGTCGAACATCGTCCTCACAGCGCCAACGATCATGCTTGCGATACCGGACTTAGCGTCGGTTTCGCTCAGACCGCAGTGCTTCGCCACATTCAGCAACTCGGCCCACTGGAACCAGAAGTAAGTCGGTCCCATGGCCGTCACTACTGCGTACGCCTCCAGATCCTCGTCGGGAACCACGGGGCATTGCCCCAAGTGGCTTACGACATTCAGGATGTTGGATCTCTCCAGTTCGGTCAATGCCTGCGAAAAGGCTATAGGGTTGAACCCGGCATTGATGACCGACGGCGCATTCGGTATCGTTCTGGCAATTCTGTCAAATCCCGCGAGGCCGCTGACGAGCCTTGAGATAGTGAACTTGGGAGCCAGAGATAGGACGACGGCCGAGGGCTGTAGGCTGGCTGCAATGTCCGAAAGGATACCGCCGAGCACCGGCGGATGGACGGCGAGTATCACAATGTCGCACGCGGCAGCCTGTCTATTGTCGTTATGTACAATCCTGATCTCAGGATGGGCGTTGGCCAGTCCGCTCAGTGCATCGGAGTTCGTATCGCTCACGATGATGCCATCCAACGGTTCCCCTGCTTTGTTCAGTCCTTCCAGGAGTATCCTGGTGATCCTTCCGCCGCCCACGAAGCCAATACTTTTCTCTCTCATTGTTACATACCTCCTTGACCGCGTCCGCACATCGCAGCGTCTGGGCTTCCCTCCGACCGGTCTCGTTCCGCAGGCATCCGATCATGGAAAGACGCGATGCATCATGAATCACAGTACGTGTTTCCGGCCCCCAGAAGAGTTTGCCATTTGGCATAATAACCAATATATGCTAAAATGTCAAGCGGTTGCAGCCAGAGGAGAATCACCGTGACACTGAAACGTACAACCGAGCGTATGTGCAAACCGCCGAAACATGCGCGCCACGTGCTTATTGCCTTGGTGTCCCTATTCCTCATTATCATCGCTCATACCAGTGCCCAAGCTTCGGATGGCTCATCGCCGAGCGAAGGCGCGTTGGTTAGGCTTCTGCTCGAGATCATTGTAATCCTGATCGCCGCCAAACTGGGGGGAGACCTTTTCGTTCGTCTGGGACAGCCCGCCGTTCTTGGCGAACTCATCTTTGGAATCGTGGTCGGCAATCTATCACTGGTAGGCATTCATCACCTCGACTCAATTAGGACGGACGAGCACATACGGATGCTATCAGAGATCGGCGTCATAGTCCTGCTTTTCCAGGTGGGGCTTGAGTCCGACTTGGCCAAGATGGCAAAGGTGGGCGCATCGGCAGTCTTCGTCGCCACGCTTGGAGTAGTGTTCCCAATGCTGCTCGGCTGGAGTGTGGCGAAGTTGTTCCTGCCTAACTCCACAAGTTACGTTCATCTGTTCGTGGGAGCCACACTGTGTGCCACGTCTGTCGGGCTGACTGCGAGGGTTCTGCGAGACCTCGGCAGGATTAAGTCCCCTGAGGCCCGGGTCATATTGGGCGCGGCGGTTATCGATGATGTGCAGGGACTCGTGGTGCTGGCGACTCTACAGGGGATGATCACGGCGGCAAACGCAGGCAAATCGATATCGCTGATAGTCGTCGCCGTAGTGGTTGCCAAGGCTCTGGCGTTTCTGGTAGGCGCAATCCTGATTGGAAGGATTCTAGCGCCCCAAGTGATCAAGTTCAGCTCGCGGCTGAAATCCGGTGATCTTCTGGTCGTCACGGCTTTCGGGATATGCCTGACATTTGCGGAAATCGCCGCGCTGGTGGGACTTGCTCCGATTGTTGGAGCTTTTGCGGCGGGGTTGATTCTCGATGAAGTTCACTGGAAGGAATTCGCTAAGCGCGGCGAACGTTCTGTGCAGGATCTTATTCAGCCTCTTGCGGCTGTGCTTGTGCCAATCTTCTTCGTCAGGATGGGCGCGGAAGTAAACCTGGAGACACTTGCGAATCCCAGCGTGTTGGCTTTTGCTCTCGTCTTGACTCTCGCCGCCGTCTTGGGCAAGCAAGCGTGCTCTCTCGGAATCCTGAACAAGTCGGCCGACAGGCTGTCGGTCGGCATCGGAATGATCCCCCGTGGAGAGGTTGGCCTGATATTCGCAGCAATCGGAAGCAGGCTGATACTCGATCACGCTCCGGTTGTCTCGCCATCAATCTTCTCTGCGGTGGTCATAATGGTGATCCTCACAACCATGCTCACACCTCCCGCGCTCAAGTGGAGTCTTTCCAGAATCAGACAAACCTCCGAGCATTGAGACGATCACCGTCCTGTGCTGGAATGCCGATACTGGGCATAAGCGCACCACTTGAGTACAAGCGGCGGCTGGCTTGGTGTAACGAAGCGCCGGACGCCAGTGATGCAGAAGGGAACCAACCCATGTTGACGATTAACCTCAGTGAACAGGATATCATGCGACTCAAGGTCGCAGTAATGGACCAGGACAAGGACGACGCCTATGCGTTTCTGCGCGACCGGCTATTGCCTGAGATACAGAAACGGGAAGGCATGGCAATGAAGAGCCACCTGGACGGTGGCAAGGGCTCCATGTTCTGAGCAGAGTTTGCGGTGGTGGTGTTCCTATCAGAAGAAGATCACCGCGCTGATCTACGTCTGCATGTTCGTGATTGTCAGCTACTACGTCGGGGCGAAGATCGCTCACGCCTTGGGATTCTGATGCCCTAACTCCTCCGCAATCAGCCATAGACGCAGCGTAGTCGCGGAGATGGCCACGAGCGATCACATCTCGGCTTCAATCGCCAAGGCCAATTGCGGTACTGCGACACGATTGATCTCCGCATCGTGATTCAACGCTGAGTATACTTTATCGCTAAGGCTGTCAAGCAGTCCGCTACGGGAGAGCATTGCGCGCGCTGAACCCGCAACCGTACTGACTGGTCCTAACGCGCTCAGAAACAAGCTGAAAACGACTACACGGCAGTCATTGCGCGAAAGCTCCAGCCCTGTTGATACGAGACGCCTTAGTTTGTGGCGAGCGAGTTCAGCCGCCCTGTCGCATGCGTCCGCAGGTGTCTGCTCAAACCGCCGATCTTCCTCTCTCTTCTTGCAGACCAGGATCACATCGAGCTGTATCGGTTCTTTAGCCTGTGACTTCGGCGTCGCCACCGACATCTCTGCTCTGACCGGGTGCGCATTCACTATGGAAAAACCCGCACCGTACACCGCGTCCGCCAGCGAGGTCCACCCTTCAGCGCGGGAATGGTGGTATGTGAATACCATCAGACCCTCGTTCTTGAGAACCCGATGGCATTCAGAGAACACAGCCTGCAGTTTGAATGAGAAGCTGTTGGCATCGCTATCTTGGACCTCACGCGGGTTACGTGTGCTGCCATTCTTCTCAACAAACCCTCTCGGATAAAGTGCTTCCCAGGCATAGAAGAAATCAGCCAACTCCGAGTAGTGGACGTTGTCGAAGAAAGGAGGGTCCGTCACGACGAGATCTATTGAGCTAGACGGCAGAGGCATAGCGTCAGAACTCCCGCAAGTCAGATAAACCCGGTGCGGTTGCAGACTTCCTTCATCGGGCCACACCGTTTCAACCTGTCCATTAAACGGAGCGTTGCAGTAGAACTTCTTCATCGAGCCATTCGTAGCCAGTTCAAACGGTGCCGCACGGTAATCCAGGGCCCGCAACAGGCGTGTCTTGAAGAGACCGGAGAAAGAGCCAGAACTCTTTGGTGTGCCCCAAACATTGGCCTCAATGGGGGCGCGTTCCGGTTTCAATATATGATGGGAGAACATATGCCTGACCGCGCCTGTTCCTTCGCCCTTGTATGAAGCAAACATGTTGTTGAACTCCAATACGCCGGAGAAGAGCATTAGCAGCATATCCCTCGTTGTCGGGTCAGGCAATCCGGCAATAGCGTCATGCAACCAGCCAAGGGCAAGCAGTTGCCGTTCGTTGAAGAAGCTTCGCCAGGTTCGGTAGTTATAGCCGATTGCCTGCCGTGTGTTGAACCCGTCGGCCAAGCTGGCATCAGGCAATCGCACAAGGTTGCTGGCTGACTCAGCCGCGAGTCTGTTCGAGCACCTCTCATAAGCATCGATGTCGCCTTGGTCTGTTGGAAGATATACCTTCTCACCATCTGGAGTCAAGAGTAGTTTCCCATACAAGCGATGCTTGGGAGATTCGGTTGTGCGTCGGACGGCCTCAGCTATTGGAAATGAGCGCGAGCACACTGGACACTCAGCGGCTGTGCCCTTCGCCGATCCTTCGTGAGGATTGAATCCCGTTGCGCAGGCTGGACAGACCGCACTGTCTTTCCCATTTGGAGAGCGGAATATGTCGCCGCAAGCGGGACAGCACACCTGAACCTCCGGTTTACGATCCGGATAGGCGTTGCGCGCTATGATGCGCGTAGGAAACAGATCCACACCAGAGCCACAGTAAGGGCACTCGAGGTGCTTTACCCAGAAATAGTAAAGCACGTCGCACTCACGACCACCTGCATCTCTGGACCGATAAAGCTGCCGTACGCGCTCACCGACTGTGGCGGACAGCATTGAAAACGCTGAGAGCAACTGATCCCGGTCGAGCGGACCAAGGGCTACCCTTACGCTTTCGCAAGCGACTGGATTGATGTCGCGCCCGAGCGCAATACATCCGAGCTTGTGTGCCTCTCCTATGGTTGTGCCGCTACCCATGAATGGGTCAAGAACAGACACGTCGTGGTAATCGTGCTTCTCATAGAAAACCTTCGCGAAGTCCGTGTCTTGTGGTGTGAGGCAGCCTATGATCATCCCACGAAAGATAGAACCGAGCCGCTTCGCCCACCACTTGTGCAAGTGGTAGATCGGCCTGTGTATCTCCTTGCGCCAACTCTCGCGCTCACCAAGGGACGAGAGGAATTCAAACGGGAAATCGTCCGATTCAATCAGACGCGTCTGCACTGTGGTTGAGTTTTCATTGGCCATCAGGATCGTCCTCGTCTTCCTCGACGACCACCACCGGATGCTCTCGCATAGTGACTGGCTCATCTGAGTCGTCCCGTGTACGCCAAGCCTTGAACGCGTGCAACCGACCAGCGCATGGATTCGGTATAGTTTCTGGCGTCAGCGTGTTCTGTCGAAGATCGAAGGAGTAGCCGACAACTAGGCTGTCCGCTTCCTTCCTGGAAAGCTCGCCGACTGGCTTGTACTCCCCAGATACCTCGTGGTCATAGGGGAGAATCAATGTCTTGCCGTGGGCAACGCCGGAGACTATGCCGAACGGGGTGGGAGCGACATACATCTTGCGGTCGCGGATCATTATGTCGCCATAGCTGCCGAAGCCCTTTACGCTCTTATTCTTGTGTATGTACTCGTGGTCTGCGTTCAAGAAGTCACCGTGGCAGATAACGAAGTCCAGCAAGGGGTAGCTGTCTCCGTCCGGTTTCGCCGGATAGCGTCCGAATACGTAGAAGATCGAGCGCCCATTGTGATTGCCGGACGGAACCTGACTGTTGCAGTCGTAGTTCGCCTCTCGGCCGGGATAAGCCAACCCCTTCACCTCGTAACCCTCAGCAACATGCACAATCCGAAAATCCGGGTAGCTATTCCTGCCCCCTTGCTCATAATGGATACCTGTATCTTCAAGACGAGACAGGAACCAGTTCTGGAAATGAAATTCCTTGTCTTGTCTGCTCTCCCTGGTTATCAGTTTGCCGTGACCTATCGCAGCCACGCAGGAACTGTAGACCTGCAAGATAGTAGAGTTGTTCGCCATAGCTCGGATGCATTCTCCCCGCTTGTTCGTTGCGTGTATTGTACCGCCCGAACACGTCGCTCGTCAATCACGCATCCAGGTGAAGTGCGCAGTGACCACCGAACTCCGCAGACTTGTCATCCTGGCGATGAACATGCACTCAATGCTGATTGGAACGCTTTCTGCCACGCTCATCAGGACGAGACGCGGGGACTGCCACCTGGTCAACAAAACTGGCGATGGTGACTGCTTTTACGGCCACTGGCACTTGCTTGTCGCTGTTGCCGAACTTAGCGAGTGGCGCGAAGCGGCATAACACCAGGCTGCGATAGCGTGAGCAGAAGCAGTCATCGCAGGAACCAGAACCCGAACGTACATACTCAACCGCCCCGGACGAAAGCTCTCCAGCCGATCTATGGGCGGTACGCAGAGTTCTGGGTTGCTGAATGTGATGATCTCTCCGTGAATGGCATGCCAGCCGGATAGGCCACAGGAAAGTCTGGGCACACTAATGCTTTCCTGAGTCTGTGTATCTGCCACAGGATCATCCGTGCCGACTGCCAAGTTGTCCTCATTGGGGACTTCGAGTGCAGGAATCCCGGACGGCAGTTCGTAGAGCCGACCTCTGACGGTCGCTTCTTCCACGGAAACGGCAAACCGACAGTATGTGTCGTGATTCCAGTAGCCACTCTTTAGCGTGCCGTAGACGAACAGCCGAAACAGCCCCGGTGCGTCAGAACAGGCAGGTCGGATCATGCGGAGACACCTCCCTTCGGAACGGCCGACTTGGTTCTCTGAGCAACGAAGTGGAAGGACAGGCGCTCGAACTGCGACAGGTCATCCGCGCGGAACACCAGTATATGCATAGGCTTTGCCGGGAGCACAATCCATCCCGGCACTTCCGTCTGAACTGATCTGAGGTACTTTGCATCGGAGGCATAGACTGCTGCACGGAACACAGGATGGAATAGCAGTTCCAACGGCCTATTGCCCTTGGCGATGATCACAGTGCCAGGGTCGGTCTTTGCCACAATGACCGCGCTCATCTGGCCGCGACACAGAGCGAGGCGGTCGCGGAGCGAGTTCACGTCTATGCGCCCGTCGATGATGCAGCTATCCGCAATCCGCCCGATGATCTCGCTGTCTACCTCGGCATGCCTGCCGAAGCGGAACCGATGGAATAGGTAGTCGGCGTTTAGGACTGTTCCGTTGTGTGTTACCAGGCAATCGCCCGTTCGGAGCGGATGGTTGTTCTCGTTGATTGCGGCGTTGCCGCAGGTCACAAAGCGTGTGTGTCCCATAAGCACGGTGACGCTATTGTCGACATCGCTCAGCACTTCGCCGAAAGCCTTATCACGCACGAACTCGCTTGCCGGAACCGGGCGCTTGAAGAGCCTGTGCTCGCCCTCCCTGTTGACCCAGGCTATGCCCGTCGCATGGGGACCGCGCTCCTCGCTGAGTTCGAGAAGCCTGGTAAACACCCAGGTCAGGTAGTCAATCTCCTCTTGCGTGCGCCGTTTGCTTCCGAATATCACTCCTACCTGTCCGCACATCCCGCGTCACTCCCTTCTGTTGCCTCGAATCCTCTGAAGATGCCCTCGGCATACTGCTTCCTGTTCTCGTGCACCCAGAGCGCCGTGGCGTAGTGCTCCATTTCGAACGCGAGTTCAGTCACCCTGGGCGCGTCAAGCATGTTGGTCTTGCCGGAGAGCCTGACCGCTTCCAGACCCTCCAGCACGTCCGCAGGCACTCTCACCTTAGTTCGCTCCATTGCCCACCTCCGATGTCTCAGGGGCAGGCTTCGGGCTTTTCGGCTTTGGCCTACCGTTTTTCCAGGCGGCGTCTCCGGGCATTGCATTGAGGAGGTGCTTGCGAGCGGTTTTGAACTCATCGCCTATCAGCCCGAGGTGAAGCAGGAAGACGCGGAAGTCATACTTGGCGCTGGCCGGATCGAACTCCCGCTTGCGGCTGGACGCCCCTCGGCTGTTGAGCGCCTTTGCGGCGATGGCGAGAACGAACTGGACGGCTGCTCTCACTTTGCCAGCGTGCAGCGTAGCCTGGAACCATCGGAACTCTACGGTGCCTCGATACCAGACGTTGTGTAGGTTCACGCCGTGGTACCTCGTCTGATCGTAATGCTGGGGATTGTGGTTGTGGTAGCCGTACCAGATGCGGTTCATCTGCTCGCGGGTCTTCGGACGGCTGCGCTCGATCTTGGCTATGAGTTCCGAGTCAACCGGCTTGGTGTAGTTGCTAAGCCTCGACTCGCTGACACCGAGGGCCGTTAGGATCAGCGGCTCTTGCTTGTGCACGATCTTGGCCAGGTTGCCGAGGGTCTTGCCGTCAAAGGCGGTAGCGTCAACATGTATGTGGATGCCGCACTTGTCATCCACTGTTGCGCCGATTCTGCGGATTGCGCGCACCACGTCTTGCAGGACTTGAATGTCCTCGTAGTTCAGAACCGGCGAGACCACCTCAGCCCTGAGATTGGCTGGCACGTTGGTCAGCGAGGCGTCGGCGACGACCATCCATGTGCGGCCGCGTTCATCGACGATATGCCAAGGATCGTAACAGCTTGGGCTGCCGACGTGCTCGGCATTCCCGCCAACCACAGACTGGATCGCGCGAGCCACATCGCCACGGCTCCGCTTGATGGTTTCGATCTCGACTCCGAACCTGAGTTCCTGGAGCTTCACTTGTCGACCTCCGAGTTTGAAGACTGGCAGAACACATGTTTGGTGTTCCTGCTGTTCAATGAATGCCTCAAACCCGAGGAAACATCAAGTCCAATGAGGCAGATTTCCGAGGAATCTGGTGTTCTTTTTCAAGCGTGGAATGATTGGTGCAGGGGGTCACGGATTATCCTGGGATGGTCTCGCCTTGGTCGATACCGGCATCGAGCAGGGCTTCATTTAGCCGCTGGACGTGCGCTTCCTCGCGGGTGATCCTGGCCATGGCCTTGGTAAAGGCGTCGGACAGCTCGATTGGCAAACCGACTGCCTCCTCTACCCGCCGCAGCCTGGCATCCAGGTTTGCGAGCAGATCAAGCACGTGGTTTCGGATGACGCCGTCTCTCTTTTCGGTGGGCGACGGGATGAACTCAGTCATCCCGCCGCTACGCTTTACTATCATGTGTGCCGCCTGTCCTTAGCTCAAGGTCGCGCCCAGGGAATGGATGCGCGGGTAGATCAGGTTGTTGCCGGTCATCACGGCTTTGTAGCGGACGCGATTGCTTGCCGGGTTGACGAACGTGCAAAGGAACACGTATTCCGTCCAGGTCTGGTCTACCTCACGGGTACTATCAATCGTCATCGGCTCCCACGTCGCCCCGCCGTCATTGGAGGCAAACCAGTTGATCGAGCAGCCGCTGGGGATACTCATCTCAGCGTAGACCTTTGTGGATTCAACACCCTGGGTGAGTTCATTCTCGCGTGAGATGTAAGTCCCATCGGCGCTGTTCAAGTAGCCGATGAGGTTCACGTCCCTGTAGTTCAGCGCCGGGGAATCATTGAGAACGCTGCTTGAGAACTTGGCGCGCACGATCACTCGCGTCGCGATGTTGGGCAATCTCTCTTCCTCGGCAGGTACTATCGCGTCCCAGGTCATGCCTCCGTCAGTGGAGTAGTCCCAGGTGATCCCTGTGCCCTGGGGAGTCGCTGAATACTCGTCGAGGTTCATCTCCGAAAACTGCACCCCGGTTATCTGCTGAAAACGAACTTCTCCGGACGCCGCAAAGTCGTAACCATAGATCCGCATGGTCAAGTCCGACCCGTTGAGCGGTGTCCAGGTCTCGGCATTGGAACTTTCAAGAAGCACGCCTGCGTTATACGTCTGGCGAGTGATGACGCCATTCCTGCCCATCTGACCGAGGCTGGCTATGCGCACACGATAGTTGGTGGAGTTCGTAAGAAGCACCACCGCGAAGCTCCTGTTGGCGGGCATGTAGAACGGATCACCAAACACGACCTTGGTCTCGGCGTTGAGAGCTATCTCGGCGGGGGAGACCACCTTCTCCGCGAGCACCGTTTCGTTGGGAAGTCCTGTGGTGACCCCACGTATCTGCACGGTCACTGGGATCGAGGCATCCTTGCGGGTGAAGTAGAGCCCGATGGATGATATGATCCTGTTCACCGGGAAGCTGAATGTCTGGGCAAGCGGATCGCGTCGGACAGGAGCAGGCACTGTGCGCCAGACGATCTTCTCTACTTCCACACGGACAATGCGTGGCTCTACTTCCCGGATGATCGTCTGTTGCTGGACAATGGTCTGCTGCTGAATGATCGTGTTCGTGACCTCGAATCGCTCGACGCGAGTTATCACGAGTGGATCATTGACCTGCAGCATTGCCTGAGCCGAGTATGTGCCGTCGGTCATCTCAACGATCCGGTTGCCATTGCGCGCATTCTCTGGGATCGTAAATGATGTCGTCACGCGTCCGGCTTCGTCGGAATGGACATCACTTGCCACTACCTGTCCGTCGCAGCGAACAGTAATGTTGGTGACGCTGGGCGTGAAGTTCGCGCCGGTCACGGCCACGCCGGTCTGGCCCCTGCGTCCTATGTTTGGCGTGACCTCTATCATCGCCGGAGGCTTGTCGAACACCGCGTAGGGATTGATGTTCTTCTCCTCGGACCAGTCTAGCTGCTCGACGAGCACGCGCTCGGTTGCCGGAAGCAAAGCGAGACTGCCTTTGAAGAGAGCGTTGCTGTGAGCCTGGTCTATCTGGAGCACGCGAGGCGTAGCGGCTCGGCCCGGAGCGACAAACTTGCGGATACCATCCACGCGGGCGCTCCACTCACTGTGGAACACGTCCGACTGCGCCTCGTTCGAGAAGTCGTCGGAGTAGATGCCCTTCTTGGTCTGGGCGTCCCGGTTCTGCAGGTTGTTGTTCATCTGATACTGCGCGTCGTTGTGTTTCAGGTCCTCGACGTCCTGCAGGACTTGGTGGATCTGAGCCATGGTGATCCGGTTCAAGCCGAAGTTGCGGACGGTCATTGCTACCGAGTTCGGCGGACAGTCTACGCTGGCGAGCGCAAGAGTGCCCTCCGGCACTATCGGGAGCTTGGGCAAATCCGATGGCGCGCCATCGATGCGAAGAATCTCCCTGGCGGTTGCGTAGATGATGTCCTTGCGGCCGAGGAAGTAGTCATAGTCCACGCTGCAGTTCGAGCCGTTCACCGGATCAGTGCCGACTCCGATTCTGCCGAAGTTGATGCAGCTCGTGTTGCCGAGCGAGATTGTCGGTTCGGGAGCCGATAGGCCGCTTGAGTTCGACGCTGGGGGGCTGCTGGTGTTGGTCGTATCTACTCCATCATCTACGTATGATGTCGCACCCGAGCCCGTTTCAGCCAGCCGCTTGAAATCGGTCCTCCCGGAGTTCTGAGTGGCGCGATATACCCGATAACCGGTAGCGCCGGAAATGGGCCTCCATGTAATAAGGTTGATCTCTCCAGCGCCGGTCTGCCGCGAGACCACCTTGGAGGAAGCGTATGCTGTCTCACCGGACGCCGACAGCGCCGTGACCACATAGTAGTATTCGGCTGCCGCCGGATATCCCGACTGGCCGAACCACCCGCCGTCGGCGTAGTCAGTGCCCTTGACCATCTGCTTCACATAAGTCCAGCGAACTGTATATGTGGTTCCTATCGCCGGTTCATTGCCGGAGCCGAGCCAGTCGACCGAGTTTCCTGACTGCTGCCAGTCTGTCCCCTCCGTGAATATGGTGGCGCCCTGGCTGACTTCAAGAATGTCGACAACCGGATTGGGCGTGAGCAGGTCCTCTCCACCACCGACCGATCCGCGCGTCACGTTTGCGGTTATCTCGACTATTGCCTCGACCTGGGTAGTCTCCTTCAGGGGGTCGCTGTTCAGCGCGTAACGCCGTTCAGTGGCGACGTATGTCTTCTGTTCACCACGTACGGACTTGGTGGCGACTGACTTTGGGACAGTCGTCGTGGACGGCAGATCCTTCTGCAGCCTGATCCCCTGGACGTACGCTCTGCCAGCATTCGTGACGACTTGGACGCTCGCGCCGTCATTACCGCCTATGAAGCTGTCGAACCCACGCACGAGGTAACTCCCCGCCTGGTCATATGTCCGCTCGGCGAGGTTCTGCAGGAGCGAGTTCAATCCCTCGGCGGCCGCGAAGTCGAGTTGGTCTTCCGTGATCGACGAGACCGTGATCCTGCTTCCAGGCAGTGTCCCGAGGAAGTTCTGCAGGTAGAGGTTCGACTTCTCAAGCACGGTAGCGGTTACTTCCCCGGTCGCGCGGTCGAACTTGTAGATCGCAACGACCTTGCGCTCTGTGACGTTGTTGGGCAGCGCATCGCCAGACGTATCGCGTTCCCGGAGCACGAGCACCCATTTTTCGCGCTCTGCGGTTGGTTCGCCTGTCGCGGGGTTGATGAGCACGGCGTCCTGGTTGTGGGTGTAGTTGTACTTCAGAAGCTCGACGTAGACGTAGTCGACGCCGTCGGTCTTGGCAGGGTCAAACGTGAGAGTCGCCCCGGGCACCTGTTCGATGTGGCCGTCGATGTAGACGACGCCAACCGAGAGTGTCACGACGTTTGCGGCCACCTGTGGTACAAGCCCGCCGATGATCGCGCCCTCTCTGAAGAGCAGGTCGGCGAGTTTCTTGCGCTCGCTGATGGTGATATCCTGCTGCTCGTTTAGTTCCGAATCCAGTAGGTCGCGGTCTTGATGATAGCGCACCCGCTTGTAGTTCTTGGCGGGATCGAATGTGTCTCTGGATATGGACATGATCGCCTCCTATATCTTGATAACCCCGACGAGCTCCACTCGCGTGTCGGAGGTCTTGTTGAAGTCGGGGATGTTCTTCACCTCGTAGAGATAGCCGGGCGTCTTCACCTGGCCGGACGGGTTTGTGGCCACGTCATACACGCCGCCCTCGGCATAGTCGGACTGGTGGCCGTCGACGTACTCGACGTTGCCGCCGAAGAAGCCGTACTCGCGGATGGTGATGCCGTTGGCCTCAGCCTCATCGAACCGGAAGAAGACGCCGATGATCTGCGTTTCAAGCCCTGACTCAGAATAGCGGATGCCGTTTACCTCCAGCACACCCTCCGGGTCTTCGGCGAGAAACGCTATCTTGTAGCAGCGCTTCCTCGCGCGCTCATGAACCAGACCCACCTGATCCACGCTCACATCCGGCGGGTTTATGGGATCGGTGAAAGTGTCGTCTCCATCACCTATGGCGCAATGCGTTATCCCGTCGATGGGATCGCCTTTGAGCAATCGAGCGGTGAGTACCCTGCCGCTTCGTGTTATGAGTCCAAGGGACATATCGTTCTCCTCTCAAACTTGGATTGAATGGCTTTCCCGGATGAGAACCGCGTAGATCGTCTGATCTGTCGCCAGGTCCGGAACCAGGCGCTGTAGCACCAGCAACTCCTCATCCGCCGTGAAAAACATCGGACGAGTGACCACGAGCACTGCGTCGGCCCGGATGAGTCCGGCGTCCGTGATCTCCAGATACACATCGGCGCTGCGGTTGACGAGGCCGATCACCGTAAGACGTGTATCAGTCTGACGCTGCGAAGCCCCGGAAACACGTGCCGCGATGTCAGCGAATCGTTCCAGAGCGCTGGCGACTGCGAGTCGAGCGTCGGCGCTGCGAACTGTCGTGCTGAAAACGCGGAGCACGGCGTCGCGTTCAGATGCCAGCCGCGCACTCACCCTTACCACTGCATCTGGCTGCAGCTCTATTGCTTCAGCGACGGCAAGCCTGAAGTCGGCGGCAGTCTCAAATGCGGCAAAGACCAGAGCGCCGCAGTCCGCGTCTCTACTGAGCAGTCCGGCGACGCGCAACCCAGCATCGGCGTGAATGCTTATGGTTCTGGTCCCAACATCCGGCCCGAGCAGGTCCCACAGAATTCCGGTGTTTCGTGGGCCGAGCGCGCGGTTTCGCGGCAGGACTGTTCCTGGCCTGGTCGCTATGGTCTTCCTGTTGCCGCTACGAACCGCCACGCTTCACCTTGCCCTTGAGCGCGATTCCCCTGCCGATTACAAGGAACACCTTGTTACGGGGCAGCACCAGGCCCTTGCCGGTCGCGATCTGCTGTTTCTTGCCGGGTTTGATTGCCACCGCTTACTCCTTCACCGCACACCAGCCCGCGCTCGATATATTGAACATCTTGTAGGTGCTGGTGCCGAGGTCTATGACGTCCTCCGAATCACCAGCGCTGGGGCCTATGGAGTAGACCTCGATCAGCTCACCCCGTAGTTCTTCGTTGTTCGTGCTCGTGTTCGCCACCAACCAGGGAAACATCGTAAGCAGACTGTACCGCGCGTCCGGATCGCAGTATCCAGAGAACCCTCCGTTGGCTGCTCCGCAACTGCCGGTCTGTCCTGTGGCGCTAACCCAGCCATCCCACTTATTTAGCGCGTAGAAGCTGCCCGGCATAGTGTTCCTGCCAATGATGACCGGCTGAGGGTCCTCGCCGATCTTCGCCCCTGCCGCGTAACCGTTGACCAAAGTCGCCACAGTAATCGTGTTTGGAGTGGCGTTTGTATCCCTGGCAGAAACGAGCACGCGCTCAATGTTGGCGTTGTCCTTTATGATGTAGCGCTTGTTGACCGTAAGGATGGATGCATCGTCGACCTGGATCACCACATTGCTGCCGGCCGTTACCGCACCCTGGGATATCGCGGTCTGGCTGGACCAAAACCGTCTGATGACGCCACTGTAGTGCCCGTAGTAGGTCGCCACGATCTTGGTCACCACGTACACATGGTCAAGGTCACCATAGAGCCAGTAAAGGAACTGAGCGGCGTCCTTGGTCGAGATCATAGTGGCCCCGCTCGAAAACACAACCTTGACTCCGACGTGGGTGGCGGCGTTCCAGTATAGGTAGCCCTTGACCGAGATGCAGTCGACATTGGCGGTGTCGTTAATGATCTGGATATAGATATCTTCGTTGCCAGACTCGCCGACCGACTTCAGGACGTAGTAAGGCTCCGCCGTAGCTGACCCGTCATCATGCAAGGTCCAGCCGCATGTCGTCACAAGGAAGTCTTTGATCTTCACGAGCAGATCGGCCGTACTTGTCGCTGTGCCGGATGTTGAATGATATGCCATGTGATCCTCCTATACCGGCGCTTCGACGCCCGTGATTCTTAGTTTCAAATCCGTCTTGTTCTGAACAGGCGTGCTCGCGGGGACAGTGAACCTTCGCCAGAACGAGAGCGTGAGGTTGTGAGCCTTGTCGCCGAGTGATATCTCCGCCCCGGGCGTGGCCGTGTCCAGTTCCACCTGAGTAAGCGCCACCTTGCACCAATTGGATTCATCCGAGCCTGAAGAGTCCACCGGCTTCACTTTGAGTGTCGTGTAGGTTAGAGCCGAATACACTGAAGCGCCGCTTGCATGCGTCGCCTTGGCGGTGCCGTTCTGACCACGCTGCACTGTGAGGCTTGTGGTTCCTCCACCGGCAGTCACTATCATCTGCTCGGTGTCGATGACGATTGTGTCTCCATCGGCGAACCGCGCGGAAGGCAGAGTAATACTCGTCTGTGTACTGGTGATGTTGGCGGCAAGCGTGGTCTGCTCGTTTGCGAGGAACAACTCCCGGTCCTTAGCCTGTCCGTCAGTACCGTTGTAGGTGTCGGAATCCGGGCTTGCGAGCGTGCCCTCGGATATCTGCTCCGTGAGCAGTGAGTCTTTGAAAAGGTGTATTGCCATATTCTTCTCCTATTCCTGTGGCCATTGAGTGACCGTATAGAGGTTCGCAGCAGCCGCAAAACCGGCCGTGTCCGAACCCGAGATATCCTTCTGCCTGAACACGAACCTGCACGAGCGAGTCGAGCGTGCCAGCTTCGAGCGGTTCAGATGCTGACGAACCAGCCGGAAGATAACAGGCTTCGCTCCTGGCTCCGTAGTTTCCACATCGCACTCAAGCTGCAGCCGTCGCTCTGAAAGCTCGACACCGATTAGCCTGTCCGCGCTTAGAACAAAGCCGTTGAGCTTACGACCCGCAGTTCTTCCGTGCCAGCGGTTGATGATCACCCCCGCGCTCTCATAGCCCTGGTTCAGCGTGCTCTGGTGAGTGATCTGCCAGCAAGACCAGGTAGTCTGTTTCTTCGTCAGCCTGTAGTCCGAGTTCAGCAGCCTGCGGCCGACGACGAACACTTCGTGAATGCGGCCCGTCGAGTGCAGAGCCACAGTTCTACGCAGCGCCGCGACGAAGTCGTTTTCCATCGACTCCTGCGACAGCAGCCACTGCAGGAAGAAGACCCGTGTGCCTGCGGGATGCTGCGGCGCAAGTGTCTCCCTTATCACCGGAACGATGTTTCTGCTCTCGATCCGGTAGACCCCGAGGCTGTAAAGCTCACCCGGCAGCTTCGCGTGGGTAATCACCGAGCGCCGGTTCAGGCGCAGCGCGTTTCGAAAGGTTTCCTCGATTTCTCCTTGCCAGCCCACATTGATGAGCGCGCGCCGGATCGCCGGAACCGTGCCCTTTCGCCGATACTGCTCTACTATCTCCCGAATCTCCTGGCGCTGCGTATCCGGGTCGCGGGTCGCGTCGAAGCCGTAGCCGACTATGGCCGAAAGCAGCGGCAGGAACCGAGGCTCGCGCGCGTCCACATCCCAGATGTCCGGCAGGCGGTCGATAAGGCTCTTTACCTCATCGAGCGTGGCCGCCGGAATAGCGAGAAATGCACGCAGATCACCGCTGGTATCGCGCTCACGGTAGATAGGCGGCAGAAGGTCAAGAAGCTTGTCTTCAAACCAGGGCATCAGGTGGCCCTCCGCACATCCAGGTGCAACTCACCCAGCGCGGCAATCTGCCCTGGGCGTATCTCGATATCCGTTTGCGGAGAGTAGAGCTTCACGTGACTCACCCCGCGCACTCCGTCAAGCAGCGAGACCACATCCGAGAAGTAAACGGACTGGCCGAATGCCATCTTCTCGAACGAGAAGAACTCACGAAGCGCGGACTCCGCCCGCATGCGCACATCCTCGGGCTGCTCGGTCGGATAGATGTAGACCTCCGCGTCTATCGGCACCGGCCGGTAGCTCGGATCGAACAGGTTCACCTCGATGGTGATGACCTTGCGTGACTCGATGAACTCCGCAAGCTCGCTCTTGAGTGTAGGCGACGGCAGCCCGCCCCCATCCGGCGCTACGGCCATGTTCACCTGGTAGTATCGGATGTTGGCACAATCGTTGGCGTCGAGCACCTGAGCCTTCGCCACACCCGGAAAACCCTCGGCGAGAGCCTTATAGTCATCCTTGGTGACGGCTTTCCAGAGCGAGCGCAGTTCCGCTGGCCCCTGCAGTTTTGCGTGGTCAAGGGTCTCGCGGTCGGAGCCGCCCGTCGCCGGAGTCGAGTTCGTGATTGTTAGCTCAACCCGTGTTCCGTTGGAATAGACTGGACTGACGATTTCCGTCACCAGACCCCGCCCCAGGTTGCCAAGCGACCCAAGCGTCTCCAGGTATTCAATGGTGATGCTCTCACCAGTGGGCGGTATGGCACCGTGAACCCCGTCGCCGAAAACCACCCAGGTCACATCCAAGCCGTCGGTTTCAACCTGGAAATGCTTCGAGTCCGGCGCGCTGTCTATGAAGAACCGGGCCTCTCCCCATTCCACTCCTCCAAGATGGGCCTGCACCGAGTCCTGGGCGATGCTGGTGGGAGTTAGAGCATATCTCTGGCCGCAGCCGCCTGTCGCCGTGAACTCCTCGAGTCTGCGCACACCCTGCCGCGCGCCGACATCCGCCGTCATCTGACCGCGCGGAATGATCGTGCTTTCGATAGTCTCGAAATCTACGTCCCCATCATCGAGCTTCGCTTTGCAGACTGTTCCTGTAGGAATGGTGATATCTTCTGTCATTGCGGATGGCAAGCTGAATCTGAGTGCTGTTGTGGCCGCCACCGGAGAATCGAGCCTGTATCCGATAAGTTTGCACAGGTTGATGACATTCTGTCGCTGCCGCGCCGTTGGCAGGAATGCTTCCGCCGCCTGCGCGTCAAGGTAATATGCGAGCATGTCTCCGACGCCGCAGAACAGTTCAAGGAGCACCACGCCCAGGTCGGACTCGTTGAAGTCGGTCCACCTGTCAGTAAGCTGCGGGATGCGCGCAAGGAGTTCTTGCCGCAGCGATTCGTAATCCTTATTACTATATGTAATGCTCGCTCTACCCACGGATCGGTCCTCCATCCAGGATTGCATCGCGGCAGAATGGCCACACCAGGTTCCCCGCCACCTGCGTGTCTATCACCCGATAGGAGATGCAAACGAGTATGGTGTTCTCATCGGTCGTTTCCGGCGACTCGTCAAATGAGACATCGGTCACGTAAACCCGCTTCTCCCATCGCTCGATTGCGTCGATGATGTAGTGTCGCAGGAGACCCCGCAGAACCCGGTCGTTGGGTTCAAAGACCAAGTCTTTCACATGTGAGCCGAACTCAGCATTCATAAACCGCTCGCCCGGGCGCGTGCCCAGTATCTGCAAGATGCTCTCGTGTATGTGTGCGTGGTCCATCGACGTGACCGTAGAGACCTGCGCGCCGCCGGATCGCTTAGCGAACGCAAATGGGAACCGCAGCCCTTTGCCGAGGAAGTCAGTGCTCATCACTCATGCTCCTCACAGTCAAAGCAGATCGCGCCGGTATCCGTACCGCTCCCATCGCCGGAACCCTCCGGGAATCGGATCACCAGGTCAAGCCCGCTCGCAAGCGACAGATGGATGGTGCCATCGGCCTCTATCATCCCGGCGTGCCCGCTTTCCATTGCACGGAAGCTCTTCGACCCGCCGGAAATGCTTCGCGCCTGCACTTCCTCGCCGATGCCCTCGATGCGGCCGATCCCGATAATATCCACCGTGCCTGTCGGATTGCTGATGACAAGAAGCCTCTCCTGCCGCAGCACATCGAGCCGGGTTCCATCCGGCAGCGTCGCCATATATCTGCCGTCTGCCGCGAGCGTCGGTTCCACATCGTGAGGCAATCCCTCTATCCCGCAAGACTCGTGAGTCACTGTTATGGCATCGCTCACAAGGTCAAGCTCCATGCCGCCCGGCAGGACGACCTTGCCCGCGCGCGACGGAGCGACCGGCAGTGCCGCGCCATCCTCGCCAATCGAAACCATCCCGCCATCCGGCAGGACTCTCAGGAACGACCCGTCCGAGAACGAGAACAACCGACCGCCGTCGGGAAGATCACGAATCGTGGTTCCAGCAGGCACTGACTGGAAAGGATGGGCATCCGCGTCATCGTCCAGACGGCGCAGATACTCACCGGCGCTCTGTTCATGCAGTGCAAGAATCCGCTGAGCCTCCTGGCGCATCAGTTCGGAGACGGCAAAGCTCTGCTCCAGAAGCACGCGTATCGCATGCACCTCATCCCTGACCTCAGCAACAACTCCGGCCAGGGCCATAAGCTCGTAGTGGTTCTCGGACGAGCTTGTCTGTTCGATTATGAGTTGCGGATCGCCGCTTCCATTCTGAGCCATCTTAGTACCACCACTTGGGAACAAGTCTTATATTGCCGACGTACCAGCCGTCGAACATCTGATAGAGAGCGTCCTTCGTGTCCCACTTGAACCGGACAGTGACGCTGTGCCCGATATACTCCCACAGGTCAACCCACTCAGTCCGCCGTGGGATTACGCAGGGCTGGTTCCAGGCCGGGTAGATCACTGGCGGCGGATTGAAGTTGCGTTTCCAGCGGTTGTCGAAATAGATGTCCAGGCAGTCGTGATTGTGAGCGCCGAAGCTCTCAATCTCGCCCCAGACGTCGAAATACATCCAGTAGTGCCTGTCGAGATCGAGCGTAAGCGCGAGTTCCCCCTGGACACGGATGTTGCATCCCCACTGATCGAACCAGTCGGTGAAATACTTGAAATGCCAGACTCCACCGTCGAGCTTCTCCACATAGCCGGTCTCCGTGATGTCTCTTACGACCGACGGCCCCTGCTCACGGTAGACATCAACCTGCAGATAGCGCCGAGAAACCACAGAGCCATCCCGGATTGCCTCCGCGACTATGACCGCCGCGCCGGGCAGCGATCCATACGTAAGCACGCCGCTGGAGACGTCGGCGATGTTGGTATCAGACGAATAGAGCGATACTTCACCCTCCGGGTCTCCAACCACATCCAGTTGCACGGACTTTGCCTGCTGGTCATAGGGATGTATGATTGCCTGCGGGCGAATGTCCCAGTAGACGACTCTTGATTCACTCATCTTAGGAGACCGCAATCTCGCTTGCGGCCGCTACCACCTCCGCTATGACGTAACGCGCGCTGGTCCTGTCTTCAGAATCGTAAGACACGATGACCGTCGAGCCAACATTCAGTCCGAGGTTGACAATGCCGTTCGCATCGACAGTCGCCACTATCTCGTCAACCGATTGGAACTGGACGGTTCCCCTTGGAAGACCACGAACCGACAGTGGAACCACCGTCCCCAACGGACTCTTTGAGACCTTGATTGTCTTCGGGAACACGTCCCAATATTGAACCTGATCCAATGTCCACCTCAATTGTCGCTTGCGTTCAGGCTGCCGGTTGCTATCACCGCGCCGCACCCCGCGATGTCACCCATCCGGGCGTTCGGCCTGCAATCTGTCGCGGTATCCAGGCTCCCGGTAACAATGGGAGTCACACCGTGTCCCGGTATCGGGCAAACATGCATGTCGCACATGCGAGCCACCGGCCTGCCGTTAACGAATGCAGTCACCGATCCTGTGATGACGGTTCCGCCGTGGCTGGAGACATCGCCGAGCCTTGCCTGTGGTCGCGCCACTTCTAGTGCCTCCCGAAGTAGTTGATGACTGCGCTGATGATGCCGCTTACGATCCCGCCCAGAGTCACTACCAGCCCGACGACTTTCCACATCGTGTCGACGCCGACCTTGCCCTCAAGCCCAGTGTTGAGTTCCTTGATCTGTTCAGCGTGACGGGCAAGCTCATCGTTAATGCCTCGAACGATCAGCTCGACATTATCCTTGTCCGACTTCTTCTCGATCTCCCGCTCAATGTGTTCCAGGCGATCCTGTATGTCGCGTCTATGACCCTCAAGTATCGAGCGGAACTCCGCGCGCCATTGGTCGAAAGTCTTGGCAAGGAGCCGTTCGCTTTCCACCCAGCCGCACTTTGTTGGGCCCTGGCACTGGTTCTCACTCACGGATTCTTCTCCTTGCCTCATGGGTTGATAAGCACCTTTCCGGTCGAGCGCACGACGATGTGACCTGCAGACCCGTCCATGATCACCTTGCTTCCCGCTCTGTCCTTGAGCCGAATCTGCTCGCCGCCGTTTGCGGAGATGATCCGGACTTCCTGCGTCCCTCCCAGTCCCCAGATGCTTATGCTCTCCCGGCCTTTGGTAGTGTCGATAAGTATCTTCTGCCAGCGCGAGCGAGTCTTGTCGCAGGAGAGGATGTGAATCTTCTCCTTGTCCTGCCAAGCCTCAAGCCGCAGGAACTGACGGCACGCATCCGTTACTTGAACAAACGCTTTGCGACCTTTGATATCCCGCGAGATATCGATCTGTTGACCTGTCGCACCAGCACCCGCTTGGCTGTTGCCTTCGCTTGACGCAAAATCGTGCGTCCCGCGCCTCCGAGTATTTTCACTCTGAACCTCCGCTTTCACCGGGCAGTGCATGTGCAGGATCTGCCCAGCCCTGTCGATTATCTTGAGGAACTCCTCTTCGTCCCGGTCGTCCATCACGATGGTATGGCCGGTCTCGGTTTTAACGAGCACTTTCCTGCGAGGGCAGTAGTAAGGCGGATGGCCGTGAAACTTGCCGTGCTCTTTGCTGTCCGCCGCGTCCGGTGCATGCTCTCGCTTGTCCTCACAGTCACGACACGTTGTAGACGAACACAGCCGCTTCGATTCCTCCGGCTGCTCCCCGGGGTTCGACTTCGCAAGCCAGACGCCGCTCCAGATTGGATACTGCGGGTCACCACCCTCAAACTCCGCCCACACGCTCGCGCCCTCTTCGGGGATTAGGAACATCCCGCTATCGTCATTGCCACCATAAGGAAAGCAGGGCCATGCCCAGTCCGACCAGTTCTCCTTGCCGACTCCGAGCACTGCAGGCACTTCCAATCTGCATCTGCCCAGTCGCTCCGGGTCGTTGTTATCACGCACGAAAGCGCGGTACTTGCCATACCATTTGTCTTTGTAGCGCTCTTCGTGCTGCTGGTCTTGAAACTCAAGCATGGCCCGCTCCTACCTACAGCCCGCGAAATGCCTCGCGAAGAACCCGCAGGATAATAGTCTTCGGGGTCTTCTTGGGATCGGCCTTGGCAACGGAGTCACGGATGGCGTCCTTTGCCGCATCGGGAAGTTTCTTCTCCGTCCCTGCGACGCCGCTCTTGACTTCACCGGCCCCCACGCGCTCGATGACACCTATCACGGTATCAAGCGCGAGTGCCTGCGCACGTCCCCAGGCTGTTAGCCTGACGACCGCGATGAGCGCGACGAGGAACGCTGTAAGAACCTCCCTGTTGTCCAGGATGAACCTGGCTACCTGATCGATCTGCATGTGCGATTGCCTCCTTGTTACTTGCTGAGAATGCGCCCTGTATTGGCGTCGATTCGGACCATCTGCGGCTTCGGCTTCACCGGCCTTGCCGGTTGGGACCGTTTGACCTGTGCGGTGTGTCCCGACTTGGTCGCCGCCTGCTTCTTCGGATGTCGCGGCGCTTCGTGTTCGTTCTTCTTGCCCTTGGCCTCCACAGACTTGCTGCCAGCGCCCTTGCCCAGCGCATTGCGCTTGAGCTTGAGTTCACATGAGTAGCCGTCGTCGAAGATATGCCGCACCGAGGTGCAGTAGTATGTGCCGGAGAACTTCCGGCCTACCCCGCGCACTTCGATGTTCTGCTTAGCCACGAGAGTCGGTATGCCGATGGTTACGGCGGCCGCTTCTACCTGCCGAAGCTCGGCTTCTTTGAAATGCCCCTCGGCTTTATCCTGAGCAGGCTCCTGGTGTGGCTCTTCGTGAAAGCCCTCGGACCGCTCGAAGCTCTGCGCGATCTTGCCCGACTCCTGTTTGCGATACTTGCCTTCGCCGGTGTTGCCGTCGACGAGATACGTCTTCTTTCCGAGCGACGTCCGGTCGGCAGTGGTCGCGTTGTTGGCCGCGTGTTCCACGTGGCCTTTCTTGCGCGGGTCAACACCGACAGCCTTGGTCTCCGTACCAGCGCCTTTCACGCCCTGCGACTGAGTCGACGGAGTGAATGAGCGCAGCACTCCTTCGCGGTCGGTGAAGTACTCCAGCGCCAATCCCGGACGCGATTCGAGCTTCCTCGGGTGGAAATGCAGCTCGTCGTCCTGGACGTAGAATACAAACCCGGTCACTCCCTTGCCGTCCTTGTCACGGCTCTTGGCTGCCAGTGTTTTCAGAAACTGGGCGTCAGAGAGATTGCCCTGGGCCACGCGCAGATGCCTGCCGACGGTCTTTGTCACAACAGCGGTCAGCCCGTGCTCTGCCGCGACCTTCTCCGCAATCTCCGAATAGGAAATGCCGGGAGCCGGTTTCTGCCACACGCGCTGGATTTGCTTGCCCGCAAGTTTGTGCCCCTTATCGTAAGCCTTGATCTTGATGGTGGGCTCACCGGTCTCCGGGAAGTCGTAGTCTATCTCCTTGATGACTGCCACCTTCCTGAGAGAAAGGTCGTCCACATAGCCGAACCGGGCCGCGATCTCGTTGCCCTCCTGAAAGAGTGGATCGTCCACGAACTGCAGATACCGGTCCGTGACGGAGATCTCCATCACGTCCATCTCCTCCTCGTTGTCCTCAAAGGTGAACGAGGTTATCTCGTGAGTGATGTCCTTGGAGAGCCGTTTGCCCTCGATCTCTATAATGAATGTGGGTTGATAGACGTCTAGTTGCATTGCTAACCAAGTATCCTCATCTCGACATGCTCTGCCGACGGCAACCTGAGCACTCTTCCAAGCTCAATCTCCAGCGGAAAGAAGATGTCATTGTAATCACAGATGATCCACCACAGTTCCGCCCTGCCCAGATAGCGATGGGCAATCATGTCTACACGGTCACCCTCGACCACGACGTGAAACACATCGTCCGGCCGGGGCGTGGCATCTATTCGCTGCCTGGTCCCAATGAACTCCTGGGCACCGTCTACGAATAGCACGCAGGTGGCATATCTTGAATCCGGCCCGATCATCGTCTCACCGCCGTATAGTCCACTGACTTCACCACTATCTCTTCGAGCGTCAGGTCTACCTCGGCGTGCTGCGGGAGCAGGTTATCCTTATCAAACATGTGGAAGTAGCGCGCTCGGACCTGCCGCACAATACAGAGCGTTCCCGGATACAGATCGCCCAGGAAGAACAGCACCTTGTGAGGGGCGTTCTTCAGCATCGTCTTTTCGTGCTGTGGATACAGAAGCGACTGCAGCCACGCCGTCTTCTCCCGAACCGGTCCCTTGAAGAATGACACCTTGAACGATATCTTCCTTGCCTCGCCTGAGACATACTGATAGCGCGGGTGGCTCATGCCCGGCACCTTGATGGTTGCGAAATCCGTGCTCTTTTCGTCCGTGATCTCGTCCGGGTTATACTGGAACTCCAGCGACTCGCGGGTGACCACATCCACGATGTAGCCGGTCGTTTTCCTTAGATCACGACGCACGGCCGCACCTCCCGGAGAATGACCACAGGCTTGCAGAGGCTCTGCGCATGCTCCACCTCACGGCGCATGCCATCAGAGACGCCTTCGCCAACATAGACCCAGACCACGTCGCAAGTTTCCATGAAGCGCAGGCCCGTCGATATGCCGAGATCCCGCTGAACCGGGCCGAAGTCGTCCAGGAACTGCGTGTAGAGCAGGTGTGGCGCAAACGGCGCGAGTCCGGCTTCCAAGGCCATACGGCAGAGAGCCAGCGCAACCCTCACGTTGTGCTCGATATCACCGGCATACTTGCTGCAGATGAAGACTCTCTGGGCCTCAGGCTGAATCATAGTTCCTGACCTTTCTGTCCCGCATATCCTTGTAAACAGCCTGGGCGATCTTCCGACCATCCAGATTGGTGGTAACTGTTACATCGATGGGCCGTTCCGCGATCCCATCGAGCTTTGCCAGAACAGCCTCAAGTATCGGGCGCAGATCCTGTGACTGTGCGCTGGCCTCCCTTGCCGGGCCGTTGCCAAGCGCCCCGCGCGTGACCGACAGCAATCTGGATTGCTCGGTCTGCTTCGAATCTGTGGCACTTACCGCTGCCCTCTGAGTAGCGACCATCGGCATGACCGGCTTCTGCACAGCACCGGCAATAGACGGAGTAAGCGCGAGCGTGCCCGCAATCGCAGTAGGGAGCACCGCCGATTTCGCAAACCCGAAAGCCTGTTTCAGCGCCTGGGACGGGAGCTTAGACGCCCCGGTAATCCCCGAACTGAACGCCTCCAGCATTGCCGCGCCGCTTCTCGTGAGAGTCGAAAGCGGTCCTTCCTTTGCATCCGAAAACGGCAGTAGCTTTCTGAGTCTGGAAAGCGCCGACCTCAAGGTGTCATAAGGAGCGGAAACTGCCGACCTGATGCCGGAAGCGATTGTTGTCATCATTGACCTGCCGCTTACAAAAGCGCCTGTAACCAACCCCCGCAAGCCTGATAGGATTGAGGAGAACGCACTCGACGCCGCGCCGCGAACAGTTGACCATGCCGACGAAGCAAAGTTAACCAGGCTCGCAAACGGCGATCTCAGCCAGCCTATGGCGGATGATGCCATCAAGCGAATGCCTGACCAGGCTGATGATGCAAAACCAGTCACCTGTGACCAGGCGGACCCGGCGACTCCGGCCACCCAACGAAACGGAGCAGCCACAAACGAATATGCCGATGAACCTATGGATGCAACCGCATTCCAACCCGACGACACTATGCCCGTGATTCCGTTCCAAGCCGAACTCGCGATCTGCGCGCCGGTCGAAAGAGCGCTGGAAAGCGTGGAGATGACCTGCGCGCCTATTGACTTCAGACCATCCCATATCCACCGGACGCCATCCAGCATTCGCTGAAATACGTAGCTCAGCGCCTGCGCCGGAAGCATTATGACCGACAACATTCCCTGGGCAAGTGTTCGCAGTAACGCCGCGCCTGAATCCATCAGACTGGAAAGCGGACCCTCCGGAGCATCCGAGAACGGCAGCAGCCTCCGGAGCCATCCCAGAGCGCGTTTGAGCATCTCATAGGGATAGGTAGCCGCCGACCAGATACCTTGAGCAAGTGTAATGAGTATCTTCTTGCCCGCCTCAGCAAAGCTCAGTTGGCCCGAGAGGAACGCTTTGACTGTCCCGAACACTCGGGAGAGCGTGCTCACGACCGGCAGGTTTGTGAAAACCGATAGCAGCGCCGATCCCGCCGATCTGAAGAACCCGCCTAAGCCTGAGAACAGCCCTCGCAAATACCCCCACGTCGCCGATGCCACATCTCGCACCCACGCAAACGGAGTCGAGAGATACTGATAGATCGCGCCGCCTATGGATTTCAGACCATCCACCACTGACACTTGACCGGTAATCATCTGCCAGACGGTGTATGCAACCCGGCCTACCATGAGCAGGCCCTGAACGAGCATCCGCAGCGGCAGGAAGAACTTGTAGACGTAGGGGGCCGCCGCGACGAAGGCCCCAATGATGACCCCGCTAAGCCAGACCACAGCCCTCACAACCAGCGCCACAACCCGGATGGTGGACACAAGGTTGTAGATGACGAATCTCAGAAGATAGGCTCCAACCTGCAGAATCACGCCGAGCACCTTGCCCAGAGTCTGACCAAGGCTCCTAAACGATGCCGAATCCACCGACGTCGCAGTCTTGCCGAAGATTCCGAATACCGAAAGCAATGCTCCTCCGAGTTCAGAGAACGCGCCCATTACCGCACGGATAGCGGGCTCAAGGATTCTGCGGATGCTTCCGAACACAGAGGAGAACGCCTGCCAAAGACCGGTGAGAAACTGCCGCACGCGGTAGTAGACCTGGAACACCGTGGTGACGAACTTCATCAGTCCGGCGGCTTCCAGTTTCTTCGCAAGCTCCGCGGACATCTGGCCGCCGCCGCCCGTGAGCGAACTGAAAAGCGCGCGTATGCCCTGGAATGCCAGAGACACCTTATTCCACACGCCAAGAACCACATCGCGAATTCCGCCGAAGTTGGTTTCCCAGGCCTTCTTGAGAAGAACAACCGCGATGACCACAGCCGCAATGATGGCAACCACAGGCCAGAAGTAAGCTGAGACTGCCGCGCCGACTCCTGCAAGCATCGGTCCCAGCGCCGCGATTCCCGCCTGAACCGCAGGCATTACAATACCAATCGTTCCGAGTGCGGCGGTCACGCTGCCTACCACAACAAGCGCCGCACCGAGGGCGACACAAAGTGTAAGGATAACTCTCGTGACGCCGGGCGTAGACCTCGCCATGTCCTGCAAGCGCAGGATGAATCGAGATATCCCCTGGAAGACCGGGATCACGACAGGCAGCAGAGTTCGTCCGAGGATCTCGGCCAGGTTTTGAATCTGCTGTCTCACGAGAGTAAACTGCGAACCAATATCCATGTTCATGGCGTTTGCCATCTCCAGGGTGATCGCGGTGCCGCCTTTCATTGCCTGGCCGACGCTCTTGATGTTGCCCTCAAGCTGGTCCATGCCCATCGACATCTGCAGAAGGAACCGCACAGCCTCGTCCGAGCCGAATGCCTTCTTGAGCTTCACCTGAGCCGCTGCCTGCGAGAGGTCCGGGAATCCTCGCTTCACTTCCTGTAGGATCGGCACGATGCCTTTGAGCCTGCCGCTCGCACCCACAAATGACAGCCCAAGCTCGTCTCCTGCCTCGGCCACTTTCATCATGAACGCCTTGTAGAGTGTGCCTGCCTCGGAACCCGGCATCGTTGTCTGAAGCTGCCCAAGGATCGCCATCTGCTCCTGGAGTGGCACGTTAGACGCGGCGGCGATTGCGCCGATGTTCTTAATGGCTTCAGCCATCTGCGGACCTGTGGTCTTGAACACCCCAACAGTCTGCGAGAGCGCGCCGGAAAACATCTTCGCCCACTCGACGTCGGACATGTCCTTTGCGAGCGGTTTGAATATGCCATAGGCCGTGGTGAACGTCTCCACCATTTCCTGAGTTGTGGCTTTGGTGGCTTTGCCGGTAAGCGCCGCCATTGCGGCGAATGTGCCGACTGCCGTGTCCGAAAGACTCGCCAGAGCCGACTTCACATCGTAGGCCGCCCCTATGAATTCAGCCTTGCTCGCGCCTGCCCACTGGTTGGTAAAGGACTCCGCCGCGTCTTCCATTGCCCGGAAGTCCTTGACTCCGACTGACGCCAGCTCACCCAGAGCCTTTTGTGTTGCAGCGGTAGACGCCACGAGCGCCGTTGGCACTGCAAGAAGCGCAAGACCCGCGCCGACCATCATCGTGCCCTTTTGGATAAGGCCAAGATTGCGGGTCATGTTCTGACCCGCCTTCGCGACCGATGAATCCAGGGATTCCATCGAGGACTGGATGCGCGACGCGTTCTGAGTGAAGGCATCTTTGAGGCTCACTATTATGCCGAGGCCAAGATCACTCATCATCGCTTGCTCTTCTCCAGTTCCTGCTTCTCATAGTCAAGCTGGCTCTCCAACGCCTCGACGAACTGCTGCCTGGTCTTAAGCGGCAGTTTCGCAACCTCCGCGTATTCCCAGTGCAGCCCGCCGTAGGCCAGGAAGAACGCATCTCTTACAACCGAACTCCGGGGAATAAAAAAGAGGGTTCTGCCTCCAGTCGAGTGCGGATTCTCGTTCCGCACGAATCACAGTCAGACTCGATGGAGGTGTCTATCCCCGCGTCAACACGCAGCATTTCCTGCCGGAGCACGCTACGGTCCCGCAGAGACATCTCTGCAAGAGCCTTCTTGGACGGAGCCGTGCCGTCGATATCCAGGATGCGGATCATCATTGCTGCGGAGATGGACGGCTCCTCCATCTGGGCCAGCCGCTTCTCCTTGTGGCCGTCAAGATACACGAACCGCACCTTGGACCCTGACGCCGGTAGACCGAATACGAACTCGCGCTCTTCCCCATAGGGCGTCACCGGCAGGTCGTCGAGATTCACCGTCACCCGGTTCTTCGCTCGACACGCCGCACTTGGACAAACCAGATCGAGTTCAACTTCGTCGCCAAGCGACACCTGGCGAAGCTTCACCAGAGTGAAGAGCCTGTCCCCAGAGAGCATGTCCATGACGAGCTTGGGGCCGATCTCTTCATCCTCACCGATCCGCAATGTGCAGTTGGCCAGAACCTGGTTCACCGCGTCACCGCTCCGAATGAGGCGCTGATTTGTGAGCAGTTCCTCTTCCGCGCCGGTCATCTCACGAAGCTCTATCTCGTCACCACTCGGCAGTTGAAATGTGTACACTGTGTCTCCCCCTTACTCCCACCACTGGTAGCAGATCGATATCTTCTCGATGGTGTTGTCTGAGCTGCCGCCTTCGAGTTCGTCGTATTCGAGTGACTTCACCCACGCGCCGTGCAGCGTCCAGCGGCGGGTTTCATTGCCCGAACGGTCGTAGCGCACAATGTCAATGTCTCGCATATACTCCTCCGGCAGCGCGCCGACACCCGCGTTGACATCGGCCTGAATCCGCACCCAGTCGCGGGCGGACTCATCCGAACCATCCGCGAGCACGCCTTTCTCCAGGGTGATATCCTCGAACTTCATACGACCGGCGACCTTCTGGTCGAACATCGATCCGGCGGGCGCGAAAGCGACCTCCTCGAACTCGGTCTTTGGCTCCTGGCCTTTCTTGAAGAGCGCCACATCGAAGCCGTTGACCTCAATGGCGAACTGCCAGTTTTGGTACAAGCTCTGGGGCATTGTCAATTCCATCAAAGCACCTCCCTAAAGTTTGCTCCGGTCGCGGTCAGAATGAAGTTGAGTTCAACGAACTCGGCGGTCTTCGTGGGCTTCACGAACACCCGGCAGACCATCTCGTTTCGGTCGATGACGGCCGGGGGGTTCGACTCCTCGTCGCACTGGACACGGAAATCGTAGAACCCGCCCTTGCTCTTGATATTCTGCAGGAATGGCGTGATGAGCCGCACCAGCGCCCGCCAGGTCTGCGAGTTGTTGGGTTCGAAGACCACGAACCGCGATGACTGGGAGATCGCAGCTTCCACATACATCATGAGCCTGCGCACGTTGATTCGGTCCGTTGCCGATGACTGGCTCTGCAAAGTCCTCTGTCCCCAGATGTTGATACCTGTGTCGGGGAACGACGCGATCACGTTGACGCCTTCAGGATAGAGCACATCCCGTTCGCCACGACTGGTCTTGTAGGCCAGAGATAGGGCGTTGAAGACGCGGCCTCTGTCTGTTCCCGCAGGTGCATACCAGACATCCGTTTTCTGATCAGACCTTGCTATACAGCCCGCGACAGCTCCGGTGGGCGGCACCAGCTTCTTCTTGTCCGTAAGCGGGTCGGATATCTCGATCCACGGGTAGTAAAGCGCCGCGTACGAGGAGTTGAAAGCTGCGTGAGTGTAGAACCCCTGTCCCTTGCGGAAGTCAACTGCCTCAAGCGGCTCAAGATGAACCGGCGTTTCAGCGATGAAGAGCAGGTCTTTGCGGCTCTCAGCGTAGGCAATGCCACCTATTAGGACCGGCGCTGTCGTGACACCCGGCACGAGCAGAATGTTCAGGGCTTCGATCTCGTCGAAGGCATAGAACCCCGTGTGCTGAGATGAGTCGCCGGTGTAGTCGGCATCAGCCAGTCCGGTGATACCATCTTCTCCCAGAGTCAGTGCGAACGTGCCGGTCGCTGGTCTGTACTGATCAGTGTTGTATGTCGTGTAGAGATCGTCGACCGTGATGTAGTCAGACCTCTCATTGATCGCGAGTTCCACGTGGTTCGGCTTCGACTCGTCCATCGAAAGGTTCGGCAACACCTCCACTGTCTCACCTTTATGCAGAACGACCAGGTTAAACTCATTTGCCGGGTCAAGCGTACCGTCCTCAACTCGGACAGACAGGGCATTGCCCCATTTGCCTTCGTCTATCGCGCTCACCTTGAGCGTGTCTGTCGAGTCCCTGCCTCCGGCAAGATGGGTGGCGGCCAGTGCCCCTACCACTCCCGTATCACCGGAAGCGGAGGTAACAAGCGCCGATGCGCCCGCATGAGCGCCGATAGCGCTTACCACCTGCGTGGCCGTACTTGTGGCTGCCCCCACATCGTTGGTTGCCAGGCGGACTGTTATGGCCTGCCCGGCTGCCTCCACCGAAAGGGGTGTGTTCGTGCCTGATACCACAAGCGCAATAGTGATAAGGTTGCCTGCCGAGCCCACTGTCTTCGCGGTCCAGACAATCCTGTTCGTGCCCGCACTTCCGGTCGTGAGAGTCGCCGCCGCAGCCCGGCGATTCTTCAGCGCAATCGTTGCGCGCTTGGCAGCCAGAGTCGCGCGGTCGGCGGGATCGGTGTAGTGCGCCGTGCGGTTCACGTAGAGCACCTGTCCGCCGTTGTCGAAGAACGCCCGCGCCGCGTAGGCGAGATAGCCGTCGGCTATGTAGGAACCGAACTTGCGGATGAACTGTTCCCAACTCGTCACCAGCACCGCTTTGTTGACAGGACCTTTCTCCGCAATTCCAACCATGGCGCATGCGGAAGTCGATATCTGCTTCACGTAGAAGCTGAAGTCAGTTTCGCGGGTATATACCCCCGGTGAAAGATATGCGGTCATGCCTACTTTCCTTTCTTTGGTTTTGCGGGAGCCCTGTCGTCACCAGCGGAAACCACGTCGTGTTCGCGTTCCGCCGTGTCCACGTGTGGGTCCGGCTGCGTGGTCTCGCGGACCTGGGCAAGGGACACAAACCCTCGCGACGCGGCAACTCGCATTTCGTCGGACACCTGGTCTTCAGGAATGGTCATGCGCTCCCGGGAGCCAAGGTGAATGCCACCTTCTTCACCAGCCAAGTGAAGAGCAAGAGGCTGGAACATCAGATTGCGTATTTCAATCACGGTGTCTCTCCTGTATTCTCGATTTCTATCTTCACGCCGGTCGCAAGCTTACCGGCGCTGACTCTGCCATCATAGATGGGACAGTCCTCAATCCGGCACCTGCCTGACGCTTGCCGCATATTCGAAAGGTTCACCCGCTTCAGGCCGCCGAGCGGCACAAGCTCAGTGATGTTCAACGATCCGTGCCCACCGACCGCCAGCGCCGGATGCAGTTGGTAGAACCGTGCCAGCTTCTCCGTAAGGTCCAGTAACTCGGCTTCCTTGCCGGTCGTTACTATGACATCGAAGTCCAGATGATACAGGCGTGGATGCCTGCACTGCTCGAACGTGAGTTCAGCCTCATTGCGAGCGACCAGGATTGCCGGTGTTCGTCTGTCGCCGTCCTCGGATAGAGTCGGTCCCTGCAGGACGACGCTCGGCACGTCCGTCACTTCGAAGATGTCATCGGCGCAGACGAGAACCGCACTCGGGCGTATCTCCGACTTCGCCAGCCGTACAAGTGACTCGACTACCTCTCGCAGAATGTCCAAGCTACTGCGCCTTCACTGAGTATTCGAGCGTCACCGATTCGCCCTCAAGCAGCGTGCGCCCGATCTCGAATGTGAGCCGACCTGCCTCAAGCACCGGCGTCGCAGGCTGGCCGTCTATCTTCGCGCTGCCAGCCACAAAAGCAAAAAGAGCGGGTATGATGACCTTGTAGCGATTGATCTTGACGAGCTGCACGACGACTATGGTGGTGCTCGCGGTAGTGCTCCTGGCAGTCCCGTATTCGTCTTCCCACTCGGCTTCGGCCGTGATCGTGACAGGTTCGCGCGGCGTGAGCGCGTTCTTCAAGCTCACCGCCATTGCGACCGGCTGGCCGCGTTTGGCCGTGGCTGATGCGGGAATAACGGTCACCTCCAGCGCGTCCGCAAACACCGGCCCCCCCGTTACGAATGCAAGCATGACTATTAGGATCGTCGATGTGCTGTATCTCATTGGGTTTTTCTCTCCATCATCTGATGACCGAAAGCAGAGCTTGTCGGTAGTTCTCGATGACCTCGTCGCGGTATTTGAGCATCGTTGGATGCAGGAACGGCCTGGGTGGGATCACTATCACCGCGCCGCTCGGGTGGTTGATGGTCGCCCCATACTCCATAATCGCGCCGACGTTGGCGACACTCTCGCCGTCTTTCGAAATACTGGTTCGCAGCAACCCGATGAACGCACCATCGGACATTATCTTCTGAGTAATGGAGTTCACCAGGAACCCCGTATCAATGAGCGCCTTACTTGAGCCTTTGCCCTTTATCGTGATCTCGGCAAGCGGAGCGAACTGCTTGCCGCCCGGAGCCTGGCTTCGAATGCCTCGCTTTATCTCCCGCACCAGCAGGAGCGCGTTCTTGATAGTCGCCTTTCGGATCGCCAGCGCCAGTCGCTGGTTGAAGCCGTTGGTGAGCAGACGCTTGGCCTTGTCCCAGTCTCCGAACCGGTCAATCTCCATGCAACCTCACCAGTTCCAAAACCTTGTGAGTCACTACACCAAAGAGCGACTGCGGCGCGACGGTCTGCACCCGGTAGTCGCACCCCGCGCAACGAACACGGTCCTCCACGCGAACATCAAGCTCCGGGAGAACACTGGCCGCCGCGTCGGCCCTCTTGGCAATGTCCACTGGTGGTGTCTCCGATAGCTCCAGTGGAAACGCGCACACCTCGGCAAACGCACCCTCGTCTGAACCATATAGGCTCTCGCCAGTCTGCTTTCGCAGCAGCGTTGCCGTCTGGCCCGAGGAGGTTATGAGTTCCCTCACGTCCGCGGCCGCAGCGGCCTTCTCCACATCAGACAGTAGTCTCAAGGTCGATCCCCTGCTCGTAGGCGATTGGCCTGAGTTCCCTGGGCGTCAGGATGTAGTCGCCTTGCCCCGTCTCCGGGCGTATCTCGTGCAGCCGCTGACGGTAAGTAGCCGTCAGGTCTGTCTCCAGTTTCGCCCAGTGCTCCGGCTGGCTGGTCTTATCCACCCGCTTGTCGCCGGAAGAAAACGAGAAAGCGCTGGCGGTCGCCGCGCGCATATACCGGCAAGCCTCGATCCGCGCCCAGAGCAGGAGCATGTCCAGCATCTCACCCTGAGGCTCCGGCACGACCTCGCCGCCGATCACCGTCATCTGCATGCCGGTATCTCTGCCGACCGGGAATGCGCTTCTCAAAATGCAGCGCGTCAACACTTCATCAGAGAAACGCTCCGCGCCTGGGTCGGCGAGATCGGTCCTGAGAATCGAGATCAGATCACTTACCGCCACGCTTCACTCCTGGTGCGGCCTCAACAGGCGCACCATTGTCTTTGCCGGGGTCAGTCGCTTCGGCGTCGCTTGCGGTCTGAGTGCCTTGTTCCGCCGCGACGGATGGTCCGCTGTCAGTAGGCTCAGGGTTGGTTGCATCGACCTTTGGCGCGTTCTTCGGCTTGGACTTGCCGTCGCCATCAATATCAACCCGGGCGAGTAGACCCGCGTCGACCGCCCTGTGTGTCTGCGGCGACGGCCTCTCGACTGACACGGTCTCGCCCGGGGCGAGTTTGAGTCCGGCGTCGGCGATGATCACTATGCCTGCGCGGACGTTCTTTAGCTTTGTCACGTGGGCCTCCTTAAGCCAGAATCTTTATCTTGGCGAGAATCTCGGGCCTGGTTATGCCCTGGCCAAGTTCAGTCCACACGAGCCAACCCGTCTTGAAACGAGTCTTCTGCTCGATTGCCTCGGTCTTCAGCGCCTCTCGGATCGGCATCTTGCCGACTTCATCGTCCGGCACAAGGATAATCTCGTTCATGTCAGCGGAAGCCGTAAGCAGAATGCCGCCGGTGCCATAGTTCTTTATGAGACCCTTGGTGCGCAGTTCGGCACGGGTCTCCGGGTCAAGATCCCAGTCGCGCATATCGTTAAAGCGCCGTCCGCGCATAACGATGTACTTGACCGACAGTTCCAGGTCCTCGATGACAGAGATCGCCTCGTTCAGAGCGTCGTCGGTGAGCTTGCCGCCAGTGACCTCGATTGTGTTCGCGGCCGGTACTGCCGCCGAGAGGACCGTGAGTGTTCTCTTGTCTATCTCCTTGCGAATCTCGTCGGCAGAGGAGGTCTGGATGTCCATCAGGGTGCCAATGTTGCCGTTCTTGAGCACGCTCACATCGACCATTGGAGTCGAGTGAATCCGATTTGTCGGGAACTCGACCTCATCCTGTCCCAGTTCCTGCTCACGAGCCTCACCCTCGGTGCTCACCCAGTAAGCCTTGACCTTCGGCTTTTTCTGGTAGATAGGTCGCTCGCCTTTTGGGAGCGTGTGCTGCGTGAGGAGCAGCGACGTTATTTCCTTGCGCTTTATCTCCTCGTCAATAGGGGCCGCTATCGCCGCCGCGAGAGCCCACATCCCGTCGGGAGACTCAAGAGCCTCGGTCATGAGGCGCGCCATCGTCTCCATGTATTCCTGGCTGTGAATATTCATCTGAGTTGTCTCCAACACTCCCTCCGTCCTTAGATGAGCAGTCTGAACTTCAGTGTCCCGCTCGAAATTGATATGGCCCGTGCGACGATCTCGTCGCCCTCCTCGACACCGGCCGTCAGCTTGCCGTTGGCGGAGACCTTGAGGTCGTCCCCGGCGTTGATGGTGCCCTCGTGGACGTCGGTCTCGTAGACGCCACCCATGCAGAAGATGCCGGGCATCTCGCCCGCCTTGTAGTCCTTGATGAGGATGCCGAACGACTTGTCCTGAGCGTCTGTGTTCACGGCGAATAGGTCGTTGCCGACCAGCTTTACGAACTGGCCGCACGATCCCGCGCCCTGCATGTAGCCGTCGCCGTAAGCCAGCCCTCGATGATTGGGGTTAAGAATTGCCACGTTGCTCCTCCTTAGTTGCTCTTGCCTGAACCCGCGAGACCGACTCGCTCGCGGTAGGCTGTCATGAATCCGTCGCGGAGTTTGTCCTCCAGCGATGATTTCTTGTCGTCTACTTCCAGCGCGCGCACTCCGGCGTCTGTCCTAAGCTGCCGATCCGCCGATGCCGAAGCGGACTTGTCGGCCCCAGGGGTCTCTTTGTCCGCATCCTGCTTTGCCGCGTTCGGGCAATCGGGCTTGGCCTGAACGGCCCTGTCGTAAGCGGCCTCGGTAGCCGCGAACGATTCATCGGAAAGCCCGGCAAGTCGGCTGAGTTCCTGATCCTTGTCCTCGTCGGATGCAAAGGACATTCCTGCGCGCTCAAGCTTCTTCACCAGCTTCTGCGCACGCGCTTTGTTCGCGGCAGCCTTGCTCGCCGCCTCAAGTTCCTGGACCTGCTTCTGAAGCTCAAGAACCTGGTTCTTGAGATCCTTGTTCTCCGTCTCAAGCTCCTTCACCCGGGCCTTGTCGTCTACCGGAGGAGCGGCCCCGCCAGCCGGGGCTTCTTTCTTCTTCGCAGCCTCAAGCTGCTCTTCGTTCTCTTTCTGGATGTCGTCCACTGAGTTGCCTCCTGTGTTGCATTGCCGTGCCTCTTGCGAGGCGACTTGTGTTATTCGCGCGTTGTCATCCGCGCCCTTGCGATCCAGAAGCCCAAGGCCGGTGAATGTGACGCCGTGCAGGATCTCGAACACCGGTTTGCCCTGATACTCCGCGCCTTTGGACTTCTTGAGATGGACGCAGTAGTCGTTCTTACTCGTGACGGTCTTGCCGCAGATGGAGCACTCCCCGGTCTCGTAGTCGCATTCCATCGAGACCTGGGTGATGATCCCGCGTTTCATGAGCTTGTGGGCGAGCGCAGCGGTAGGGGTGTCCGTCGTGAATAGCTCGCCCACGCACTCGACGCGCCCGCCGGTCTCGTCTTCCACGAAGTCAGCCGCCATTATCCCGCCCACGATGTCCGTGAGGTCCTGGGAGTGCTTCAGGTCGATCTTCTTGTTGATGGCCGTCGTGTAGCGAGCCGCCAGCTCGTCCGGGGTGAAGTGATCGCCGTTCCTGTTCGTGCCCGCGCGGCACATCACAAAGCTAAATTGCGGGTCCCCCGCGTTGGGGTTGAGGTCAATCGCTTCGGCCGAGAGTCCGTCTGTGATCTTCAGACTCACTTCCACGGGGATAGTAGTGTGGCAATTGGAAGCGCCGGCCGAGGCGATTGACCTTGGAGCCTGCCGAGAACCCGATGCGATGAAGAGAAGTTCGCGACCGTTCTTGCCCTCACCCCCCTTGCCGAGCACGATGCCATACTCGACATCCATTCCCTTGACCCGGACCTGCCCGAATCGCTCGGAGAAGATGTCCTTTATATCTTTCTCAGTGGGAAACGCCCGGTCGCGGTAGGACATGATCACGGTCTTATACTTGCCGTGCGCCTCCGAAACCAGGTTCTCAATGAGCGAGCGGATGCTCTCACGGTCATAGTGAGTCCTCGATTTGTAGCTGCGGCGGTTATCGTCGAGAAGTTCCTTGTCCGCCCAACGGTTCATCAGGCCCTCGACAAAGTGCAGCGAATACTCGTAGTCGTTGTTGGAGAACTCGGTGATGTAAGGCGGGTCGAGATACAGGACGTCCGCGCCGTACTTCCGCACCGCCTCTACCGCGTCGCCATGGAAAGCCTTGCACTCCTGCCCGCTGTCGAAGACCAGTCGATTGAGCTGGTTCGCGTATCGCTTGAAGCTTTCGACCATGCTGGAGATGGGGATGCTGGTGAGCTGGCTTTCCTTGAACCCACCAGCATATGCCTCCATCTCCGCGTCGGCATCCATGCCGAGTTCGGCTTTGAGGTTGATCTTCGAGCGATGGAATTGGCCGTAGAGACTCTTCGCCTTGACAGTGTTTCCGAGCGCGGCCAGCGCCAGGTCTTTCTTGTAGCCGGAGAGCTTCTGGATGTTCGCCCACACCTGGTCGAGCCAGGAGAGAACCTTCTTCGTGTAGTAGTAGCCGTTGAAGTTATCGACGATGAATGTGCCTGCGTCGGGGTTCGGCGCGAGGATATTCTCGATATCTTCGTCGGTGAGAGTCTCGTGGGAGTTCTCCACGACCGCGCGCGCAACGTGATATGGAAAGAGCAGAAGGTCATTCGCGATGACCTTCAGTCCCTTGCGTTTGAAGTGATAGGCGACGTTGGCTCCGCCTGAGAACGCGTCGACTACCGTCTTTGCATCCTTGGGAAGCTGCCGCTCGATCCAGCCGAGCATCACGTACTTGTTGCCCATGAAGCCGGTTACCTTGACCGGGTCCATCCCGGCCTGGCAGGAGAGCAGGTCAAACTCGTCCGCAAACGGCGCAGCGGCCAGCGCCTCCATGTTGTGTTCTGTTCGAATCTCAGCCTTGGAGGCTTCCGGTTCATGATCAGCGATCCACTCCTTGGCCTTCTCGATTGTCCAGCCTTCGGGGTTCTGCTCCGTCTTCTTGGCAAAGCGATATGCCTGCAGCACCATCGCCCGCGGATCATGCCCCTGTGGAACGCTCTCCTTCTTCAGCCTGCCGACGATGATCGCGACGCCGTCCACGCCGTCGAGGGTTTTCGTCCTGAAACTGTCGGGTTCGAACTGTTCGGGGTCGCGCATACGAAAGCGGATCTCGTTTTCCGTCTCGTCCCAAATGGCCTCAGCCTCCATTGCCTGCTGAGAACAGACAGGACAGAGGCTTGCGTTCTGCTTCATCTCCTTTGAGCGTGAACACACGAACAGATGCTCCATCGCGACTGAGTTCTCGGAATGCTTCGATGAGATGTGATACCGGTGCTGCTGGGACTGCATCCGACTGGACATGCCGCTGGCGGAGATGATGTCCTTCATCTCGCCTTCGTTCGGGTAGGCATGGTCACGGTAAGAGATGAGCCAGTTGGGGATATGCTTGGCGCTGGCAAGGAATGTCGAGAAGAACTCGTTGGCGTTGGCCTTGGTAACCGTCTTGTGGTCGGTTTCATAGTGGTGAGTCTTGGAGCCCTCGACGAGCGTGAGCCCGTCCCAATAGGTCATGAGCCCCTCGACGAAGTGGTAGCTCTTCTCGTAGTTGGTCGTGGAGAACTCGGTCGCGTATGGCGGGTCGAAGTATGCGAGATCGACCTTGGCCTCCGGCAGGACATCATTGATGTCCTTGTTGGATGCCTTGCACTCCTTGCCGTTGTCGAAGATGAGCGCGTTTATACGCGCGATGTTATCCGCGAAGCGCTGCCGAAACTCCTCTGGAGTGTCCTGGCGCTTACCGTAGTCGGTCGAGGAAGAGAAGTGGCCGAAGCCGCCCTTGCCGGACATGCAAGTCTTGCCCAGAGCAAAGAACGCAATGTCTTTCTTGAATCCCTCGAGCTTATCAGCATTAGCCCGGATCTGATCGATGACGCCATGCACTCCGCTTGCGAAGAAAATCCCTTTGAAGTTGTCTCGGACAAAGGTCCCAGCCTTTGGATTATCCGCAAGCAGAACAGCAAGCTCGTCCTCGCTTATCCGGACGTTTGAGTTCTCGACTATTGCGCGGGCAGCGTGATAGGAGTAGCGGAGCCGGTCGTTGGCAGTGACCTTGAGGCCCTTGGTCTTATACATATAGGCAACGACGCCAGAGCCGGAGAACGCGTCAAGGACTGAATCCACCCCTTCGGGAGTGTGCTTCCAGATCCAGTCGATGAGCTTCTGCTTGGAGCCGATATAGTTGGTTATGTACTTGGGCCGCTGATCGGCAGGCAGTTCCTCGGTGACAAGCTCCGCTGCCTCGGCGAGAAGCTGCTCGAGGTGGCGCGAGGCGTCAGTCTCCAGAAGAAAGGCAAGCCGGTCATTGTCCGTGGCGAAAAGCTGCATCAATCACTCCGACACGTGCGGTTCCCATTGGCAGGGAACCTCTCCAGTTGATATTTACTGGCGGAATTCTCGGCGTGCCGGAATCTTTTCGGTGTTCAAGAAGCGAGGTCGGCTTGATGCTGTGTAGCGAAAGGGATAGGATTCCTATACCTTACGGAGCACGCGATCAAGTGCAGGCCGTGCCCATCCAGGACAGCTATCTCGGATGGCTTGACTCGCACGGCTATTGCTGCTACAATCATCCTCATAAACCGACACTTTTTGGCGGTATACGCAGATGAAAGTTGCACATGCAAAGGACTTCGTGCTGTCCCGACTGGAGCACGGCTACTACACGTTTCCTCTCAAGGAAGCCGAGAATGCCATAGGCACGGGCGAGAAGACCCAGAAGGCAATCAACAGATTGGTAAGACAGGGCTGGCTCTTCTCTCCTAGCAGGGGATTCTACGTCATCATCGACCCGCAGCACCAAAGCAGCGGATTTCTTCCCGTGGAGTGGTTCATCGAAGACTGGATGGCACATCTTGGCGGACGTTACTATCTCGGGCTGCTGAGCGCCGCCATGTTGCACGGGGCATCTCACCAGAAGCCGCAGCAGGTGCAGATAGTCCGGGATACGGAGTTTCGATCCGTCGATAAGGGGCCCTACCAGATCTCATTCTTCTACAAGAAGGATGTCCCAGACAACTGCCGTGAGCAGCGGCGGTCCCCGGCTGGGTATTTCTGGATAAGCACCCCCGAAATGACGGCCTACGACATCCTGCGGTATCCGAAGGCATGCCCATCATTGGACCTTGCCGCCACGGTGTTGCAGGAACTAGGTGAAAGGATCAGCCCTGATCATCTGGCAGCATTGGTTGACTCGGAGACGGAGGTCGCGACTCTCCAACGCCTTGGATGGCTGCTCGACTATGCGGGCTGGTCTGAGAAGACCGGTTCGCTCGCCGAAAGACTTCGAAGCAAGCAGATGGCATGGCGGCCGATGCGCACGGATCTGCCCAAAGATGGCCCGCGTGAGCCCAAGTGGCGCGTGATCGCGAATGCCGAAATCGAGCCAGACTTATGATCCCCACGGCCTACATCACCGAATTGCAGCAGACAGTGCCGTGGTCGTAGCCGGACATGGTTGAGCAGGATCTCGTTGTATACCACAACGACGAAACCAAGTCGGGGCTGGAAATGTCGAGAGCCTGGGTCTGGTGCCCGTATTTTGAAGGATGGGAAAAGTGAGAGACGACGAGACCACACAAGCAGATTCGACGACAGATATCGAGGCGAGGAAACTGGCCGAAGCCAGGCTGGAGGAATCGCTCCGACGCGCCCAACTGGAACGCAACCGCCTCCAGACGGTGCTCGACACAGTCCCATCAGGGCTTATAGTAGTGGAAGGAACTGATGCCCGGATAGTGTTAATGAACAGGCGATCCCACGAGTTCTTCGGCGCACCTCCTGAGATTGGCGAACCGCTGCCTGCCTATCTTGCCTCCAATAGACTGCTCCATCCGGATGGCAGCCTGTTCACGATGGAGGAGATGCCGATCCACAGGTCACTACGCACTGGGCAAGTGGTCTACGGTGAAGAATTGGTCGTCGAAACCCGGACCGGAAAGACCAGCTATCTTCTGCTGGGATCAGCGCCGCTATATGACGAGTCCGGCGGTATCTACGGGGCTGTCGCTTCAACAGAGGACATTACTTCACTACGACAAGCGCAAGAGGCTCTCAGGCAGGCTTACGCAAGAGAGCGCCGCGTGTCGGAAACACTGCAGCAAGCCCTGCTTCCAAGCATCCCGCAGACACTGGATGGCCTGCACCTGGCAAGCGTCTACCGGGCGGCTCTGGAAAAGGCGCAGATCGGCGGGGACTTCTTTGACGTGTTCTGTCCAACTCCCAGTCTTGTCGGAATAGTCATAGGCGATGTTGCAGGCAAGGGAGTTGAGGCGGCGGTGCGCACGGCGCTGACCAGACACAGTCTGAAGGCCTATTCCTACATAGATCCCTCTCCCACCTCCGTTATGGACGCATTGAACAGTGTGATCGTGCGGGAGACCATCCCGGAATCCTTCGTTACCGTGTTCTACGGACTGCTGAATGTGCGGGAACGTACGCTATGCTATGTGAACGCCGGGCACGAACCGCCTTTATGCTTGACTCCCGACAACGCCGGGATCGTGGAGCTTCCGAATACGGGAATCCCTTTGGGCGTCAGGGCCGAAACGACCTACGAACAACATTCAATTCGCTTTACGGAGGGCAGCAGAATACTGCTGTACACTGATGGAGTAACAGAGGCGAGCTCAAAGGAAGGGTTCTTTGGGTTGGAGCGGTTGAAGGAGTTTTTCCTGTCCCATGCTCAAGAGCCGCCGAGGGTGTTCACTGATCGGCTGCTGGAGCACTTGCAGGCTTTCTCGTTTCCACACCTCAGAGACGACGTGGCGATACTGTTGGTCGAGACCGAACCAAAAAGCTCGTGATCGTTACTCATTGCAGACATGCTATCCTCGGCTGGCAGCGAGCCTACGCGGCACGTTGCTGATGCACTCCTCCGCCGTCGCGAATTCATCAGTCTCCACTATCTCACCGCGCATCCCACGATACGGAGACATTGTGGTCCGGTGATACTCTAGGAAGTCTAGCACACTGATGCCGATGGTTTAGTTGCGCACTCGTTGTGGGAAAACATCTGTCAGATTTCGGAGCCAGCACATGCTCTCGAATCGCATCAACGTGGGTCTCATCCCCACAGACCGTTCTGGAGGTGAATCTGATGAGCTTAGTAAGATGGGAACCGATGACAGAGTTGCGCAGGATGCAGGAGGACATGGACAGGCTGATCGAAAGCTTCGCGAGGCCACTCATCAGTTCTGTCTGGCCGACGGCTGAGATGGCTGGTCCTCCAGTGGACGTCTATGAGCGAGATGGCAATGTGGTGGTGAAAGCCGAGCTGCCGGGTTTGAAGGAAGAGGACATCGACGTCACTGCCACCGAGGACCGCATCAGCCTCAAGGGCGAGTTCAAACGAGAAGAAGAGACGAAGAAGGAGGGCTTCTATCGCCATGAGAGGCGAGAGGGGAGATTCTTCCGCACAATCCCGGTGCCGGCCGCTATCAAGCCGGATCAGGTGAGAGCGACCTTCAAGGATGGAGTGCTTGAGATCACGGCACCGGAACTAGAGGAGGCCAAACCAAAGGAGCATAAAGTGCCCATAGAGGCTTGAGGGCAAACAGTAGCAGCTTAGAGCTTCTTGACAGAGGATTTCAGCCTGGCAAAGCCGGTCAAATCCTCTGTCTTTTTCATGTCACCTTGCGAAGCCATCAGCCGTACGACCGACTTTGCGCACTCCTCCGCCGTCGCGTACTCCTGGGTCTCAACAATCTCGCCGCGCATGCCGCGATACGGCGACATCGTCGCCCGGTGATACTCCAGAAAGCCATCCGGCAGAGACTTGATATCATTCTCCACCAGCCGGTTGATGACCCAGTCCGCTTCCTCTTGGGATTCATCGTTAGCGGGCAGAAACTCCATGGCGATATCCAGCCCCGGCCCCGGACCCTGCACCCACACGCCGATGGGTTCGTAGCGCGGGTTTGTGTCCCGGTCTCGCAGCACATACTCCAGCATGTATCTAAGCCGCATCCCAGCCCTCCGCAATCGCCCTATGTTCAGCGAGAAGCTGAGTGTCGATGATCTCAAACTCGGCGGCATTTGCGGCCTTGTAGCTATGCCACGTGCGCCAGTCGACAACATAGTCGTGTTCCGCTATATCCATGATCAGCTCGATGTGGTACCGGCGTCCGCGATCATCGGTGAGGTCAAGCTCGTAACTGTCTTCGCTGCCCCATCCAACGACCTTGATGGTGTGCGCATACTGATACCCGTTATTGTAGCCTACCGACTTGAACATCACCCAGAAGTCCGTCTTGGTGACGTTGCCCGCAGCATCGAAGCTGGGGGCGACGCGCGTCACGATGTAGCTGTCGACGAGTCCCAACGGCAGCGGCGTGTCGTGCCCCTCACGCATCACCATGATCGACCCGTCGCGGTTGAACTCCTCAAAAAGGACCTGCAGTCTCGTCTTTTCGCTCGCTATGAACTCTCTCATGCTCACCTCACCAGAACGATTTCCTCGACCTTGCGGCCGTCGGTCAGCTTGGATATGCCGTGCTTCTTGAATATCGCGAGCACCTTGGTCCGCTCGGACTCACTTCCCACCACTATCGCTTCCAGGTTATCAAGCAGCGTCACGGAGTGCTTGAGGATGGTCTCGTTGCTTGAGTTGCGCGCGTAGGTCTTCCATGTCTTGGGATCGCTGCCCCGGTGCGTGGGCACATAGTCGTCGGTAACCTTGCCAAAGGCGTCGTGATTGTAGCTTATCGCATCCATGCGCCGCAGAAGTCGCTTCTTGAAGTAGAGCCCGTTCTCACCGGAAGCGCCGGAAAGCGGGGACTTCTTGATTCGCGTAAACACATAAGACGCGCCGCCGCTTCTCATGTCCGACTCCGGCGACATACCGCGCGGTTGCACCCCGGCCCTAAGCTTCTCGACCGTGCTTATCATGGTACCGTTGTTCTCCAGAGCCGCGTCCAGGAACCCGCTCATGCTGGAGCTATTCGTAAGGCTATGGTGGAGGCTATAGCCCGCCATATCGCGCTCCATATCCGCATCGGAGATATCGAACCGGTATTGGTGGCGATAGCCGCCCGCGATCTTCTGGTCCTTGAACCCGAGCTGATACTCACCGACCGGGTCATACCCCGGCGTCTTCGTGATGTCCGAAACCCCGAGCCGCTTCTCCCAGAACGCGCGCATGCTCTGCACCCGCTCGGTCTTGGACGCGTTGCGCTGGTCAAGGGACGAGACCATCTGCGTGTATTCCGGGGACTTGTCGGCCTTTGTCAGATATGCCTGCTTGTGGAGATAGAGGATCTCCGCATCCTCGGGGGTGGCAACGTTGGCCTTCAGCCCTATCTTCTCCATGCGCTCCAGCGCCCTGTCCAGACTCTTTGCATCGGGTCGGTCGGGCACAACCATCTCGAACTCCCCGGAATGCGCATACAGATTCTTCGATGACCACGGGCGGTAGACCGCGCGGACGCCGTCACCGAAGTCTATCTCGTACTGCTCGCCATCCGGTAGGTGTCGTCCGCCGAACAGGTCACCCAGATCGGCAGCATCGCTTTCGACAGACAAGTCACCCTTGCTGACGCTGCGCTTTTCGAGAAGCACCTTGGTCTTGCGAACCGTGAAGTCCGAGTCGGTCTTCTTGGCCTTGGTAACGACCTTCTTCAGATAACCCTCGAAGCGCTCAGGTATGGACTTACCTTGAATCGCGGCCTGCTGGACTCTGTCCACCCAGTCGATGT
>Ga0315282_10000392_pt1 | contig 87300 bp, 90 predicted proteins | sample YL17G07_20_MG_FD_203693 | JGI IMG/M metagenome (GOLD analysis project Ga0315282, IMG submission 203693) | Sediment microbial communities from Yellowstone Lake, YNP, Wyoming, USA - YL17G07_20 | ecosystem: Environmental > Aquatic > Freshwater > Lake > Sediment | place: USA: Wyoming | collected...
CTTACCTGTCCAAAGTTTGCGTGGTTGAAGTGAATGGTCAACTCCGTCTGGGCGAGGTCACTCGACAGACAAAGCGAGTTATTGACCTGCTTGAAGTACCTATTACCAAAAGACTGGGGCTTTAGGGGCAGCAGTGCGACAAACAGACCAGAGGTTACCCCGAGGATATCGACACTTACGAGGAGGTTGTAGAAGCCGTGGAGTGCTATTGCTAGAAGAAAGTACGGCAGTACGTTCAACCATGTAGTTCGCCTCATCAATGTTTTTCCGTACCCGTAACCTGTCAGAGACGTCGCTGAAGCGTGCAGCAGGCATCCTCCGATGCTTCGCATGGCCATGAGCACGATGAAAATGAACATGCCTTCGGTGAGGAAGTTGAAGCCATATAGGAGATTTTCTGTGGCTGAGAAGCCGAGCCCTGCGACAGCTCCGTAGATGAAACCGTCCTCGGGCTCATCAAGCTCTCGTTTCACGGTTTTCATCCGCAGGGCGAGTGGTTTGGTGAATTCCTCGACACATGGGGCAACGATGATCACGAGGACGAGGCCAAGGATGTTCTCGTCGTAGATAGATAGGGCAAGGGAGATGTCTAGTATATATTCCAGGATGACGGCTGCGATGACAGCGATCGTTGCTCCCCAGAGAAAGCAGAGTGCTATGGGTCTCCATTGTTCCCGTTCATAGTGTTCTGTGTTTCGTATCCAGACGGCATAGATGAGCGGTGGGAGGTACGCCACGGTACATAAAAGGACGAGGCTTGTCGCATCCATGGGGGTATGAAAGTGACCTTGTGTTATTTATTTTTTATGACAGCGAGATCAGGTAAATGCCCAGGACCACGATGAGCATGCCAATCAAACGGTGTTTATGGAACCGTTCTTTGAGGAACACGGTCGCGAGCAGAAACACCACGACAGAGCTGATGCCTGCCATCGGGTACACCTTGGAGGCGTTGGCGAGCGACAGTGCCGTGTAGATGAATCCCGCGGCGGTGGCTGCACACAGGGACGCGGGGATCACGATACGTAGGTGCGGTCGAAGCGACGCAGCAGATAGGCCTGTACGTCGTCGCATCAGCAGGGAGACGAAGGCGAGAAGAACGGCTGAGAGCAGGTAGATAGAGACTACGAGCGCTATTGGTTCTGACTCGCTAAGGAAGGTCTTGACGAGCAGTGCGTACGCAAGGTCGATCGGGACGAGGGCTGCGATGATGATAAGATACCTGTCAAGGCGTGGCATCTGGGTGATGTGTTCGGTCAGTACCAGATAGATGCCGATGACGATGACGAGGATCCCCACGTAGTTTTCTGGTCGTGCTGATTCGTTGAGCAGGACGACCGCGGCAAGGAAGATGAACAGGGTATCCAGGGACTGGGAGAACGGCTGGATCTCGCTAGCGTTCTTCCGCTGGAGCACGTACAGGTACACGACGAAGCTAACGACGAGCAGGGCGGCAGGGATCGCCGCAAGCAGTAGCAACGAAGATGTGATGCTGATATGCAGAAAAAGCAGACCTACGGTGCCGAGGAAGACTCCGTTGAACAAGGTTCGTAGAAGGACCGTGGTCGCGGGGTCGTACTGCTGGTTCATCATGTACTTGTCCAGGGTACCCGCGATCGCAAAGATCGTGTACCCGATGAGAGTAAAGACGAGCCAGAATTCCATGGCGTAACCGCTCTTTCATCGCTCGGGTCTATAAATAAGCTGTGATGTTTGTGCGATGGTCCTCTACGCGTTCGCGTGGCTTCATGGGTTTCGTTATATTTATATACAACAAATGATAAATAGAATTGGGTCGAAGAACGCGATGGACGTCATCAGGAAGAGGGGAAAGAAATGGGAAAGAACCTGTTTGTGAACCGACCAGGGGGCTTTCGTCAATACTCCACGGAACACTGGGAGGTCATTGACGATATGGGTCAAATGATACCTCCCGAATTAGAGAAGCTTCTAAGGGGAGAAAAATCAAAAAAGAAACAATACGATGAGCAGCACTACAATGTCTACGTGTATAAGGTGTTACCGTATCCACCTGGTTTAAAGGAGAAAAAGGGTCTTCTCCGAACGTTCGATGATTTTCTTGTGTAAATCATATCGAAAAAATCACACTGGTTTTCATGGCATAGTTTTTGAAAAACTTTGTGGTCATTCTTGCGATATTATCCTCGTATGACTTTAAAAAACTTTTTTGTGATTATAATCACACTATGTTTTTATAGTATCGTTGCTATGGAGTGAGCGGAGGAACTCGAGCACCCATGAGGAAACAGAGCAAAATCATCGGCCTTTTCATCTGCGTGCTTCTTGTCAGCATCGGCATCGGATATTCTGTGTTTTCCTCACCAAAGAAAGCAGAAAACACTGCACCAGCGACCCAGGATACCACGGTGTACGCCGTTGAATGGGCCAGCATCAACGACACACCCCTGCAACTCTCGGAGTTCGTCACGACAGGATCCGAGTATCTCAAGACCATCTCCTATGAAACCTCCTCTCTCAAGGAAGTACGGTTTCATCTCAGTTGGACGGACGATAAGGCAACGTTCTTCAATCGGCATGGCCTTGACACTTTGACGCTTCAGGTCACCGCACCAGACGGCCACGTCTACAAGCAATCGGCGACCAGTGCTCGCAAAACGAAACTAGGGTCTATCGAGATCACGGTCCCTGTCAGGTCTCTTGTCCCTACCTCGTTTTCTGTATCATCAGCGGACTGTTCGACGATAGAGAACAAGCTTCGTTCGCAGTTCTCCGATAATACTACGGGGCCTCAGAATTTCATGGTCACCGTGTCAGTGAGGGTCGGGGAGCTTCGACCGCTGAAACGACTGGCAGACAAAGGAAACACGTTTGCTATGGAGATCACCACGAGTTACTATGCCGCGTCGATCTCCCAATGTTCAGGCAAGAACGGTGCTGTGCTGGCGACGTTATGGCCTGTCTTTCCTGATTGCCCGATCTGCCATGGTCATTTTATGCATTACCTCTGGTGCCCGTACTATGAAGATCCCTTCGATCATGATCCTTTTGACGACCCGTTCGATCACGACCCCTTCGGCGATCCCTTTGACGACGATCCTTTCCCTTAAATCATTTTTTCATAGAAAAAAAGACTCCTCGGAAAAGTAAGGTCTGAAGCCGTCTCTCTCAGAAGTCATTCGGCTAAGCGTTCGAGCCCCGCAGGTTTTGCCTCAATGGATATCAGACGATCCTCCATAGATGTTGGTACGATTTCGGTTACGTCTCTTTCATGTACATGATCTTGGTACTGGAGCTCTAAAAAAGGATAGACCAGTTGTCGTTTCGGTATGCGGTGCGCAAAACCTCTTCCGTCGTCTTCCATTGAAGGTTTCTATGACGCGGGTTTTATATGAACTTACCTAAAAAATAAATGAAAGTTGTATGTAAAACAATTCAAAAAAATGCACAGGGTTCCTCACCTTTTTTTTGAGTACCCGGATTTCTTTCCTGTCATGGATGTGATAGCAACTTTGAGGACTGCGACCTCGTCGACCTTTTTTTCTTGGAACTCGTAGACGATGTCTGGTGCGTAGTGGGAAACGATGATGGTGAGTGCCTCTTTTTTCTGCTGTGGGTCGGTGACGAGAGACGCGGTGCCGTAGCCGATGATGCTTGCATAGCTTGTCGACCAGTTGCAGGGTTTCCCGGTGTTGACGATGGACAGGTTGCCTTCGATTTCGAAGCAGACGATAGGGTTCCTGCTGATGATGTCAAGTTTTCGTCCCTTTTGTGCGCAGTGGAAGTAGAGGGTGTTATCTTTCATCCCGAAATGCATCGGGACGATGTAGGGGGTGTTGTGGTCAGCGAGTGCGAGCCTGCAGACCTGGGATGACTGGATGATCGCCTGGAGTTCTTCGGGATCAGAGATTGCTTTTTCCTTGCGTCGCATCGAGTAATGTGCTGTATCTGACATTTAATCTACGTCCTGCGTTTCTTTTTCCAGAGAAATACCATTAGTATAAAAACATGTGTTGATTAAAAATAAAATCTGTCTGCGGCTTCATATACCATAAAAATAAACTGGTTACAGACACCATAGTTATATGTGTTCCTAGGTAACGAAGGTGGAACAGGGTTCTTGGGGCGAAACCCCTCTTTTATGTTCTAACGAAAGGTTTAAAATAATAGTACTTATGTATTTATACCACGGGGGAAATAAATGAATAAAACAAACGTAAGTATCATTGTAAGCATATTGTTGCTGAGCTCTTTTCTACCGGTCTCTGCTATGATCAACAACCCTCTGCTGCCTGGGTTAGACGATCATTCAATAAAACAACCACCAACGTATGATGCAAACCATGGGTCGCCACCACCAGTCGATATGGGTGGTGCATCATCTGATTTTGGTTTTCCTGGGGTTAATTTTACGGGGTGGACTCCACCGGATACCATCTGTGCCGCAGGTCCCAATCATGTCATCGTGATCGTCAATGGAGCTATCGCATTTTTTGAAAAGGACGGCACCAAGGATTTCCAGGATGAGATCGAAGATAGTTACGGATTCTGGGGCGAGGTCGGGGCGACACATTTCGTGTTCGACCCGGAAGTCATCTACGACCCACATTCCAATCGATTCATGGCGGTAGCAGCTGAACGTGCCCCGGGGAGCCTTTCCTATTTCCTGCTTGCTATCTCTGATGACTCGGACCCGAACGGGGATTGGTACAAGTATCGTCTGGATGTCACCAGTCTTGCTGGCGGTGACATCGACTCCGACAACATCGGCGTCGACGGACAGGCGGTCTATCTCTCCGCTGATTTCTTCGCCGGGGGCGAAAAATATCTCGTGTACATCCTCGAAAAAGAACCGCTGCTGAGCGGAACGATCGGTATCACCCGAAGTATGCTCATCACCGGGTCGCAGTCCTACGGGATCCCCGTCATCCATGGTGACGCACCCGCGATGTATATGATCGAGCACTTTGAGAGTGCGTCGAACACCCTGGTGAGGCTGCATGCGATCACCGACCCCCTGGGGACACCGCAGCGGGTGACGTATGATCTCACGGTCCCGGCGTACTCGCCCCCTGAAGACCCGCCGCAGAAGGGCACAACCAGCAGGCCTGAGACCTTTGATAGCAGGTTCTGGAGCTGCGTGTGGTGGAACGGTTCGCTGTGGGCGACGCACCATCAAGGGTCCTCCAGGGTCATGGCACGGTGGTATGAGATCAAAACAAATGATTGGCCGGTCTCAGGGACCCCGACCCTCTATCAGTCCGGGGATATCGACCCAGGTCCAGAGGTGCGTACCTTCTTCACCGCAATTTCACCGAATGGCTACGGGGATGCCGCGATGTGCTTTGCCCGTTCGTCTCCCACCGAGTTTATCTCTATGTCACGCTGTATGCGGTTATCCACCGATCCCTTAGGCACGATGAGGGAGGTGGTGATCGTCCATAATAGTACGACAGGGTATACTGGTGGGCGCTGGGGTGACTACAGTGGCGTGAGCTGTGATCCCTCCGATAATCGTACGTTCTGGATGCATGGTGAATATGCACCGGACAGTGCTACCTGGAACACCTGGATTTCAAGGTGCACGGGTCCGAACACTCCTCCCAATGTCCCTGAACAGCCTGCAGGACCTGAAGAAGGCATCACTGGTATCACGTACACATTCTCTAGTTCTACCATCGATGTTGATGGAGACAACATCTCCTATCAATTTGACTGGGGCGACGGGAACATGAGCGGGTGGATAGGACCATATCTGTCAGGTGATACGGTGTACGCCATGTACTCCTGGAGAGACCCAGGGGCCTTTGAGGTGCGGGTGAAAGCAAAGGACGCCTACGGGGAGAGCCAATGGTCAGCCGCACATCCCATTATGATCCTTGAGGCACCACGCATTGAAATTCAGAATATCACCGGAGGGTTATTCAAGGTCAGTGTCCCATTGAAGAACACCGGGGCAGTCGACGCTTATCATGTCAATTGGACGATTACCCTTGAAGGGGGAGCATGGACTGGGAAAACAACCACGGGTACCTCCATCATTCGTTCGGGGCGCGAGGTCACAATTTCATCCAAGACGATCCTTGGGTTCGGGGCAACGACCGTGACGGTGACAGCGGAAGTGGCACAAGGTTCATCCGTTACGAAACAGCAAGCTGGTTTCGTCTTTTTGGTGTTCATCAAGATGAAACCAGGCGGTTGAGGTTAGAAATGTAGAACACCACTTCAATTGTTCCTTCCCATCATATTTCTATTGAGCGGTCTTTCTCAATATTATTATTGTTCATCTTTGTGGTACAATGTTAATAAGACAACCGTATCATTGTTTTTTTCATAGAGATAGGAAAGACGGTATGGAGAAATATATAATTCTCGTGTTCCCTTCCGTCCGTATTTCATTGGTTTTCCTGATTCTGGATCATCGAGAATTTTCTGAATTTGTCGTTTTACGTGTTGTTTGACTTTCCCGTCTTTGATCTTTTTTATTTGTTTTTCAAAAAGTGGGTGGTAGTAGACAGTTACCATTTCTCAAGCTCTTGAAGGAATTCTTTTGCGGTTTTATGTTTAAATTCGCCCCGCTCGTATTTACGGAGCAGTTTCTCGGTTTCTTTCGCAAATGCTAGATCTTCCTTGAATTTTTTATCCATATCTTTCAGTCGATGGAGCACCATTTGATCGTTGTTTTTTATGATGAGTAGTTCTTCGCCTTGGCTGAAGTTTTTTCGTAAATGGGCAGGAATCACGATTTGTCCTTTCGAGCTGATTTTTGTCAGAGCTATTTCCATAGCACCACAATGTAAGATATGTCTTACTAAATATTTAAATATTTTGTATCATATGATGTAAGAGGATTCTCTGAAGGACTTTAGTAATTCACAGTAATTTCTTGAGTTCTTGGTTGAAGATGTCATAGGTAGTCTGATTATATAGAACGAACTTTACAAGCGTTATGTCTTGATGTTCTCTAAAGTACTCGATGACGGTCTGCAGGGCGATGGTCGCTGCTTCCCGGAGCGGGTAACCGTACGCACCGGTGCTAATCGCGGGGAACGCGATGCTTTTGAGGTGCTTTGTCGAGGCAAGCTTCAGGCTTTCCAGGTACGCGCTCTTAAGGAGTTGCGGCTCTCCTTCGGTGCCGTCGTAGTACCGAGGACCGACGGTGTGGATCACGTATTTCGCCTTGAGGTTCCCAGCGGTGGTGATGACCGCTTTTCCCGTGGGGCAGCCGCCGATCTTTCTGCTTTCTTGCATGATGGCTGGTCCGCCAGCGCGATGGATCGCGCCGTCCACGCCTCCGCCGCCTGCGAGGCGACTGTTCGCAGCGTTGACGATCGCGTCGGTTGTTTCTTTGGTGATATCACCTTGAACAAGAACCAGTGTTGAAGCGTTGATTTTTTTTCCCATGGTTATCATCTTGTACTTTTTGTAACATAATTTTTTTTATTACTTTTTAGAATTGAATCGGTTATAGGAAGGACGAAGATTCTTATAAGATGTACCGATTCGAAGAGGTCGTATGGACGTCCTTGGTTTTGTGGTTACCGTGGTTCTCCTTACCGCGTCTGGTGCATTAGCCCCTGGACCGCTTTTTTTTCAAACGATTTCTCAAGGAGCAAAAACAGGGGCACGCAGTGGTCTGATTTTTTCTCTTGCGCATACCGTTGTTGAGTTTTCCTTGGTCATGCTGCTTGCGTTTGGCCTTCTTGCAGTGAAGGATAATGCTGTTGTTCGAGACGTCATCGGTATTCTTGGTGGTGTTGTACTCATTGCGTTTGGTGCCTATCAAATTCTTGGTGTGTTCCGTAAAAATCAGATGAAACAGAAGGAGGCGGCCTCATCCTATGGTCTGTTCGTTATCGGTCTCCTCTTCACCGGGCTTAACCCTTATTTTATTCTCTGGTGGTTGACGGTTGGATCGAATTTGATTTTGCTTGCGCTGGAGTTCGCGACGTTGGCCGGCGTTGTGTTCATGTTCCTGTGTCATGTATGGATGGACTATGTCTGGTTAACAAGTGTCGCGTATTTCGCGAAACGGGGAGTGAACGCCCTTGGATCGCGATGGTATCGCACCCTCCTTGGTGTGTTTGGTGGTGTCCTCATCTATTTCGGCGTGTCGTTTCTTGGTGACGTGGTGCTCTGGTAAGGTAATTTTTTTGTGCGAATCAAAAAATAAAAAAGAAAAAAAGAAATTTTTAACTTGTGTTGATGTTGCTACGCGGGATTATAGTAGACGTGATGCACAAAAAACGGTATCACGCTTCCCATAAATATTGGTGTTGCTCCGTCGTATTTTATGTTGATGTTTTTTAAGAGTATCACTTCGCCGTCAATTATTCCATAGATCACGAATCCTCGTATTTCATGCTTGAAGTCGTCGATCTGGATTACGCCAATCACAAAGAGTTTTGACTTGTATTCCGTCTGTGCGCTTCCCACGGGAATGACAAGTGTTACCACCAGCCCAACAAACAATAAACACATTAGTTTCTTTCCCATAGTTTGACCTCAAGTAAAACAAGAGAAGAACCTACAAAAGACTTGTTTTCTCTTTCTTATATAAAAACATAAATAATGAGATGTTTTTTTTAAAAACGTCCAGGTTTCTCATCATTCTCATGTTCTGCCAGGTAGGAATGCTTGCGAAGCTTTTCGTAACAAAGGATTACGAAATTGATTTTTCTTCGTTTAAGAAATATCCTCATGAATTTTGACCGAGGTAGTTGAGAGGAACCCCTGGTCTGTCGATATCCTCCCTTGTCCAGCCCCACCCCATAATATTTGATATTTGAATCCAAAGATCAACCCGATTTTTAGCCTTGTCTAATAACCTCCAGGCTCTCCAATACAGGAAATGAAAGACGATCACAGTGCACCAATGAGTCTCATAGCAACTAATATCATACAGAATGTTCCAGCGGTGGATACGAGATTCAAGGATGAGTCGAAGAAGTAGGAGGAACAGGGGATGACGAACACTGTTGGTTCGATTATGTTCCGGTTGAATCGCTATGGGAGTTGCTTGTTGAGGATTGTTCCTGCAATAATCGTTGACTTCACTATATCAGCTCTCTCAAAGAATTATCCAATTCCTATAAGAATGTAATGTGATTATAATCACAAACCACTGTTTTATATTGGTCCAGAAACATATGTTTTGAAGACAATATGAAGCGTATGATCCCCGATGTACCCCGAGGGTGTTGATTTGAAATGCATATGAACGTCTTTGTTGAGGTACAGCCAGACGACACTGCAGCCGATGGGGAACGCAAGCGCAAAAAGGAACATATGCCTAGCGTGAAACTCCATATAATCCCCAAAATCATCATGTCCATAGGTGAGGTTCGACATCCGGCCACTCATAAACGCGATAGCGTCGACATAGCTGGTCGTAGGTTGTATCGGTGGGTGTTCGCAAGGATTCGCGGAAACAACAACCGGTGTACAACACAACACAATAAGAGTTATGCATACTCCTATTTTTCCCCCAAACATTATTCCAATCACCAATAATTTCATAACCGACACCTGTATAAATATAATTGCTTTCAGATACCATGTGGCTTCTTTATACTATTCTTAAAAAAGAATCAATTTCTGGCTTTTTTGACTAGGAAGTAGAGGGCGATGCAGCGTTTTTATTGATCCGGGATCCAAACTGCATAGAAGTATCCGATGATTAACCTCTTGCCTGCGAAGCCAAGGTACTTCTTTGAAATCATCATGTGTCCAGGCCCTGTTATAGGAAAGGTAATATGTGGTAATGTGATCGCAAGGGTAAGTTGCGGTTCGAAGGTGAGATACTTACCTGAGCTGGTGACATTTGAAATCAATCCGATAAGAACTGTTGGTTGGAGTATCGAAATGGTGAGCGGATCTGACCAGTTTGTCGTAAAATTGTAACTGTCTTTCGCTTTAACCTTGATTTGATATATACCTTGAGAATACCAAACATGTGATGCTGTTGCTGTCTCACCAGATGCGGAGGGCCCAAGCCAGTCGCTGATGTTCCCATCGCCCCAGCTCCATTGGTAATACACCTGGTCATCATCAGGGTCGGTCGTCGTGACATTAAACGTGTTTTCGATGCCGCTTTTTCCAACGGCTGGGCCGGTTGGTGTTATGGGCCTATTAGGTGCGGTTTCGTTTAAAACGCTAATCGTCACTGTTGCGATATTTGAGTAGGCGATTCCATCAAACGCTTGATACGTAAATACATCGACACCATGATATCCCAAGGATGGTTGATACTCAAAAGATCCATTGGCAGAGAGATGTAATGTTCCTTGTGTTCCATTCACCACCACCGCGATTAATGGGTCTCCATCGCTATCGGTATCGTTCCCTAAGACACCAGGTGCTGCAACAAAGAGCGGTATATCATTAAGGGTGCTGTAATGATCATCGTTTGCCACCGGTGGAGTGTTGGTAAACGTGAAGTTCGCGATGACTGATTTATTTCCGTCGATGGCGATGGTTGCTGGATTTTGGGTTCCGGTGAGATCGCCACTCCAGTCATTGAACATCCAATGGGGAGTCGCGATCGCCGTTAAGGTAACAAGCTGGTCGTACGAATACCAGGGTTGATCCGGATCCTTCGTGACATTTCCCTGCCCCTCGATGGTAATAGTCAGGGTATATTGGATCTGCGAGAAGTTTGCGATAACAGAAGTATTTCCATCGATAGTGATGGTAGTGGGATTAACGCTGCCGGTGAGATTCCCTGTCCAATGATCGAAGTTCCAACCGGTGTCAGGGATGGCTGTGAGATTGACGTTTTGTCCGTAGGTGTAGGTGTCTTGGTCTGGGTCTTTGGTCACATTTCCTTGCCCCTCGATGGTAATAGTCAGGGTGTATTGATTCTGCGTGAAGTTCGCGATGACGGTTGTATTTTCTGTCATCGTGATGTTAGTAGGATTGGTGTTGCCGGTGAGGTTTTCTTCCCAATGGTTGAAGGCCCATCCGGGTGAGGGAACAGCGGTGAGATTCACAACCTGACCGTATGTGTACAACTCGAGATCTGGGTCCTTGAGAACCGTCCCTGAGCCCTGAAGAACGATTGTCAGGGTGTATCCCTCTTGTGGGGTGAACTGGGCGTCGACTGTTTTGTTGCTATCCATGATCAAGGTTTGGGGTGTGGTGGTCCCGGTGAGATTTCCGGTGAAGCCCGTGAAGGTTGACCCGGTGCTTGCGTTTGCCCATATGGTGACTGTGGAGCCGTTATAATATGGGCCAGGGGTGGCTTCGATAGTGCCAGTGCCTGTTCCACTTGTTGTAAGGGTGATTGTATAGGTTTCGTCACGAGTGATGTGTTCATCGACTGATTTGTACGATTGGGGTTGACGAAGAATTTGAGCATTTGTTAAAGGTAAAAATGTAGCAAAAATAAGGAGTATTGCGATTCCGATGATTACGCCTTTATCTTTCAATTGTTTTTCCATTATTTTACCTCCGAGCGTTATCATTTTTTATGATATTTGGTCGTTCCACTGTTTGTTATTCTACAAGTCAATCCGTCCGATAATGCATGTTTCATAACTATTATAACCGCCCCCAGATGCGTGGCCTTTAGATTCTTATTCTGTGCATGCTATTTAAAGTTTTTTTATATATATTTTTATATTAGATAACTAAGAATCGCTATCTTTTCATTAGAGTGTCGGGTTTTCATGTTATTTCTGTGTTCCGTACCCCGTCAATTGAGGTGAATGAAACAAGAAGTGATGTCAGAAACGCGATGAGAGCAACGGGGATCTCTTTCATCCCGAGAGGTCCTACGGCTTGGTAGTAATTGGTGGTGATCATAGCAACGCTATACAAGGTCATGAGTAACACGGCAATCACGCTATAGCGCAGGGCGTTTTCTCCAGCCCTATCGCCTACTGTCTCCCTGGTTTTTGCTGGTTTCCTTTTTCGGAACGAAAGGATCCATCCTCGCCGGTACAATTTTACGGTGAGCCATGTGGCGACGAGCGCCGTGGAACAGGCAGTGATGATGCTTGCGATCGCGTTGTCGAGAAGTGTGTACAATGGGTTGAGGAACATGGAGGCACTCGACCCGTGGTCGATGAGGATGGTGATGATAAGGGTGATGAGCCCGGCGATGACGCCTGCAGAGAGGGAGAATGCTTTTGGTCCTGCCAAGAGCGGTGTGGTGTCAGGTGTTGTATGTTCTGTTGTTGCAAGCATCGTCTTGTATGCTCTCACAAAATAGAAGGCGCTGGTGCGCCAGTATTTCCCGAACTCTCGAAACGTGCGCATGTTGTTCTCAAGAAGCCAGCGCTTCGCAGGGTTCTTGGACCATCGTCTGATTCGTTTGAACACGGCCCAGAATCCGAAGAATCCGAGGTACGCTTTCATCTCCAGTTCAAGCAGCTCGATTCTGGAGAGATGCAGTGTGTGCATCGGTGGTTCGCACTCGCAGTATTCGGTGTAGTCGAACGTGTCGATGAGGTGTTGCTCCTTCGCTGTCTCGTATAGTTCCGTGCCAGGGTACGGTGTGATGACCGTGAATTGTGCGATGTCGAGCGGCAGGGTCTGGCTAAGCTTGATGAGGGCTGCGACATCCTCATAGGTGTCCTCGAGATTCCCGATGATGTGCCCTGCCCAGATCATCATCCCTTTCTCTTCGAGGATCCTGCAAGCCTTGGTGATGTCGTCGAGCTTGGTTTTTTTCTTCATGGTGTCGAGGCTTGTCTGGGACGCGGCTTCGATGCCGATGAAGACGACGCGCAGGTTCGCCGTGTACATCTTATCGACAACCTCCGGGTGGTTCACAATGGAGTCGATCCTGGAGAAACAGGAGTAAAGGCGATTGTTCACCCCCTCTTGGATGATCAGATCACAGATCTGCTCAACCCGTTTCATGTCCGAGCAGAAGTTGTCGTCGACAAACGCGATGATCTCAGCTTTTGGGTCTAATTGCTTTAATTCGTTGATGACTTCTTGTGGTGTACGCTCCCGGTACCCTTTCCAGACCTGTGGCACGCAGCAGAAGCTGCAGTGGTAGGGGCATCCTCTCGCGGTGCTGAGCGCATCCAGTCGTTTCCCCCACGCCATGTATTTACCCCGATATTTGGAGACCAGGTCCCTCCTCGGATTGGGTACGTCGCTCAACTTCGCAGGAGCTCTCTCAGGGTTGTGAACAACTCGCGTTCCTTCCTTGTAACTGATCCCTGCGATGCTCTGAAGCGGTCTGCCGTCACAGATTTCTTTCAAGGAAAACTCTCCTTCCCCTCGGACAACGATGTCAACCTCAGGGTGTTCCACCAGTTCAGGGGCCAGGGAAGGATGCACGCCTCCAAGGACCGTGAGACAGTGGTAGTTCTTCGCCAGTCTGCAGAGTTCCAATGCCGAGTCGACCGAGGGAGTCAGCACCGAGATACCGACGATATCTACGTGGCTCATCTTGTTCCTTAGAGCCTCCTCTCCTAAGCGGTCCACTTTCATGTCCAGGATCTCTACCTCATGCCCTTCGAGTACCGCAGCAACAGACATGAGTCCAAGAGGAGGATAGCGCATCGCCCAATCTAACAGGGGCACATCCTTCGGAGGATTGATTAGAAGAATCCGCGACATCTCTACCCAGGTCATGCAATACTTGGAAATGGTTATTAAGGTTCCTTTCAGAGTCTCGGTGATTGACGTTCTAATATTTGGTGACGCATCAGCACGGTCTCACGTGTTCTGAAAGTGTTTTTCATATGTTTTTGCATCATTTTTTTATCCCATCATTGATTTTCTTTCTTGGTGGTGGTAGAGTGAAAGAAAAAAATAAGTATTACTGTCCTTCAATTCCTCTTTCTCCTGATTTTATCGATATTCTCAGTCACATCGTCCTGTGTCATCAGACAAAAAAGCAGTTCGAAAAAACAAATACCGTAAATAATTAAGGTGCCTTTTCTCTCGCTATGGTACTCAAAATATTTTAAGGAGGATTGGAGCTCAAACCTGCTCTATATGCTGAACCTAAGAATAACAATTTTCCCGTTCCCCAGGGGCGTATAACTATACCTGTAAAACCAGAGAGACCTATATACATTACATCCCAGATAATGGGGAACTCTCCAATTGTTCCATGAAAAGAACCATTTAATGATTGGATTCCTTTTAGTCCTGCCGAATATATCCACCCTTTAGAGGGTGTATAAATTGGAGGATTTTCCCACATTTCTACTTGATCTCCAAAGGTCACAAGTCCCAGGATTTCAGCAGGAATAACACGTACTGGAATCCATAAAGAAACGAGAAAGTCATCCACAACAGTCATTATTGCCACTAATAGTTTTAAACCAAGGGAATAGAACAGTCCTCCGATGATTTCTATAGTATCAATGAGTAATAGTAATGCAATGAAAAGACTACTTTTAATGGGACCAATGATGATGTTGTTATTTGTGTTTCCCGCAACCAAACACAGTCGGTTATCAACTTCATTTTGCGGGAAATGATTTTCGAGGACCGTTCTTTCAAGAAGGTGAGTACCTTTGGGATTTACGTATCTACGTATAACAAAATTTTGAGCCTTCTCAACACTCATCCCTCTTGGCAACAATCCATACTTGTTCAACTCCACCGCAGCCTCCTTAAAGATTGGAACCGCTTCTTCCCTGGTTGTGGTTTGATTCAATCTGGCTCTGAAATCAACAAGATACTGCTCAAGGTCATGGTATTGCTGTTTGGTGAGTTTCACGGTGGTGTTCCCGAACCCTTGGATGCCACATGCTTGGGAAGTTACTTCAACAAGGTCGTTGTCATCGGATGCTTTTACAACACTGGAGTTGATGCTTGGTGCGACTGCGATACCGATGAAAAGAAGAATGATTCCTATTGCTATGAGTTTCTTCATTTTCATTATCTCATCCCTGGAATATCATAAGGCTGCTGCGCTGGGTGCCAGTCGAACTGGATGAACGGCAGAATCCCCAGAATCAGCTTCGGATGGCTCAGAGGTTCATCCCAGTAATTCCCCTTCCAGATGTCTCGTGAAAGAATAGATAACACGTTGCGATCATTTCCGATGAGATTGTTCTGAGAAATGACGTTCGATTTGGATTCCGCCGAATAAAACGCACGTACGCTTTCTGTGATATTATTGTGCCGGACGGTCAGCCCTTGGCATATATACAGATTCAAGGCAGCTCCACAATCATGGAATATGTTGTGTTCGAAAACACTGCCATGCATCCCATAGTTCAAATCGAGCCCGACATTGTCGTTCAGGAACGTGTTATTATCCACAGTTACATGAGAAAAATGAAATGTGGAGAATTCCATGCCCCAATCATTGTCATGTATGACATTATTCCCAACGGTAAAATAATCGCCTTTAAGGCCAATCCCGAGGGTACAGCTTGCGATATCGTTCTCCCTGATGACATTTCCTGGAGGTATGCTGTCACTGTACTCAATGTGAATTGCAATTCCCTCATCATTGCTAAGGTTCTGCAGGATTACGTTCCGCTCGATGATATTCCTATACGGGCTAAACGATAAAATGGCATAATCAGAACAATGATAAAAATAATTGTCACTGATGACATTTTCTCTTGGATAAACGTCCATCCAGAGCCCACATGTGTCAAGATAATTAGGGTCTCCCGCATTGATGAACCAATTATAGGTAATATCGTTATATGAGGAGTATGTCGCAATGTTAATACCTGCCACGATAGTAAAAAATGAATTGTTTTCAATGGACGTATACGATGAATTAAGCAAATTTATACCAAACTTTGCTCTAAAAACATTGTGCGATATCGTACAGTCCCTTGAATCTTTCAGTACAAGAAGTCTACCGTCGCCTTGTTCTAAAACAGCTGTGAATCCAGAAAACATTACATCATGAGAAAAAATTAACACCACGTACGAATGCCAATCAGGTTCATAGGTATAATTGATGAAGGTACGATTCGTATTCTCGCCAAGCAGCGAAATGGACTTGTTGATAACCACTTTTCCATAATAACTCCCCTGGAACACAAACACGGTGTCGCCATCGGACGAGGCATTGACGGCATCCTGGATTGTGGTATAATTCCCTGGTCCACTCCCACCGACATACAACCAATTGCCTCTTGATATTGGTTGAGATAATTTCTTTGCATTCTGTGCAGTCGCTGGGATGATACAGGTTCCAACGAACAAGAGAATGATTCCAACCGCCAAACATTTCCTTTTCATTGATTTTCCTCAAATATCATAGGGTTCTTGTGCAGGATGCCAGTCGAAATTCAGCCATCGGGAATAGATACGCCAGGTCCCTTGGAAATATCCAAGTGGTATGACAAGCAAGAGAGCTTTGCCTAGGATCGCCCTGGCTCCCTTTCCATGATGATCTGCCCAATAATTACCCTCCCAATGATTCGCTTGAAACCACCATGAGTCCTCAAAGTACGCATACGTTCCCCGACCAATGAAATTGTTTCGTTCGATATTGATGCGGGCGCACATATCCGAAGACATCCCATACGAGTTGTTAGAGAAAGTGTTCAGCACAATCGATGAATCACGATCTTTGACAGCAAAGCAGAGGATGCCATAATCATTTTCGTTGATGATATTGTGTTGCACCTGGATATGATTAATTTCTGCGTCGATGAATATCCCACAAGCAGTCGAATCAATCACATTCCATAAAATGGAGACATTATCCGCCTTGACGTGGATCCCGGTGCCCGTATTTCCTTTGATGACATTGTCAACGACCAACGTATTGTCAGCGAGAATGGTAAGCCCATCTATATTATCATGAAAGTGATTTCGAAGAATCGAAGCCGAGGACGATGACGACAAGAACCACAATGTAAGTGCCTCCCGATTCTTTATAAAAGTGTTATCTGCAATGAGAACCTGGTCCGAGTCCTCAACGTAGGCACCATTAAAGTTCCCTAAGAAACTATTATTGGCAATGACGAAGTTTTCCGCATCAAATACATTGAGGGCATAGCTTTCCCATCCAGAATTTCGAAGACCAAAATGTTCGAACCGCCCATAATTCGCTCGGAAGCAGACTGCGACAGCGTAATCAGTCGTCCCTGCATCAATAATAGTGGTATTCTCATTCTCGCCAACGACCTGAATCGAGGTGTTAATACTCACCGTCTCCAGGTACGGGGAAGCATCATCATAAACAAAAACCGTATCCCCATCACTCGTATTATCCACTGCATCCTGAATCTTACTGTAGTTCCCTGGTCCACTACCACCTACATAGAGTGTATTACTTCTCGACATCGGCAAGGATACTTTTTCTATCTGTTGTCCACTTGATGGAATTATGGCTGTCCCAATGAACAAGAGAATGATTCCAACAGCAAAACATTTCTTCAATAGAGATTTTGTTTGCATGTCTTTCCCCCGTAATACAATTTTATAACGCCATTCCTCTTTAAAAACATATCTTCAGAGATTCGAAGAATAAGATAATTTATGCAACAAAGGTAACTAAAGAGTACTCGACTGATTTCATTTCAACGTGAGAATAACCCTCTGGTTTACTCTCTCAAGATACATCATGAAAAGAAGAAGGAAACATGTCGTAGGGGAATTACCCTTATTTTTTTTTAACCTACTGCAGGATCCCAGTGAATCAATATTTCACAATTCGGTCCATAATTGACAATGAAGGTCAAGAGACTCATCATATCTTTTAACAACTTTTTCTTCAATTTCAAGTTCTGCTCATGTGCCAGACTTACGATAATATCATCGTAATACAGAAATTTGACTTGTTTTTCATCCATTACTTTATCCATGTATTCCTGGAGCTGTTTCGTGGTTTGGCATGTACAAGAGATACCGTCTGGTGCGTCGACATATTCTACGACGTTCAGTTTCAGAAGCATTTCCATCGTGTTCTTATGATAATCATCTAAACAGGTATATTCTCGTACTTGTTCATCCATGGTTTCCACCTTCCTACGATTAATTGTTTATGAATGATATCATATAAATTTGTCCTGTGATAATGTCAAAACGAAAAAACAATTCCTTAATGGAGAACGGGTAACAAGTGTTCAATATCATCTAGATATGATGATAAAACTATTTTCCTTTATCGATCAAGTATTAGTTAGTTTTCAGCTTCATATAGGTTTCTTGCATAAAGCAACCATGTACATATGACGTGGGGTAATTATTATGCGTCCAATCCAATCATTTGAGATAATGAACTTCTCACCAGATTCATAAGTGTTAAAACTGAATGAAGGAGAAAATGTTATCACTGTAGTTTTTACCGCTTCGAATGTTATATACCCTCCTTGGCTGGAGAGATTTGTTATTTTCCCAAAAATAAATACTCTCTGGTATTTTACGACAGAGATGCTTTTTGTGATACTGTCGCTGCTACCATGGTCATCTACCACTGTCAATGTCACATTGTATATTCCTGATGACTGATACTCATGAGTTGTTATCTTCCCTGTTCCATTAGCGTCATCTCCAAAGTTCCAAAGCCAAGCAGAAATATTTCCATTAGGAGCATATGATGTTGATGCATCAAAAGTAACCGATAATTCGTTTATTTCATAGGTGAAGTTCGCTATCGGTGGCGTCCCTGCTAACACGCGGAATGTTATTTCAGCGGCGTTCTTCTCTGGCGGGTCCCAGGGGCCCATATCATCATAACTGTAAAATTCGGGAGTTGCCGAGGGGTGTACTGGGAAGTTCCCTGTGTAATCACTACCATACTTGATACTATAATTTTCGGTGGCACCACCAAGGGTGTAGTGTTCATCAGGATAAAAGTACGTGCTGTTCTGTGCATCAAAATCTCGATATGCTTTTACCGTGTAAGTTCCTATGCTCGTGAAGTTATTTTTTCCAATCGCCTCTGTGACCCCGGTTGCGCGCCATTTGTGGTAGATTGTGTGATTATAGGGATCCGTGATGGCGATCATGCATCCCGTGTCATTTCCCGTGTTAACGGTGACGGTCACACTTTCGCTAGAGCCATAATAAAAATTTGGAACGCTGTCGATGGTGTATCTTGTTGAAGTGTTGACCCAAAGGAATCCTGCATACGAGTATGGATTGTCCCCGGCATGAGTGCCATCTTCATCGAAGATCCACATCCCAGAGCGGTTAAATAAAATGGGAACACCTCCGATATAGATGATTGCGTTATCAGCGATATACGTTACTCGTGCACTATAACCACTCACTTGATAGGGACCATCCCAGGTAAACTCATTCGCGTTTCCTCCTGTTCCACCGGATCGATAGGTCGGGAAATACAGGTAGAAAGGCCCGGTTCCCACCCATGCTGACGAATTCACGTATACGTTACTATACGATACTCCGTATTCAATGTTAGTGGTCGCATCTCCCCATGTGTCAACACCAGGTGTCGAGGCACTGACTTCTTGGATTATATTGAGTTGAATCATTGCCGATAAGATAATGAAATAAATTGTCAATGTAGTTACAATTTTACTTCGTTTCATTTCCTTTCAACTCCCCCTAAAGGCGTTATTTTAAGAATTATTATCTTATGGATTTATTTAAATGTTTTGAAGAAATAAAATTGAGGGGGCAATTGTTCTTGAATCGTTTTACAAGTGTTTTTACTATAACATATTATACTCAGATAATCTAATAGTGTTCTTGAAGAAATATAAAAAAAGGAGTTGATAGAATATGGAACATATTTTCGATGCGTTACAGGGAGCGTCAAATGTGTATAAATTCATCATGGAAAACGACCGCGTGCGCGTGCTCGACGCTCATTTTAAGCCCGGTGAAAAAGCAGCGATGCATATACACCCTGATCATGTGGTGTATATTTTCAACGACGGTAAATTGAGGCTCACGCCATCAAAAGGCAAGACGCAGGAATTCGATCTCAAAGCCGGGCAGGCAATCTGGATGGATGCCACGTCCCATGCCGCGGAAAATCCGGGAAAAACTGATGTGCATCTCTTGGTCGTAGAATTGAAAAAATAAGTTATTGAGGATTCCACTCGAGGGAAACGCAGCCATCTCGTCCTGATATAAGATAGATTTCGCATTTTTGTTTCCACCTTATCTGAAAAGGTCTACTCTCCCATTTCTGATAAAATAAGAAATCAAGTGATTATTTGCGGTCTTATTCCGTAAATGGATCAGAGATTTTTCAATTCTCTTTGAATTACAAAATGGGCATATGGATAAAGCTGGTAACTCATCAAAATATATTCCACAACTTTTACAATGCCACCTCATTTTCAAACCTTCCTTCTAGTATATGTTTGTACCTTCCTCTTTATATAAAAGGCGTTTCGTTTTGGGGAGGTTATCAGTAATTGGAACATGGTCACGAATACCATGATTTTCTAATGATATGTTTTTAAAGAAATAATTGTTTTATAATTGTAATTTGAGGAGAAAAGAATATGCCAAGATGTCCACAATGCGGGAAATTTTTTAGAAGCAAAAAGGCATTAATAAAGCATAATGACGAAGCACATACGAAAAAAATACCTCATATTGGGAGAACCCGAAATATTGTTTAGATTGCTTCAAAGACACAAAAACATGATGTTAAATCGAAGGATCGTCAGAAATCAATAAATTTTTATTAATCAGAATTAGAATATTGTCTACCAAAGTCATTTTTTTGTTTTTGCGTTGTATAAGCAATCCTAGTTTTAGGATCATGAAATTCGTTGCCACAGTCGTGACATCTATATTTTGGTGACTTTCTTTTTCTAACAGTAATCTTAGTACTTTTACATTTTGGACACACTGCAATAAAATCCTTAGCCATCTGATGAAATTTATTATGAGATCGTTCAACAAATTCATTTTCTTCTTTTATTAAAATTCATTCACCGATTTTGGTATTTTTCATATCCTTATAAAGAAATCCGTATAGGAGGTTATCAGTAATTGAAACATGTTCACGAAAACCCTGGTGGTATTAAGAATAAGTTTTTAAAGAAATAAAAGCTACAAAATAATAAGGCGGAGGTAAAAGGTATGCCAAAATGTGAACATTGTGGTAAATCCTTTAAAACAAAAAGGGCGCTACATATACACTATACAAAAGCACACAATAAAGGATATGCCTAAATAAGTCGGATTGTAGATTTGAGGGGGAGACACAAATGAAGGATGAAAAATATCCCACAACAGAAAGAAGCAGAAAAGGACTTAGAAGATTAACAACCGAAGAAAAAAAATCCGAAGAAACGCAGGAAGAAGAAAAGAAAAGAACACAAAAAGATATAATCCTGGACGCGGAAGAAGACGAAGAAAAAGAAGAGGAAGAAGAAGACGAATATGCGAATTATTCAAAAAAAAAAACGTAGAAGATAAGAATATATAGCCACTAAGAAAAAGCAGTTATGAAATTGTGGGTTTTAGTTATTAACAGATTTGATGATTTCATATCAGTTAGTTGTTTTTTTTATGTAAGCTAAGGTTTTGTCTTTTTAAGAGCGAGTTCTTCCATTAGCTCCATTTGGATTTCTTGGATTTCTAAAAGCTTATGCCATTGATTTATTAGGAGATGATCTAGTTTTTCATGGAGATGACGGATTTCCAGCTCTGCTTTCAAGTTAACCCGGTAATCGTATTCTGCGCGTAATCGATCTTTCGCGCCTTCTCGGTTCTGACTCATGAGAATAATTGGAGCTTGCATAGCAGCAACACAGGAAAGAACCAGGTTGAGAAGAATAAAGGGGTATGGATCAAATGGCTTCGATAGTAGCACATAAGAATTTATTGCAATCCATAGAAAAACGATGCTACCAAAAATAATGATAAACGACCAGCTTCCAGCGTATTTGGTTAGTCTGTCTGCGAGATGTTCTCCAACAGTAAGCTGCTGATCAAATTCAGTATTAACGTTCTTAGACAGCAGCTCGTGCTCCTTTAAGCTTTTCAGAACCTGCTCTTCTACGTTTGATATTTCACCTTTTTCCGATTCGAGAATATCTTTGACACGTTTTGCTCTAAAGGAGTTAAGATCTGAAACACAAATGAAACCGCTAGAAGACCAATTAGGATATGCCTTCCGAATGATCTCAACCAAGGGTTCGCTGACCAATTCCGCAGGTATAACCTCGTTCATTTTCTTTTGTTTCTGGCAAATTTGGCAAGTAACATTTTCTTGTCTCCTACTTATCAATGTGTTTACACCTCCAATGTTACTATACTCATCATTTAGTCATTACTAGTTAATATTTTACTTATAAAAGAAGATTGCTCACAGGTTTCGAAACAAGAATAGCGCAGATAAAAAATATCGAAAAATATTATTTTTTATCTTTCTTGCCGCTATCTATTATTTTTCTGACTCTATCATCACCTTGTTCGTAGTCGTCTTTTCTGAGTGTGATTCTTCTTGTTTTTCTTTTATTATACTCAGGATGTTTTTTAATATGAGGCATATATTTTAGAACATTTGCTGATTTAAAAAGATATCTAGTGACTGGAAAAATGTCGAATCAATCCAATAATTTTTCTATGACATGACCGTTAGTGCAGGGAACGCGGCATTGACACGATTTTAAAGGAAAAAAAAAATTGTGTTTTTCCTCTATTAACTAGCCATGCTAATAAATTGCATGCTCCCGTCGGGTTTGTGACTCACGGGTGTAAATCCCTGGGTATTTATCTTATCTTTATTATGAGTTATTTGGTTCATATCTAAAGGCGAAAAAAGGGGGTCAAAAAACAGCTGAATGCTTCTTCTTATCCCCAAATCATGCGGCATTCTAATAATCGAAAAATCATTAACCTGACCACAGATTAGTCTTATCGGTACATAAACAACGAACAATTATCTGAGAGTGTTAGTGTGAAAATTAATCGGTATTTGATTAAGTCGGGAAGTCTACTAAAGCAACCAACCCCCAAAGGGTGGCCTACAGAAGATATATCCAAACTAGGTGAAAACTGGTTTGACATCGAAGATGCTAACCCTGAGGAATTGAAAAGTTTCCTAGAACCTTTGAACCTCCATCCTGTAATGATCAATCGTTGCTTAGACTCAGCAAGCACACCGGGTGTAATATCTTATGATCAAACCATTCTACTAGAATTTCCCGTAGCTATCAATCTAGAGACATCAGATCCATCCTACCTAACAATCATATTAAAATCACCAGTTTTAGTAACGATAAGAACTGGTCCGATGCCTGCTATCAAAGAATTGATAGATGACCTCACATCGGAAAAAATACCTAATTTGAGTCATCTGGTTCAAATCCTTTATTTAATCCTCGACAGCCTAACAGATTTGAGTGTCCAGGCAGAAACCGAGCTTCGCGACCAAACCCTGAATCTGGCGAAAACCCTAGCGAACACCCCTGGGAATGTAAAACCAGAGGATCTTACGAATATGCGGTGGAAGGTTGACAAACTGATTTCCCTGATTGAAAACCAGCTGTACTGCGTTTCCGGTCTCAATGCATCTGACAACGAGGCGTTGCAAGAACCTCACCGCAATGCGTACATTCAAGATTTAGTGTCAGAGATCGAGATTGCTCAAAGGGGGATTCATAGCCTGGAAACCCGTGTGAACAGTTTATACGACTCCTATCAGACAATGGGAAGCTCTCGGGTGGAAAAACGACTGCGAATATTGACGATAGTCTCGGCAATTACATTACCTTTTGGTCTTATCGCTGGCTTGTTAGGGATGAATGTCGGTGGGGTCCCAGCAACCAAAGATCCGCAAGGGTTTTTAATCGTTATACTCTTGATGAGTGCTATCGGCGTGCTTGAATTGTGGTACTTTAAACGGAAAGGATGGCTCGATTAATCAGTTAGACGCTCGATCAACCTGAAGAAATATTCGGATTCGTATTTGTCGGCATATTTGCTGATTTTCAGGCAGAATTATCGAATATTTCGTAGTCTTTAGTCATATTCCTCAATGCCGAAGTTTTGTGCGAGCAGGCTACTTTTCCCAATCAACCACCAATACAGTTCCCCGGTTTTGTCAGCGGGTAATTTCCCATTGAGTGCATCATCGAGTTCTTCGATCAATTGTTTCATTTCTGTTTTATCATCGGCATTGGCAGTTGGTAGTTTATCAAGTGCTTTTTGAATTGCTTCTTTTAATCGTTTGATTTGTTCATCTGTCCTGGCTATTTCATCAAAATTTACCATGTTTACTCCTCCTTTCTTTTTTTCATCGTTGCGTGTTTCTTCGCATATGCTCATTTATCGAACAATCAACACCGGTGCTTTGGCATGGTGGGATACTTTTTCACAGACGCTCCCCATCAATACGAGATCTAGTCCTGTTAAGCCTTTACAGCCCATCACAATAAGATCGTCTTTTTTTCCTTCCTTGATAATAACCTCTTCAGGGAGTCCTTCGACGAGTTTTTTAATTACGGTTACTCCTGCGGCTTTCCCCATTTTTTGTACGTCGTTGAGGACTTCTTTTCCTTGTTTTGTTAATATTGCTTCCCAGGGTAGTGATACATCATCATAGGGAATCGTTTGGGTTAAACGAGGAGTATCTACCACATAGAGTGCTACAATTTCAACTCCGTTTAATTTAGCCCGGGATATCGCTTTCTTCACCGCTTTTGTTGCATAACTTGATCCATCAACAGCAGCAATAATACGGTTGAAATCTTCATGATGGCTTTTTTTAGCATATCCTTTCTTCATATCAATCACCTATTTCATGGTAAGTAATTCAACATATAAATGCTATAAGAACATACTATAAGAACGCATGAAAAATAGTTAAAAAACATTAAAGAAATTACTCATTTCTTACTCTAATTCTTTTTAAGGTCGGTAGAATGATACCGCGAAAACCTTCATTGATGATAAAATTCATATCACTCGTTGACCAAGCGGATTCTGCGACACAACCAAGATTACATGTCTTACACTTGTTGTATTGAGAATACATTTTCTGTATGGGTTTTGACTTCCATACATCTGATAATCGTTGTTCCGTTAGGTCAATTTGATGGTCATGGAAGAAAAGACACGGCGTTATCAAAAAACCTCTATGATCGATTTGTACACATTTCCAGGGATTACACGCATAGTCAAAATGACCTAACTGATTGACGTATCGTGTAGAATTACTAATGGGGTATACTGATTTATGATCTAGGACTACTTGTTTGAAAGACTCCAGTTGCTCAGGTGTTGGTATCCATTCTTTTGCCTTCGGGCCACCATTTGGATCTATTAAATTAAACGTTATCGTATCCATGTTCAGTTCGTCAAAAACCATGTGAATGAGTTCATGGATTTCATCTGCATTTCTGTTACTTATCGTCACAACGGCACTTACTTCTGTTTCTGCCTGTAAACTACTCAAACCATCCATGAGCACATGGATATTTTGTTTAATCTGCTCCAACCAATCTTTTCCTCTGATTTCAGTGTACATCTCTGGGTGCGTGGTGTCTAGCGAGATTCCAATAAAATCGAAGTTTTCCGCTATCTGTTCTACATGATCTGTATTAAATAAACTGAGATTTGTCACAACCATGGTAAGGAGACCTTGCGATTTTGCATGAGACGCTAGTTCAAATAAATCTGATCGAAGAAAAGGCTCGCCTCCACTAAAAGTCAAGGTGACAGCACCTATTGTTGCTACATCATCGATAATTCTTTTCCATTCTTCAGCGGTTGGTTCGTTTTCTTTTTTATTTTCCCACATACCACAATAGTTACATCGAGAATTACATAAAGAGGTGATGGTAAGGTATGCATAGGTCGGTCGTTTAACAGAAGTAGCGATATGATTATACGCATAATTTTTTATAAACTTCAGACCATGTGATTTTTTCATATGTTTACAATCATCGCACTGTATGCGTTCCCGTAATATTATGAATATTTCTTACGAATTTTTCTCAGCAATGTCACCAACAACAGGTAATTTCCATTTCTGTCCCTGGAGCGCTTTGATCATCAGAATAAGCCATAAGATAACGACGAGAATCCAGAAAAGCCAGCTGATCCACGCGAGGAAGTACCATTCGGACCCATAGTGAAAAACCCCGAAAAATCCACCGAAAATCCACCCCAGGATAGACAACGGCAGAAACACCAAAATAGACTGCATCGCATGGAACCGGATGAGCTTGTTTTTATCCTCGACGAAATAGAAAATAAGACCGGTGATCCAGATGCCTAAATAGCACAATGCTGCCTCAACATTTTCCTCAAGTCCTAATGATGTTTTTACCATATTTTTTTCCTTCCATCCTTTACAGTTATCTTTTATTTTATTCAGTTTCATTCATCGTATGTATCGTTTTTAAAGCACTATTATAATCCGATACTGTGGAATATACCCACGATAAAATCTAGTCCGATAAGAGCGATAATAACAATAGCGATGAGTATGAGAACCCATATTGCAAATTTTATGACACCCCAAAGCAAAAACACGATCACAAGGATGCCAAGGAGTACCGCCCAAAACGGAATTGTAAAACCAAATATGTCCATCTCTTTCACTTCTCCATCTACAAACGATTATTTTTCTTTCTTTTTTTCTGAAACACCTTCATGTACATCTATCTTTTATTTAATCCTTCTCATTCGGTAAATAGACAAGCGGACAAACTAACCACTATTTAAGTCTTCATTATGTTTTTTCCTGCGGGACGGTTTTTGACCATTCCTTTTCCACCTGGACGACCGCCTGTCTTTGCTCCTCTTTTCGCACGGTTTTTGGCTGCAGTCATTCTGCCGCCTCTACTTTTCTTTGCCATATTTCATCTACCTCCATAATTTTTCTTTTTCATTCTATTTTGTCTCTCATTTTGAGATCCAAAAAATCAAACGATTTTTATGATTCCCATTAATACCATGACGATAACAGCTAATACTATCGCTCCGATAAGACCGAATATGAACCATCCTGCCACGAATGCTACAACCGAAAGTATTGTAATGTGGGTCCATTCAACTTTTATGGCTGCCATTTTAATCATCCTATGCTTTGTTTAATGTGAAAGACCCACCGTTAGAATTTGTAAGTATCAGCTGCTTATCGGTAGGAAATCTATAATCTAAGGTGTAACCCGCTGACCCTCCGGCAGTGAAGGTTATTTTTCCACCTGCCACAGCCCACGTATAGGTTCCGCTTAAGTCCCCCAAAGCACCCGATATCGTTACCTTATTATCATCAGTGAAAATCAGAGTTATGTCGCCAGAAGTCCAGGTTCCAACAAACTTACTTTTTTCATCCATGCAGCCGCTCAAGCTTATTGTTGTCAACATCACTAGCATTATTCCAACTAGGACGAATTGTTTTTGCTTTTTCATCTACATACCTCTACGTATGGTACTGTCAATCTTCCTCTCTGTATATAGAAATGACTTAAAAACAATTAAAAAACAGTATAAAAACAATCAAAACTCGTTTATATTGAGGAACGACATGGTAGTAAGATAAGAAATCATGTAAGCAACGATCAACGTTTTGAACTCTGGTTTCTTCTATACCGCAGGAGTGCAACATGAAATGTACCTCTTCCATTGGGTATTGAGTTAACGGTTTAATAAAAAGAAATGAGAGGAGCTCTTGGGAAAAAACCCCCCGAAGAGTCTCCAATTAAATTTATACTTATAATGGCCCTATGACGGTTGGTAGGAAGAAGCTGACAATAGCTGCGATAATCCATACGATAATAGCTATACCTAGCGCTTTCAGCCAGCCGATGCTGTACAAAAAGCCAAGAGCAATAAGCCAGGCTATTCCTCCAAGAAGGGATGCTACCCATCCTAACTCAGGGCGGAGGAAATAGTAGGCAACCGCATATATTATCGCGCCGATGAAGGCAGCCAATAAAGCAGTGCCGAACCCCTCCTTTTCTCCAAATATTTTCGTTACGACATAGATAATAATCGCCGATATAACAAGACTTATAAAAAATACAATTACTGATGCTAACGTTACATCTATCATTTTTTCTCCTCCATTATTATTTTTGACATTTTCTTGGTTTATCTGAAAACAAGGAATAATTATTGTGTATTCCTTAAATCAGATAAAGTTAAGGTTTAACCTTTTTTACTTGGTACTAGAGCGCCTACGATAACCAGCACAATTCCACCGATTATCAATGGGATCATGTATTGCGCGTACGGGGTACTACTAGTGGTGACTAATCCGAATAGTTGAGGGGTTGTTATTACTAAGGCACCTGCTATTAGACCAATTATCGTAACTACAACTCCAATGCCGACTAAAATGACATTCATATTTTTTACCTCCTTATTTTTTTTAGTGAAGTGTTTAGATAGAATAATGGATGATCGCACGCGTTAGTGCGCACCCCATCTATCTAGGTATTCACTTAACGATTTTCTACGGTTTCTATGGGTTTTAAGTACATATGGAGTTGTGCTTTTGAGACCTTTATGTTTAGTCCCCGTTCTGTCCAGCGAGCCACCCCTTCCTTTAATGCTGAAATGGCCAGCATGTTATGTACTCCACGTTTCTTTGCCCCAAGCACAGATTCGGCTACATCTTTGGTCAATTGGACGTCAAGATGAGTTATCTCCCAATTTTCTGGGTCTATTCCTATTTCCTTGACTGTACCAATTCTTTCGTCTTGGGCGTAGACGTCTGCGTTCATAAATTTTTTACTTTCCATTGTCTATCACCTTGCTTACACCATTGTCATTATGTTATATCAGCATATCTTAAAAACAACTTAAGAACAGTGTAAAAACAATGTAATATGGATAGAAATGAACGTTACACGATCTGCACGATAACACGATTCACCCAGAAAATCTGCAACACCCGTACAAATGAGAAGGATGTGATAAATCCTTCTAATTTGTCCATTAATTGATAATATTATACTTCATGGTTTTATTGGACAAACATGACAAATGGTCCAACCATAAAGGCGTTCCGTTGTTCCCAAGCTACTGGAATAATACTCCAATAAAGCACTACAGTTATGTTTATATTTCCGAATCCAAGTGCTGGTGGGAATATGGGTGTTCGGATTGTCGCAGTGTCGTTGTTTCCGATAACTCCCTCGGTTATCGAACCTTGAAAGATATGCTGGCCGCCTAACTCTATTTTCCAATTGAGATTTCCGGCATTCGCGACTTTTGCAGTGACACCATATCCTCCTCGTACTCCTGTTATTTCTGGAGCTGCCATTGCGCCCGTTACAAAACATGTGCCTAATATTACTGTTATTACTAAACAAAATATTATCCTTTTCATTGTCTGTCACCTTACTTACCCCATTGTCATTATATTATATCAGCATATCTTAAAAACATCTTAAGAACAGTATAAAAATAGTATAATATGGAGAGAAACGAACGTTACACAGTCTGTCGTTTATGCAGCAATGCTTTTCCTTTTTCTGTCACATAGACCGTTTGAAACTTTCCTTGTTTTTTAATAAAAATCAAACCTTTTTCTTCAAGGAGATCTAACCGTTTCGCAGCAGTGGAATACGCCACGTTAGATTTGGTTATTATTTTTTTAATAGAAACCATTGAATTACTCTGATTTTGTTCATGAACATATTTTAACATATCATAGAGAACATCGTCGAGAATAAGACCGTCTAATTTCTGGCTTGGTAATAATTGAAATTCATTTTCAAGAATTGCCATCTGACTGTTATCGATAATGGATGGATCGATACGGAGTACAACAATCAATTGACTCTTCAGGACAAGATCGTTAATTTGATACAAGGCATCGATAAATTTTTCAAAAGAAAATTTAGTGATAAAATAATGCGCACCATCTACTACGATTATTGACTTTTTGTTTCTCAGACTAATCTCTTTAATCATAGCTGCTAATTCATCAGGGTTGGTAATTGTTTGAAATCCTTTGATTTTTTCATGACTTAATAAAAAAAGCTGACTGTTCCCATTCTGAGACAGGTTACCCGTCATCTCAACACTAGAACGGGAAATAAACACTCCCTCATGTCCGGATGTGGTTAAATCAATATATAGATCTCTTACAGAGCTATTATTCTTGCTGATGACAAGATAGCTGTTCCCCACAAGTAATTTCCCGTGAGCTTCGATATCTCGTGTGATGTCTCTGCCAATAAAAAGAGAGCCAATGTTTACCCCATTAGGATTCTTCACCGACGATCCCGACATTCGAATGATCTTTTTTATATTGTTTTTTGTTATTAACACTAAATCATTATACCCTAGATGATGATTGTTATTTTTTAAAAGATCTAACATTTTCGTATGACCATTAAACACAGGTAAGTTTTCTACAGATCGATTTATTATCTCTTTTTCTTTATAGCCGGTAAGCAGTTCCGCTGTTTTATTCCAGATATTTACTCTATTGTTCGAATCGAATGAAAAAATAATCTCAGATGCACTATCAATGATATTCTCTAGATAATCTTTTGTTTTAACAGTTTCATCTTCTGCTTTTTTCCGTTCTTTCGTTTCACTTGTAAGGCTTTTAGTGGTGACGTCAAGTTGGGCGGTTCGATCAGAAACGAGTTGTTCTAATTTTTTTTGCATTTCTTGTATTTTTTCTTGTTCTTTCTTTCGTTCTGTGATATCTCTAATATTGCATTGGATTACTTGTATATGATCGACCATGTAGCTATTACTGACAAATTCCACATATCTTAATTTTTTTTGTTTCGTTTGAAGCGGGATATGTTCATAACGGACGTATGTTTCTTTTTGAAGTTTTTGAAATAGTTCCTTGTTTTCTGCGATATTTTTGAAAGGGCTGATTTCCCAGAGTGTTTTCCCGGCTAGCTCGTTCAGAGAATAACCCAGAAGATTTTGGACGAATGGATTAGCGTCCATTATTTGTCCGGTTTCTCCATCTAAAATAAGGATAGCGTCTTGAGCTGCTTCAAAGAGTCTCCTGTAGCGTAATTCAGAATTTTTTAGTAGTTCTTCATTTATCTGCTGGTGAGCCTTACAGCTTTCTTTCCCTTTCTTGAAATTATTGATGGTTTTATTTTTTTTAACCATTTACCTCACCTCGTTTACATGAAATTTAAACTGTTTAATATGATTTTATAGTATTATGAATGTGGAAATATGAAGACTCTTTATATATAATTTTCGCTTTGATACAGATGCTATTTGAATTATAGTTTACAATTTTATATTCTTCAGGAACAGTGATAAATTTTATATTTTATACTGTTTTTCAACTGATATTAACTTGTTATTAAGTCATGTCTATATACTTACGAGAGCATTGGCAGAACCATTGACAGAGGTAAAAAAATGATCAACGGAATAATACGATTGCTTGTCGGCGTAGTTGTAATAGTCGTTCTCATATGGATAATACTAGCAGTTGTGCACGCATTTTAATTCAAATAAGCATAAAGACACATGGAGAAAAGGTCAACATGAGCGATAAAGAAAAAATAGTCTCAGCGCTTCGCCTCATCAACGGAAAAAAGGAGAATGTGGAGAAGATAGCGGAGACGGTAGACAAGTTTTTCGAGAATCTGCAACTTGAGATAGAGGACTGGAAATTTTCAATGGAAGAGTTCAGTGATGGCACACGTATCTTTTTTCGGTTCCAAATCCTTGTAAAAAAGTAGGTGGTCTTCTTTGAATCCTGATGTGAAAAAGAAAAAAGTTAAGAGTATACCAAAAACGAAGACAACAAAGTCAGATCACGTCCTCATAGACCCCGAGGATTGGAAAGATTCCAATGGACGGAGAGTTATTGCAGAATATCATAAGAATGATGCGGCATCACACACTGAAAATGAAATACAAGATGAGATGAATGATGAGAAAAAGTCATCGGATACAGAAACCACCGGTGATTCATCAGAACAGAAGTTGAGTATATCACGCATCTTGGATATTTCTACAGTAGAAGTTTTAACGTACGCTTTTTTCCGTGCCTTGTTCGGTAAAAGTATCCATATCCCTTTAAAACGCGAGGGCGTCATAGATATGGACATTACCGTTGATAATAACGATGTCGTCCTGAACACCAATGATGTTTCATTTGTACCACCGCAGTTGCAAATCTGGCGCCTCATTTTCACGTATAAGAATAAACCGATAATAGAATTTGGTCGCGGAATCAAACACGGCATGAAAATTCACTACGGTAGCGCGATTATTTTCCTCCTGGCAATGTGGTCCGGGGGTAGAAAAACCAGAAAAGCCCAGGAGAAAGCCGCTAAAATCGCAGAATTAGATAACACCCGTACGAGCGAAGGGAAAAATAAGACAAATAATAAGAAAGGTACAGATAGTGATGACCGATAAAACGGGGCAACCTACCCATGAAGCCCATCAGGCTTTTCTCGAGGACATCCAGCGTAACATCCGGCGGATCCTCTCCGAAAATTACAAGATGAAAAAGATTTCCATCGAATATATTGCTGCAGGCGCCGCTCGACTTTCAAATCCGATAAAGATCACAGGAGTGGACGAAAAGGGTGAAAAGGTCCGTTACTTCGGTAAGGTCATCGGCAGCAACGATATTTTGTCAGTCCGCTACATCCAATTCCTTAAAAACATCTATCTAGAGATGAATACACAACAACCGATTTTCGAGATTTACGAAACGACAGAAGATATGGTCCGAGACCAATACGAGATGATGCGGGCCATATATAAAAGTGGAATACCGGCGATAAAACCGTATGGCTATCATCAAATAAACCGTTCTCAATGGCTGCTGGTGGCAGAGTTTCTCGATGTAAAACCATTCTCCATGCTTGAGAAGGCCGACCCTAAACAGATAGACTTGATCTTCCATTATCTGAAAAAGGAACACCATAAGAAGATCTTCCACGGGGATATCAAACCAGAAAACATATTGGTGGGGGATAAGATTTACATCCTCGATGCGGGTCACTTCCGTAAGGACGCACCCGCAGCAAAGAAACTGTCCTACGATCTCGCCTGTATGATAAGCTCTTTTCTTGAGTACCAGCCTGTTGAGGAGATTGTAAAGATTGCTCAGAAATACTACTCCCATAGGTATATTCAAGCCGCAGCGGACTACATCGAACTCATTCAGATGCGCCCAGATATCCATTTTACCGACGAAACAAAGCAAAAGCTTCTGCGTCTTCTAAAAGGAAAAGGTCAACGAAAAGCAGGGTTTCGAAAAAAGAAAACACACTGACGTACCTTCCTTAGAACCGTGTAGAGATATGATAACAGCCATAGCACCCACGTCTACTACTTGCTATGGTAATGGTAATGATAAATATGGAAAAAAAAATTAATGTCATAGATCTAGATAGCACGTTGCTGCCCTATAATTCGTTGATACTTTTCGGATGGCGTTTCATAAAAAATCGCCGATGTTTCATCCCATTATTACTATATTTAACACAACGAATGACGGGAAAAATAACAAAAGATGATTATCTTAAAAAAATTCTGATTACTGCAAGGAAAACAACACACTATGAAAACAAAGTTAAAAAGTTTGGTCTTTCATTGTATGATGATATTCGGAAGCCAATGTTGCGTTTTGTCTTGGAAAACACCGATGAATCCACGATCAACATACTCTGTACAGCATCACCTGAAGATTATGTTAAATATCTGTGTGAAAAACTAGGCTGGCCGTACATAAGTAGTACCCTAGATAACAATGACGAACATTTCATTCATATGTTCGGACACAACAAAGTAATTGCTGTACAAAAAATGTACCCAAAACAAAATTATACCTATAATTTAGCTATGTCGGATAATATTAGTGATCGGGAACTCTTAAAATTATTTGACAAATCATACCATATAAAAAATGCTACAAAAGTACGTGTACGCACAACGAAATAGAAGTTGAGAAGAAAAATCTGCTGCACCTTTTTCCAGATCTGCCGAAGGTGCAACTTTCACAAAAGACAGAGTTTACTTACTCGCCTTACTTTTTTCCTTCGGATGTTTGACGAGAGCTACGGCGTGCAGTTCCACCCGCATACCTTCTTTGGTATCCTCAACGGAAAACTTCCACTGTTCCAGCTTCGCATCCAAATCCATGAAAAATTTTTTAAGCTCGAGACTCTTCGCCTTTAAATTAGCTCCTACATTTGTATCTGCCATTAGATATCACCTACACATACTCCATTATCGTCATGTTATATCAGCATGACTTAAAAACGACTAAAGAACAGTATAAAAACAATGTAATACTTGAAAAAAATTAGATCATCTGAACATTGATTCAAACTCTTTTTTGTGTATAGTTGGTAAACAATATCATTGTATTGCTCTCATTACTAGGGAATGTATTGATGAGTACAACCTGTCAAAAACTATATAATAAAATTTTCTATATTTTTTTTTACTGATTGTTCAGAACTAAAAATTTACCCACTAAAGAGGGGAAAAAATGAGGAAAAAGCTGTCCGTATCTTTTATCAAGAAGAAGACAAAGCTCGCGGAAAAACGATCTGAAATCGACGACGACATAACTGAAATATCACAAAGGATTTTGTTGGAGCTTGAAACCGCAAGTTCCAAGAATTTATCAGAAGCAAAATATGCAAAAAAGATATTACAATTATCAGATCTTGATTATACAAAAAACTTATTTCACGAGATAGAAAGTGTTCCTTCTGGACCTGAACGCGTTATCGAAAAAAGAGCGGTGATACAGGCATTGTTGCTTTCTACGTGGTTGCAGAGGCTTTATTTTATTATCAGGTCCGCTCTCATGTCTGTCCTAGGTGCGTTCGTTACATTCCTTTACGTATTGTTCTTTGGCGAAATAGGTGTCGTTTTGGCAGTTATCATGGGCGTGCTTATTTTTATCATCGGGTTGATTGTCACAAGATTATTTGATACACAAATAGTCAAGGCCACAAAATATATCGTCAGACGTTTGGGTCATCATAAAAAGATTAGGGAATTTGTCATGAATCACTTCTAGGCGGAATGTAGGAGCGAGTAATTGATAGACACTGTTAAAAAAAAGGAAAAATTTTTAGAATTTCGCTATTTTTCGCTGTAATTTATTTTTCCGAAGTTTTTGGTTTTTTCGAATTTTATCTGATGCCGTTGTAATCACCTCCTCTTCCCCTTTAAGTTTTACAGTGATGCTCTCTGTTTTAGATCTTGTAATACGTTCATATAGTTCATGAATCCTTCATAGGGATTATCATAGGGGCTGAAATACGCATGGACAGCTCCGTCAGCGAGACCTTTTGTTGAACAGTAATACAAATGATCTGATGTCTGGAGACGACGCCAGGTTTTGAGTAACCTCTCGTTATACTTTTCTTTCAGTTTTCCCCCAATGTTTTTTAATTCATTGAAACAAGCCTTTTGCATATCATTTCCAAGCCAGGTGGAGACATTTCGATCTTCATCAGCCCAGGAGATCGCCCATGGGACATCTATTTCTCCAACAGGTGTGTAGCGCGTGGCTGCCTCACCGACTGTGACGAAATCTACATTCTTGTACTTCAGTATTTCTCCAGGTAGATGTTTCAGGAATTCAAATATCCCTGTCTCGGTCCATTGATGTTCTCCAAATGTTTCGTAATCTAAGAAGAGATTCACGAGGTCTCCTTCACAGCGCGATATCCATGCTGCAAATTTATCCGCCGTCAAAGGAAACTCTGCCCAGTCATGTGTGGAGAATCGAAAACCAACGTCGTCGCTGAGATGATAATTCCGCAGGAGCACGCTGAGGTCTACGTTCACTGGTTTATACAGGTAATTCGCCGAGCGTCCTCCTAGAATCTTATCTGCTCCTTCTGTAATGATTCCTTTGTATCCCAACTCTGCGATTTTTCTGGCAATGCGGTTATCATAGATTGTTTCCGTGTTTCTGAAAATCGTTGGTGTATAGTTAAATACTCTTTTTATGAGCTGACGATGCATGTCTACTTGCTTTTCGAACTCATCGAGATCGTCATACAGGCTCGATAGCGAGTGGAAATACGTCTCTCCGAGGAGATCGACGGCCCCTGTTGCGAGCAGCGCCTTGAAACTCTCGAGCAACTCGGGCATGTACCGTTCGCAATATTCGATGAAGGTGCCGGTGAGACTAAATGAAACCCGAAATTTTCCTTTGTATTTGTTGATCAGGTCAAGTAATATTTTATTGGTGGGAAGATAGCATTTTTTTGCTACTTTTTCAAAGATTTCTTGGTTGAGGTGCTGATTGAAATAGTCGGATGATCTATCATTGGTTGCCCCGATGTTGAAAACTGTAAAATGATTTAATCTCATAGGTTGATGTACTTCGAAATATAAACACACTGATTTCATTCTCTCTGCTCCTAATGAACTTCGATTGTTTGGTCTCTTAGGATATGGTCGGATCCCAATTTTTTATCGTTTTTCTTACTAAAAAAGAGATGTGGGCGATATAATCGTCCATGTTTCCTGTATCTCAATTTCTTAGTGTCCAGTTCGTAGAGTTTACGTTAGGTAGTAGGCTCTGGAACAAAGGACCTGATTGCATGGTTTGAAGTCGCTTGCATGGCCAACGGTTTTCCTTGTCCGTTGCTATTCATTGCTTCCGCGGGTCCTTTCCGAAGTATGTCGGATAATAGTTGTATGCAGTAGGCAGTATATAACATTGCGTACGAAGGCATATAAATGTGTAATGTTATTACATATTTGTGTAAATCATGGAGAAAAGAATGCGGATGAATATCTCAGTAACAAAAAAAGAAAACGCACTCATCAAAAAACTCGCTAGAGCAGAAGAACGACCATACAGTCGACAAATAATCTATATGACAGATTTTTACGTAAAATATAGGGGATAAAATGTATTAATCTTTTTTGAAGCAAGATTGATACATTATTTTTTATGATTTAATTAAGTCGTATTTAACCTGTATATCCTTTCTCTTTCTTCAAGCTGTTTTTTCAATCTCGCAACATTGAGACCATTGTACACATCGAGTGTTTTTTCTGCAACGTTATCCCAAGTAAACAGTTCAATTTCCTGTTTTCCGTTTTCCGTGAGTGTTTTACTTAACGATTCATATCGTAACAATGAAATGATTTTGTTTGCTATCTCGTCAGCATCCCAGAAATCAACTTTTAAACAGTTATGGAACGTCTCGCAGACGCCTGCGGTTTTCGAAGCAATCGTAGGGGTACCCGCAGAGATCGCCTCTAAAGCGGTGATCCCGAAAGGTTCACTCACCGAGGGCATCACATACACACTCGCAATACCATACATATGTTTCATTTCATCATCAGTGAGACGATCTGTGAAAATAACCCTATTCGAGATGCCCAGCTCTACAGCCTGGTTGATCAAATCTGGAAGCAGGTCACCAGCACCAGCGACCACAAAGCGAACACCGGGTTCAAATTCTGTTATTTTCTTTGCTGCCCGGAGGAAAACATCCGCACCCTTCTGAATGGTCAAGCGACCTAAGAACAAAACAAGCTTCTGCTTCTCCCCCTCAGAAATCGGATACACCGCGTTATAAATAACGCTGATCTTCTCAGGATCTATCCCGTATTTCTCAATGATCGTTCTTTTTGTCCCTTGACTTACCGCGATAATTCTATCGGCTTTTTCCATTCCTTCCCGTTCAATATCAATGAACCATTGATTGGGATGAAGCCCCCCACTTCGATCATACTCCGTTGAATGAACCGTTAGAACCAGAGGAACACCCAGGAGATCCTTTAACGCGATACTTGCTTGTATCGTAAGCCAATCATGACAATGAATGACATTATACCTCCCTTTCACCTTCGCGACAACTAACGTATTATAACGAGAAACAGCTTCAAAGAACTGACCAGCAATTTCATTGCTTTCAGGACGATCATAAGGAAAAACTGTGGTCTCTCCCACCTCTTTAATTACCAAATTACGAGTATCACTCGTCGCGCTATGTTTCGTTTGAGGCATATAAAAATCTACTTTTACGCCCATATGAGCGAGACTGCGAGTGAGTCCAAAACAATGGGTACCTAACCCGCCCACCGTAAATGGTGGATATTCCCAACCGATCATTGCTACTTTCATCTTTCTTATCTCTCTTTTTTAAGGTTCTTTGTTCGAGGGTAGCACTTCAATTCTCAAATCTTGTTCTGTGATAATCTGAGTCTAAAGTTTGAAGTCGTTTTCTATGCCTCCAGTTCGTCTCTGGTTCAAAGTGCGTATGTTCTCTTTCTATATTCATTATCCACTGGTCCTTTCCGATGTTTATCGGATGATAGTAGTAAACATTAAGTAGTATATATGATTGTGTACAAAGGCATATAAGTGTGTAGTGTTATTACATATTTGTGTAAAAAATGAAAAAAAAGAATACGAATGAATATCTCGGTGACACGTGTCAACTCAGAGATAATGAAATGATTCTTCAGAAAACATGTGAGATGTGTAAACATACCTTTCATCTCAACGAGCATCAAAGGGGGCTCGTCTTCAATGACAAATTTTTTATCTGCCAGGACTGTCAGACGCATACGTCGAATCAGGAGATCATAGAATGGACACAAGGCGTCATGCGTCGGCTTGAATTCGGGATGCCAATATCGTTGTGGTTGATTCACGAGCAGAACAAGGATAAACAGCCGTTTTTTGGGCAGAAATAAGTTATTTGTAATTGAAACCCGTTCACGAAAATCCTTCTTGCTTTAAGGATATGTTTTTAAGATAGTTATTGTTATAAAATCCTACGCAGGAGGCAAAGGAAATGACTGAAGTATCAAAAGAACAATTGAGAACTTTGCGAAAAGAATGGAAAAAGGAAGAAGATATGCGATTTAAGAATTTTTTAACAGATATGGTGAATCTTTTAAGTCATCATGGTAAATTATGCAATCACGAAAGATATGGATTTATTTTTACTAAAGATGATTATGATAAATTAGCAGGTGCAACTGGGAAAGGCAAATATCGAATACAAGAAACAATCTCAAAACTCAAAAAACAAGAAAAATTGATTCATATTAAATTTGGTGATTTTGATAATAAAGCTCCATTGTGTGCGTATACAAGTGAGCTTCGAAAGTTTTTTCAGGATAAATTAGAAGATAATCCTTTAGTTAAATCTTCATTGGAAACAAAAGATAAAAAAATTTCCAATAAAGATTTGAAAAAAATATTATTAAATGCAGATAAGATTCTTCTGAAGATTACAAAAAGTGAATATAAGAATGATGATGCAATCGCAGAAGCAATAAAAAAACAAATAGATGGAGATGATGCGAAAACATGGTTGCTTGCACTTTTATTAAGAAGGGAGGCATTGGCAATTAATACCATTATTGAAAAAGTTTCAAAACAACAAAGTGATATAATGTATAGATAAAACTGGAAAATCATTTTCTCCTTATGGACGCTAACCAGCTTCTTTCTCCTCGTAGAGTCCGAGGAGATTTCCACTGGGATCCGTAAAATATGCTCCATAACCCGCGCCCAGTGGAGCCTTGGAACTGACGGTCTTTCCTCCAAGTTCTGTCACCTTCTTTAGAGTTGCCTCGATGTCATCCACCATAATGTAGACGACAACCCCGAGAGGTTCACCCGTGGGTCTGAGCCATATTCCTCCTCTCCGAAGGTTCTGGATTCTCGGCTTGCTGCCCGTATTAAAAATCCAGACATCAAATCCGTCTGTTTTCTCTTTTTTGATTATTTTCCAGCCGAACAAGGACTTGTAGAAGTCTGCTGTTGTCTCTATGTTGCTCGTCCTTATCTCAATCCAATCGAATGTATTTGCCATCGTGGCACCTTCTATTCGTTTCAGCCGTTTCGCCTAACGTTTTTGGATTTTATGGAGTCCTTTGAAGTTAAAATTCCACTCTCATTCATAACATCGCTTTCTTTAAAAAACCAACTATAGGTATTATTCAAATGGTACTCCTGATGAAATCTGTGATGATTGCAAGTTCTGTTTGATCAATGATTAGAATATTCCATCTGATTTCTCATCAGGTCATCATGATAGGTTTCTCCGGCTGGATTTAATTTATGATTAGATATTTCTTTCGGAAAATACGTGAAAAAATAATGAGGTAGATTATCACCTAATTACATTTTCTGGTAATTTCTTTTTTAACTCTTCAAAAAGATCAGATGTTTCTTTATTGCTCGTTCGACCTAGAGATGTTGCAATTCCAAAATTTATTGAATGATCACCATAGGTAATAGTTATCGCTTTCCTGCCTGACCGTAGACCTTTTGCCGATGAAAAACTCGCTTTGGTTATCCGAGCAAACGGGATATACATGAGGTGGTCTGAACCCAAGGTGTGATGGAGAAGAATTATCAATCGTTGATTGGACAGCAGAACGACTCCTTGATTTTGTTTTGCCAATTTTTCAGAGAAGTTGAATATCTTACTCTTCAATTCGATTATTTCCCCATTTAATAATTTTAGATAATTTTTAAGTTCTTTTTCTATTGAGGAATCACTCTTTACCTCCTCTATACTGATGTCATTTTGTGGATTCATTTCGATCTCCTCTGTTGGATTGAAGTAATGCTGTAAAAGTACTGTATCTTATATTATTTTCTTAAAAATTCCTCAATATTTTCCTCGTTCTTTTAACAGAGGGGAATCTTTTTCCGATAATATTCAATTAATTTACCCTTCCTCTCACCGATTCTTCCAGTCAACTCATTCTGCAACTAAAAATTTTTAGAATTTTATTATTGAATCTCTTACGAGTCATGAAAATAGTTTTTATGATTTCGTGGAACATCAAAACATTAAAGATGAGGGTAGAATTATTGCGGTGTGATGGAAATGGACCAGGGGTCAATTCTTACCATGACGGACATCTCGGAAACATTACTGATTCCCTTGTATGCGAGAGCCATTGAATCTCAAACGAAACAACCAATTTTAATCGACACAAAGGCGGTAGAAATAACACAGGAGCTCAATAAATTTTTTTTAACATCGGAGTCAAAGCTGCATAAAACCCTTTTAAAGGGGCACGTGCGGAGAATTCTTTCAAAAAAATTAAATGCGACGCTTGCGCTCAGGACGAGGAAATTTGATAGGTACTGTCTTGACTTTCTGAATGAAAATCCTGATGGAGTAATCGTCGAATTGGGGTGTGGTCTGAGCACACGATTCCCAAGAATCGATACCGGCACACTCACCTGGTACGATTTAGATCTTCCAGAGGTCATTGATATAAAAAAACAGTTTTTCAAAGAAACTGGTAGATATCATTTCATCAGGTCCTCAGTGTTAGACTTCAAATGGATGGATCAACTAAGCAATCAAACCAAAAAGGTCCTCTTTATCGCGGAAGGTTTATTGATGTACCTGTATGAAGATGACGTAAAAAACCTCGTTGTGGCCCTACAGAAAAATTTTCCTGGGTGTGAACTCGTGGGTGAAGTTGTCAATACGTACATCGTGAACATGTTAAAAAGGAGGATTTGGAAGAAAAAATTTCAACGAGATTATCATCTCGGGAAGGACGTTACGTTCCATTTTGGGGTACACGATGGGAACGAATTTGAACAATGGAATGAAGGAATAACGTTTCTGGATGAATGGACCTATTTCGATGATACGGAAAATAAGTTAGGATGGATGAATTTTTTTGGACGCTTTGAAAAAATGAAAAAAGCACTCTGGGTCGTTCATTATCAATTACACTGACGCGATTTCGTTTTATTTTTAGGCAATTAATTTTACTTTTAAAAAAAGCAATAATTTTTTAATGAGTAACGTGATATCATTTCTCAATGGTAATGATGGAGGTGTGAGGATTGCCAAAAAAAGCTAAGAAAAAAGTAGTTAAAAAGAAAAAGAAGTAATCTCCTTCTTTTTTCTTTTCGAGGCAATGAGTACTTGGGGTTACGATTTGTACAATCTCTTGTACTCATTCGGATTCTTTGCCCGGTACTTAAAGAAGCACTCTCTACAGCAAAAATGGTGCTTTGCAGTGTCGTACTGCCTCCTTGATTTGTAGATTTCTTTACCGCAGGTCTCACATACAGTTTTCATAGGCATCTGCTGTCCACCTCCCTCTCATGTTGTATGGGGTGTTCAGTCTTGAGTCTTCAAGGTTGTACGTAATTTATTATGACAATCGTTGCATACACATATGGCGATATTGCTTTTATAGTCGATGTGATGTATTGAAATTTTAGGTTTCTTCTCTTTTTTCTTTTCATGGCAAATTTCCTGGAAAGAGCCTCAAAATGATGCCAAAACTCATGAAATTGCTCACTGTGGCGGTTTTATATAGTGGATGTCTATACGAACCTAACAAAAAAAAAGAGATGTCTAAGATGTATAGAGATGATAGAAGTGGCGGTCGTTTTGGAGGCGCACCACGAGAAATGCACAAGGCCACCTGTGCAGATTGTGGGAAAGAATGTGAAGTTCCGTTTAAACCAGATGGGTCAAAACCTGTGTACTGTCGGGACTGTTATCAGAAGCACAGACCAAAGAGGTTTTAGGTAAAATTTTAGATATCACCTAGATTTTATCACTCTTATTTTTTAATATCTTTTTTTCTTTTTTTTTTCAAAAAATCTATAACCTAGAGCAATTGTTTTTTAATCGTTTTACAGGTGTTTTTACTATAACATATTATACTATCAGACAATTTAATAGCAATTCTCGAAGAAATAAAAAAAAAGAAAGGAGTTGAAAAAATATGGCAGAAATGTTAGATGCGTTACAGGCAGCGTCAAATGTATCTAAACTCATCATGGAAAACGACCGCGTGCGCGTGTTTGACGCCCGGTTTAAACCCGGTGAAAAAGCCGCCATGCATAGCCACCCTGATCATGTGATTTATATTTTAAGCGGTGGGAAATTAAAGGTGACACCATTAAAAGGCAAAACTCAGGAGTTAGATCTCAAAGCCGGTCAGGCAATCTGGATGGATGCCACGTCTCATACCGCTGAAAATTTGGGAAAAACTGATGTGCATTTCTTGGTTGTTGAATTGAAAGAATAGATCACTACGGATTTCGCTAGAGGGAAAAGCAGCCACCTCATTCCGGTACAAGGTGGATGACGTAAGCGGGGAAGCTCAGAAACCTTCATGATGCAAGGGTCCTCCACGTCGAATCATCCAAACAATTACGGATTATAAAAAATTTTGTTTTTGATACCATGGGCGGGAGGACGTATAGTTTTTTCTAGGAGAAAGTACTTTCGGGATAAGACATGTTTCTCCCTATTGAAAAAAAGATTTATAGCACTCAAATCGCTCCAAACAATGGATTTTGTGGTAGAAAAAAAGAGCGGAAAAAACATCTACTATAAGGTAAATACGGCAAATTCTTCAGTGAAAAATTTCAAAATTTTCATAACGACAACTGAGCTAAATCCGTTCATTAATGATTTGAAAAACATCTCGGAAAAAATCATTCTCTTCGGGAGCTGTTCCACCGGAGATGATACTGCAGCAAGTGATATCGATTTATTTATTCTGTCACACGACCCTGAAAAAGTAAAAACATACCTCAATAAGAAACGATCAGGACGAACAATCCAGGTCGTAATTGTCAACGCTGCAGAACTTGTGAAATTAAAAGAACATGATGAAGCATTTTATCAAGAGATTGCCAAAGGAATAACTCTCCGGGAGGGGCAGAAATGAAAGATTTCGAACAATGCATAAAAGAACACCATCTTCTTACAATAGAAGTAACGAAAGAGATGATCGAAAAAGAAATCACCAGTGCGGAGTACGACCTTTCGCGCAGTAAAGAAAGTATAGAAGATAAGGATTACAAATGGGCGTCAGTACAAGCATATTATTCGATGTTTCATGCAGCGAAGGCACTCGTTCTTAAAAAAGGATATCGCGAGAAAAGCCATTATTGTTTGATCGTCGCCATCCGAATCCGCTACGCTCAACAATTCTTGTCAGTGACAAAAAAACTTCTCTAATCACAACGTATGATTGGAGATTAAAACTCGTATTAGGGACTCATGATGAAAGCAATTGAAATGAGTATCACCTGACATGTTCTCGTAACCCTGCCACATCAGTGAAATACACCGTGCATCCGTTCACGTTCATGCGCCCGTGTTTTCCTTTATAGGTGACGACGAGTGCAGTTTTTGGATGATACGTTTCGATAAATGATCGTAGACCTCGTTCGATCTTCCCCGGATCGGCGCGTAGTTTCACTTCAATGGGAACAACCGTATCGTCTTTCTCAACAACAAAATCAACTTCGGTTTTCATTTTTGTCCGCCAGTATTTCGGCATGACACCAAGCTTCAGAAGCTCAGTAAACACATAATTCTCAAACAACCTCCCGTCAGGGTCCGCAGTAAAATTCTTCACAATGATATTCCGAAGCCCGGTATCAATGAAATACAACTTCGGCTGTTTTACGATTTCTTTGAGTTTATTCGTAAAAAAGGGGTACACTCTCCCAATAAAATAGCTTTTTTCCATGGCATCAAGGTATTTCTTAATGGTTCGAAAAGACATCTGAAGCGAGTTTGATAGCTCCCCATACGAGATGATAGCCCCGCTGCTTAATGCCAGGTATTTTGCGAACTCCTCCAAAGAGCGTATGTCATCAATCGAAAATGTTCTTGCAACATCCTTCATAAGCATCGTTTCGTACAGATCGCCTAGGATGGTTTTTTTCATTTCACTATCTTTTGTCAATACTACCTTTGGATACCCCCCGTACTGCATATGTTCCCACATCATTCTCTGTGCGATAACCGATGTGTCCGTTTTCTGTCCTTTCGCGATCAAAAATTCTTCGTACGAGAATGGATACAGTTTTATAATGGATATTCTTCCGACAAGATAGGAAAGGATCTCTTTTCCAAGGATAACTTCGGATGATGAGGTGATCCAGAGTTTTCGACCAGAATCAACAAGGTATTTTAATTTTTGTCCCGCATTTTTGCAGGATTGAACCTCGTCGAGCACTGAGAAATCGTATCCCTCGAGATATTGGAGTTCAAATTTTTTTACATCCTCATCAAATAACGAGCGTACATCAGGGTCATCAAAGAGGATATAGGTAGACTTGGACGGCTCCATCTGTTTTTTGAGAAACGTTGTTTTTCCTGCTTGTCGTGCGCCAACGACCGCGACCATATTGTAACTTTTGATGATTTTATCGAACCTGTTCTTTATCTCTCGCTCAACGTACATACTAGTATATCTATGCATAACCACTATTTAAAATTTACTAAAATTGACATGTAGTTTAATAATAGTATTACTAAAATTGACTTATATGTTAAAAAAAGTAAATTAAAAACAAATCCTTGCATAAGATTTCCCCGTTAACTTTTTCTAAAAAATGTTTGTGAATGATAAACTCCAGAAGGGACATATGTCCTGTCCTAACACATCAACCTACTCATTTTATACCGTAAAATGAGATGGACCTGTATGAAAGTTACCTGCCCCCGTTGTTCGCGGCGGGTCCGGTTGATAAAATCCCGTCAGATGTTGTGTCCGTGCGGCTACGAGTTTGAGTATCGTACCTATTACCGGGGTGAAACCCCGGTGTATCTTGTGGATGCGAACATTCTTATTTATGCGATACGAGACGATACTAATCATGGAAAGGCGTGTCGGACGCTGGTGATGTCCTCTGGTCCGTTTCAGTTAGGGACGACCGAGACGGTTCTTTCGGAAATCAAGCAGGAGCTTCCCTGGACGCTGAAGATTTACACGGTGAAGGTGGTGGAACAAGAGCTGAAGGAACTGTTTACGGAAAAGACGGTCAAGCAAGCGTCCCTTGCGGATCTGTCGCTCATCCAGGCGGCGCGCGAGCACCCCGAGGTACGAGGGATCATCACGTACGATATTGATTTTAAGAATATTGCGACCGCTGGCCTGGTCCGTACGAAGGAAGGACGGTTTTTTGTTGGTACCGCTGATGAGGTCCTTAGGAAGCATGGACTAAAGTATGCTCAGGAAAAGACGAAGGGGAAGAAGTGAGGGGGAACGGCAGTACATTGTAAAAAAGCAATAATGTTTTAATGAGTGACGTGATATCATTTCTCAATGATAGTGATGGAGGTGTGAGGCGTGCCAAAAAAAGCTAAGAAAAAAGTAGTTAAAAAGAAAAAGAAGTAGCATCTGCGACATAGCGATGCACCAATCGATTTGAATCGTATATCTCGCATTTGAAAGCATTGTCAATTATTGAAATTTTTAACAGTCGAAAAGATGTTGTAATATCACAAAGTATTTCATTACTTTTTTATGGTACCAGGTGATATGGTCTCTTACCATCGGGGAGGGTGGTCGTGTGCAAGCGATAACATCTATCCGCCGAAGAGACATTGAATGTACGAGATGTCATCAGATTCTTCCCATAACGGAATTTCCCCCGGAGTACGTACTGCGTGATAAACCGCGTCCGCTGTGCCGGAGATGTAAAAAGGAAAGGCATAAAGCTCTTGCGGAACGTTGGGAAAAGGAACGGGCGGTGCGAACCGATCGTCCCTCGAGCAAAGAATGCAAGGGCTGTCATCGATTCAAGTCTCTTTCCGCATTCAACATCAGCTTGGATTACAAGGACGGTCTGCACAGTCACTGTAAATCGTGTGTGACGAAGAAAAGTGAGGAGCTGAAACAGCGCTGGAAAAAAGACAGAAACCAGGTGGCTCTCCCTAAAGAGAAGCTGTGCACTCGCTGTTATCGTGTCTTTCCCATCGCGCAATTTTACAGCAATGTAAGCACTAAGCAAGGTGTTGACAACATTTGTAAGGAGTGTCTGAGGAAACAAAGGATCACGTATATAGCACGATGGACGCAGGACCGGAAAACGGCTCCCCCTAAAGAGAAAAAGAAATGCCCAGGCTGTCATCGTGTTCTACCAGCGGATCAGTTCTACTCCCATGGATCTCTGAAGGATGGTCTGAACAACTACTGTATAACGTGCGGTAAACGCATGCGAAGGGAATACATCGACAAATGGGGGCGACAGAGAAGTTCCTCTCCAACGGTTCTTAGGAAAAAGAAATGTAACCTCTGCCATCAGATGTTGCCTCTGTATATGTTCTATCAGAATCAAGTCTATAAAGACGGATATAGCGGCGCCTGCATGGCGTGCGAGGAGCGGCGTTCTCAGGAGTATATGGAGCAATGGCGAAGTGAGGGTTCGTCCGTTCCGAAGGAAAAACAATGTCAGGCGTGTCAGCAGATCCTCCCCGCAGGTCGTTTTGCGAAGAACAAACGCAAGAAAGACGGGCTTGATTTCGTCTGCAAGCAGTGTTCAAAGCGTCTGCGTGAGCAGTACAGCGTGCGCTGGAGAAAGGAACGTGAACAGCGGACCAGCGAGGATTTTTCTTTGTTTCCAGCGTTTGAGAAAACTTGCAGCATCTGTCATGAGACCAAACCGGTGGTCCTGTTTTATACGCGGAAGAATTCAAAGGACGGCTATAACGCCTCCTGTATGGAGTGCAACCGGGAACGTCAGAAGCGCTATCTTGAAAGGCAGAAAACACGGCCTAAGGATGTCCCGGAGAGCAAGCGTTGCTCTGCGTGCAAGCTGCTGCTTCCTGCATCGGCGTTCAACACCTGCAATCAACGCAACGATGGTCTGAATATCTACTGCAGATCATGTCAGAACAAGAAGCATAAGGAATTCCTCAGAAAGGCGTCGAGAGAAAAATCAAGGACATAGGGTTCTTCTTCCGAGAGTCTCATCGAACCCCTCAACAGTCAGGGATATGACACTGAACATATTAACTTATAATGCAAAAATTTGTAAACTATTTTGCATTTGGGCGGAAAGATAGATACAAGAAGAAAAAAGGGCTTTACTTTTTATGAAGAAGTCCTAACGAAGTAAGCTCTTTTAATAAGTTATCTACTGCTAACGATGCATCCTCTATCTTTCTTGCACCTGCACAGACTATTTTACCAGAACCGAACAGTAACATAACCACCTTAGGTTCTTTTATCCTATAGACCAGTCCTGGGAACTGCTCAGGTTCATATTCCACGTTTTCTAAACCAAGAGATATAGCTACTTCGCTGAGATTAAGTTCTCCCCCAAGATCAGCTGTGGCTACAATATTCTGAATGACTATCCCAAGGTCTTTATAGACCTCGACACCCAGCCTCTTCAGTTTTTCCGCAATGATATTAATAGTGGTTCTGACGTCTTCGATATTCTTCGCACCAGTACAGTTCGCCTTCCCGCTCCTAAAGAGGAGGGTGGCGGTTTTCGGACTACTCAACCGGTACACGAGCCCAGGGAACTGCTCCGGCTCAAACTCAGCTTCTTCCAATGATTGTGCTATCACATCAAGATCTAACTTTTCTGCAAAAGATGTAGATGCTACAATATTTTGTACTTTTATTTCTATCATAGAGTATCTCTTTCCATTCCATAGTACAGTGTCACAGTTTTTTTGGTTGCAAAACAAAGAACACGTATATCTATTATAATAGTTCTCTCATGGTATGCTGGCTATTTAACATGTTTTTCAACATCTTTGTATGCGGACGGTTCCTTGTTTTCAATTGATGGCTGGTTTTATAAAGCGTTTGATGTTTATGGAATTGTACGTGAGGGGGTGAAGGTATGACAACTTTTGGACAACGTGTCAAAAAGGCATGGAAGAATATCAATGAGATACAGTCGAAAAACAGTGAGATAAAGCCGAAAAAAGATGAAAAATGAATACACATCCCTTGACGGTTGAAAAAGCGGTTATGAAATGGTTGGTATTGGAGGAACATGGGTCGGGTTGGCGGAAAGCATAAAAAAGTAATTGAGTTATTTAATGAAAAAACAGGGGAAGTAACCAGAACGATCTGTTTCCGTGACTCAATATCATTTGATGAATTTCTAAAAGGTTTCGATGCGATGAGATACCCAGGGTATGGTTGGAGATATAGAGATGGAGGAGGAAAGAAAGAAAAACATGAATAAGAAAAATATGTTATGAAATTGGTGGTTTCCGGTGGGGGCACATGGGATATTATTGCAGTGAATGTAAAAAGACCATTTCAGATGAAGAGTTTCACTATTCTATGAATAGATATCACAAGGCTCTTTGTCGTGATCATCAGCGTAGTACTAGCATGCGTGGGACGACAAAGGATTTACAGGACCTGGTGAGAGCGAGACATAAAGATGAATTGGTAAAAGAAACACCGGTTTTGAATACGATTAAGGATTGGATACACGCAGATTTTGAAACTTGGGATAAAGTCCTTAACAAAGAGAGTGATGAAAGTTATAGTATTAAAGTCTCAGAGGAAGAGTTGAAAAACAGTTCTTCAAAACGTAGCAAGAAATAAGGATACATCTTAGGATCAAAGGGGGATGTAAAATGGGGAGCTGGAGAAGAAGAAACGATTATTTATGAGTAAAATGAAAGAGAGCAGATAATTCATTAAATTAATCCTCTTGTAGGAAAGAATGAGAGATATACACTAAATAGAAATTCTTTAATATATAGGACGTAATCATTATCTTTGAAAATAAAAGAGAAAAACACCTTGTGAGGAATTCAATAATGCAGCGTATTGAATCATTTGATGACTATTCTTCGGGCTTGGAGGTCCTAAATGATTTTTCTAGTGAGATATTCACAGATACTATGAGGATTTACAAACCTATTATCTCGGGTCGACAATTTGTTAAAAGAACATCTGCAACACTATCACTAAAAACCATCGACAAAATTATCAACCTTACTCATGACGAGCAAGATAAATTATTAGATGTATTCTCAGATTTTGTTGCTGTCCCCTTTGAAGAAGATTGGAGCAAATTTATTAAAAAATTGAATGATAAAAGTAAATCTAGTACTGAATTCAAAAAAAGTTTTGATACTTTAGACAAATATTTCAAGAAACTTGACAAGCATCAACAATCATCGATTATCCGATTATCAATTAATAAATTACGCGGAGAGATTCAAAGTATCAGAAATGAAATAAATGATAGATTATTATTAAAAAACACAAATCGCCAGGAACTATTGATTATCGATCAAATCCTGTATTATATGGAAAACGTCCTTTCTCTCATTCCTTTTGGTAAATTTATTAAAAAGAATGAAAAATCAAAAATTGAAAAAGAACTCGGATTTAGTTTGTATCTTTTATTAAGACTTGAAGCATATAGAAGAAAAAAAATAGAACTCGATGATCTTAAAGAAGATCTTTCTTCGTCAAATTTTTCCCCTAAAGAGAAGTACATCAAACCATCAGAGTATCATTTAATTAAGGAAGTGTTCGGGGCGTAATGAAATATTTTTCACTTGATACAAATTTTGTTCTCGCGCTAGTAAACGATAAAGATCGTCTAAGTAAAACTGCTTATACAATAATAAAAAAGGAGAAAAAAGATTGCGCTCTATGTATATCAGTATTAAAAGAGTCAAGGAAAGTTGTACAAGAGAAAATCAATCGAGCCGTAGTAAATTCTTTAGAAATAATTATTGATATTAAAGATATTACAGATCCAACCAAAAGAGAGAAAGATCTTAAAAAACGTTTTCATAGCCTCATAAAAAAAGATGTTCAATTGAAAAATTTTTATTTGTTCTTACAAGACAAAATATTAGCTTATATTAAAACGATTGGACTACAGACTTTACCAAGATATTTATCGAATTTATCAGAACATGTTGCAAGAACACTCGAACCAGAATTAAAGAAAATAATTACCTATTCTTATATAAAGATTAATTTTTCAGATAGTGATATCACTGATAGATTATCAAAGATTAAAACTTGCTCTTCTTCAGTACATTTCAAAGATAATATGGATTATCAAATTTTTTGTGAAATCGTATTAAATCTTTCAACAAATTTCATGATTGATTTCTATACCGATGACAAGGAATTTTCTAAGAAGGGTAGGGACGAGCTATCCGAGAAATTATCTTCTGAATCGCGACCAGACGAGGAAAAGACGTAAAAGGTAACATGTTATTAGTATAAGGGAGAAATGAAAAAATGAGAATCGGAAGTATAAAGGAATATATGTGTAGAGACTGTAAATATTTTGAATACTCCGGAATTTATGCTGGTGAAGGATTATGCCGTGCAAGTGGTTATAAAATGAAAAACGAAATCCCACTATTTTATGCAGGGGAGGAGGAATTAAAGAGCAAAGGCGAACTAGTACCAGTGTTTTCTTGTAAATACCATAAAAAGGAGCGAATAAAAAAAAGAAAGTATAAGGTAGACTAGAGCATTCTCCTCCACCTTTTTAAGGGAGAAATTATTTTGATAGTACAACACGAGGGGAAATAAAAAATGAAGAAAGTCGGTTATTCGACAGTGGACATAATACTCGGTGACATTCTGAAAACATTGCCATGGGAGTTCAAGGAAAAAGTAAAAGAAATGACATGCGATGAATTCATCATAAAACAGCATTTTAACTTAGGAATGACGATCAAAGAAAAATATTTTTATAGGAATAAAGCACAGGAGCAACTCATCAAGAGTTTAGGCTTGGGTAACAAAAAAGAGTACAGGTTTCTTGACGGAGATGTCTTCTCACGCATCGTTTTGGAAAAACTTTGGAAAAAAATCAAAACTGAACGCAAAAAACAGTCATGAGCTAATCATGAACTGAATAGGTGATTCCAGTCTGGGATATTGGAGATATGCTTATAAAAAAATATCTCTTATGAGATTGGTGGTTTCCGGTGGGGGCACATGGGATATTATTGCAGTGAATGTAAAAAGACCATTTCAGATGAAGAGTTTCACTATTCTATGAATAGATATCACAAGGCTCTTTGTCGTGATCATCAGCGTAGTAACAGCATACGTGGGACGACCAAAGATTTACAGGACCTGGTGAGGGAGAGACATCAAGATGAATTGGTACAAGAAACACCAACGTTGAAAACCATTAAGGATTGGATACACGCAGATTTTGAAACCTGGGATAAGGTCCTTAATAAAAAGGATGATGGAAGGTATAGTATTAACGTCTCAGGGGAGGAATTGAAAAACAGGTCTTCAAAACGTAGCAAGAAATAAGGATACATCCTCGAATCAAAGGGGAAGGTAAAACGAGGGTATGAAGAAACAGATAACTCCAGCATTCCTTGAATTATTGTTTGTATTCTTTGAGGTATCGTTTAAAAAACCAGAGGATAAAAAACGTTCTCATCTTTTTTCAACTGACTCCTTCCAGAGGGCGAGAATATATTAAATACCAGCGATAATATCTATGATATCCCTTAAAATATGGTGTTCGTATGAAGAAGATTGACCTGTTCCTTGGATCTGTTGCTGTTCTTCTGTTGGTGTGTTGTGCCATGCCTTTGGACGGTGTGATGGCGGTTTCGCCTGATCAACCAGGTCCTTATCATATTGGGTTCTATAAGGTGTGGTACAAGGTGCCTCCTTATGGAATGTACAGGGCGACGATACGCTATCCTGCTACGCGTGACGGATGGCGTGCGCCGATCGACACCTCGAGGGCACCTTACCCGATGATCGTGGTGGCAAACGGGTTTGCCGGGTCCGAATGGGAAATCAAATGGATCCCCGAGCATCTGACCTCCTATGGGTATGTGACGATTTGTTTTACACCGCCTCATAAAAACTCCTTTAACGCGACGCAATGGGCATCCGGTTTTGGCGGTGGGTTCGACGCGTTACGGACACAGGATATGAGTCGTTTTTCACCGGTCTTTGGTGCCGTTGACGACGGGACGCGCGGCGCGATTGGTCTTTCCATGGGTGGCGCAGGATGCGTCGAGGCGACCGGGACTTCTGGGTTTGCGGTTGATGCCGCGGTCGCTTTGGCTCCGGCCGGGTTTCCTTCGGTGTTTGCTGCTGCGCGCAACATCACGGTTCCGATCCAGCTGCAGGTAGGAACGCTTGACGGATGGGTTCCTCCTGCGAGTGTTCTAGAGATGTACACCGATTATCTTTCGAACAGTACGGTCAAGGAGTTTCTCGAGATCACGGGTGGGAACCATATCGGGTTCATCGACGAGCGATACGCTCGGTTCGCTCAGCGGCTCGGGCTTGACAATCCACCAGGTATTAGTGTCGAACAGCAGCATAACGTCTCAAGCAGATATTTTACGGCATGGTTTCAGTACCATCTCAGGCATCTGAACGAGTACTACACGTACATCTTCGGGGAGGATGCGCAGCATGATCTTGATACCGGGGTCCTTGCGGACTTACGGTTCAACATCCCGTAAAAGAACCGGCTTACGGAAAACGTTAGATGGCGCTCATAAAGGTCACGGTGAGCAAAAGATGCAGGACCCTACCGCTATCTCAGGCCGCAGTCAAAGTTATTTGTATGTACAGGGAATGTTGCCACGTAGTTTTCCACCGAATCACCGTACGAGTTGGTCGCGCGAATCGTCGCGTTACGGGTGGACGAAACGCTCCGAAAGATGAAAAAAGAAAAGAGCCGGTGATGCAGCGACGCTCGAAGAGCATGTCAAGGAACGAAGGCGGAACGAGGTCAAGGTGATGGACCTCCTTTTTCATTTCCTGTTCGATTTCTTTGATTCAAGCCCTTGAATGAATAAAAAAAAGAAGAGGAGGGTGACGTTAGTTCACCCCAAAAACGAAGAAGAGGAAAATCCTCCCAGTCGCTGTCTTCTCTGAATCGTCGGTTTGCACCGTGATGGTTGTTCTTCCAAAGCCGAAGAGGATTTTTGATTTCAGTGTTGCTTCCTTTCCAACAGCGATTGTAAGATTTCCTGACGTGTGTTTTCCGAGGAGGATAAATCCTTTCTCAAGGGTGATGCTCCACTGGATACTTGCATTCGTGATGCCTGTGTTTTTGACTGTGGCAGTGATTCTGAATGCGCCGCCTTTTATCATGGTGATTTCTGTCCGTGGGAGCGGTTTCATCAGTGGATATCGATCTTGATTGGAGCCTCCCGAGATGTTGTATGGCGTATCTCCGATGCCGTCGCCGTTGGCGTCGGTGCCGATATAATCACTCCAGTAGTTGCCCTTGTTTTCGAAATCCCAGTGATTATCGTTGGCATCAAAGGCGTTCTGTTGGTTATCTATGAAATTGTTGAGGTGTATGGTGTTGTTGCTCGAACCGGCATCGAGGTAAAGACCATAGGCGTTCTCGAACATGGTGTTTTTCATGATGTTGTTATGGTCGACAATGCTCACCCAGCCTCCCGTGAGGTAGACGCCGTAGAAATTGTCATGCAGCATGCATCTGATGATGTGATTGTTGGTCGCCGGGCATTGCCATCCCGCGCTGATATAAATGCCGTTGATGGCGTTGTTGTAAATGCTGCAGTTGGTGATGCTGGCGTTTGGTGACGAATAAAGATAGATCCCTGAGTCCGTGTGGTTGTAGATAGTGCAGTGTGTGACTGTGATGTTTGGTGCAGTGAACCCAGCGATGCCCCACCAGGCGTTGTTTGAGGTGATGCAGTTGATGATTTGTTGGTTCGAGACTTCGGAGAGGAAAATGCCGCATTGAGAATTGCTGGAGAAATCGCAGTCGATGAGCGCGTTGTGTGAGGATTGAATGATGAAGATGCCTTTGATTGTGTTGTAGCAACTGACGTTCGAAATTGTCGAGTCGGTCGTGTTTGCTATCATGGAGCCGTAGATTTCTGAATCCTTCGCTGTCACGTTCGTACAGGAGATAAGCCCCAGGTAGCCGAAGTCTTGCACGTTCACGTTGCTTTGTTCCACAAGATATTCAATGGGTTTGCCGTTGATCAGGTTGGACGTGTCGATATCCTGGTAGAACGCGGCCACGCCCGTCTCGCTGGTTCCAAGGCCGAGGCCGTTGTTGTGGAGGGTGTTCTGTCGAAGGATGCTGTTCTGGGAGTCTCCCAGGTAGATGCCGTCTTCTTCGTTGTCGTGTGAAGAGCTGCTAAGGATCGTGTTTTCCGGTGAGTTGTTGAAGTAGATTCCCCAGGTGTTGTCATGGCAATCCACGTTCGTTATGGTGTTGTTCATGGAGGAAAAGTCGATGTCGATGCCAGCGCCTTGCCAGCCTGACATCTGAGGGGGGAGAGTGTTGTTGTAGACCTCGGTGTTTTCGAGGGTGTTGTCTGTGGACTCGATGAGATAGATGCCAAAATGGTTGTCTGCTACAGTGCAATTCGTGATGTCGTTGTTCGATGCACCGACCAGGAGGATTCCGTACTCGGTGTGGTGTGCGTGGGTATCGCGGATCGTCGATTGCACGGTGCCTGCGATCACGCAGCCTTCGAGGTCCAGATTCGTGGCGGTGACGTTCGTGCAGGAAACAAGGCCAAGAAAGCCAATGTTTGTCCCGGTCACTTCGAGGTTGCTTTGTCCGACGAGGTAGCGGATGGGTTTTCCGTCGACCGTGTTTGATACTCCGATGTCTTGGAGGTAATCGTCAGGGACTTCCGAGACGATGACCAAATTGTAAAAGTTATCATGGATGCTGGTGCTTGAAAGGAGGTTATTCGCTGATCTGCTGATGATGAGGCCGTCCCAGGCGTTATCATAGACGTCACAGGTGGTCAAGCTGCACCCTGGCGAATAGCCCAGGCCTATGCCGATGGTGTTGTCGTGAGCCTGGCAATTCGAGAAGGCGCTGTTTGGGGAATTATCCGCGTAGACGCCGATGTCTCTGTTATGGGAGAAGTCACAGTCCGTAAACTGGTTGTTCGAGGCATACGACAGGTACACCCCGTCGATGTTATCATGGGATGAGACGTTTGATAGTACCGAATCCATAGTATGGACCATGAGGATGCCGCAGCAATCGGCATTCATGGCGGTTATGTCGTCACAGTAGATCAAGGCGAGATACCCGAAGTCTTGGACTTCGAGAGTGCTTTCCCCGATGAGGTAATACATGGGTTTTCCGTTGATGGTGTTGGAAGAATCGATATCCTGATAGTATTGGCTTTCTTCCCAGGTATCAAGGACGAAGTTGTAGGTGTTTCCATATATCGTATTGTTTCTCAGAGTTGTGTTCGGCACGTAACTGATGTAGACGCCGTAATAATTGTTGAAAGAAATGCAGTCGGTGATGGAGGTGTACTCTGCATAGATTGCGATTCCTGAGTCCCCCCAGGAGCTCCCGCTACCGGTGAACGTGAATCCTGTGACGTCGACGACGCTGGTAAAAATCTGAAGTACTGATCCAAATCCGTTTCCATTGACGATCACACTCGCCTTATTTTCTCCGACCAGGGTGAGACTCTTGTCGACGATAACATTTTCATCATAGGTTCCATCGTACACAAAAACTGTATCCCCTACGGATGCGTTGTTGATTCCTTCTTGAATGGTTTTTACATGAGTAGCATCATACCAACCAGGAGGAGCATCATCATCGACATAGATGGTTCCCCGAGAGCCGTGACCTGACTGACGCTCGGCCACAGTCATGTGTTGAGGAATCGTACGAGAGGTTGGGCTGGGGTTCCTCGGTTCCTGAAAGCTGCACATTTGTTCGTGAGGTGTGCACACCGAATCACCATCGTGCCAGGTCAGACCTCCGTAATGATTGAATTGTGTGGTGGGCAGGTTCATCATGGTTGGTGTTGAAGTTTTTTGTACACTGCTCGTGTGCGTGTTGATGTCTGCATGTGCCGTGACGACGCTCGTCGACGAAATCAAGAGTACGACTATCGACAGAATCACGGCTTTCTTTAGAATCGAATTCATCTTTTATTACCCCCTACTTTTCCTAACGCAATTATGAAAAATATCATTCTATCGCTGTATTTAAATATTTTGTTTCAATTTATCGAGCTCTGTGGTGGAGAGTCCGTGAAATGAGAGGACGGCGTCGCGGAAAGATGATGTGAGTCCGAAGATGAGTACCCGTGTGGTTTAATTTCCAAAGTGCACCTGGTGGAAGAAGTAGTGTCCCGCTGGGTTCATGGTGAATCCTTTAACGGTTGCTCTGAACGCGAGGTGTTGGTTCGGGTACGCGAGGTACACGAACGGCGCGTCCCAGTGGATGATCCGTTCAGCGATCTTATAGAAGAGCGCTCGCTGCCCGTTGTTGTAGGTGTGGGTCGCGGCGGTAAGGAGCAGCTGGACGGCCGGGTTGTGGTAGAAGGCGACGTTTGTCGCACCCCCGAGGGTGCAGTGGTTTGCACCGTGGAGCACGTTCATGAAGTTGCTCGGGTCACCGTTGTCCCCGAACCAGCCGAAGAGGCACATGGATGCCGCCCCCTCCTGGATACACCGGAGGAAGGTCCCATAGTCGGTTGTATAGATGCAGACGCTGATGTTGACCCGTGCGAGGTCGTATTGGATAGCCTCAGCGATCTTTTCCGGTTCGTACATGTACGGCATACTGACCGAGATCTGCCAGAGGCGCAGGCCGTCGAATCCGTCGGGGTAGCCAGCTTCCGCGAGGAGCGCTTTGGCTTTTTCTGGGTCGTAAGGGTAGTCCTTGATATCGTCGTTGTAGCCGAGCATGTACGGGGGCATACCGTTCGTGGCGATGTCCGCGGTTCCCTGATAGAGGGCGATGATCGCGGTCTTGTTGATCGCGTAGTTGATTGCCTGGCGGACTCTGCGGTCGGTGAGCGGTTTTTCGTATCCCCCTGTCTTCTTCCAGGGTTCGTTCAGGTCGCGTTTCCCGTTGCCGTTGGTGTCGTTGTACCCGTACCCGTTGTTCAGGGCGAGGTACCCGATGCTCATGCCTGGTCCGACGAGGAGGCTGAGGTTCTGGTTCGCCTGGATGTCGCCGAAGGAGGCTGGGTCCGGTCCCTCCATCCCCTGGATGGTGTTGTTCTGCAGTTCACCGAGTCGTGCTGCCGGGTCTCTTATGACTCGGAAGATGAGGGTGTCAAGCCCCAGTGGTGGTCCATCCCAGTACTGTGGGTTTTTGGTGAGGGTGATGTGGTCGTCTGGGAGCCATTCCACGAACTGGAACGGTCCGGTGCCGCAGGGGTGCTTGTACGCGTCCGCTCCCCATTTCTGTGCGTTGGTGGGACTGACGATCGCTGCCGCAGGCATCGCGAGGCTGGTGAGGATCGAGGAGTCCGGGTGGCCGAGGATGATTTGGACGGTGTACTCGCCGAGTGCTTGTACTTTTTTGATGTTGGTGAAGAGGTAGTTCCAGTACGCCCATTCCCCGTACTGGTGGTACGGGTTGCTCTGGTTGAACTGGCGGTCGAGGCTAAAGACGACCGCGGTCGCGTTGAAGGCGGTGCCGTCGTGGAAGGTGACGTTGTGCCTGAGGAAGAAGGTGAGGACGGTGCCGCCCCTGGTGACAATCCAGTATATGGCGAGGCACGGTTGGATCAGGGTGAGTCCTGGTTGGTAGGCGACGAGGCCTTCGAAGATGCTGTCGGTGCGTGCGGTTGATTCCTGGTCGGTGACGTCTCCTGGGTCGAGCTTGTCCACGTCGCCTGCGCAGCCGAAGATGAAGGTGGTGTTTGCGTTGGTGGGAAGGGTGTTCATTTGCGTGGTTGGGAGAAGGTTGGGTTGGGTTGAAGTTGCGGTGAGCGGGATCGTGGTTCCGAGTAGTACGAAACACGTAAAGATGCTAATTATTCCTTTCTTCATCATTTTCTGTGTTCCTCCCTTTGATGGATCAGAATAGTGATTAATATATGGTCTGATGATTTAAATGTTTGTAACAATTATAAATGGAGATTTTGAGACTTGGGATAAGGTCCTTAATAAAAAGGATGATGGAAGGTATAGTATTAACGTCTCAGGGGAGGAATTGAAAAACAGGTCTTCAAGACGTAGCAAGAATAAGGATACATCGGAGTAATAATTATTCATCGTGAGAGACTGTCTTTGATTATGGCTGCCATGATTTTGTTTGAATCGATGATTATTATTTTTTTTCAACTCTTGAGTTAATATATCATATGTGGTATGATTATACAGAACAAATTTGACTAGTTGAATATCCTGATATTCTTTTCAAGTGATCGATGATTGTTTGAAGAGCAATATGCGCTGCATCTTGAAGTGGATATCCGTAGGTGCCTGTACTAAGACTTAAGATGAACCAGAGGTCCATGTGGCGTAACCGCTCTTTTGTCGTTGCGAGGATCTCGAGATGCGAGTGGTTTGTTTGATTGAAAAAAAGGATTCTCCGACAGTAGTATAAAGAAGATGGGGAGAAGAAGTAATCGTTAATGAGTGAAAATGTTCCTTAAAATCATTTTATTATTATATTAAAATATAATTTTCAATATAAGGAAAAATTTATATTCTAATACTTGTTATTTGTGCGTGGATTAATTAACAGGGGAGTATTGGAAATGAGGAAAGATACAATTAGAATAAAGGCAGCTCTCGCTATCGCGGTCGCTTGCACGTTTCTCTTGCCGGGCTCTGCGATAGCTGCAATCAATCATACAACGACTCAGAATGGAACGAGCGCACCTACGATTTCCTCCATGGTGCACCATTCATCGCCAATGAGCACCACGATATATGTCAACGCAAGCTATGATGAATCGACCCCTGGATGGGGCGTGGATCATTTCGCTAAGATTCAGGACGGTATCAATGTAGCTCAACCCGGTGACACCGTGTTTGTTTACAATGGCACCTACTCTGAACAAATCCTCATTAATAAACCAATCAACGTCGTCGGAGAAAGCAACACAGGCACCCTTATTTTCGGACCTGCATCAACGACTAATGTCGTCTCCGTGTATCACACCAGTAACGCGCAATTCCATAACTTCCATATAGAAGCAGATGGGAGTGCCACGACATGGCGACCCATTATCTTGGGTGAACTTGCGAGTCATTGCAACATCTCGGATTTAACTATGGGGACGAGTTCACCAAAGAGTTACGGATTCGAACTGGACTTCTGTGATAATCTCACCATCTCGAATTCGAATGTCAATTCTTACTTCAGAGCATTCTATATTCAAGGCACCGTCGACAGCCTCTTTTCCAACCTTCAAGTTCAATCGCTGACAGAAGATGGCTTTGATGTATTCGGCGCAACCTATATTCCCACCGGTGCCACCCGTGGGGCCGTCCGTAATACCTATGAAAATATTATGGTTACCATCGGGGGAGACCGGGGATTCCAGGGATCCTGGCTTGATAACCTCACCATCGACCACATGACGGTCGTCGGCGGCATGTCACTCAGTATCCTTGCCCAGGAAGCCCCGGACGCCGTTATCAGCAACTCATCTGGCAGCGGCTGCAGTTGGGGTATCGCGTTCAACAACGCCCCACGCGGCCGCATCGTCGACTGTACCTACACCAACAGCGGTAGCAACGTCGGCTTCGGCGCCTGGTACGGTCAGGAAGTTGTCTTCGATGAGTGTGTTGCTGAGAATAACGGACTCGTCGGACTTCTCATCCAAGAAGCCCCCGATAGTACGATGACAAATTGTGTCGCTCTCAATAGTACGTACGAAGGAATCGATATTACCATGGCACCAAACACTGTTGTTTCCAATTGTACGGTTCATAATGCCGTGAAGGACATGGGTGCACACTATCCATATGACGAACAGGTTCCTGCCCCGACAATAACCGAGCTTCGAATCCGAACAAGCAAAGACAACCATGTCATCCCGCTGCTTTCCCCGCGCCAGTTAATCGAACAAGCGTCAATACCAGCGAAAGTATCTGGCCAATACCTCGCAACTACGGCGAAAACCAACGCAATCATTGGTGAAACAACAAACACGGGGGAATACACTGTTGTTGATGTCTCTAAGAAATATCGTGATGTCCAAGGTCTTTCTCTTGGGTCTACCCCGACATGCACTCCGACAAAAGTAGGTGTTGAAACAAGTGTCGCAGACGTCTATGGGATCGCCCTGTGGCAAACCAACTATGGATCAATTCTCAACTGCCAGATTACCAACGCTCCCATCGGGATTAACCTTATTTCGTCTCCTGGGACGACCCTTCATGGGAATTCGATCGTGAGCGGGATTTTCTACCTCACGGGGGAATTCGTCCAATCAATTGATACCACCAATATAATTGATGGGAAACCACTGAAATGGGTTGATGGCGCAAGTCATCAAGTCTTCGATAACCCTGATGTTGGTTTTCTCGCCATCGTCAACAGCGACAATATCACGGTCCAGAATTACCAGAAAAGCAACAGCGGATGGGGGCTGCTGTTCTACAACACAGCGTCATCCATCATCCAGAACTGTGTGTTCAACGGGAACCTCCGCGGGCTCGGGATCATCGACTGCTCTGGCATAACCGTCCAGACCACGACGCTGGCGGGCAACACCATCAACCTGGATATCTACGGAGGGCACCCAGAGCTGCACACGATCTCGACGAATGTTACCGTCAACGGAAACCCCGTACGATACCTTAAAGCACTGAGTGATCAGACGATCGACGGCGCCAGCCTCAGCATAGGATATCTGGGTATTCTCGCTTCGAATGACGTCACCGTAACAAACGTTGCGATAAGCCAGAATGGCCAAGGCATCCTGGTTGCAGCCTCACAAAATATCCTGGTGTCCAATTGCGTCTTATCGAATGATGATGTCGGAATCTGCATCGATCATTCCACGGTTTCCGCAGGGTCTCGGGCCAATACCATTACGGGGAACAGCTACGGCCTGTTCATCATTGATGACTCTGAGGCTCATGGATTTAGTATCAGCGATAATATCCTGAGCAACATCAATGTCGTTGGAAGCAACAATGAAGTAACCCTTTGCGATGTCTCTGGCGCGAGCACCGGAATTTTAATGGGCCCTGGTGCTTCACAAAATCTCCTTGATCACGTGAGCGCCACCAGCGCGTGGAGCTATGCGTTCTCCCTCGTTGGTAGTCATAACAACACCCTGAGCTACATCACTACCAGTTACGCTGGCTCTGTCGGGATACAGTTTGATACCGCATCTGACAATATCATCACCAACTGGGAAAGCTCCTATGATTACCGTGGCTCATGGGGTATCGGGTATCGAAACACCATTGAGAATTCAGTGGTTGCCAACCCTCTTGAAAATATCATGTGGGAGTACTATTCGAAAGGATACATCCTCCATAACATCACCGGGTATGGCGTGGCTGACTCCTATGGAAACGGCATCATGATCTCCGCGAGCGAGAATTTCGTCGTGACCGATTGCACGATTCATAATGCTCCAACGGGAATCGAGATTTCCTTTGTCCCAGGGAACAACCATACCATCATGAATTGTGACATCACTCAGGTCTCCAATTATGCGCTCGGCATGGAGGTGAATATCGCATGGCCCTATGGCGCGCAGCACGGGTTATTCGCCGCGAATAACAACACCTTTACTACTTGTTCTATACACGATAACCCGGGGATAGGGCTCCTTCAGATGGAGTTCGCGCAGAGCGCGACCTTTGACCAATGTTCTTTCACCAATAATGAAATGGGTATGTGGCTGCAGTTTGTTCAAAATGATGTCGTGAAAAACACCGTTATCTCGGGGAATCAGTACAACTTTGGGATGCCTGGCTATAAACTCGCGCATTTCCTCACCAACGACATACAAAACACCACCTTCGTCGAAGGCAAACCAGTACTGCTCATCCTCGGTCAAAGCAACCTTGTCATTGATGATCCTGATGTCGGATGGCTAGGGGTTATCCAGTGTACCAACGTCACCGTAAAGAATTTCAATATGACGCATAACGGCCAGGGGGTCCTGTTTGCGTTCACCACGGATTCAACAATAAGCGATTGCTATTTCACGCAGAACCGTCTCAGCATCGAGCTGTACGGATGTCAAGGCTGCACTATCATCAATAGCACGGCATCCGATGGAGCAGGAGGAATACTGATGTATGACAGCAGGAACAATGCGATCTCCCATTGTGAGGCCTCCAATAATGCCGGTGGAGACCCTGGGATCTTCCTCCTCAATGCCTCGTATTCTCTGGTCTCGGACTCCGATTGTTCAGCAAACACGTATCCAGTCCCCGGGTTCCTTTTATATAATTTCGCAGTCAACGGCGGCTCCAATAGCACCATTACCAATGTGACCATGGTTGATGTTCAATTTGCCCTCAGCCTCACCAGCTCAAACGATAACCATTTCTCCCATCTGACGATCCTTCGGTCAACTGATTATGGACTCTATTTCAGCGGCGGGGTACGCAACGAAATTTCAGACTCTACTATCAGGTACGTCCGGACAACTGCGAGCATCTACCTGTATGGGTCATCGTACAACCATATCTCGCATTGTATCGTACGTGACTCTCCAGGTCCTGAAAGCTATGGCATCGCCCTGACGTACAGCTCCAACTATAATCTTGTTGAGGACTGTCTGGTCCAAAACGCGAGTCTGTATTATGGGATCGCTATCTTCTACTCCGCGAACAATAACACTATCAAGGACTGTCAAAGCCTCCATGCGCCCTCCGGACAAGGATGCTACGTCCGTGAGGCTTCAGGGAACGTGTACGACAACTGTACTTCTTCCTACAATGCGCAGTGGGGATTCAGGGTTCGTATCGCGACCGGAAATAAGATTGTGAACTGCAACGCGGCGTACAATGCCGTTGGTATCTATGCCCATGAGACATCTCACGGTAATATGTTCTTCTACAACAACCTGTTTGGGAATACACAGAGTCAAGCCTATGACGATAACGTCAACACCTGGGACGACGGGACCCATGGCAACTACTACAGCGACTACAACGGCAACGATACAAACGGCGACGGCATCGGAGACACCCCGTACGCGATCCCCGGTGGATCCAACCTGGACCACTACCCGAAGATGATGCCGTACCCCAACCTCCCACCGGTCGTGGCGTTCTCGTGGACACCCATCGCGCCGAACATCAACCAAACCGTTCAGTTTGACTCGTCAGCCTCGTACGATCCTGACGACAGCATCGCCACCTGGTACTGGACATTTGGCGACGGCACCGGTAGCTACGATGCCAACCCGACCCACGCGTACATGACCGGTGGCCTCTTCACGGTTACCCTCACCCTCACCGACCATTGGGATCCACCTGCGACAGCCACCCTTGGCCGCGAGCTTTTGGTCTTCAGTGACATCCCTCCGATTGCGGACGCAGGACCTGACCAGACCCTGAACACCCCGACCGTGACACTCGATGGGAGCAACTCCTACGACCCGGACGGCTATATCATCGCGTACCTTTGGGATCTCGGCGACGGGACCGTAAGCTACGACATGGTCACGACCCATACGTATGAGACCGATGGCACGTACCAGGTGACCCTCACCGTCATTGATGACGCCGGCCTCATCGGCTATGACTCGGCCCTCGTCATCGTTGACAGCGTCAAACCCACCACCTACGAGTTTCTCACGGGTACCGCCGGTCAGAACGGCTGGTTCACCAGCCCTGTGATGGTCACCCTCGTTGCAATCGATGATAGGAGTGGGATTCAACAGACCACCTACCGGGTCGATACCGGCACATGGACGCCGTACACCGCCCCCTTCGACATCAGCGCGAACGGCACCCATATACTTGAGTACTACAGCACGGACCGGGCCGGCAACATCGAGGACACAAAGACGGCAACGGTGAAGATCGACCGGACCGCACCCACGATCACGCTGTCCATCGAGAAGATCGGGGTGAATAAATGGATCATTACCGCCAACGTCAGCGATGCGACCAGCGGCGTCGCCAGAGTTGAGTTCTATATCGACAACGTCAGCGTCCACACTGATACCATCGCTCCGTACAACTATACCTATACGGGTCCCAAGAACGTCATGGTGACGGCGGTGGCCTATGACAACGCAGGGTTGTCAGCGGTGGCGTCCGGGAAGGTATCCCTCGACTTAATTGTCGACAAGGCGGGGTTATCAGTGATAGCGTCTGGGGCGACATCTCAAGGCGTAAGTCTCCTGCAGGTCGATGAGCACGTCATGACCCAATATCAACAGAACCGATAAGCACGCAAATCTGTGATGTGCTCGTTTGTACATCACGTCTTCATCTTTTTTTCTTTGATTCACACAAAAACATGCTGTTGTAAAGATATGTTTTTATAGATCTTTTTACACTTGTCAGTGATGACATCAGGGAAACCAATTTTTAAAGAACTGATTCTACAGATACGCGAAGAAGTCCGGCAAGGTATAGAATCTTTTTTAGTTATTCTACTGTTGACAAGGAAATAGTAGGAAAATTAAAATCATACTTAGAAGAGGTAGGATTTGAAGTTTTTTTAGCACATGAAGATATAAGCCCTTGTGAGGAATGGCAGGATGAAATTATTAAAAATCTTCAAAGATGTGACATATTTATTCCTCTTTTAACTGAAAACTTTATGGAATCAGAATGGACAAATCAGGAAATCGGGATTGCTGTTAATGGAAATAAATTTATTATACCTCTCCAAGTAAATATAGCACCACCTGGATTTTTAGGGCGAATCCAATCTTTAAAAATCAATCCAAATGAAATTGGAGCATATCATGCTCAGCAAATAGTTGGCCTAATCAAAAATAAATCAAAATTTGGTAAAGATATGAAAAATTTTGTTATAAAACAACTTGAAGATAGTGCGAGTTTTGAAGAGGCTGCAGCACGATCAAAATTATTACAAGATTTCAAAGTTTTTAGTAAAGAAGAACTTGATAGAATTATTAATATAACAATAAGTTCTCGATGTATTCACGACTCTTTTAGTGCACAAAGGGCATTAAAATCTTTTTTTAAAAAATATGAAGCAGATATTGAAAAAGAAAAATACGACAAAGTTATGAAATTGCTTGATAAAGTTAAGTAATTAATTTGCGGATAATCATTTGCATAATCTAAACATTGCATCATATGCTTTTGTAGCATCCTTTTCATCTATGAACCACATAGACTCTGGAAAACTACTCATAGAATCCAAAATATTTATGTTATTTAACGCAAATTCATTTGTTATTATTGATGCGATTCCAATTACGTTTTTTGCCTCTGGATATAGATGGATATTGATTTCAGCGAGGTTTCTGTCTATGCTTATGATTTTATCTTCCGGAAAAATCTTTCTTACTTTCTCAAAATTTTTTTCGTTAATAAATATTTTTATAGATTCATCAGCCTGAACAATTCTCAATATATCTCCTTGGTTATACCGAATCATAGAGAATAACAGTGGGAGTAATCGTTGAATATCGCTATCTTTTATTAGAGAAATACTTGTGAGTTTGTTTTTAACAGAAATAGATGTAGTTTGATGCATTAGTTTGAGTGCCTTGTCATAAATAATGTTAGTGTCGCTAAAATCATATCGTCTAATGGCACTCACTACTGCATCAAGTGTTGTGTCCAATTTTTTTACTTTAATGATATATCGGGCGAGTGCTGTATAATTGATTAGTTTTATTCTCATTAGTTTTCGTATATAAGGTTCTTTATCTAAAAATTCCTTTATGTTATTTATTGTTGTTTGCCTGATTTTTTTCATAATTGACGTATTACTGTCGAATATTTAATTATATCGTTTTTTCCCGTCGAATATTTAATTATTTTGTTTTTTTAGTCAATAATATTATATATTGTTTTAATAATATCCAGGGTTGAGAATTTTAAAATAGGGGAATAGGAAAATATGAGACAACGAAAAATATTGGAAGGAAAAACGAATCTATTAAAGGCTGTTGTAGTAATCGCGATTGCTCTGGCATTTGTCGCGCCTGGATCCGTCGCGGTTGCTAACCAATCAGAAATAATGACTGATAATAAAATAATAACTGATAATAAATTGAGTAATACTGCCGTTAGAGAACCTCTTGATACAACGATATATGTTGATGATAACAACACACAGGGTCCATGGGATGGAACCCTAGCGCACCCTTACCAGTATATCCAAAATGGCATTGATGCAGCGGCTGAGGGCGACACAGTTTACGTATTCAATGGTAACTATCAAGAATCACTCACCATCAACAAGCCACTTGAGGTGGTCGGTGAGAGTAATGTGGACACCCGGATTGTCAGCCTTGAGAATAATCGTAATCTGCAAGTATTACAAACAAATAATGTCGTTTTCCATAATTTCCATATGGAGAGAGAAGGTGGTGGAACTACATGGATGGACTACATTTACGCAGAGTTCTGTAGTTACTCCCAGTTCTATGATCTCGTAATCGGGCAGGAGGCTGCAAAGGATGCGGGATTTGAATTGGTTTTCTGCGATAATCTCACCGTGCGCGACATCTACATCAACACATTCAACAGGGATTTTTTTATTGTAGCAACCGAGCATAGTCTGTTCAAGAACCTCGATGTCTATCTCGTCAATCCAAGTGAATGTGCCTTTAATGTGTATGGTGGATACGATCCAACGGGTCAACCTCGAGGATCCCTATGGAATACTTATGAGGACATGGTCCTGAACGTTGAGGGATGTGATCGTGGCTTCCAAGGAGCCTGGATCGACCATAGTACTATTCAGCGTATAACGGTGATTGGTGGAGGCTCGGTTGGCATATTAGCAGAGAATGCACCGGATACCGTGATTTCAAATTGCACCGCGGGTGGTAACTACTGGGGCATTAGCTTTAACAATGCACCACGGGGAAAAATCCTTAATTGTACAAGTACTAATAGCGGGGGTAGCACAGGTATTGGAGCATGGTATGGCGATAATGTTACAATAGAAAATTGTCTAGCTGAAAATAATGCCGGCATCGGTCTCCTTATCCTGGAGGCTCCTGATAGTTGTATGTCTAACTGTACTTCTCTCAATACTACTTATGAGGGAATTGATATCATCTCATGTAAAAACACGGTGGTAACAGGTTGCACGGTTTATAATGCAGAAAGAGTACGTTTTAGCGGAAGAAAGACTCCAATTGAGGCACCATCGGTAACCGCGATTACCATACCTGTAGGACCTGATGCCAAGGTAATTCCCATGATTACCTCTGAGATGTTATTGAAACGATCTTGTGAATCAGTGGAAACAACAGTTCCGATCACAACGAAGAAGGCAGTTGTAGTAGAAGCAGAAAGCGAGGAAGGTAAACACGGTTATGCTGTCCTTGATTATTCTAAGGATTACGTAGATGCCAGGGGTCTTCCCGTTGGAGAAGAGATCCCATTGAGTGTACCGCAGAAACTCGACGTGGAACAAATCATGGGTATTGGCTTCTGGGAGAACCAGTATTGCTCTATCTTGGATTGCACGATTACCAACATGCCTCTTGGTATCAATCTTATTTCCTCACCCTATACCACATTGAGGAATAATGTCCTTGTTAGTAGTGCATTTTATATTAATGGTGCGTATGATCAGGATATCGATGATTCTAATACCATAGATGGAAAACCATTAATGTGGGTGGACGGTGAGAGCAATCAGGTTTTAGATAATCCCGATGTCGGCTTCCTTGCTGTAGTAAACAGTGATAATATCACAGTTAAGGATTTCGATATGAGTCATAACTGCTGGGGCCTCTTACTGTTCCAAACCATGGATTCCACGATTCAGAATTGTAATTTCTCGGACAATATCCGTGGTCTCGGCATCAACTCCTGCTCGGGGATCACCGTACAAAACACCTCCATGAATAACAATTACCGCAACCTCGACATTTATAGCGGGAATCCTGGATCAAACACGATTGATACCACGAATACTATCAATGGCAAACCGATCCAGTATCTCAAATCATTGAATAACGTGACCGTGGATGGTGATACCATCGACATCGGCTATCTCGCATTGTTCTCCTGCAATGATGTAACCGTGCAAAATGTTGCGATGAATAGCAGTGTTCAGGGTGTACTGGTGGGTGATTCCACAAATGTGAAGTTCTCAGATTGTAATTTCTTCAATAATGACATGGGTCTCCTAGCTTATAACTCAGATATATCACTTGATGGAAGCCTGGGATTAGTTGAGTTTACCAACAATGAGTATGGGATTTACCTTGACCATGATGCCGAGATCACTGGTTTCGATGTCTCCGGTAACATAAATAACATCTACCTCTCAGGTGACAACAACCAGGTCACCGGATGCATCGCTAGCAACGGAGACACAGGAATCTATATCGGTCCTGATGCCGCCTCTAACGATGTGGATCAGTGTGAGGCGACATCCAATTATTATGGATTCTACATCGAAGGAGATAACAACATGATTTCCAATATTGCTACAAGTTATAACTATGTTACCGGTGTATACTTTATAGATTCGGCGTATAATATCGTTACCGAATGGAATAGCTATTATGATTACCGTGGTTCATGGGCTAATACTGGTTACCATAACACGATTTCTGATTCCGCGATTGATCAAGCAAATAACTTCTTCATCTGGCACTATAACTGCATAGGAGACATTTTCAATAATATCACTGCAAGTCATCTGATAGGCATGGATTGGCCTTCAGGCATTATGCTGTCTGCCAGTGAAGGATTCACCGTGACCAACTGCGAGGTGTATGATTCGCCAATAGGTATAGAAATCGCATATCTTCCTGGAGATAATCACGTAATCGACAATTGTTATCTCCACGAAATCTCTAATTACGCCATCGGCCTTGAAATCGGCATGAGCTGGGATTACGGTGATCTGCATGGGTTGTTCGCCGGTAATAATAACACCGTCTCCAACTGTACACTGCTCAATAACAATATTGGTTTCCTGCAACAGCGCTTTGCCCGTGCGACCACCATAACGAATTGTACTATTTCTGGTAACCTCCTGGGAATGTGGCTCCAGTTTGTACAAGACACCATAGTTAAAAATACTATTATTTATAATAACACGTACAATTTCGGCATGCCCGGATATAAATCCGCGCATTTCCTCACTAACGACATTCAAAACACCACCTCGGTGGAAGGCAAACCAGTACAAATCATCTTAGGTCAAAACAACCTTGTTCTTGATAATCCTGATGTCGGATGGCTAGGTGTTATACAGTGTACCAACATCACCGTAAAGAATTTCAATATGACGCATAACGGCCAAGGAGTCCTCTTTGCGTTCACCACGGATTCAACAATAAGCAATTGTTATTTCACACAGAACCGTCTCAGCATTGAGCTGTACGGATGTCAAGGCTGCACTATCATCAATAGCACCGCATCCGATGGAGCGGGAGGAATACTGATTTATGACAGCAGGAACATTATAATCTCTAATTGTGAGGCTTCCAATAATGCAGGTGGTGGAGACCCCGGCATCTTCCTACTGAACGCCTCGTATTCTATGGTCACAGACTCCGATTGTTCAGCAAACACTTATCCAGACCCCGGAACCATTTTGTATAATTTCGCAGTCAACAGCGGCTCCAATAATACGGTTACCAATGTGACCATGTTTGATGTTCAATTGGCCCTCGACCTCGCCACCTCAAACGATAACCATTTCTCCCGTTTAACCATCCTTCGGTTCACCTATATGGGCGTATATTTCTACGGTGGAGCACGCAACGAACTTTCAGACTCTACGATAAGGTACGGTCAAACAACGCAAACATATGCGAGTATCAATCTAGAGCAATCATCATACAACCATATCTCAAATTGTACCGTACGTGACTCACCAGGACCTGAAATGTATGGCCTCGCCTTAACGTACAGCTCAAGTAATAACCTTGTTGAGAACTGCCTGGTTCAAAACGCGAGTATGTATTATGGAATCGCTATCTTCTACTCCGCAAACAATAACCGTATCAGGAATTGTCAAAGCTTCAATGCGCCCTCTGGACAAGGATGCTACGTCCGTGAGGCTTCGGGAAACGTATACGAAAACTGTACCTCTTCATATAATGCACAGTGGGGTTTCAGAGTTCGTATCGCGACCGGAAATAAAATAGTGAACTGCACCGCGACATACAATACTGTTGGTATCTACGCCCATGAAACCTCTCATGACAATATGTTCTTCTACAACAACCTGGGTGGGAATACACAAAGTCAAGCCTATGACAATAATGTCAACACTTGGGATGATGGGACCCATGGCAACTACTACAGCGACTATAACGGCACCGATACAAACGGTGACGGCGTCGGAGACACCCCGTACGCGATCCCCGGTGGATCCAACCTGGACCACTACCCGAAGATGATGCCGTACCCCAACCTCCCACCGGTCGTGGCGTTCTCATGGACACCCCAAATACCGTACATCAACCAAACCGTTCAGTTTGACTCGTCAGCCTCGTACGATCCTGACGACAGCATCACCACCTGGTACTGGACATTTGGTGATGGCACCGATAGCTACGATGCCAACCCGACCCACACCTATACGACCCAAGGCCTCTTCACCGTCACCTTAACCCTCACCGACCATTGGACTGCGACAACCACCATCAGCCATCAACTCATGGTCGTAGGCATCGTCCCTCCAATTGCGGACGCAGGACCTGACCAGACCCTGAACACCCCGACCGTGACACTCGATGGGAGCAACTCCTACGACCCGGACGGCTACATCATCGCCTACATCTGGGATCTCGGCGACGGAGCAACAAGCTACGACATGATCACGACCCATACCTATGCCACCGATGGCACGTACCAGGCGACCCTCACCGTCATTGATAACGCCTATCTCATCGGCTATGACACGGCCACCATTATCATTGACCGCGTTAAACCCACCACCTACGCGATTCTCACGGGTACCGCCGGTCAGAACGGCTGGTTCACCAGCCCTGTGATGGTCACCCTCGTTGCAATTGATGATAGGGCTGGGATTCAACAGACCACCTACCGGCTTGATACCGGCACATGGACACCGTACACTGCCCCCTTTGAAATCAACGCTGATGGAACCCATATACTGGAGTACAATAGCACGGACAAGGCCGGCAATGTTGAGGACACAAAGACGACAACGGTGAAGATCGACCGGACCGCACCCACGATCACGCTGTCCATCGAGAAGATTGGGGTGAAGACATGGGTCATTACCGCCAACGTCAGCGATGCGACCAGCGGCGTGGCCAGGGTTGAGTTCTATGTCAACAACGTCAGCGTCCACACTGATACCATCGCTCCGTACAACTATACCTATACGGGTCCCAAGAGCGTCATGGTGGCGGCAGTGGCCTATGACAACGCAGGGTTGTCAGCGGTGGCGTCCGGGAAGGTATCCCTAGACTTGATTGTCGACAAGGCGGGGTTATCAGTGATAGTATCTGGGGCGACATCTCAAGGCGTAAGTCTCCTGCAGGTCGATGAGCACGTCATGATCCAATATCAGCAGAACCGATAAGCACGCAAATCTGTGATGTGCTCTTGTGCACATCACTTCTTACTCTTTTTTCGTCATTCGAATGATTATGTTATTGAGGATGGTTTGTATCATTGCATGGAAAAAAGGATTTTTTTCAGGATCACATTATTTTTTTCGACTCTTGGGTGAATATATCATAGGTGGTATGATCGTAGAGGACGAATCGGACGATTAGGATATCTTGATGTTCTCTGAGGTACTCGATGGTTGTTTGCAGGGCGATTTGTGCATTCCACCTGATTTCTAATCAGGTAATCATGATAGATTTCTCCTGCTGGATTTAATTTATAATTAGATATTTCTTTCGGAAAATACATGAAAAAATAATGAGGTTGATTATCACCTAATTACATTACCCGGTAATTTCTTTTTTAACTCTTCAAAAAGATCAGATGTTTCTTTATTGCTCGTTCGACCTAGAGATGTTGCAATTCCAAAATTTATTGAATGATCACCATAGGTAATAGTTATCGCTTTCCTGCCTGACCGTAGACCTTCCGCCGATGAAAAACTCGCTTTGGTTATCCGAGCAAACGGGATATACATGAGGTGGTCTGAACCCAAGGCGTGATGGAGAAGAAATATCAATCGTTGGTTAGACAGCAGAACGAGTCGTGCATCTCGAAGTATCGAAAGTCTTAAAGGACAGATGTCCGATAAAACGAGGGATCCTAATATGTTAAAACATGTCACCTTAGACGGCGTTCGGCTTCATTTGAAACCTGATGAGAATAAACTGTGGATTAATAGTAAATATGTGCTGTTCTTGAATGATACCACGCGTTTTATTCTCGAGACGATGATCGAGAGTTGCTACGAAGTCCCGAAAGAAAAGGTTCCTGAGAGAACCGTGAAAAAAATCGTTCGAAAGTATCGGGTTTCGAAAGAAAAGGCACGGCAGGATTTCGATGCAATCGTCGGTGTCATCAACAGTTTTGCTCGGGATGAGCCACCGCTCCATCTGATCGGCATGACCGTTCTTGATCAGAAGAAAATGAAGGCGCCGAGTCGGATGGATCTCTCTTTGACCTATCAATGCAATAACAGCTGCCCGCAGTGTTATCTCAAAGAAAATGCAGATATGAAGGGAACGCTCGAGACGCAGCAGTGGAAAACCGTGATTGACAAATTATGGGAGATTGGCGTTCCGCAGGTGGTGTTCACCGGAGGTGAGTGCATGCTGCGGGAGGATCTCGTGGAATTGGTCGAGTACAGCAAGCAGTTTACCACTGGTATTATCACGAACGGCACGCTGCTTTCATCTGACCTTGCTGGTCAGCTTCATGACGCCCATCTTGACTGGATCCAAATCACCTTGGAGGCGGCAACAGAAGCGATTCACGATGATATCCAGGGCAGGAAAGGAGCGTGGAAGGAGACCGTCGCAGGGATCAAAAACGCGGTCGCTGCCGGGCTGTCCGTGAGCATCAACGCGACGCTTTCTACAAGGAATGCAAACGAGTTGAAAGAACTGATCGAATTTGCTCGGAAGCTAAACGTCCGGTATGTCTCGACGAACGCGATCATCAAGGCAGGGCGGGGGATTGCCGAGAAAGAAGAATCTGGTTTGACGGAACCGGAGCTACGCAAGGTCTTGGAGGAGGCATGCTCGTACGCCAAGTCCCGTGAAGTCTTTTTTAACTGGTTCTTACCGACGTGCTACAAGAATGTCAATCCAGTAGAGCTTGGGTTTGGGCAGCGGTGCTGTTCCGCGTGTTCTGTGAACATGATGATCGAGCCGAATGGCGACGTGATCCCGTGTCAGAGTTGGACGCAGCAGAGACTGGGGAACATCCTGTCGGACCCTTGGGAGCGGATCTGGGACAGTCCGGTCGCTCGGGACATCCGGCATCATGCGTTTGTACAGGAGGAGTGTAAAGGCTGTGAGTATCTTGAGGTGTGTCAGGGTGCCTGCCCGCTGGATCACCTGAATATGGGAGGGTCTGGATGAAGAAAACAGGGAGAATGTGGTCAGGATTCCTCTGGTGTGTCGTGGTCTGCGTCGTGGTTCTTTCCTGTGGCGTTTCATTTGTTCGTGGTGATACCGGGACGTATACGCTTACCTTTCAAAACGTGGATCTCACGGTCCAAACAGACGGGAACGTCCTGATCCGCTACGAGATCGGGATGGCTGTGCACAGCGGGACTATCCCGTGGGTGACGGTCGGGCTGCCAACATCGAACTTTGAGGTCCGTTCCCATGGTGGGAATGCGACGTCGGTAAGCCCTCAGAACAGTGGCAGCTGGTCCGGTGTGTACGTCACTTTGGATAAGACCTACGCTGCCAACGAACGGTTCTGGTTCTCTTTTGAGGTGCTGCAAAAAGAGTTCATCTACAAGTATAACGATCAGCAAGCATCGCTGCTCTTTACTCCTTCCTGGTGGAACAACGCGGTCATTGAACAGATGAATGTCACGATCCGTCTTCCTCCTCAGATCCAGAATGTCACGACCACGTCCCAGCCGACCCTGTTTGCGAATTCGAGTATCCTCTGGGCGTGGAGCAACGTTCCTGCGGGTGAGAAGAAATCAGTCGGCGTGCTCATGCCGCTCTCAGCGTTTTCTCATGTGAATTCCGGGACTGGGAACCCCTTTGGTTTTCTCACAGGGAACAGCTGTGTGCTCGGGGTCTTGATCGTCGTGTTAGGTGGTATTGTTTTCTTGGTCGTACTTTGGAGACGATCCCGGTCCGCGTACGAAGAACCGCAGATGTTTGCGGGCGGGTCCCGAAAACTCATCAAACACATCGATCTGGATTGCCCCAATGACGGGACCCGGTTGGAGAGGCGGCCGTTCCAGGGGACGACGATCGATTTCTGCGAGACCTGCGGGGGAAGTTATTTCGACAAAGGCGAGATCGAATCACTGCTCGAGGCAGGGGTTGGTGAGCAGGAGTTCAACACAAAGCAGACCCCTTCGTTCCGGGCGTACTCCTCACCGGTCGGGACCTGCCCCCGGTGCGACGGGATCATGGAGACCGTGACCAGGACCAGTGAAAAGAACGACTATCGCATCTATGTCTGCAAGGACTGCCGGGGGATCTGGCTCAACAAAGGGATCTATCAGGCGATCAAGGAGAGACGGACGCAGCAGGATGCAGAGCAGGTGGAGAAGCTCAAGCTTGCTGGTGACAAAAAGACAGATCAGAAGAACGCGTACTTTACGCCGAGCTGGTGGTGGTTCTACCCGTACATTCTCTATCCACGTCGGTATCAGCAGTATATTGCTCCTGTACCTCCCGCGCCGGTGCCGCATTCCTGCGCGTGCGTGGCGTGTGCCTGTGTCGCTTCGTGTGCCTGTGCCTGTGCGTGCGCTGGTGGTGGTGCGGCAGGGTGCGCTCCGAAAGAGACGACGATCCCACAGATTTCCTTTCGGTGAAGATAAAGACGAAGGGGATGAAGTGATATATTTTTAAAGAATCAGATAATATCTATTATAAGGAGATGGGGATGAAAAAACAGCTCGTAATCATAGGGATTGTTGCCATTCTTGTTAGTGTGGGGTTAAGTGGATGTACCCTGGAGCAATCTCGGAACAAATCCCCCAATGGTGGTTCTTCCAATAGTACACTTGACCCTGTAATTCAGCGTGCGGAACCTTATATCAGCAAAATCGACACGGAAAATGTAACTTTAAGAACGTATGCAAATGCTATGATCAGAGAGTGTCCTCCAAACGATAAGGAAGCTCAAGTTAATGCGATCTATCGTTACGTCGTAGAAAACTATAATTATGTGAGTGACCCACGCCAAAGTGAATTTATCCAATCGCCTCAAGAAACAATGCAAATAAAGGGAGGGGATTGTGAGGATTTAGCAATTCTTCTCAATTCGTTATTAGAAAATATCGGCATTAAAACGTATCTTGTCCTAACAGATACTCATTGTTATACACTTGCTTACAATATTGATTCTACAAGACTATGGACATATGTCGAACAATCACTTATTACTCAGGTTGAAAAAGATTCAGGAGGAAATATTCGGCAATGGTTCAATCAAACATTTGCTCTTCAAGGTCACAATAATTGGTATTATGGAGGAAACGGTTCATCGTTAGATACCCATTTTGATTATCTGAATATTACCTATGATGTTGCTTCAAATGAACCGTTGCATTTCTACGTTGTCCCCTCAAGAGAAGATTTTAATTTATTAGGTGCCGGAAAAACATTTACCCATTATCCATCCTATGAGAGAGAAAATGTCCTAAATTTCAATGGAGTCATCCCCTATCTTAACAGGACTGGTGGTATAATTTTGGCTAATAACAACGGGCAAGATGCTACAATCATGGTGAAACTCATGTTTTTTTCTCATCCATCGTTTTATAACATGTTCAAAGATCAGAAAATAACCTCGTACAACATACAGGGTGTGAATTGCGTTGTTTTGGATGCCACAGCAGGGGTTTATGGTTATCCAGGGACGGTGGGTTGGTAGGGCAAAAGGTCGCTATTGATCCCCTCAGCAAGGAATATTTCTATCTTCAATGAGAAATCTGTACCAGCGGCATTTCTCTTAATACGAAATCAATTTCTTCTTCTGGCACGATTTTTGCTAACTTATTGACATATTGCTTTTTAGAAGGAGGGAGACGGATTTCATCCAAAAAATCCTGTTCAATTCTTCCCATGACCCTTATATTATATTTTTTCGCGACAAATTTCAGTTCTCGGAGACTCAATCTTTCTAATTTGCTTTTCATTTTATCTATATTATGATCTTCAAGGGATTTTACTTGAGATATTATAGAATCGATTTCTGTTTCAGGTACGATTCTCGACAATTTATTGATATACTGTTTTTTTGATGGAGCTTTACGATATTCACCAAATGGTATTTCTTCGATTGTTCCTTTTACTTTTACATTGAATTTTTTTGCTAGGGCTTTCAACTCACTGAGACTTAAATTTTCTAATTTGCTTTTTATTATATTTGTATTGCCTTCTTTGACTGTTTTCCCTTGTATTTTTCGAAATGTATCCCAGTTGACGGTCCCTTGAAGATTGTTACAGCCGTAACATAGACATACACAATTTTTTAACGTTGCTCTCCCACCTTTCGAGGCTGCTTTTTTATGGCCAACTTGCATCTCATGGAATTCTAGAGGTGTGCCACAATTTTGGCATTTTTTTTCTGCGATAAGATAAAGAATATTCTTTTCTCGTGCGCCTAAGGTTCGTTTTATATGTGTATCTTCATCAAAGAAACCCATCTTTTCACCAGCCATTCTACATAGCGTGTTAAAGTTTGACATTGATGGTACATAAAGGTAACTTGTCCAAATGTCAAAATGAAAAAAATTTTTCTTAGAGGAGAGAGATTATCTTTTAAAATTATTTTATCGTAATCAATTACTCCCGATAAATTTGTTGAAAATTCGATATAAAATTTTATTATTAAATAAAAAATCATCATCTTTAAATCTTATTTTACGATATCAACAGTAGATTATATGCCTCGATGCTGCTCCGAATGCGGAAAAGAAGGCGGATTTTTCGAAATAAGAAATCAGAATCTCCCACTTAGCAATACAAGGTTATTATGTTCGAAATGTTATAGTGAACTTTTTTATAAAGAAAAAGAGGAATATCAAAAGATAATTCAATGGAAGAACAGGATTTTGCGATCATTTTATGAAGGAACGGTTGTCCAATTATGCCGAGAACAGGGTATCGACACAATGGAAAAAAGATGGACCACAGCGACTAGTAGGAAGGGAACGAGATATCAAAGACAATACAACTATTATTTCACCTATGAGGAATTGATCGACCGTCTAATGAAAAAGGTTACCTTGAAGAGTGTTATAGATTTTGCAAAAAGAAAAGGAGTCCCAATCAGGGAAGTTCTCCTCGAAATTGATCAATATAAGATACAAAAGAATCTTAATAGTCCGCATGGTGAAGAGAGTAACAATGAAGAATATCAGAAAATCTTAGATAAGATTGATCTTTTTAAACCGCTTTTACCGTACTATCCAAATGAACTTCCGTATCAAATAGATCTTGCAAGGTATCTTTTGCAATATTTTCCTAATGCACAAGTGGAAGAACAGCGCAGTTCCGCACGACCTGACATTATTATTGATAATATTGCAATTGAAATTAAAGGTCCTACTGGTGAGAGAGAGTTGGATACCATCGCAAATAAATGTCTACGTTATTCACTGTATTTCGAGAAGGGACTTATCATTGTTTTATTTGATGTAAAAGTGACGAGTCGTTATCTTGATGACTGGCAAAAAGGAGTTAAGGAAAAATTTCCACATGTTGTGATTAGATGTAAGTAACATTTTGGAATAATTTTTTTTATAAACATTTTCTGACCAAGAATGCAATATGTGATTAGAGATTTTTTTAAAATCAGGTAATTGTGATGATAGCGGTTTTTCAAATGTACAGGAGAAAAAACTAAGTAAGATTAAAAAATCGGTGTTTTCTATTCATTGTTTTAACTTAAAATTCATCTTGTCTAAAAACTAATATTTTCTAACCGTAACTTATTTATTTAATTAGTTGTTTTAAAAGGTTGATACAGGCGGAAGAAAATGACAATTCCTACCTCTGAAGAGTTATTCTATGAACAATCAATGAGATCATATGATATTATTACTAGAAATATTGAATCATTTGGAGAGCGGGCTCAAAAAATTTTCAATGTTACTTCTACTCTAATTGCTTTTCTTTTTCTGATAATAACCCTTCTGGTTGATTGTATCTCAAAAAATCAGCCTCTGACAGATAATTGTAAATTATTATTAATTTGTGTAGCAATAGCAGCCGGAACAACATTACTATTATTCTTCATTTCGTTATGGAAGTTTATTCCTATTTTAAAATTACAAGAATATAAAACAATTAATACCGATGAATTGTATAATAAATATTCGACTTTATCAAATATAGAATTAATAGTTGGATTAACCAAGCATATCAATTCAAATAATATTATGAATTTTAAGAAATTGCAAGATTTGAAATTTCATTATAAGAGATCTCTCCTTTTTACCTCAGTTGGCATAATAGTTTTTTTCGTTTTCGTTTTACTTTCAATTGTTGCATTTTTTGATATCTCAATCACTGTCCATATTTGATAATACTGTTGAAAAATTATGATTGATCTGTAAGAGGAAAAATAATCGTGCAGAAGATTAAGAAATCGAATTTGTGTTTTTAGTAAAATCAAGAAAATAAATTATAACACTATTAATAATTTAGTGGATAGGTTCTTTTTATATATCCATATCGTGGCATTTTAACTTTATGTCAAATGATTTCTTTTTATCGATTTTATGAATATCGCATATAAAGGTTATATTAGAAGGTTTTTTCTCATATGTTTCTATTTTCTTTGTTATTTTTTTAGGGTGACATATTTCGAAATCATCAGGATCGAATTCAATTATTTCTCTCGTTTTTTTAAATTTCTTTTGAATTTTCTCATCAATCGGTAATTCAAAGAATGGCTTTAAGTCGGTCATTCAAAAACCTCAAATATTTTAATAGTGCCCTTTTTGGTTTTTTTTACAAAATAGTTTTGTTCCTTGTATCTAATTGGATACGCGTATCTTTCATCCATTTTTTCAGTCAAAATCCGTATTTTATTTTCGTGTATTGAAACGGGTTGAAATGATTGTTCTGTTTTGTCACAAGGTGCGATTTTATTTTTTGTTGTAAGTTCAGTAGAAAATGCCCCTGGTTTTAATAACCTTTTTGCAATATTTTTTTTCTTTATGATATATTTTTTATGAAAGTCAATTTTGTTTTCTCGTGCAAGCCAGCCTAACGCAGAAAAAACCTCATCCGAATCTATCCGAGTTAATTTCCGAATACTTGTAATATTGACCTCACCGTGTGTTTCAAGTACTTTCCAGACTTTCTTGGCATCGTTACAGATTTTTACATCACTATCTGTATCCAAAAAGTGTAAAGTGAAACCAGTATTGGATACCTTGTTTTCCCGAGCTAACCAACCAACTGCAGCGTAATATTCATTTTCTGAAACATTAAGCTTTTTATGAACATCCAAATAAGTCAGTTGCTTACCCGTATCTATAATTTTTTTAAACCTATTCGCAATCATCCCTATTGATTTAAAGTTATCTTTAATTGAACTATTTTTCTCCATATGATAAAAAAGTCTTATATCATATATTATATTAATATTTTCTCATTCCCATGGAAACTGTCAAGATAAGAATTAAATAACCAATCCTATCTTAACCTCCACAACATTGAGGGATAATATGTTCCATAGAAAATCGTCTTCCCTATTCTTTTTAAGGTTTTCAGATATATAAATGAACGTTGGTTCTAATTTATAAATCTGTGACTCCTGGTTTCTATGAAAAATCCCTAAATGACTCCGTTTTTGAACCAAAAAATAAACGTTTTTTGTTGAAAAACATTTTGAGCATTATGGTTTTTATTCCGATTCTGGCAACAAAAAAATAAAAACCGATTGTTTGTTTAGATATAAGGACATATATGAAAGAAAAAACAATCAGAATAGAAGTTTGGAGAGGTGTTGTATCAGAAATAAAAAACCTTCCAAAAGGTTGGACATACGAGGTAACTTATTTGAACAAGCAGAAAATAAGATAAATAGATAATGATCTGTAAAATCTGTAGAACTGAAATACTCCTCTCATTAAGATAATGATGCAAATGTCAAGAACCATCATTTATGGCCATGATATCGATGACTATCTTAAGTGCCCATATCGATTTATTAAATCAAAAAAGAAAGGTGTAGATCCAACAATTTTTTTAGATTCAGATTATATTGAAGAAGTTTTAATACCCAAAGGAATTAAATTTGAAGAAAAAATAATATCTAGATATAAATGGGAAAAGACCTCCCTACCTCTTGAAAAACTTGTAAAAAAAGAATGTATTATAAAATTCCCTCGAATAGTGCTTGATGGAATCGATATTAAAAGCAACGTTACCAATAACTTTTCTAACATTAAATTCATAGGTCGTCCTGATCTTCTAATGGTGACCAAAGAAGGCATTTTTCCTGTTGACATTAAACATCATAAAGAGATTACTAAATTTGACAAGTATCGTCTTGGATTTTATGGATTTTTAATAAAAGAGAAATTTGGATTTTCTCCTACCATTGGGTTGATAATTGGTAAGAATGGAATTAAGGAAATTGACATTGATGGAATTTATTGGGACGTGATAGACCTTATTGGAAATATCTATCAAGATTTATTAGATGAAGAATTTGTAAGTCCAAAGCGATCTGAAGAATGCACTATATGTTCTTTGAAAAAACAATGTTTAATGGATTTAATGAAACGAAAAGATTTGACTTTGATATATGAAATTGGACCCGTGAGAGCTAAAAAGTTGAATAGGGAAGGAATAAAAAATCTCGATGATTTATTTAAGCAAGACAAATACAAATTGTTTCGTCTACGGGCAAAATCTCTTTTAGAAAATCAGATAATTAGAATTGGAGACTTTCATGTCCCTGATGGAAACCATGTATATTTTGATATCGAGACCGACATGGGAGAGAAAGTCTGGCTCATTGGTTTTTGTTATAAGAATAAATTTATACAACTGTATGCAGATACTCTAAAACAAGAGAAAAAAATAATTTCTGGTTTTTACAATTTCTTAAAAACAATAAAAAATCCAATTTTAATCAGTTATTCTTGTTCTAATTTTGATTGGAATCTTATATCAAATGCAATCAGACGATATAGGTTTGACTATAATTTTTTTGAAAATATTCCTCACTATGATATCGGCCTTTTTTTAAAAAGAAGTTATATCTTCCCAAACATGTCCTTTAAATTAAAGGAAATTGGAGCATGCCTTAATTATCCTTTCAAACACGATGATTTAGATGGCATAATGGTGGCTAGTGCTTATTTAGAACATCTTGAAACGAGAAAGCCACTTTCTAAAAAATATTTAAAGTATAATGAGGATGATGTTCGTGCAATTCCATTTATTATTTCTAAACTGAATGAACAGAAAGATGTGTTAGTTGATATTATCGAAAGAAGAGAAAAGCAATCTACTGGTAGAAAACATATCAACTGGTCCAATGAAGATATTGCTATTTTAATTCAACAATATCCAATGAAAGGTACCAATATTAATGAGCTATTAGCCAGAGGACATACAAGGAGTTCTATTCGATTTAAAGCAGTAGAACTAGGACTTAGATGTAAATTTACTGGCGGAACTGAAAGAAAATTAAAGTTAACAATTGAAGATATGCAAAACCTAGCAAAAAAGCGAAGTGGAAAGTGTTTATCAATAAAATATATCAATTCTAAAACAAAATTAAAGTGGCAGTGTAAAGAAGGTCACGAATGGGAAGTCGCTCCTAATGGTATAAGGAGTGGTACCTGGTGTCCCTGGTGTGCTTATTATAGGAGATTGAAAAAAAGAAAATAAATTGGTTTAATATAAAAGGTAAATATCATCTTTTCTTTTTCATTGTGAAATCCAATAATTATTATATCTTTTTGACAAAATTTGCGTGAAGAAATCGTTAAAACTTTTACTGTTTTTTTGAATCATAGACGCTTTTGATTTTACAAACAATTCAACTCCATCTGTTGTTTCTTGATATGAAGGGATATATTTTTTTATTATTGATTTACCGTTATAACCTTCAAAAGAATTATAAATTTTCTTTTCTTTGGTTCCTGAATTTTTTTTAAAATTATTCCAGTCCGCTAAAATCCAGTTCTCTATCGTTCTATCTGTAATACCAATTATTAATTCATCGCTTATTTCATTTCTCCTCAATTCACTATATAATTCACCTATTATTATTTTTGTTGAGGTTGTCCTATCTTCTCGGTCTATTAAAATGATAATTGGTCGAAATCGGCCTTTCAAATTCCTAATCAAAGGTGATATTTTATTTGCTATAGCAGAAATTTTAACATCTTTTCCATTAATATCTGTTCTAAAAATATGTGTATGAACTTCAAGTCTTTGTAATATTTTTTTTTCCATGAATCCATCAACAAAAAAAACTGGTGAATGTGGACACATTTTAAACCTCGATATTCAATCCATCAGCAAAATAGAAATAACCGACTCCAAAACCTGTGTTTGAAATTTCCTCCTTAAGAGATTTGATATTTCTTATCCGAGTCGCGCTAGATCTCCCGTCTTTCATATTTATAATCACAATTTCTTCTGGTTTGGCGGCATTTAATAATGATTCACTATGAGTTGTCATTAAAACAAAAGAATTTTGATTTATATTGTTTCTAATAATTTTTAAAATTTCGGCTTGCATCCAGGGATGCAGAAAATTTTCTGGCTCTTCTACTGAAAAAAAATTTCTACATGTGAATATTGCGGTAATCAAAGTCATCCATTTAATTGTCCCATCGGACATTAAAGATAATGGTAAAATTGCTTCTTTATTTCCTTCTTTTATTGATATCTTTACATTTAAATTATTACTAAATGGTTCATTTTCAATTTGAATATTAGTTATAGATGGATTTGCGAGTTTAATATTTTCTATAATTTTATTAAAAGTTTGTTCATTTAAAACTTTTCTTTTAATATCTCGTTCATAAAAAGGTTGTCTGTAAAAAAAAGAGTCTTCATAGTATTCATCTCGTGATCTTCTAGCTTCCATTGCATAAAATGTAGCTGCTAAACCAGATCCATCTTTTTGAATACCAGGGGCTTTGGCTACATCCTCAGGTTTTTTTACTTCGCTTGGGATAATATTAAATACTGCTCCCCCTCTCAAATCATATAATATCCCGTACATATACCGAAAATCAAAAATTCGATTTATAGCTGTAACTAGTGAGTTAGATAATAAATTATATTCTAAAAAAATATTTTTGATTGATTTTTCAAAATTTTTATCAGAAATCCGTTTTGGAAATAAGTAACTTCTTAATTCAGATCGATTATATTTATTTAAGATTATTTCTGATTTTAATTCAGGTTTTGTTTTTTGTTCTATATCAAGAATTGTTTCAAATATTTTACTATCTAAATTTCTATTTTTTGATATCTTATAAAATTTAATAATTAGCCTTTGATTTTTATAATAAATTAAATTATCACTTGAAAGTTCAATTTTAAAAATATAACAATAATTCATTATTTTTTTACTTGTTATCTTTAAGTGTCCTGTTATTTCAACATCTATATGTTTTTGATAAGTTTCTTCACCAATTTTTCTCAAAATTGAACCAGCCCCACCAGTTCTACTTATAGCTTCTGAAAGATTACCATTAATTAAATTTGATAAAAATTCGAAAAATAATATTATATTTGTTTTACCAGCACCGTTAGGTCCGACTAAAATATTTAAGCCAGGTTGTAAATCCATATTAAATTTAGATAAAGATTTAAAACCGTCTACCTTAATATTTGTTATCATTTAAAAACAATAATAACAAAATACATTTAAAGATTTATTGGTATTTGACGTTTCATGCAAATTTAATTATTTGATTGAGAGAATTCAAATTAAAATCATTTAGATGAAAAAATAATTTAAATATAGAGCGAGGAGATCAAAAAACTGAAATTTTTTTAGCTAGGAATCACTCGTTTTTTTTTTAACATCTTCTAAGCGAGAAATCCACAAACTTTAGTTTGTGGGATGAATCGCGTCATCTTTTTTCAAAACTTATTTGTTGTACTCCTTGGACAGGCGCGCCCGCCTGCGGCGGGTGCTATAAATCCCTGTCCAGAAGCAAAAATTATGGATTTAGTTAGCGGAAGCTATAGCATAGGCCAGAATCTCTACCACCTTGAATGGTGCCCCAAGTACAGATACAACATGTTTAGGGGCAAGAAGAATAAAAAGCTTTGCGAAGACATTTTACACGAAATAGCAGAACGACATAACATCCTAATGATCGAACTGAGTGTAATGCCCGATCATATCCACACCTTCGTGCAACTCCCACCAACGATGAGCGTCTCAAAAGCACTTCAACTACTGAAGGGAGCATCCTCCTATGAACTCTTCCGACGACAACCCTTGTTCCGCTACAGGTACTCACGCGGAAATTTCTGGAGTCCTGGAAAATTCTACCGTAGTGTTGGCGACATAGACACAGAAACCGTGTTGCAGTACGTCAGAAATCAACGACTTCAACAAGCATCCCTCGACGATTATCCAACTCGGGGGCTACCGGACACATGAAGCCCCGCAATTTATTGCGGGAAGCATGTCACTTATTCCTGTTTTGACTACAAAAGTTTATAAAATAAATTTAAATTTCTGTTAAAAGGGAAATATATGAAAGAAAAAACAATCAAAATAGAAGTTTGGAGAGGTGTTGTATCAGAAGTAAAAAACCTTCCAAAAGATTGGACATGCAGAGTATTATATTCGAACGAGTAGAAAATAAGATAAATAGATAATAATCTGTAAATCTGTGACATAAAAGAATAATAATCTTGGTGGGATTTGTGATGATTGTAAGTTTTAATTTGACCATTTGGTGTTATCCTGGAACTATATAAATACTTTAAAAGAATATATGAATGAGAATTACATTACGTTTTTGTCCTAAGAATAGATAACCTGCAGGTAATATTACTTAACCTTATAGAAATTGGGAAATAAAAGAAGTCCTTGTGGTGGTCTAGTGATTTAGAATTGAAAAATAATAAAAAAAAGGTGTAAAATGTCGAATAATGAAATAATTAAAAGTAAGGGATTATTAAAAAATATCTCCCCTCATAGCATTGATAAAAATCCGGAAAACCCACGCCTTTTCTTTAGATCCGAGGAGCTCGATAATCTTCTTGCATCTATCGCGAGGATTGGAATTCAGGTTCCAGTTACGGTTTATCAGGAGAAAAATCGCTATATCCTTATTGATGGCGAAAGAAGATGGCGATGTGCAATAAAATTAAACTTACCTACAATTCCAGCATTAATTCAAAACAAGCCAACTGCTTTAGATAATTTGTTGCTTATGTTTAACATACACTCGTTAAGAGAACAATGGGATTTATTTACAATAGCAATGAAATTGCCAAAAGTAATTGAACTAATAAAAGAGCAGAAAAATAAAGATCCAACTGTTTCAGAATTATCAATTTATACAGGTTTAAGCAGCTCAACTATTAGACGATGCAAATTGTTAATTAATTTACCTGAAAAATATAAAAAAATGGCTTCTGATGAACTAAAACTTTCAAAATCAAAACAAAAACTCACAGAAGATTTTTTTGTCGAATTGGAAAAATCTATTTCGGTTGTAAAACGAAAAATTCCATCTATAATAGATGATACTGATAGAATTCGAGATGTTCTAATTTTAAAATACAGAACGGAAATTATTCCAAATGTCCTTCATTTCCGTAAAATATCTAAAATTGCAAGATCAGAAAAATTAGGGGTCTCTAAAGAAAAAACTATCAATGTTCTGAGTAAATTATTCCAAGATAATGATTACTCTATTGAAGCTGCATTTAATGAATCTGCTGAAGAATTATATGCCGAACGGGAGTTAGAAACACGTATTCAATGGTTATTAGAAACAATAAAAGATGAAAAAAAGAAATATCTAGAATCTGATGAAATAATGCATTTATTACAAGAATTAAAAAATAAGTTAGATAGAATATTGGGAGTAGGGTAATGAAATATACCTATCTACCCTCTGAACTACATCAAATTGCGGATACAATATGTTTGTTTTTAAAGGAAGAACGTGGAATAAAAAAAATCAACATTGAAAAATCGATAGATCGAAGAATATACTATTGTCCAACATTATCTGGAATGACCAATAGAGGATATTTAATTTGTGTTGAGATCTCTCCAGATCCTTATCCTTTAGTGCTCGATAGTTTTGTTGTTGATTGTATAAGATACAATTTGCCGGTAAAATTATTCGTTGCTAACCCTGAATTTACAACTGGCAAATATGATCAAAAGGCATCGAGACGAGCTTGTAGTATAGGTGTAGGAAATATTATCGTAACAAATGGAAGTTATGAGGTTATTAGAGAACCATTAGAATTATCTTTAACACTACCGGAGGTAGACGTAAAAAAATATCCTATTAAATTCAGGGCTGCTATTTCAGATTCAATTACTACTTATAAAAATGGGAATCCTGTCAAAGGAGTTTCTGATGTTTGCGATCTAATAGAAGAAATTATTCGTAATGTTGCTAAGAAAGCTAAAAAAATTGGAAAAATACCACATACTAACAAATTAAATTTAGATAAAGATAGTTTGGGCCTGATTCATAATTCATCCTCCTATTGAAATCCTTCTCAGATTACAATCCTGATCCCTGCAATATCTTGCGATGGCAATCGCAAGCCGCAGGATTAAGATTAGGTATGTCTGGCTTTTCACTGC
>Ga0315282_10000393_pt1 | contig 87210 bp, 79 predicted proteins | sample YL17G07_20_MG_FD_203693 | JGI IMG/M metagenome (GOLD analysis project Ga0315282, IMG submission 203693) | Sediment microbial communities from Yellowstone Lake, YNP, Wyoming, USA - YL17G07_20 | ecosystem: Environmental > Aquatic > Freshwater > Lake > Sediment | place: USA: Wyoming | collected...
TAATGGTTTAGCCGTAGTAATCACCTTTCTTTCTTTGGTTTTTATAGCTACGGTTAGCCATTATATATCAGTTCAGTCTATATGTCAAAAAGAATAAGTATCATTTCTAACTAAAATAGGTATTATACCAGTTTTATCTTTTTATTGTGCATTAATGTAGGTTGGGTTGAGGAACGAAACCCAACAAAATATTAGTATAGTCGGGTTTCATTGCTTCAACCCGACCTACTGATATTTCCCAACCGTCAAATTATGCACAATGATAAAATCAAAATGGTATTACCATCCCAATACGCTGCTTTGGGGGGTGAAACATAAATTCCTGCTTCCTTACGACCTAGTTCCAGCATTCTAACAAGCTTTCCGTTGTTACTATATATTTTAATTGTAACATTACTCTCATCTTTCAGGTGATAAGGTATCCATGTTTCTGGATTGAATGGATTGGGATAAGTGATATGTGGTGGGAAATGATATGCCTGAATAACCTGAGAATTCTCATAGACAGCAGAAGCAACAGCAACCTTGATTACCTCTTCTAGCTCTCTAATGTTCCCGGACCATGGATATCGCTGAAATATCTCAAACAAACCCGGTGCAAATCCATCTATTTTTCTTCCACTTTTATCTGAATAAAGCTTTAGAAAATGATTTGCTAGAAGCGGAATATGGATAGAGAATTGGTTCAAACGGTAGTAAAGGTCTTCTCTAAGACGACCTTCATCTACTTCTTTTTTAATATCCCGGTTAGTCATAGCAATAACTTGCGCATCTACATCATAATATTTATAATCTCCAACCTTATTAAATCTGTGTTCCTATAACACACCAAGCAGGTTCGCCTGGACATCAATAGCCATATCTCCAATCTCATCTAATATGAGTGTTCCGCCGTTAGCGGCTTCAAATAACCCAATGCCTTCCTCTTTTGCATCGGTAAAAGCGCCTTTTCGATGACCAAAGAGGATGCTTGCTCCTGGTTCTTTGGTGAGTGTAGAACAGTTATAAAGAATCTTTGGTTTGCCTTTTCGGCTGTTGACAGATTTTCGTAACGAACCTGCCTTTCCCATGTTTCACGCCATTCTTTGTCATAGCCTTCGAGGATATAGCTATATCTCATCCGTTTGGTGGCAAGGCTCAAACTATGGTAAGATATGGTCAAGAGATTTGTCGCTGTAGTGGATAACTCAAGCTCAATTCGGTTCTGATAAATCCTGTCAGCCAACACATCTCGTATTTCTATTTTTGGCGTAAGCGTGGCAGTTGGACAATAGCGTATAATCCCTCTTTGGGTGTTAATGATCATAGATCTGTCTTGTTGCGGCAACAGACCCGAAACAAAATTACTGGGCAGTCCATTGTCCTTTGTAAGCCACTGGAAATGCTTGCCATCGGTGCGATAAATCCCACAGAGTGTTGCAAACCATAGTTGACCTGATTTATCTTTAACAGCACACCACCAATGGTGGATATCTCTGAGACCATATTCCTCTTCATAATTGATGAGATTTTCACCGTCAAAACAGGACATTCCATTGATTGTGCCAATCCATATCCTTCCAGCATCGTCTTCTACCATGGATACTATATTGCCTGGCAATTCATTTTTCTTAATATAGGTGGTAAGTTCCTTGCCATCCCAGCAGGATAACTCTTGACCACCTATCCAAATCTATCCCTGCCTGTCCTCTATCATTATGGCATCATTAGTGAGAATAGATTCCAATGGGTTTTCATCTGAACCGTCAAATTTTTCGGGATCAAAGCGAGAGATTCGTGCAGTATTGGGAAAACTAAACCAGATAGTTCCATCCTTCATCCAAGCAACGGAACTATATTGTTATTAGTCGGGGTATCAGATGCTTTAAAATGACGAGGTTTAGACGATTCTTTTCCTCCAGTAGATTCCCATGCGGAATCAGTGGAATCATAGCAATATAGTCCGTCATTAAATGGCACAAACCAGAGTCGCTCTCTCGAATCCACCATGTATTTGGGTCTTTTGGATTCGGGATTTTGGAAACTGCGATTGGTGATTGCTTCTGATTTACCTGCTTTATTAATTCATCCAGCGTTCCTACTGGTGTGAGTTGATAACCATCTACGATGACCTGCTTTGCACGTCCCCAAACAGGCTCATTTTCTGGATGATTCTCTATGGGCGTACCGTCTTTTTTATGATTGATGATAAACTGGCTTTTCCAAGTTCTTTATCGGAATGGCAAAACCATCGATCTGGTTGTCCTCGCAGCGAATGTCACTGGTTTCAGAACCGATGAGGATGCCGATTCGTGAGAGCGGCTCTCGAGTTTCCCTGAGCTCGTTTTTAATCACCGTGACCGATTCGGTTTCGCCGTTAATGTCGATGGCAACACCTTTTTCTCCTCCGCTATCTATGATGCGGTTTTGCTCAATGCGATTCCTGTGCGGCGCAAAGGCTTTATTCCCACCACGGAAGTGTATGCCGGCTTCGCCACTCCGTCGGATGTCATTATCACGAATGAGGTTGTCCGAATCACTGTGACCCAATGTCATCCCATAACTGCAGTCTTCAATCACGTTCCTCTCGTAGAGTCCATGTTGCGCTCCCCAGCAGAAGTAGACGCCCTCGCCGCAATGACGCACTTTGTTACCTCTAACTATAGAACGTTGGGATCCCGAACCAGAATGAATGGCAAGTCTAACGCCATCGTGCAGATCACAGTCCTCGACCAGCACATCATGGGAAATGCCCCAGACGATGCCGTCACAGTAGAAATTACGCACAATCACATTACGGATGCTGATGCGATTAGATTCATCTAGGCGAATGCTGCCATCGTCAAACATCCCTTTATCGAGCATTTCATTATTAGCCTTGTTGCCATCCAGAGTGATGTTCTCGATCACGACGTCCGAGACGTTGGTGCACTGGAGCAGCGAAAAATTGGTGGCGATTTTAGGGTCGCCTACGAGGTGGAAACGCTCACCCAAACGGGAATCGAGTTTGAAGCGATTGCCTAAAGAAGCGATCAACGTTCGCTGAATGATATTAGCGCCCTTACGATACGGATCCTCGCTGACTAGACGGACACCATCACCCACTTGAAACCCTTTGGGGTCAGCGAGAGTGACTTCCTGATCCCAATGATCACCGTCTATGATGAGTTTGGTGGTGGCAGACGGCTCTTTGAAAAACACTGAGTCCGTCCCGCTACCTAAAAGGCGGACTTTGGATTGGAGAAAGATCGAATTACGCAGTATGTATGTCCCCGGCAGTATGTGGACGGTTCCGCCTTCCTGCCGTGCGATATAATCAACAGCGGCTTGAATCACTCGATCGCTGGTGCCGACGAGATCCGCATTCTTGGGACCAACGGTGATGGTCAGCTGCTGGTCCCAATCCGGTTCGACGGAATCACCAAAGATGGTACGGGGATTGGTATTCTTGGGAAGGTCATCGGTCCTCGTAAGCATTGAGCCAACCAATGATAAAGCAATATATATATACATCTATCGTCTCCTTATGCGAGCCTATTAAAAAAGATTCAAAACCTTCTAACTCTTTGCTCTAACGCTGTGGAACGATGTTGCGTATCCGCCGCAACTGCTCCGGTCCCGAAAAATATAAGTCATTGCCCACAAATGTCGGGTAGCCGGGGGGATCAATCTTGCCAACGACATGAACGCTTACGTCCTTTGGATCAATGCGTACAAGCACGTCATTCAGCCAGGTCCATACAAAACCGTCTGAGCCGCGCACAAGAGCCAAATGCTCATAAGAAGGGTCCACCCAGTGCGGCCAATAGCCATCTGACGTCAGAACCGAAGGCAAGGTCTTACGGAATAGCACTTCGCCGGTGACCACATCCAGTCCATAGAGGACGGCGGATCCGGGCTTTCCGGAGTTCACCGTGTCAACCGTCAATCCGAGCAATCGTCCCGCCGTAACCTCCGTGATCAGTCCAGTTGCACGGACTTTCGACAGTGGCACGATTTCCCGCACAATCCGGGCCTCGTTCACATCATAGACGAACAGCTTGGCTTCTTCCGGCGCCTGGTGATTATTCAGTTCATCCGATGCCGTGGATGTGGAAATCACGATCAACCGCCCATCAAGCACCGATGTGACCCAATGCACTGCATAGCCGCTCAACGGCTTCCAGAATCCGCCGAACTGTCCGGTCTTCGGGTCATACCATCCAAAGCCACCACCAGTATAGTTGCGCTCCCCAAAGCCACCGAAGTAGAGTTTACCATCAGCGCCCAATGCAGAACTGTGAGCGATCGCTATGCGAGTATCTCCGCCAAATGATCCCAATTCTCTAGGATTGCTGGCTGAGTCCGCTCGAGCCGGCGCTGGATATCCGGGCGGTCCACCTTTGTATACGGTCCAAGGTAGTCTGGGATCGAATACGTAGAGCGGTCCAGCAGGATATCCGCTTGAATAGAGTTTGTCGCCATATACGATATGGGTATATGGTGCAATCCCCTGGTTCCGCCCAAGAAGCGTTGCTTGGTCTGTTTTGGGATCGAAGATGAACGAGCCAACATAGTCCTCGCCGCTGCTAAAAAGCCGACCATCTGGAAGCAGTGCAAGAACGGAGATGCGATGGGGATACATAGGGACATTCAGGCTAATCGATCTCCATCCAATATCCTCCGGCTTCGTATTGGGGGATGAATTTTCAGGTATATTGGTTGAGTCTTTCGGCAGTTGATACCACAGCGTAGCATGTCCCTGTGCGTCAGGATCAATCTGCCCCCTGTAGAGTTCGGGTTTCGGTCCGGTTTTATCCCAGGGCGATTCCAACTTGGGCCACGGTGGAGTATCATTCACTTTAGGGATCGCTGCACCATGATAGAGCCAGTATTCTTTCTGGGACTCGCCGTCCTTCTGAGGCACAATTATGCGCGCCCCCGGAAAGCTCTCGATAATATCCATTCTATACTCTGTTGGTGACTCCAAAAGCACCTTCTCTTCGCCAGTCTCAAGGTTTACCGCCACCAAATACCAGGAAGGGATCATCCCGCTGGCGATATAGGCGTGTGTGTCATCCACGCCCATGCTGTAGCGGCTCCAGGCGCCGTTAGGATGACTGGGACCCACAGCGCCGAAGTCCTTGACTACCTTGCCCAGCTTCGGATCGTAGATATACAGTCCAACCTGGTTGCCTCTGGTCCCCGTGCCGTAAATACGTCCGTCCGGACCAGTCGCAAGCGGGCGAACCTCGCCACCAAGTCCATGAACGATCTCTCCTCGTTCCTCCAGCGTGTTTGTCGCCGGGTCATACACAAATAGATCCATACTCCAGGTGCGTCTAAACGGCGTAGCGATGTAATATTTGCCATCAAAACCTAGCGTTCGTCCTGACAGGTAAAACTGATGATCATCTGCCAATCGCTGTTTCTTCACCTCCCCTGTGCCAAGGTCCATGGCATAGAGCCACGTCGGTCCATAATACTCCTTGAAGTATATCTGAAGCTCATCCCACGACTGACCGTCAGGATTTGGCACTGCCCAGTGTTCCCATGTATTCACCCCGCGCGCCGGTTCGCTCAGTGACTCGATGGGCAGGACTGGCGCCTCTTCCAGCGCCTGTTTTAGCTCGGGCTGTTCAACGGCACGCCACTGCTCCCCGGAGGTTAGACTCCGGCTTACCACCATCATAACGGCGGCACACCATCCAATCCACCAAACTGCGTTCGTGCTCATGTTCTATTCCTTTCCTGTTTACAGGTGTCTTCGCTCGGATATGCCCCAAGTCGAAGTAACCGAACTTATGAACTATCCATGCACTATACGGCGACATACTAAGTACTAATCAAACTCAGAAACCAGAACGGGTTCATTGCGTTCTGCGCTTTGTTTAGCTGATTCGATCACCGCCATAGTGTGACGCACAGACCTCCCATTGGCATCGGGTTGATGACCTTTAATGCAACAATCAGCGAATTCATTAATCTGTCTCCGCATACCTTCACCAGACGACCCTTCAATAGAAACTTCATTGCCATTCATGAACAACTTATCACCAGATAAAAACATTGAACCTTTACTGCCGATGATGTATTGATCGCTTGCGCCAACATGAGAGACAACTGTCTGAGACAGGACACTAACCGCACCATTTTTATGCTTCATAATGGATGTGTAAGAATCCTTTTGACCTTTATAAAGCTCAGTGCTTGCACTTCCTTGTGAATAGACTTCAACCACTGGTGAATCCATATACCAATGAAGAATATCATACTCATGTGAACCAAAGCCGTAAAGCACGCAGATTCCGCCGATTTTCAGATCGAGATACCATCTTCCATACGGGCTTCCGGGTTGTGTCGTATCGAAATAGCTATATCGTCTGCGCATAAGGTGTCCCACATCACCAATAGCGCCTTCAGTTATCATCTTCTTTATGGTTCGGTTCATAGGACCATAGCGCATCACCTGACCGACCATGAGTATCTTTCCCTCTACCTCACATGCCTGAATCATCTCATCACATTCTTTAAGTGTCAAAGCCATCGGTTTTTCAACTAGAACATGCTTTCTTGCTTTTGCAGAGGCTATGGCATGTTCACCGTGGAATACATGAGGTGTGCAGACGTGGACAGCTTCAACTTCGGGATCATTCAGAAGGGCATCTACTCTTGCGTAAGCCCTTACATTATTATCTTTTGCCAATGACTCAGCGCGATTTGGATCAACGTCCATTACCGCCGCCAATCTGATATTATCGTTTTCTTTTATCGCCTGTATATGCGATCTAGCGATCCCACCAGAACCGATTATTCCAACAGATAATACGTCGTTCATAGGATTCTCCTTAACTTGTTTTATTAGTAACGTAACCGTTAAGAAACGCAAAGATAGAATTAAAATAAAAGTCTAAAGCATTCTCTACAACAATTTGCAAATGCAGTGAATTGATGAAGATGGATTGATAATAAGCAAGAATATGATTCCAATCCCAAATCTTGATAGCACATTTCACAATTCCCTTAAATCTGCCCAAAGTATTCAGTCAGAGCCGGGAATTTCTAGTCTTTGATCTGTCCCCACGTGGCTGTGAGTTTACCTGCTAGGGATATGGCAGCGACTAATTTGAGTCCTTTAATCGAGATGTTTTTGATGTCATCTTCGCCTAAAACCACGTTGAATATCGCAACCTCATCAATGAGACCATTGAACCATTCATTTCTATCAACCTCTTCACCCATAATGAGAATTGTGCCTACTGTTGCAGGGGTTCTAGGTTCGCTGGACACAGTTTCTCCATCAATATCGTGAATGACATTCTTGCCATCATATAGCACAGCATGATGGTGCCAGAGCGTATCTACTTTAACCTTCGTCGGAACATCGAAGTCGGGTTCTGCCCCCCATAGTTGTGAATACCAGATGCCGCTATAGTGCAAGAAACCAAATACACCGTTGAGTACGGGATTACCATAAGCCACTACACCGCATTTGATGCCGGGGTTATTAGATTTTGCCCATCCCACCAATGTTCTTACGGATGCACCTTGTGGAGCATCAGGCACAACTGCTGAAGCAAAATCATCTATCCCATCAAAGCTTAAAGCTTTATTGAACTGACCATCAGCCCATTGAACACCATTATTGAGAGTTACATCATTATTGTTGCCGGAGGAATCTTTGGCAATCTCCCCTACACCTTCATCAAAAACCCACATCCCGACAATCGTTTTGGGATCTATCTTGGCACAGACTGCACTTGACAATATGACGACGGCGAACAAAACGATGATACTGGACAAAAAGTATTTCATTTTTATCTTTCTCCTTCCTATAAAACTGTAAATTTTATCTTTCTTCAATATCGCTTCATCAATTACGTGGGATGTAATTGCCAAAATTATCTCTTTTTCTATCGAGGAGAGTCGGAAAATCTTGGCACTCCTTGATTGATCCCATAGATAAACTCCTGCCCGGAATAAAATCTTTCTTGGAATTCGAGATTCTCAAACGAGATACCCCCCGGAATAGGTTGAGTACCAGCCCAATATACCTTACGGGCATTCACACGAGCACACAGGTCTGGCTTATACTTGCCTGCCGGTTTCTTCCAATACTGAGTAAAAACTCCACCGGGCCAGTACCACCGGGAATGGTCCCCAAATGGTAATACTGATGCTGGATCGTCCTCATCAGTTGCCGCTTGAATGATAACATCGCCAGAATCAGTGCGAGTCAGTAAATCCAAAGGGAAAAAGGTATCCGGCGCAAAGTGAATATCGTCATAGTCAGCATATAGTTTACTGGAATCCACAACACTATCCCTCAACCAGATGCGGCGTAGTCTAGCAAAGTTGCCCATAGTGGCGGTGAGGATACAATAATCCATAGTATCGCTGTCATCCTCAGCATATACAACAAAGGATACTTCGTTTGGTCTATCTGCATAGAACGTAGCGATGAGGTATGGATGAGCACCATTTTGGAATGGTTCAACCCTTATGGTGATAGAAAGCCGTTCAACTCCGGAAGTAGAAATGGACAAAACACCCGGATCCTGCCCTAGTTTTCCTAGATGTGGTGAATCTTGCATCAGTGGTTGATTCAAAGCCCATAGCCTTTTCCCACTCTTTCCATCATGATCGCTTTTCTCAAGTTCGCTAAACCCTTTCCTTCCTCCCACAACAGGCTCCACGGCAATGAAATTCACCATCGTTGATCCGCCATCTTCCGCTCCGACGGGATAAAACACCCGGATTAGTCCTCTAGGTCCCCGTCTATCATCTTGATGCCAAAGACTGATTTCCATTGCATCCTTGATCCCCCAACGAGGCTCCTTCGTATTGGTGCCGGCACGTACCCACTCCACAGCGAAACAGCTAAACCAACCCGATAGGATCAGGCAACAGACAGCAAGTATCAGTAATATTGTCATTTGCTTTATCCTTTCCAATGTAGATGAATTTACCTTTCATATACAAGAATCATAGCATGTAAATTTAAGAACTATTGAAAGCAAAATGAATGCTGATTACGCCAGACTATCGTCCTCGCTTTGAGCGATGTATTAGAAATCCCAATTAAGAATTGTGCCGTGCTTCTTGACCATCTCATCGTTGATAGTCAACCCCCAACCAGGCGCCGTGGGGCATTCCATATACCCGTCTTTCACCTCGGGCCATCCCGGGAAGAGGTCCGGCCAGGAGGGATGTTGCAACTTGTTGTCCCCGCACTCCAAAATGAAACCATTGGGGGCAGTTGCTACCAGATGAACGTGAAACTGCGGAACTAGATGCGGCGCCATTAGAATGCCGTTAGCCTGACAGATGCCCACGACCTTGATCCACTCGCTAACCCCGCCACTGCGTTTGGCGACGTCCAGTTGCATATACTTGGGTTTCCCTTTGGTGATCAACTCGTTAAACTCGAATAGACCTTCGTGATTCTCTCCTGCAGCTAGAGGTATGGATGTTTCCTGTCCGAGCTTCCCTAGTTCTATATTCCAGTCGTAACCATCCTTTGGCAGTGTGAAAGGTGTTTGAGGGATCGGCTCTTCCAGCCACGTCAGGTTATAAGGTTCCAGCGCATGCGCCCCCTCGATAGCCTCTGGTAACTCCCATGCCCCATTCACATCCACCATCAGACCGATGTCATCGCCCAATGCCTTGCGCATCGCTTCGACGCGATCTTTCGCTTCAGCCACGCCATTCCGACCTACACGCATCTTCAGATATCTGTAGCCACCTGTTTCCAGCACCCGCAATGCTTCATCAGTCATATCAGACAGCGATTGTCCTTCCACATAGAAGCCTTTCTGAATATAGGCTAACACAGGATGCGGTCGTCCCCCTAGCAACTCGCATATAGACATACCCGCAGCCTTGCCCTTGATGTCCCAAAGAGCAAGGTCTACGGCGCATAGAGCTCCTCGCACTGAAGAAGAATGAAGTCCTTTCTTGATTCTGCCACTTTCGTCGAGTGTCGCCTGATGCAGGCGATCCCACAAATACTGATTGTATAGTGGATTCTCATTTACGAGTAATGGTGTGAATAATTCGTAAATAACCGAACAGATTTCGGGCAGGGAAGCTCCCCGGCCTTCGCCAATGCCTTGTATACCGTCATCTGTCGTGATTCTGCACAGGGCGTCACTACTGTGGGTCATATATCCGCCCGACAGCCCTTGCGGTTCAGGACTCCTGATACTAAGCCAGGTAGTTTCTACTTTCTTGATTTTCATTTTTTACAATCCTTTCGCTCTTCGGGTTGACATGATTTATTGTATACACTGATTGCTGGATGATGTTATAATCATTGTATCACGGATAAAATTTAGAGACTGGCGAATGGCGTCTTTGCCTTTTCTTCCGCCAGCTTCTAAAGACAACCAACCGTTGTAGTCTGCTTCCTTCAAGATATGAAGGATTGAGATGAAATCTACAACTCCTTCACCAGCGACTTGATGCTGCAAATCGGCGCTTCGGTCACTCAAATGCACATGCACCACCCGTGTTTTCACCAGTTTCGCCAGTTCCACTGGAGCATCACCGGATTCCATCGGATTAGATGTGTCTAGGTTTACCTTTAGTCGCTCATCGTCCACCAGTTCCAGAATACGTATGAAGTCAGCAATTCTTGTTCCGACTTCTGGATGGTCTTCCAAAGCGAGTATGATGCCTTTCTCCTCAGCATAATCCAGATTCGCTTTTAAGCCTTTTGCGACAAACCTTAGAGTATCTTCGGCGCTCTGTCCTCCACGCCATCTGCCTGCTGTAAGACGCACAATGCTGGTTCGGAAAATGACAGCGGCGTCTATATCCCAGCGAATAGAAGCCATCTGGTGATCTCTTTCGGTAGATTCAGGCAGAGAAAGGTCGGCATAGCTGGTAAACATTGAGACTTCCAGTCCTGTTGAATGGATCATGTCAGAGATGCGGGACATGGAATCCTTGTCTCGCTGGTCTTCACTAAGGTAGGGTTTATACATCTCAATGCCGTCCAAATCAAGTTCACGAGCCATCTGCACCCAATCACCTAGTGACAGAGTTCGGGTGTTAATGAGATCGTCAAAAAAGCAGATAGGAATACAACTCAGTTTCATAACAATTTCACCCCTTTATGGCAATTTCTCAGTCTATTTATTCTTACTCATCAAGCTATCGAACTATTGCCTTTGAATCTAACGTTACAGACCACTCAACCTTCTGGCAGGAATCAAAAGACAATTCCACTTCTAACACTTTCTCTTCTACAAGGTCGCACCTGCAATTCTTGCACAATTTGGGACCTAACCTTTGTGGTATGTAAACAAAAATACTATGCTTAGTACCACTTGGACCTATTGATATACCTTTCATAGTTAGGTTTTCTGCATCCCACTCATGCATCTCGATTGCACAAGTTCCCACTACGTGCCTGTCTGTTCCTATGATAGATGGCTTATCCGGTATTTCACGAATGTGGAGTATCATACAGTTACGAGGAGGAAGATGCATCGAAAAAGAAGAGCGAAACTCTCCGAGAAACTTCTTTTTCCAGAAGTCAAAGAAAACGTAAGTTTTATCGAGATCAAGTCCACACTTACGAAAGTCCAGTTGTATTTCCTCTATCTCATCATAACTCCAGTTAAATAGCCCGATCACTTTAGGTATGGGTATGCACGCATCACCGTCTGTATCTAGCACCCAGGTTTTAGGCAAAGCATCTTCCATTAGTCCGATGGGTTTTGCGCATTTCCCATATATTGGTAAAGCCCGGCTGATGATATGAAATCTCTCCTCTGATGTATTTCTCAGATCACCGCCAAGCAGGAAACTGTAGCCTAGTAGCGCACACATAGAGACCCATGCCTTTGTTCCTTCTATGGGCGTAATGACTGACTGTGAACCCCACACGAACGGGCGCATACAGGCATCGTAGAACTCCGTGTCCATTTGTAAAAGCTTTCCATGATAGTAATGCCGGCAGGTAAAATCCAACAATAGATCATTTTCATTGCCACCTCGATAATCCCCTGCGGGACGATAGCCATCCGCAGACCCCAAAACAGGACCAATCGCCATCATGCAGGCCTCTATGAAAATGTCATCACCGACTGCGTTTCGGATTGTTCTAAACCTATCACGGAGAACCTCAGCCATTGTGCGAGTTTCATCTTCGTTATCGCTGTCAGAGGAGTTGAAATCAAGCATAAAGTAATCAAATCCCCATTCTTCTTTAGCTCGCTTGTATATGGCATTTGTTTTTTCCACTTCATCAGGCGCACCGCCTTTGACATATAGAAATGTGCGGGACTGAAGCGCCGCTTTGAATCCACGTCTGTGTATCTCATCTGTAAGGGCTTTAATACCATTGGGGAAATAATATTCTACACGATACTCTCTAGGCTGGACATAACCCGGTTCGCCTACGTCAGCCATTATTGGCTCAAGCAGACCGGGTGAACCACAGACACCGAACTCTATCTTAACGTATTCCACACCGTATTTTTGCACTGTTCTCTGCAATATATCCAGTTGCTCTAAGACACGGGCTTCTGTAAGACGTATAACAATCTGATTGCCAGGATCAGAACTATATCCCGTAAACAATCCAACATAAGGTTTATATCGAGGGGATATACCTGCATATTTTTTTACGTAAGATGAGTATTGATCAAGCCCGATGTGAATATCATCTGTGCAAACGAGTGTGATTCGATTCATAGAAAAAGAGCATCCAGCTTTTAGTAGTAATGGTCTTCCTTTTCTATCGCTAGAACAACACCCCATAAACCTAATTCTATAATCATCTGTCTCCTTTCGGAAAATGATAGTGTTATCTACATTGGCAGCTTCGGCGATTCCTGCGATCAAGCTTTTACCTGAGTTTCGGTTAGTTATCGCACTGGACCAATAGTTCGTAACTTCCTGCTCTTTATCCAGAAAAGCAAGTCTGCAATCTCCCATCCAGTATCCGTTTCCTAATACGCTGTATGCAAGTGAAGATTCTCCAAGAGAAAGTATGCCATCAGCCAGAATAATCTCCTGCAAATGAACATCATTGGCTGAAGTATTTATCACTCTTCCTTCTATGGCGAGTATTGGAGCGTCATCGTATATAAAAAACGATACGTCAAGCTCTATCCCTTCTGACGTTTTATAGATCAACCGCAGGTAATTTCCTTTTCCTAATGAGTCTTCAAATGATTCGATAGCATGAGATACCAGCCTATAATCATTTTTGCCCTCAATACTAATCCGGGATTTTATACCTTTCATAATTGTGTTATTGCGAATCATCCAATCCCAGTTGTCCTGCGATAGATCATACTGCACGCTTCCAGCGTTTGAGGCGCAAGCAATTTTTCTCATTTTTGACCCTCTTCTAATCTCAGACATGAAATCATCCTGTCCGGACATTTCATACTCATCGTTCTCCTCATCGGTGTTTCCCGATAACGAAGGGTTCGTTGGTCGGCAGAGCGGGAACAACGGGCGTGCTAACCCCTGTTAGCTTAGGCGGCGCAACGTCAGAATAGCTGTGCAGGTACTTGAACATCAAGTAATCCACAAGTTCGCCGTAGGCGTTGTCAACGTTCTCTAAACACGAGTTGGTATATTCCGTGACAAACTTTTCCGTGCGTGTCGTTCCATACTTCCTGAAGACCTGAACCGCCGCATCCTCGAGTTCAGTCTGGAGCGCCAGAAACCGTTCTTCGGCCGGTTCAAAAACTTCTCTGACATCCTTTATAGCCTCCTGATATTTAAGGCAGGTCAGGTTCCCAACAAGTTGGAATTTCCACTGAACCTGCGTCCGATCAATTCGGGTGAAATTCGGGCTGCGGCTCCAAGACTCAGCGATCTCGGTTACGCCGGAATAGATAGGCGCGAAGCAGCTAGTGAAGCTAGGTCCGAGTGTGAACCATACGCAGCCGGAAATCGGGTCGGGCAGCCAATCTCTGATCTGCGATATGTAGACGTAGCCACTCGTTTCCGTGCCGATGCATCGCTCTGGTTCGATGCCTACTAGGTCAAAAAGGTCGCGGGAACCGAACGGGCGGGCAAGCGGGTTCTTCTTGCCTTCGGGATTGAACGCCAGGTACTCGGTCACATCGAATTGCGTTCCTTGATAGTAATCTCGCATAACCGATGTTAAAGCTTGGACGCTGACTTTCCTGTCAGGTTTCACTGAAAAGGGATACCGGTCCTTTTTCGGGTCAGCCGTAACCTCCAAGCCAAGCGAAGGGGCATGCGAATTCAAAACTGCCCATTCTCTAAGCGAATTTGCCCTTCCTCCCATAGTGCCGTATACTTCGTACCAGATGAATGGTCTTCCGGGTTTCCACAGCCCCAACTCATCAGCGAGTGAGTGAATGTTTGACGACGCCATAAAATCGTCAGGGCTTAAAGGATCAACTTTACCGATTCGACTGCGGTTGGCGTTGCATGTCACCTCCCCGTCCGGGACCCGCTGCGCGCACCAAACAGCGCCGGGCTTATCGCTTCCCGAAGTCCAGTCCGCGCCCGGACCGAAAATCTCCATGATCCACGCTTCCTTTTTATCCACGACCGGTATAGCGCATCCAGCGTCCGGAGCCCAGTAGTATGTGAACCCATACTTCTCCACCATTGAACCCATCAGGCGAATGGCTTCCCGGGCAGTCTTCGCCCGCATCAATCCGTTGGCTATCAGGGAAGTCGTCCAATGATTACTGCAGGTGCTGACAATTCCCTTCCGGTTAACCAGTTCGGGCTTCATGCCCATATACTCAATGCCCATACTCAGGCAGTGTTCGTTGATACCTCCTGTTATGCTGTCGGCTAGGTGGCCCGCAGCAAGAATGCAACGGTAGGTCTGTTCAATTGGTAGATTTCCGACGAAGGTATATCCTCTCTTCAACTGATCTTCATGCTCCCCCCAGGTAGACGGTGCAGGAAAATCATAGAACATCGGAACCTTGTCATCCTTGGGATACTCATTGGCTGGCAGTGTGTAGACGCGCCCCATGATGTTGCCGTCGCACGACGTAGCCATGAGAACCGATCCGTCCACTGTTGCCGCCTTTCCGACCAGAATCGTTGTGCAGGAATGGTGACCTTCGACAGACGAGATCGACGTGCTTACAGGAAGAGAGATAGAAGCGAATTCACTTGACGCATTTAACACTGAAATACCTCCGTTATTTTCGAGTAGACAGGTCATCCCCAAGGTCTATAGCATCAAGCTTGCCTTTTTCCATACAAACCGAAACTACCAGGATTTCTAACTCATCATTTGAGTTATTGTAGATTCCATGCGATCCACCTAACCGATTGAGGATGGCATCACCGGGATGCACGTCTACAGTTTCATCATCTGTTGTTATCCGACCATTACCGTTTATGACAATGTAAACTTCTTCCACTACGTCATGTTTATGATAACCAATAGAGGTATCGGCTGGCAGTAAGCAATATGCAATAATACCCCAGTTATTACGAAAATCCCGCCAATCCCATACGATTCGAGCACCAATTGTGCCTTTTCCATCATGCAATCGCTGGTAGGTCATCAGGTTCCGATCAAACCGTCCGATAGGTAATCTGTCTACTGATTCCAACGGAACGCCTATGCGCGCGTCTCCGAAATCGGTAGAATCAGCCGGCATACCAAGTTCAGCCACGTTGAAGTTGAAAAAGCGAGTCTCTTTGTCAGTATGATTATAGATAGCATGAGACTCCCCTTCTCGAAGCGGAACTGCAGCCCCGCCAACAATTTCCGTTGTGCGCCCATTGTGCGTGAATTGAGCCGCATTGTCAACTATCACGAATAATTCTTCGCAATGGTCATGACGATGATGTCCAATCCCACCACCGGGTGGAATGAAGGCACTATGGATAAACCACCAAGGAGTCTGAAAAGCGTTTTTCTCAAAAAGGCTCTTGAAAAATATAGAATTAGCGCCAGCATGGACACCCTTAATTTCGGTCATTTCTTCTCGTCGTGCATGTGCGATTTGCATTATATCAATACCTCCACATCGGTTTTTTTAATAGGAATTAAATTCCTGATTTAATGTCTATGTGCAACCCATAGAGCCGCATTTCTTATAATCCGACGAACCATTTCAAGTTTCATAATTGGGAAAGTTTCATGTCCCGGTCGGAAATAGAATATTCTGCCTTTCCCAACTTCAAAAGTGATCCCCGAACGGAATGTTGTGCCATCTTTATACGTAGATTTCAAAACCACTGCTGATGGTTCGGGAACCTGGAATGGCTCTCCGTAACCCTCCTCTTCCTCAATGGTAAAATCCTCGACTCCTTCTGAAATTGGGTGATCAGGCAATTCAACGCTGATCTTTTCAGTTCCCCAGGGGGCACTGCTTCCAAAACCGCAAGGCGTTCCCATCAAGGCTTTGAATGGTCTGGAATAGTGGGATGAGTGGATCGGAACGAATCCCATCCCATCTTCTTTTACTCTTTTCACGATCCTGTTGAGCGTAGTATCATCAATATCGTTATGACGAACATGCCCCCACCAGATCAACACATCTGCCCAATTTAAAGCCTCTTCACTCAATCCAAGCTTATCATCTGTTATCTGAGCAGTGCGAACATCAAAAACTGTGAATTGTTTAAGATATTCAGCGATTGCCCCATTTATGCCATCTGGATATACGTCTGGCGGCTCTGAATGTTCTGACCAGACCAATGTTTTTACCTTTGTTCGGCAGAAAACTTGTAACTTCAGCCCGTTTGGGTCTTCAAAGAAACCGATATTGATCCCGCTTCCAGCATCTACCGGGTCCATGGTGCATTTTACCCCTTCACCTTTCAGCGCAGCCAACTCAGCATTGGGGTCATCAACCATGAAGGATATGTGGTGAAAACCAACAGGACCTGCATCTGACGGCATAAGCTCTAAGATAATATCCCCGGCACGCAGGAAAATATATTTATCACTCGGATTTGCTGCCGGGAAACGTTCTATTGGCTCCAAGCCCAGAACCTTGGTATAGAACTCCTCTGTTTTCTTTAAGTCATCAGTTACAATAGCGATCTTATGTATTTTTGAAATGTTTCGACTCATTATCGTTCTCCTTTCGCATAAATCCGCTTAGTTTCCATTATCAATTGTGGTTAATGTGAATATGATTAACGCGATCTGGGTCTTCTGTCACTTTGAAACAAAATGTTTGGCTATCTTTGTCATAACTCCACTCTTGGTCTTTTAATGACTTCCCATTAATTAATACGTTAGTTACTGAAGGAATATTATGAATGATTACCTCAAATGATCTTTTCTCTGGCATATCATCATAACTACCCTTACGAGGAGTAATATCTATGGATGTCTCATGATCAGTGGTATTCACTTTAATATCAGTTGTGGCAAATTCTCCATCAAGGTATTTATAGGTTGTCCCGTCGTCTTCGTATAATGTGAATAAACTCTCACCATTGGGATAAACGTGTAAAGATATATTATCTACGGGCTTCTGTCCAACAAAATCCATGACTTGCCAATATGGTATGATTGCCCCATCACGTATAAATAATAGACCGCCAAAACCTTCTGGTATCTGGTAAGTTATCTCCTGTTTCCCTTCGTAAACTATACCTGTCCAATAGTCAATCCACCTGCTGTCAGGTAGATAGATTTTATCTGTAAATGCCCCAACGAGAAGTGATTCACCGAACATATATTGATTCATGCAATTTTCGCACTTCGGATCATCAGGAAACATCAGATTCATACTGCGCATAATGGGCATACCAGTTTTGCTGGCAATATGAGCCATCGAATATATGTATGGCAACAAATTATACCGTAACTTGGCGTAGTATTTAAACATTGCCGATGATTTCTCATCCAAAAACCAGGGATGTCGCCAGTATGCCCAGCTACATAATTGTGACCATGGCATGAGAAATCCAAAATGTATTGCTTCCGGTGAAAAAACATCCATATCACAGCTTGTATTTGAATGTCCTGATAAACCGTGATTCAGCATGGATACTAACGGTTTTGGACCACCCCCTGTATCACCTGCCCACGTTGCAGAATATTTCTGAATGCCAGTAAAACCTCCTGAACTATAGATCATAGCTCTTTTGCCAGTATGTTCTTTAAACCCAAGACTCATCTGTTTATTAAGCAATGTTGGATAGAGGTTGTGCATTTCCTCATCGGTCATGCCGTTTCCCCATTTGCGATCTGGATGCTCAACGACCTGATTTGAGCCATCCATCTTGAATGCAGAAACTCCTTGATCAACGAACTTTCTGAGATGCTCAAACCATGGTTCGTATTCAGTTGTCGTATTCTCTTCCGATTTATTCACTGCCCCTAAATGCTCATCTTGCTCAAAATCATCTGGATGCCGTCCACTTGATACTGTTTCCTCGATAGGTTTTGCACTAAAATCTATCTCTTCCGCAATACTAAGATCATAGTCACAGCATAGCCATAGACTCATCTTAAAGCCTAATCTCTGCGCCGCTCCTATGAAAGTGTGTGGACCTTTGGGTGACCAGTAGGGAAGGAAGAATCTTTCTGGATGCCATTTTTTTTGTGTTGTAAAATCATAGTTTTTTTCCATCCAACCGGGTTCAAGCCCAACAAGGTCGCATGGTATCTTTTCACGCCGAAAATTCAGACAGTCATCGAGCATCTCTCTTGCGTTCACTTGCTGATTGCATACAAAAGTCAAAGCATATCCCCAGAGTGGCAGAAGATGAGGTTTTCCTGCAATATCTGTGTAACGATCGAGCAATTCAGGCAATGACTTTCCGGCGATCAGATAATAGTCCAGTTGCCCTCCGGTACTCCAAAAACGCAGACGATCTTTCTGAGTATCACCAATATCGAAGAAATGTCGCCAAGTTGTATTCAGGAATATTGCCCATCCAGCGGTACTCATCAAAAATGGGATTGGGACATAGCAGGAGACATTCTTTACCCACATCTCTGTGGAATAGCCTCTTTTTTGGATTCGATCACGGGTTTCATCGCCAAGTCCATAAAATTTTTCTCCTTCCATCAATTCAAACACTGCGCTGAAGCCTTTTTCTTTTGTGCAATCAGGAGCAATCGCCTCTTTTACCAGTGTTTTGCCATTATCATCACAGAGAACAATCCGACCATCTAACTTGCTTATGGACAATGAAGACTTACCTGTGTTTATAATCATCGAATCGTCATCATCGCTCACAGAATAATTTATCTGATTCCAGCTATTTTGCAGTATTCCATATCTAATTAAAGATGGTTCTTGAAAATTGCCATCTGGACTCAAGCGAATCCTGAAGGAGTATTCAGTTATCGGATGGATTCTCATAATGGTATTAGATGGAAGTTTATATTCAATATAATCTTGATTGTTTCCATTCATATTATTAATCTCCATATCAGATTGTCAGCTTATCAATAATCATCCAAATATTAAGCTGTTTTTTCTCTTTTTGTTGAATAAATCGTGGCAAAGAACCTTACTTAAAGCCCATCCCAAGTAACAAATGTTATTGGATAGTCTAATAATTTTGGCATACATTCGTCAATAATTCAATGGCTTTATGGCTTTAACAAGCGATAGTATCTTTGATTATAGTAAATGCTCATTGCGCATGATTATCTCATCAAGTCTATAAAGCTTTTCTTTTGGCAAGGTGGTCTTGAATTTGTAGCATCCATAGCTTATCATAACTTTGCGACTCAATCAACAGACATTTTCAGAAGATATTGACCATTCAGGAGTATAATCCCATGGAATTACGCTATGAAAATCTGAAAGATAAGCCCGAAACTTTCCTTGCATTCACTGGCTTGTATGTTGAAGAATTCCAGATATTGCTGAAAACTTTCACCGTAGTTTAGGAGCGTTATGTCCAGCAGAATAGCTTACCTCCAGAAGTCCGTCAGAGATATACTATATCCTCGAAGGCAAACAAGCAGAGATGGCGATATATACAATTGAGAATAACGAGACACTTTTACTTATCGGTGAAAACGGTGTCGGGAAATCTAAAATGATCCAAATCATATTTATTAAGCCCGATCTGCTAGAAGAACTCAAGAAAAGGCATAATCTGATAGAAGACAATGAAGAAAAAACAGATACTAAAAGAATCAGAGACAGTCGAACTCGAACGATCCTGCTTGACCTTTCAGAATATGTGCTTATGGTAATTTTTTATTGACATTGGATAGAAAATGTTATATAGTCATAATAGGCAGATTGTATTTGTTTTGATTATTTGTAATTTGTCAAAATCCTGTAGGGGTCCGAGGCTAATGAACAGTTTAATGCCAAAATTGGCTTCAAAGCCTTATGAATATTGGGCTGAAGGCACTTTTGATGAGTGATGACCCCTAAGGGAACCGCATGGTTATTGGGCTTGTGGCATGTCCGAGGGAGGAAAAATGCTGATCTTTGTGTTCAAAAATGCAACACTTTTGGACCCCCCCCCCATGGGATCGCATATTCTCAAGGCTTATGCTACAAGGCTCCGGGAGGGTGGCTGTTAAGAGAGTAGCCCCGTTATCAAGGGTGTAGAAACCAAAGTAGATTCTTTCCGGGAAATAGTTCCCTGATTAAAGGGATTAAGACATTATGTGGTATGAGCATATTAACCTAATATGAAGGAATTTATTGAGATATAGGATTTGGGATATGACGGAATTAACCATTAGTTTAGTAGAATCTGACTACCTACGCCTTGAGCAAATAGCAAAGCTTGAGGGAAAATCTATTCAAGAGCTTATTCAGAATTGGGTAGATAAAATGCTTTATATAACAGAACCATTTGATGTGACACAAGACCCAATCTTTCTAATGGAAGGATATGAATCTGATTCACCTACTGACCTATCAATAAATGTTGATAGTTATATCTATGGAGAAAAGCATTCATAATGAGGTTGATATTCATAGATACTAATAGTTGGGTTGCCCTAAACAGCAAAAATGATCTGTTTCATGACATTTATCAAGGGCGTAGCAATGGCGGCGTCTTTGGAGACTTCCACCGGCTTATTATCCACCTGAATGGTCTTTTCACCCATCTCTTTCACCTCCCCTTTTAGTTTAGCTTTAAGCAGTTTTTGAACCACACCTGCAATAACCTTATGAAATAGGCTATGTTGGTGCGTTCATCAACCTTGCCTTGTTTATACCAATTCTCAATTCAAATACAACATTTGTAGTCGCATCCATTTAGGGTGCGTTTTCGCAGGCATGAAGCCTGCGACTACCATTTAGGTAGCATTTCAATTCAGAATTGGTATTATTGCTGGAACGTTCATTGTGTTTTCTCCTTGTAATGATGGTTCTTTGGGAGCAAATTCTGGAAAAACCAGATTATACTTGCATTTAGGTCTCATAAATTTACTCACTAAACACATGTTAACCTATGCTTCTATGAATGCTTACATTGTAATCGTTAAAAAATACAAAAAATGTAATAAAAACAACTCCCTAACCCCTTTGGTAAGGGGGAATAAGTCAAGTCATCATCGGATTCCCCCTTAATAAACTAATCTTTACCTACAAATTTGTGGATATTGAGGAATCAAGTCTTTTCCCCCTTTAGCTAAAGGGGGATAAAGGGGGATTTGATTGAGGTTTTCGGATTAAAACTCAAAAATATCAATGGTGTTATTGATGAGATACCAAAATACCTTTGAATAGATTCATTCAGATGTATAGTTTATCTAATCAAATCCCCCCTTCCCCCCTTTTCAAGGGGGAATAGTCAAGTTTATCCCCATGTGTATCAACTTAAGGGATTTTAACCCCAGAGGGGTGAAATATTTATAGAAAATAACCAAATAACAAATTCTAGCTCCGTATGGAGCGACATATTTGATTCGATTAAAAGATTGAAAGATTGAAAATTAGCAATGTATTCAATCTTATAATACGAGTTTTTCAGTTATCGATATCAGGCATATAAAAGCCTTTGAAATAAGGTTTGAAATATCTCTGTGACTGTCTTTGATTTCGTATCTACCCATTGATGAATCTTCTGAATCATCTCATGGAACACTTCAAAGACAATACGACGACATCGCTGACCAAACGTTGATTGTACGTCTTTGTAAACATCCATCGGCAGGTCTCCTATGGGTGATGACAAATCTATGGACTTCAGAGTTGACTGTCTTCTGCTCCTAAGAATTGCTTGATCTGCTCATGGAATGGTTCGATATCCCAACGATGTGATCGCACTGATAGTATCTTGTGGTTGTTCCATACCAACATATTGGTATACACATATATTGGTTCTCCTTGCTTATCTGGATTGTCATAAATGATGGCAAAGCGAACCTTGCCATAACGACGTATACGGACTGTGATGGTAAACATCCAACGAGTCTGTTCTTGGTGACGAATAGAGATAGTTGTCTCTCTGAAAGATTCTTTGGGAATGCTCTGGGAGCAAGTTCAATTGAACGTCTCACAGTTATAGCTTTGTCCTTTGTGGTAAAGAATGCGATTCTTCTCGCTATCAGCTACCCAAGGTTTTTCAGCTTGCTGTATACGCTCAATGACCACCGGGTCAAACAAACTGCTGTCAACAGCATAAGCATCTGGAGCAAGTTCACTGGATTCCATCTCATCTATCAATTCGACAGCTAGCTGGTCTTTGGTCTTAGCTTGTTGCTTGTGTAACTGGAAGTTAAGTAGCTCTATCAGGCGACTTTGACAAATGGACTCGTTGGTAGAATTGCTTTGTTCTTCAGCAGTTAGTTCAGCAGTTAGTTCAGCAGTGGAGAAGCAGTTATGGATATATTGAGACTGCTTTGGCATGGTCCATCAACGAGGCATTGGGATATACGTTTTATACTTGGTTTATCCAACACAACCATTCCGGTGCAATACTCTTGAATGTGTTGAAACGTTTCACAACGAGGAAACAAGTCTTTATAGTGTTCTAAGCCATGAGCGATACTTGGTGGAATAGATACAATAGGTATTATCATCACTAACTCCTCTGTTTGGATGTTCTTGATAACTGATAGTAATATTGTATCAAATCTTCAGTAAAGTGTCACCTTGTTTTGCCATAAGTGAAAAACTCGTATTATCAAAGATCCAAGGAGTAATATCTAACCGTTGAAAAAGTTGCTCTATTTGGGCATCATTGAGTAGACAGATTAGAGATAAACTTAAAAATGAAAGAGGGGGTCAATGTGTCAAATAAAGTTAGAATTGCAATAGCAGGATGTGGCGGCATTAGTTACGCCCACCTTAACGGTTACAGAGCATTACTAGAAAATGGAATAGATGCTTTCCAGATCACAGCGGCTTGTGATGTAGAAAAAAACAGAGCGGAAAGATTAGCAGACGCTGTACAGAAATTTCAGGATGGCAGTAAACCAACTGTATATACAGATTTTGAGCATCTGATACACGATAAAGCGATAGATGCAGTAGATATTTGCTCATCAGTCAGTTCGCACCATACACTTGCTTTGGCTGCGCTTGAGAATGGCATACATGCGACCATTGAAAAACCATTTGCTGTCACAGTAAAAGCTGGATTGAAAATGGTGCAGACAGCGGAAAAGATGAACAAAGTGATTGCCATATCAGAGAATGCCAGATTTGCGCAAGGTGTAAGAATGTCTCGTTGGGCATTGGATCAGGATTATATCGGAGATCAGCAGATGATGGTGTTTGGAAGTACAGGCGCTCAGGTATGGTATCCCGACAAGATCGTTGCTGGAACACCATGGCGCCATGATAAAATGATAGCAGGCGCCGGGGCTGTATTGGATCTTGGGTCTCATTCATTTGATGTCATTCGCTACCTTTGCGGAGAGGTAGATGAAGTTTATGGTGTAACAAAGGTATTGCTCCCATTTCGGGTCAATCGAAACGAAACAGGTGATATTATCCAGAAAGTTCCAAGCAATGTAGACGATGTTGCCTTTGCAATACTGAAATTCAAGAACGGAGCTATTGGTATGTTCGGAACGGGATGGGGCGGACATGGTGAGGCAACTGGATTTCAGGACGGATTCACTATTCAGGGATCAAAAGGTTCTCTAAAGGATGCATCAGGCAATCCCAAGATAGCTCTGGATGATGGTACAAAGATAGACATTCAACGGCAATTCAACGAATCCATTGGCATAGAAATTAAAGAAAGGCTTTTTACCAGGGGGATCACAGATACCTTTGCACTTGAGCTTTTCGAGTTTATCAATGCGATACTGACAGGGGAGAAGCCAGATAATCATGGTTGGCATGGTTTGCAGGATATAATCATTTCTTATGCAATCACAGAATCCTCATGGTTTAACTGCCCGGTAAAAATCGAAGATATAATCTCAGGAAAGTTTGAGGGTTATCAAAAAGAGATCAATGAGAAATACGGACTTGACTAAGTTCCTAAAGGCACAGTTGATTATTTGATCTGGTAGACCCAAGTTTCGTTAATTCAGCTACATTGTGAGTATTCATTTCAAAAATGAATACTCATAACTTACTAATTGCGAAACAAATGATCCGTCTATCACCAGTGTTCGTCAAATTAATCTGGCAATCCCGTTCCTAGAATCCACTTGACTACATCACATTGACGCTCAATTTTGCCTTCAACAGTGTATTCGTCTATCCGTCTCACTTGTGGCTTTTTATCCGCAGTTTCCGCCAATTCTGCCGTTTTCATTCGGATCGTGACGGTCATAGGTAGCGTAGGCTTATACGGTCCAAGCTGTCCAGCACGCGCCTTGCCAATGGCTTCGCCAATCTTCTGCGCAGTCAACCGATGTGCTGAATCATCATCAAGCCCGGAACATAGGTCATGGCTCTCCGCATGCTTCACATCCACAATAACAATGCCCGGGAAAAGCTTTATCGCTTCTTTACAGACAGCTTCAGTGCCATGCACCATAATTGGTGGGATATTCCAGTAGCCGGCATAACAAGCCTCTATCCCGATCTCACCTACACTTTGATCGTTGACCCTGAAATCAGCCCATTCAGTCGTCCATGTATGTGGTAAAAATTCATCTTCCGTTCCCGCTTTTGCATGATGTCCCATTAGCATTAACCCATCAATAGTATCATCAAGCCCAGGCATCCAGCGACCATTTACATCACGGCTTCTGACGTGATATGTAATACGAGAGTCAGAGAGCATCTTACTCAATTCTATATTGCCCCCACCTCGATGTGTATCGCACACGATCACCTCGTCAGCGCCAGCTTCCAGCGCTGCTGTAACCGCTGAATTGATGTCAGCCATCAGGAGTTGACGTCCCTCTTCAGCGATATGTTCTCTCGTCCCTTCCTCCCAATACCAGACATGCTCACGGGTGAAAATCCCGCTTACTCCTTCCATATCCCAGTGCATGTAAATTTTCATGACACGTTCTCCTTCTTTATCTTATGTGGTTCAATCCAACCCGGATGACAGACGATCCACAACCGTTGCGATAACCTGAGCACTGAAGGCTAGTTCGTCAGGATCCATCAGATCCATGGTGTCGTATGCCGTGTGAATAGGCAGTTTTCCGTAGTCGTTGACAAACGCCATTACAGAGGCGCCGGGCAGACTAAATGCAGTACATGGAGTTTCTGTCTCTGGCCTGACATCTACCATGTACCGAGGGAACCGCTGTAACATACCCAATATTTCTTTTCTCTGGAAGGGAGACCAGCCCATCACCTGAACCCTTGGTGGAATAGCTACAGTGCCGATGCAGTCTGCTTCTACCACTGCTTGAGTTGTCTTGACTTCAAGAGGATGACGCCGGACGTATTCGACGCTTCCTAAGTTGCCTCCTAGATTGCCACCATGACGACCATATTCCTCTGCACCATAAGCGATGAAGTCGATCCCCAACTCACGCTTACCCGTTGTTGCAAATAACTCACAAAGCTCCAGAACCACCGCTGTACCCGAAGCGTTGTCCGTCGCTCCCGGCGAGTTGGCTGCCGTGTCGTAGTGCGCGGCGACCACGATGTGTTCTTTACTCTCTCCGGGGAGTCGTCCTATAACGTTGTGTCCTATGGAATCGTAACGACTGGCGATGATCCGTAACCGAACAGTTTTGCCCTCGTTCTCTTGCAGTATCAGACCCACCGAGTGCGACACTGCAATAGCTGGTATACGCAGGAATGGATCTCGGATCAGCTTTGTGGAAACCATCTCACTTCTGCTCATCACGATCACTGCTGGTGCCTGACGTCCTTCAGCAGACAGCAGTATGGGATTGCGGTCGGCATTGATGTCGGTTGCTACTTCTCCGCATAGCAATAGAATCTTACCTTCCAAGTCTGGAGCGAGTTCCAGTTGGTATAGGGTGCGTACACACACAAGTTCAGCCTCAATGTCGCAAGCCGCTGTGAAGGTTTGTGCGAAGGCTGGTAGCGATTCCGGACCGCTTGTGGCAAGCAATGTCAACTCCGTAGTTTTGTGTTCCCAGCTTGGACATGGGAAGTCCTGCACCTCAACCTTTGTGCCGCAACGCCGGAAATGTCCACTTATATACTCAACAGTTCGCTCATCCGCTTGCGTACCGCTCAAGCGGGGTCCGATCTCTTCGCATAGGACCCGCTCATGTTCCCACAACCTTTCTCGGCTAATATGTATTGCTGCGCTCTTCATTGGGAATCCCATGATAAATCTCTCCTATTATTGCTTTGTGCTACTTCAGTTCCACTTTCATCTCTTTACCTTCGGTGCTTCGGCATACTCGGTGGAACACCCCGTACCACCGTCTGTGTCTGCTGGTTACGTGAAAGAAATTCGCTAATCGTCTCCAGATTTTCTTTTTCCACGAGGTGACCAATCGGAAACTTCGGGTCGGAAGATGTCAACAGACAGAAGCCCTCTGCGTCGTGCCACCCAAAGTCAACGCTATCACCATACTTGCTCTTTATTTCGTCCCCCCTTGTCCAGATGAACCTGGAAGGCAGAATGCGGTAGTCAAGATCGATCTGGACAACTGTAACTTCCCTGTCATTTGCTGACCTTGCGATCTCATGCCCCAGAGGATTGACGATGATAGCTGGTGGACGATATGTCGAAGCAACGATGTAATACCCGTGTCGGTATGCGTGCGATATAATTGCTGATACACTGGGAGCGGCAGATGGAAAAAGCACAAGCTCTGCCTCCTGAACAGATAGCGCATCCCATCCCTCATCATAGCATACGTCGAAGCAAATTTGCACCCCTATGCGACCAAAGTCCAGGTCGAAAATGGGGAATTCATGTCCGGGTGTGACTCCCCCTTCTAATGAGCCATCGGGAAGCACTACGGGAAAGACCTTATGATAGACGCCGACTGGTTTCCCTTTGCGATCAAGTACAACTACTGAATTATATATCCTCTTCCCTTCACGCAACCACAGCGACACAGATGCGTATGTGCTATATGCCCGCGCCTTTTCTGCAAGGGCAGTCACTATCTTGCCGTCAATGGTCTCTGCCCTTTCCAGGGAAGAACTGCCATCAACGTGTGCGAAACCTTCCGGCAGCACGACCATATCCAGGACCCACCCCTTCTCATCAGCCTTCCGTGCCATCTCATCCACCATAGCAAGACCATTAGCCAAGGTCTGGTCAGAATCATTGATACCCCGTGCTGACAACGAACAGGTTCCGATCACTGCTGGACGTGGTCCGTCTTTGCATTTGCTCATTCTAGTGATACCTCCATAATTAAGCGTCTCAGTCTTTTTATGATCCTCGAATCATAAAACCAACGAATAATGAAGTTTGACTAAATAATCGGGTAATCATTCCATTGGTCAAAAAACCCACCCCTTAATCCCCTCTCAAGAGGGAAATTGGCTCTAACTCCCCTCTTGAGAGGGGTCCGGGGGTGTGTTAATTTCTCTTTATTGCATTACCCGATTAATTAGTTAATGTTCATTAGTCGTAGGTAATTCACATCAAATCTCATTCCCAAAGCTTCAATATCACTCTATGCTCCGTTATTCCAAACCAAGGAGTTTCACGGCGTTCTCTCTAGCAACCTTCTGGAAGACTGTCTCGCTGATCTTCTTCGTGTCACGCCAATCGAGGAGCAGATCCACAAGGGGGAAGGGCATGTCGAAGAAGCAGATGTCCGTGCCGAAGAAGAGGCGGTCCTGGAATTCGTCTAGGAACTTGGGTCCATAGTCGGGGTCACGGGACAGGGCATTACAGGCGGTAAAGTCAGACAGGTCACCATACAGGTTGGGATACCTACGGAAAAGCTTAGGCACGACTCCCTCCTCCTTGATCGGACCGCTTGGGAGACGCCCGACCTGACCTCCGTCAGGGCGGAACACGAACCCCCTTTCAGCGGGTGTCTCCAACCGACTGATCTCTGACCAGAATACCGGACCATGCCCGAACATGATCAGCTTCGGGAACTTCTGTAGGGTGTGTTCTAGTTGAGGCAGTCCGGGATCGTCGTATAACCCAAAATCCCCACTGATCTGATCGGAGCCGTCAAAAGTCACCGGCAATCCCACATCCTGCGCGTGCTTGAATAAGTTCTGAACCATGGGGTGCATGACTGGTACATTCAGCATCACCTCGCCAAGACCCTTGCAACCCTGATCACGATAGTAGCGAAGCAGGCGGTCCAGTGGAGCATCTGCCGAGTTTGTCAGGGCGCGCGGGTCAATGTTGCAGAACGGGATAAATCGGTTAGGATACTGTTCCACCATCTCAAGGATTTCCTCGTTGGCTTGAGGCAGATAGATCTCCGGACTGACGATTGGGAGCAATACCCCTTTCTCGATTTCTGTGGCATCGTAGCGATTAATCAGTTGCTCTGCGGTACAGAACTGAAATACAGGTGGTTGCTTGCGATACGCATGTGCGTGAATATCAATGAACATATCTTTTCTCCTCAATAGTGGGGACGATAGTATCTGTCTAACAAAGTTTATCCTGTCTTCCCCAGTTGATGCACTGGTACTCTTATCTCAAGGCTATGGGAATCCCAGATTGCATGAAGCAATTCTGACGTGCCTACAGCATCTTCCAACGGCGCAATTAAGGTTACACCTTTTTGCACAGCATCAAGGAAGTTCAGCGTGCGGGTACTATCTCCGTGTCCTGTATCCTTATCTGATACTTCAATGGGCTTTTGGTCTTTGTCTTTTACTATATAGCCATGATAACCAGGTACAGACCAGGCGTCTCCCTTCTGATATGTGTTCTGGGTAAAAATTGTTCCTTCCGTACCTTGAATGCAAAGCACATGAGGGGTAGCAATACCTTGATTGGATGCAGTCGCCGATGTCGCTTTACCTACTGCTCCGTTTCGGAACCGCATAATAACAAACGTCCCGAATGATTCCTGAAATGCAAAAACTTCCTTTACCTCACCGAGAATATAACGCATCAGGTCAAAAACATGGGTTGTACCTGTCATCTCTGACCCTGGGATGTAGTAGCCTGATCGATCTGACAGTTGCGGAGAATGTGGCGCGTCGAAAATATGCCCACAATCACCAGGATGATTGTGGGATGCCTCCATATACATTATTCGTCCAATTGCTTCTGATCGAACCAACTCACGGACCTTGATATTTAATGGATAATAACGCAGAGAATAGCCAACCCCAACTTTGAGGTGAGGATATTTCTGCGCATACCATCGGAGCTTACGGCATTCTTCCAGATTCCAACCTGTGGGTTTTTCAGTCATCACATGCTTTCCCGCTTCCAGTGCAGCGATAATCAACTCGGTATGGAGATGTCCTTGAGTACAGATATTGATTACGTCCACATCCTCTCGGAGCATCACCTCATGCCAATCAGTATATACATTTGCATCTGTCAGTTTGAATTGTTCCCGACGATCTTCCGCCGACTCCAGGACAACATCCACTAGCGCTACTACCTCAGCCCGTTCCGGCTGTTTCAGCCAGCCCTGGATGTGTCCCTGACTCACATTCCCACAACCAACTACAGCGATACGCAGTTTCTTCACAGAATTATTCTCCTCTTTCTACGAAAGTTATCACCCCGAAATTTTCCGGTCGCCATTCCGGTGATAGACCGCCATCCTAATTCATATAGCGGACAAGTCCTTTGCCATTTTATTCCAGTTTATTTATCTTTCACTCTATAAAACCATATAGCTGCGCTCCGTTTTGGCAATTTGAATGCAAATCCATCCTGAGCAAGGGTGGAACCGGAAATTTCAATTATCTCCAGTGTCTCCGGGTTTTCGAAAACATAAGTTCGATCAGAACAAATAGCCTTCGGATATATTGTAATGCTCTCCTCTGAGCAATTAGCAAAACGAATCCCCTGGATCAGACCTTTTTCGTTTTCAGGTATATCAGATTGCCATATCAGCCATTTTTCATTGCTCTTAGAAAATGGAGTCAGAGGATAATAGTCACCATGTAGTATTATATCTGCCGCTCTGCGCCATATACCGATCATTTTTACAGCAAGCTCAAAGTCATAATCATTTCTGCGGATATCCAATGAAGCGAACATCATCGGTGCCATACCGCAGTGGAACGAAAAACTGTCAACCTGTTTGTCGAATCTCATATCTTCTCCCGGTTTGCAGACGTCCCAAGAAAGTGTGACTTCCTTAAAATATGGTATCCATGAATATAGCGTATGGTGGAACGCCAGTTTTACAGGATGGTTTCCATATCCATAATCGGTATAATGCAGTGGCACCGAACGGCGCATGGTTTCAAGGTCGTTCCTGCGCCCACCCGAAGAACATGAATCAATCCACAGACCCGGGTTAAGGATTAGAAGGTCATCCCAGAATTGAAGATAACCTTGCACATGAAGGTTTTCATTGATGCCCTGACGGTCTTCGGCATCATTGTCTCGCCAGTATTGAAGCGGTGGGAAGTTGAAATCCTGACGATAGATTCCAATACCATTATCTTTGATGAGTTTGCAGATATGGTCTGTAAGCCAGCGACGGCACTCTGGATTTCCGAGATTCAGCAGTCGGTTCGTATCTGCTGGATTTTCCCGAACCTTTAACAGCCATTCCGGGTGTTCATTGTCAAGTTTACTTCCAGCATAAACCCTTTCAGGCTCAAACCAAACCAGTAGTCTAGCCCCGTTTTCCGTAACTTTTTTAGATACCTTCCTAAAACCGTCCGGGAAACGTTCCGGATCCGGTTCCCACGTACCCGTACGCCACCATTTTTTATCACCCTTTTCATCCCGACATGGATACCAACCCGCATCAATCCACCACACATCATAATCAAAACCTATTTTCTTAGCTCTGTCCATGTAGCGGATCTGGTTTTCTTCATTCGCATTTGTGAATTCCTCACCGTCATCTGTGGCGGCACATACCAGCTTGGGCTTAATCGGCCTACCGTCCGGTTTTGGAAAAATATGTGCTAGATACCATCGGCGCCACAGGTTCACTGCCTTTGATGTGTTCCCTATCCACGACATGATCGTCATTCTAGGTGTGCGGATGCTTTCCCCGGGCATGAGGCGCAGGCTTGTCTTTTCCTGTCCAGCAGTTACATGCACGCCATTTTTTGTGCCAGTAAAACTGGTTGACCACTGTGCCGGCCAACCTACAGCCATAGTCAGTCCGTACCCTTCGAACTGGATGCGGAAGTAAGGGAATGCGCCGTCGCATGGGCGTCCACCGTTGGGTGCGAATTTCAAAGCATTCCCTTCAGGGAGAGGGGTCTCCTGCGGGGTATAGCCATCCTCACTGTAATAGTCGCCATTACAATGGTATAAAACAGGGGAAGAACCTTCAAACGCACCATCCAGCGCAAGGATGTTCTGTATCAAAGGGGTTGGTACATTGCCCTTGTTTGTAAACCATACAACCCATTCCACAACCGGATAATCCAAATATTCAAGGCATTCCACCCTAATATACAATCCACTAGCGGTATCATTTCCCTCATAAACCGTCTCGATTAGGTTTGCGTCAATACGTCGTTTTTTAGAAACAGGATTCCATTCCGTAGGTATACCAGATATTTTCTTTCCATTATAGATAAATGAAAATGGAAGGTTCTCAGGATTGGCGAAAAAATGTCCTGTCCATGAACGACTCTTTTCCATATCTTTAGGTATAGTTCCAGTAGAAAAACATTCATTTTTCATAATTTTTAATCCTCTTTTTTACATCAAAGTTTTATTCTACCTTATAAGGTATAATCTTTAACCAAGCAAAATTAAAAGCATAATGCTGACGACTGCTGATGAGATGAATGATCCCGTCTGCCGACTGACAAACTGACAGATAACCTGCTGGTTCAGCATTACTGGAATTCATAATAAATAAATGTCCGTCCATTGCTTCCACTTCATGATCAGGCTTGTCATCTGTAATTAACTTTATATTTGACCAAGTTTCGCCTTCATCAAAAGATAATGCGCTAAAAAGCCCTGAAACACTTCTTTGGTTGCCTGATGAATCGGTTATCATCATGTCCTTTGCAAAAGACGCAAAAAATATCGCACCCTCTTTTAGTCTGAGTAAAACAAGCCTTTGTCCGCTAGTTATGGGTTGAAATGGGCTTGCACTATAAGTCCACACCTTACCCATGTCTGACGAAATTGACTTTGGCATTTTCCCATCAATATTATCACCACGCCCTAGAGCCATCAAACGACTATCATTTAACTGAACGATTCCAGCATGGATGCCGGCGGTTTTTCCACCCGGATCGTACCATGTTAATCCATTATCTTCGCTAATATGAACTGCTGTTCCACCCTGTCCACCTGTTACTGCATCGCATGGGAGAATGATATAGCCTTCTTTAGTTCGGAAGACAGATTCTACAGGCATTTGGCGTGTTCGATGCTCTGGATTTATTAAACGGGCTTTTGACCATGTAGCGCCGTTATCTTTTGATGTTCGCATTATGGTTGCAGTATTACCCCACGTCGCTGCGGCAGAAAGCCCTGAAAAATGGTATATTGCGTCCTCACCATCAAACCAAAGCGCAGGTGCATGATCATTACGATCAGGCGCATCCCAAAAAAGTGATGCGTCTTCCCATTCCTCTTCACCATACCGCAACCTGCTTGCCAATTGAGCTAATTCCCTTCCTGATTCCTCAAAGCATGAATACCATATTGCAAGGAGATCACCATTGGGACATGCAACAATAGCAGGATCGTGGTTATGGTGTGAAAACGTGGGACCATTGGAGTTCGGCAGAACTTTGACGTATTTACGAGGACCCTTAAAGTATGGTTTCTCCATATCAATATCGAATTTTGCTGGTCGGGATTGGCTAATATTTACCTGATATTGAGAAGGCTTCCCCACAGGCAATGGCTTTGTGTCGGGCATTTCACCAATCACAACTCTGAACCCAATCAGCCAGCTTTTGTCATCCGGCAGTGTCCCCATTCTGTTTGCTGATCGGAGATAATAAAGCTCCGTTGAGTGGCTTCCTCCACGAGTTACACGAAAATCACCATCTTCACAGCCTATGGGGTCAATCTGATCGTCAGACTCATAAGCGCCATACCAGTCATAACACCATTCTTCAACGTTTCCGTGCATATCATATATACCCCAAGCGTTAGGTGTAGTCTGTCCAACAACCAAAGAAACTATTTCATCTGTTTGACTACGATCTGGATCAGGAAACCAACTCCGACAAACGTTTTTATGAAATTCTTTAGGTAAAAAATCACCAGTATGAAAAATCGTTGTTGAACCAGCACGGCAGGCATACTCCCATTCAGCCTCTGTCGGTAGTCGGTAGGGCAGATTTTCCTTCTCTGACAGCCACTCGCAAAACTTTATCGCATCATGCCAGCTAATAAAGACAACAGCCTCGTTATCGTCAGAAGAAAAGCCTAGTTTGCCCCTTAGTTTCCTATGCTCTGGGTCAAATTGCTCATACTGAGCATTAGTAACTTCGTGGATACCTATATGAAAAGATTTGCCTATGGTTACGTCATGAATAGGTTGCTCATCAAAATCGCCTCTAACAAGATGAGCTTTTCCGCCAGTCAATTCCTCAGGCAAAATAGTATCATTGCCCATGATGAAACTTCCAGAATCAATGCGGGTAAACTGTATTCCCATTGAGTTTATATAATGTTTATCTATCATAGTTACCTCATATTGATAAATATAAATCCAAATGAAGCAAAGGCAAAAAGTATAACAAATAAAAGAAGCTTTTTTATCTCTTTTTGTCATTATTTGGTTTCTAACTTACCCCATACTATTGTTTAGGATAATTTTTGCAAAAGTCCATGACATCCGAATGAGCAAAGACGATTTAGATTCTCAATTTTCGTGCCGATTTCAAACTCAGTTATTTCAAACCAAGAAGTTTCACGGCGTTCTCTCTGGCAACCTTGTTGAAGACTGTCTCGCTAATTATATTCGTATCTCGCCAATCAAGAAGAAGGTCTATCATGGAGAAGGGCATCTCGAAGAAGCAGATGTCTGTGCCAAAGAGAAGACGATCCTGAAACTCCATAATGAACTTTGCCCCATATTCGGGATCACGGGACAACGCATTCCAAGGATTCCAATCAGACAAGTCACCATAAAGGTTGGGATACTTGCGCAAGAGTTTGGGCATGACACCCTCCTCCTTAATTGGTCCGCTAGGGCGGGGTCTTTTGAGTTGTCCAACACGAGGACGAAATACGGTATTCTCATCAGGGGCTTCCAGTTGCCCGATCTCCGACCAGAACAGTGGACCATGCCCAAGAATAACGAGCTTCGGGAATCTCTGTAGAGTTTGCTCTAGTTGCGGTAAACCGGGTTCATCATATAACCCAAAATCCCCACCGACTTGATCAGAACCGTCAAAAATCACAGGTAATCCCACATCTTCAGCATGTCTGAATAGGTTCTGAATCATGGGGTGCATGACCGGCATGTTCGGCATCACCTCGCCTATGCCCTTGCATCCTTGATCCCGATAGTGTCGAAGCACACAGTCAAGTGGCGCATCTGCTGAGTTCGTCAGGATGCGCGGGTCAATGTTGCAGAACGGAATGAACCGATCGGGATACTGCTCTACCATCTCAAGGATGTCTTCGTTGGCTTGGGGAAAATAAATCTCAGGGCTGACGATAGGCAGTAATACGCCCTTCTCAATCCCTGCTTCGTCATATCTTGCAATTAGTTGCTCCGCAGTGCAAAATCGGCATACGAAGGGCGGGGTCTTCCGATACGCATGGGCGTGAATATCAATAAACATCTCTGTTCTCCTAAATTAAGCTATTATCTTGACAATGCTAAATTAGAAAAAACGGTATAACCAAGACGGATTATCATAGAAGATGGCTTTTGCTACATCAAGGGCTATTGATTCTGAAATTAGACTTTCCTGTATCATTTCTGCGAGGACGACGGCTACGTTCTGTCGTGCTATTTTCAGATGACCATAAACTGTTTCCACAAACTGTAGGTCGTCACCAAAGCCAATAATTTTGTTATATGGAACCATTCGGAGCCATTCCTTTAGCGCATAACGAGACCCAATTGGTGAGATAATGTGAATCCAAGACATATCCAGGAAAACATTGGGAAAGGTTTTCGCAAGGACAGCCCCTTCCCTCAAATATGGATAACCAGAGTGAGAAAAATCGAAGCGTGCATTCCGAAAAGCATTTAGTAACTCAATAATCGGGGCAGGACTTGCACCTTCCAGACTTCGCCAGTTTCCAGCACCCATACCAAGATGAAATTGGATAGCCAGATCAGCTTCTGAAGCAATTCGGCAACATTCAAACACAAGATAATCTTCCAGAAGCCGTCCTTCTTCGGATTCCAATCCAGAATAGCTTCCCTCTAGGATTTTATTGTAAATCGCATCTGCGTCAGTTTTTTTTCTCTCCTTGAAATCCATCCGTCTGTGATAGGATTGAGACATCTTCACTCCAGCCACCACTGAATTCTTCCATTTTTCACAAACTATTCTTATCGTGTTAATATGGTCTTCAAGTGAGTTAATACTAACGTCATAATCTTTCTCAATGGCATGAATCTGGTCTCGTGAGTGGATCATGCTGAACCTGTTAAGACGAGGAAGAGGAATAAACAAGCTTCTATCCACATCTACCAAGTCGTCCATATTCATCAGGCTGATAGCGATATTGGACTTACTCTTGAGTATATCCTCATAAAAACCGGGCTTACTGTTCTTCCGTATTGCCTCTGAAATTGGGCCAATCGTATCGGCAGACAATTCATAGTAACCGAAAAGGTCTCGAAAACTTTCAATTATAGATTGCGAATACCCGGTAAGTCGAATTCTTTTCCAGTAAGGCTCAAAAATTTGCCATCGCTCATCAAGAGGAAGTCCAGGTATTAATGCCTTTTTCATATTCACGTCAGACATCCCGGCGGATGCTAGATCAGCCGCAGGATATGCGTGCTGGAAAAATACAAGCGCATCAACCTTTTGAGAGAGGCGGTCTTTTTCAGGAAATAGATGAGAGTGTGAATTAATACAGGGGATCTTCGATATTTCATTGAATAATTCTTTAGCAACTTCGTTTACCATTATATTATCCTCATAGGCCATCTGAAAACTTTTGCTGATTATATATGCCTTATATGCTGTTGAATTTGATTCACATTAGACGATCAATATTTTAACATATCTCTAGTATACAATTCCATAGTAACGAACACTTTCCAGGCATAAACTTCTTACCCGTGATCTTTATCAGAGAAAAAACACTAAGACACGAAGGCACACTAAGCATTTTTTCATTTTTTTGACCAGATGATACTGTGATTTCAATAGTTTGTCCTGACTAAAAACTATGATCCTGTTTTCTTTGTGTCTTCGTGTCTTTGTGACTTGGTGTTTAGATTTCCGCGGACGAAAAGTTTATGCTTGGAAGAAATTATTTCTTATTGATTTTTCAAATGAAGGCTTGTAAAATATCAGTGTTCTGATTTCACAGAATAGACAGAGGAAGCTGTCAGGTTTTTATTTTTGCCGTTGATGAAGGAGGTTTCAAGATGAATATTCTAAAAACAAGAATCTCGAAAATTTCTTTAAGCCTGATCGTAACGTTAGTTTTCGCTGTATCAAGTTATGCGGCAATTGACCAGACAACAATTGCCGCATCATGGTTGTTTGATGAAGGTAGTGGGACAATAGCCAAAGATTCGTCTGGCAATGGCAAAGATGGAAACATTAAGGGCGGCGCTAAATGGGTGCAAGGCAAATTTAGTAAAGCAATCGAACTTAATGGTACGGATGCCTGGGTGGAAGTTCCAAGTATTGGAACGTTTGATGAGGTTACTATTACAGCATGGGTCATGACGACGGGAAGAAGCGCACAATGGAGAGTTCTTATTGATAATAACGGCTGGAAAGCAGGGGATATTCATCACCAACTTGAGCCAGGTAATCGTGTTGAGTTCTCAATCAATGGGAACACCGGCGGGAACGACCAATTCGGGAAATTCCTATTTGATGATAGTCAGTTAAACAAATGGCATCATCTAGCGACTGCTTACAGCGATAAAACAAAAAAGATTCAATTTTACGTTGATGGTAATCTTGATGTTGAAACCGCATGGGGTGGTAGTCCTGGAGTGGAAGGACCCGCGCGGATAGGTTCATGGGATGGCGGAGGTAGAGAATGGCAGGGCATGCTTGATGAATTTGCTATTTTTAATGTGGTTCTGCCTGTAGATGATATTAAAACTGTCATGAACAACGGACTGAAAGGAGTGGCCGCCGTATTTAGTTTGGGCAAACTAGCTACTACATGGGCTACTATCAAAACTGATTTCTAATAATGCGGACGAGTGTTTCACTTATGGAACGCTGATTATTTGAATTTTTATCTATTGAAATCCGTTAAAATCAGCGTTCCAAATCTTTAACTGAAAAATTTGTAACAAAAAATTATGGAGAAAAACAATATATACGCTTCTTTAAGCCTTAAAAGAATACTGATAATACTTTTGATCTGTGCTTACCTTCTCCCTGTATGGCTTTTCCAGTATTTTCCAACACAAGATGGTCCCAGTCACGTATATAACTCACAGGTACTGAGAGAATACAGTAATCCTGATTATGACTTTGACGATTACTACAATCTGAATTTGGCACTATTCCCCGATTGGCTTTCACATGCGTCACTTGCCATTTTAATGTATATCTTCCCACCGCTTGTTTCTGAAAAGATATTTTTAAGCATTTACATCATGATATTTCCTCTCTGTATATTTTACTTTCTGAATTCCGTTCAACGAGGGAAGAATATTATAGGATTTATGAGTTTCCTGTTCATATATAATTACCTATTCTTAATGGGCTTCTATAATTTCGCTATCAGCGTTCCATTGTTCTTTTTAGCGTTAGGGTATTGGTGGAGAGATAAAGAAAGTATTACAGTAAAAAGGATAATCATACTGAATCTTATATTGGCAACTATCTATTTCTCTCACATTATACCGTATGTTGTTGCTATTGCTTCCATATCTCTCCTTTCGATCTTGTATTTTCGTAAACGAGTTAAGAAAATCCTTATAACTCTTTGCTGTATGATCCCTTCGATTATATTATTATTCAATTATCTTCTGTCGTCAGAGCTATTATCTGGTGGAACTCCATCACTTGGATTTTCCAGAATTCATCCATTATTTACTGATCTTGTCTCCCTAAAGACGTTGGTATCTTATGACCAGAGTCAACAAAAGATCGCCTATATAGTATCAGCTTTTATGATATGTTTGTTTATTTATACGCTGTTGAAAGAGAAGATACTCGTAAAAGGTAACTTTTTCAAAAGATTCACCAGCAAAGATTTATTTCTGCTACTTTACTTTATAGTCCTAGTTTTATACTTCATCATGCCCGGGTCTATTGGTCCAGGAGGATGGACAAACGATAGATTGGCTATACTTGCTTCTATATTAATATTAGCGTGGTTTAGGGAATTTGACAGCATTAAACTAAAGCGGATATTTTTGATTTTGGTTAGCGTATTTTCATTGGTGAATATAGCATATATCGGTTATTACTGCAAGGTTCTGAATGTTGATCTAAGCGAATACACATCAGAAACCAGACTGATAGAGAAAAATAAAGTAGTATTGCCTATTTTCTTTGATAGCAATGGAAAGTCGTTAAAAGTTGGGATATTCGTAAATGCGGCAAATTACTATTGTCTTGATAATGGTGGAATAAATCTGGGGAATTACGAAGTTCAGTTTGACTATTTTCCAGTGAAGTTCAAAGATAGTTTTCAGCCGCCATTTAAAGTAAAAGATTGGGTACAGGCTGTTCATTGGAGACCCAAAGATATAGACTTTTGTGATTACTCTCGCAATATTGACTATCTCGTGATATGGGGAAAAGAAGATGAGTCAATATCCGAATCGGTTAGAAAGTGTTATAATCTTATAGTAACGAATGGTAGATTGAAAGTATACAGGCCTATGAATAAAAACATTTTGACAAATTGAGCTTGATTTATATGATGGTGGTCATAAGTTTTATGGAGTGAATTCAATACACTGGATGGTTAAACATTTAACATAGGGAGAGACGATATGAAAATTGCTAATATTAAGATATATGTAGTTGACGTTCCACCGCCACGACATGGTGGAGGCAGATGGATATTCCTGAAGTTGATAACAGACGAAGGGCTTGAAGGTGCGGGTGAATGCACATATCATGGCAGATTGAATAATGTATATGTGGAATTGATAAAAGACTTAGGAGAGCGTTTTGTGATAGGTGCAAACCCATTTCAGATCGAAAGGCTTTGGTGGAATATATATGACGGACAAGGAGTAAGACATTCTGGTCCGATTATCACACCAGTTTTGAGTGCCTTTGAGATGGCGTGTTGGGACATTGTTGGCAAAGCATCAAATCAACCAATCTATAATCTTTTAGGTGGCATGTTCCACGAAAAACTGAGGGCATACTCATACCTATCTGAATGGGGTATGGATTATTCACCTGAAAAAACTGCTGAATTAGCCCTAGAATATGTAGAAAAAGGCTTTACTGCTGTGAAATTTGACCCCGTTGGCAAAGAATCACATCGCCTTGAAGTGCTGCGTTATGCGGAAAACGTCATCAAAGCCATTCGTGATGCAGTAGGGGATAAATGCGATATATTGATCGGAACGCATGGGCAATTTACTACCCACAGTGCGATTAGATTTGCCAAACGAGTAGAAGATTATGATCCATTATGGTTTGAGGAACCTCTACCTCCAGAAAACATCAAAGAGATGGCAAGAGTTGCACAGTCCACAAGCATTCCAATAGCCACAGGAGAGCGATTGTTGACTAAGTTTGAGTTTGCAACACTATTGGAATTACAGGCGGCATCAATCCTACAAATGGATTTAACTATCACCGGGGGAATACTTGAGGCAAAGAAGATCGCAGGAATGGCAGAGGCGCACTATGCACATATTGCTCCTCATTTATGGGGAGGACCCATCGGTGGCGCAGCAAATATACAGTTGGATGTTTGCAGTCCGAACTTCCTCATACAAGAAGGTATTGATACATGGGGTGGATTCCATGCAGAAATTCTGAAAGAACCGATAAAATGGGAAAATGGCTATATCATTCCTCCAAGCAAACCCGGACTAGGTGTTGAACTAAATGATGAAGTATTAGCTAGGTATGCCAATATACAGCTAATTAAATAACTTGGGCTAATGAGTAACCTTAACTTTTGAGCATGTAGTAATCGAATCACATCAGGCAAAGGATTTGACTTAGTGGCGGAATGGAAACTTACGCAAAACACTTGACAATCCCAAAAGCGATCCCCAAGCGGTTTTTTATCAATACAGCCACAAGTTCCTATCCAAACTACGATACTGTATCGCTTCTGATATATGCTCTGTCTGTATTATATCGCTTTCAGCAAGGTCAGCAATAGTGCGTGAGACCTTCAATATACGGTCATAAGCCCTTGCACTCAGTCCCAACTGCTTTATTGCAGTTTCAAGAAGCTTTTGTGCGCCATCTTCTACTTTACAATATTTTCTAAGCTGCCGGGGTTGCATGTGTGCGTTGCAGTAACCATGTTCTTTAGCAAATCGCTGATTCTGTATTTGTCTGGCTCTATTCACTCTCTGTCTTATTTCGTGAGAACTTTCACCTGTCGGTTCGCTAATCAGTTTCTCATAAGGAACTGCTGGTACCTCAATATGGATGTCAATTCTGTCGAGGAGTGGACCCGATATTTTAGACATATATTTCTGAACCTGACTTGGAGTACATTTACATTCTTTATTTGGACTGCCAAAAAATCCACAGAGGCAGGGATTCATCGCTGCCGCAAGCATGAAACTAGCAGGATACGTTAAAGATGCAGTCGCTCTGGATATTGTTACAACCCCAGATTCTAAAGGCTGTCGCATCACCTCCAATGTGCTTTTGTCGAACTCTGGCAATTCATCAAGAAATAATATCCCATTGTGAGAAAGACTTACTTCACCGGGACGAGGTATTTTTCCTCCACCTATCAAGCCTGCATCTGATATGGTATGATGCGGCGATCTGAATGGTCGCGTCGCTATCAATGCGGAATTGGCAGGCATTGATCCCGCTACGCTGTATATCTTTGTCGTCTCCAATGCCTCCTCTAAAGTCATGTCGGGAAGTATAGTAGGTAGGCGCATGGCTAACATGGACTTACCTGAACCGGGTGGTCCTACCATTATGATGTTATGCCCGCCTGATGCCGCTACCTCCAATGCACGCTTCACATGCTCCTGTCCCTTCACGTCAGAAAAGTCAACTGAATACTCACTGCTTTTTGCGAAGGCTTCTGCTATGTTATAATTGAATGGCTCTATGCCATTACCATTATTTAGGAAGTCTGCAACCTGACGCAGATTCTCCACAGGATATATCTTTATCCCATTAACTACAGATGCCTCTTTTACATTGTCTTTTGGAATTATCAGACCTTTAATGCCATCATTTCTGGCACCTATTGCTATGGGTAAAGCGCCTTTTATAGGACGAATACTGCCATCCATAGACAGTTCACCAAGTATAGCGAAATCGTCCAGTCTATCCATACTGACTTGTCCAGTTGCCGCAAGTACAGCTATGGCAAGGGGTAGATCAAATGCTGAACCTTCTTTGCGGATGTCGGCAGGGGCAAGGTTGGCAGTGACACGCTTGTATGGGTATCTGAATGCTGAGTTCTTGATGGCAGCAGATACTCTGTCCTTTGCTTCTTTGACTGAAGTATCAGGTAAACCGACAGTATTGAATGACGGCAGACCTTCAGATATATCAAGTTCGACTTTGACAATGTAAGCGTCTATTCCCAATACAGCAGCGCTTTGAACTTTTGCCAGCATTTTCTCTCCTTTCAGAGAGTATTATATAGATGGACACTTTCAATGTCAAGTGCCTTTTCTGGATCTCAACTATTCCACGTAAAAATAAACTTTGAAACTAAAGGCAAGTTATGCATACATGAATGAGGGATTATCTTCATGTCTAGGAACATAGAATTCAGGCTCATTATTGCTATCTTGAAATCCAGATACCAATTCGACATAGATTATACATTTGATTTTGCATTGAAATGACAGAATTCTGTCATTTCAATGGTAAAAAACTGCCAATCTCTTAACTTACTCCCAACTTATTGACAATACTGATTTTATATGTCATAATAGGTTGCTTTGACTAGCTTTTGGCCGATTTATAATAATGTCGGTTTAATCGCAGGACTTTAATCTTTTTGGGAGATGTCCCTAAAAAGTGATTAGATACATAATAAAACGCCGTCAGTCTACATCAGTTTTAAGTATACAGTGACAATAATAAAAATACCCTTTTCCTATTGAAAAGGACCACAAAAAAGCGAATAAATTGCTCATAACCAACCAACCACTTATTTCTAACTCTATAAAAAATAAAGAGTTTTTGAAAAATTCGCTTGGAATATTTTAGTATTGAACTTGTAAAAAAAACGGAGGTTGTCTGACGGCTTTATTTATTTAGGCAGATTGACTCAATAAACCAAATAAGAAAAATGTTGACATTTACAATAAATGCAAACTATAATGTACTTAGCAGAATATCTAACTTTCAACAAATATTCAATACCAAAATGAAAAGATTAATGTTAAAACTCTCTATATCTGGACTGTTGATCTTTCTAATCAACGATATTTCATATCCTGCTAGTGTTGACATTGAAGTCAATACTGGTTTAAGTTATGACACTAATGTTTCTCAGTCTTTTAATACTTCGAAGGCAGATACTTACTTTACCCTTGCCCCAAAAGCTAATTTAAAGATGCCTTTTAACCGGACATATTTCAGTACCGATTTGCGAGCCGCTCTAGAAAGGCATATAAACGAGACAAGTCAGGATTTGCAGGAATTAGTCTTTTCCGGGCTTGGCCGCTATAATTATTCTGATTTTTTATCACTAGCTTTAAAAGATGATTTTATTGTGTCCGGTGATTTGAAATCTGCTGAGAAATTGACCGATGTAACTAATAAACGCAAGTTTTTGGATAATAAACTTACTTCTGGTATCAAGTTTGAAATTAAACCGCAATCGTTAATTGTATCCATGGAATATACAAATTCTATTAGAAACTATATGAACACCATAGAAAATGATTGGATGGGACATTCTGGACATGCAAGTGTTGAGTATATTATAGGACATCGGACATCTGTACAATTGGGAGTTGGATTGGTCCGAAAGTCATATAAATCTGATGTAGATTATTACAGTTTCCCCATAAGTGCATCAATTAAAAGGAACTTAAGCAGTAAGATTGACGCCAGCTTTTCTTTAGGTATTGAGAACCGTCAATATAACAAGATTATGGAGAATCTTAGTTGGAGTAAACCAACAGTAGCCTTAGATATTGTTGGTAGATTTACACCCAAAACAGATTCTAGATTGGTGCTACAACGAAAGGTATATGATAGCGATCTGTTTACAGGATATTCCTTTGTAAGCAACGCCGTAGATACTGCTCTCGCTATTGACCTGAAATACAACCTGCAGCTAATCCTTCAGGGATTATATAGTAGGGATAACTACATTGATATCCACAGAAGTGATGATGTATTCGGTGGTAAAAGTGCAATACGATACAACCTTTCAAAATGGGGGGGTATAGTTTTTGGTTATGGTTATATAAGGCAAGCAATTAGGAATTCAGATACTACTTATGAACAGCATATAGTTGACATATATTACATTGTTGTGTTTTAAATCTCATGGATAAAACGTCTAATGCCTTTAATCGTGTTATAGAGATTGGAATTATCCTATTAATTGTATTTACTCCCCTATATTATGGTGGTGTTGATTTAGGGGTTACTACCTTAATGGGATTGATTATTTTATTAATGTTATTGGCTTGGGGAGCAGAAATTGCGGTTGTCGGGGAAATACAATTCAGAAGCACAGCTTTAGATATATTTATCATTATATTTTGCTTCTATTCGATTATTTCTACACTTTTTTTATCCAGCTATCCCTACGCTAGCCAAATGGTGTTAGTGCAAGTATTGAGCATTTCAGCGCTATACTTCATTGTAACAAATAACATCCGCTCAAGATCCCAGGCAATAAGATTATCTGTAATTATAATTTCCGCAGGATTTATACACGCTTTTTCGCATCTGCTTCAAAATGTAACCGGTTTGTTTCATGCCTCGACTGGGGTGATGTTGAATATTGGAAATCATTTTGCTGGCTATATGGTTGCGATTATACCTTTGGCAGTTGCCATGAGTTTCGTTGTTAAAGACCCGGGTAAGCGTATCATGCTGATATTCGTCAGCGTTATAACCGCATCTGCTATGGCTTTTTCTCTGATCGCCGGGGCTATGCTGGCGTTTTTGCTTTCTCTAATGCTTATTGCATTGTTTTACGCTTCATCGGTAAATACACGCAAGCAATCTTTGCTCTTGGGTAGTATCATTATCTGTTTAATAGTCATTATCTTTTGGATAGGCTATAAACCTGTATTTAAAGAATTAATGACCATAACTAATCTTGAGGCCGGTAGTCCTGCTAGCAGGTTATCCATCTGGAAAAGCACTATCGCTATATTTTTGGATAGTCCGATAACAGGAACAGGATTAGGCACTTTTGATTATATATATCCACAATATAGATTACCCGATCTATATCTCAGAGCAATGTATTCACACAGCGATTGGCTGCAGTTATTGGCTGAATTAGGAATTATCGGATTTGCAATTGTTCTTTCTGGAACTATAGTTTTCTTCTTTTCTGTTATCAAAAGACTTAATTCCAGAATGTTTAGAAACAACTGGAGAAAAGGACTGATTATCGGTGGTTTAAGTAGTGTTGGGGCAAGTGCCGCTCATGCTTTGGTGGAATTTAACCTTCATATTCCAGCCATATCAGTGATTTTGATCATTATTACAGCTTTAACTTCTGTAATTGCTCTGGGCTATGCAACCACCAGACATTCAGTTCCAATTCTGCATAGTGAAATTGACGATCTAGCATCTTCTTTGCCGAAAAGAAAGATGAAAATCCCTATTATTGCTAGAATAATTGGTTTTATCTGCCTGCTTATATTTGCTGGCGTATCTGCTTTTCTCTTAATTAATCCTTATAATGCTGAAGCACTGTACCGAGAAGGAATAACGCTTGAAGAAAATCTTATATGGGACAAAGCCGCTGAAAAATATCAATCCGCAATTGATACAGCAGGTGGAAACAGCCAATATTTCTACGCACTGGGTAATATATACAAAAAAAGAGCCAGTTTATCTAAAAAAGTAAATTTAAAAGAAAAATGGATTGACCAGGCAATTGCCGCCTATTCTCGTTCACTGGAAATCTGCCCTGCAAATGGAGATTACTGTCTGGTGATGGGTAATCTTTATGAAATGCAGGGAAATATAAAAGATGCAGAAAAATTTTACTCAAAAGCTATTTCACTTGACCCAAGTAATGCCTATTATCACAGAACGTATGGCAATTTTTGCCTTAAACAGAATGATACACAAAGGGTAATAGCTGAATATAGAAAATCGCTTGATGTTTATCCTTCTGATTTCCATAATATCTTGAAAGAATGTTACGATATTATAAAAGAGTCAGGTACAAACTCAAAGGAACGAGTATTTACGTCAATTGCTCTGGAAATATGCCCGCAGGATTATAATTCGCACTTGACTTTAGCTAGGTTTTTTGATATACAAGGTTTAAGTGATTATGCTATATCAGAATATAAAAATGCTGTTAAACTGAATCCTGACAAGATCGAGCTTTGGAAACTTTTGGGCAACTCTCTGATACAAAATGATAAGCCTGATGAGACCGTCAAGATATGGAATGAATATGTAAAAACACATCCACAAGATGCCAATGGATATGATTTTTTAGCAAAGTCGTATATCAAGCAGAATCAACCTGATAATGCAATACAGCAATATCTGATTGCGGCAAAGATAGAGCCATCCAACACAAATTATATTATCCAGGCTGGTGATGTTTATATGCAGCAAGGAAAGGTATCAGCTGCATTGAATTGTTGGAGAACAGTAATTAATCAGAATATTAATTCATCAGGCGGGGCATATTACCGTTTGGGTATATACTATGAAAATCAAGGGGATTGGATCAATGCTCTGGACTTTATCCAACGAGCAATTTCGGCAGAACCAAAAAATATAGAATATCGTATGTATCTAATTCAAAGTTACCTTAGTAATGAGCTATTCTACGAAGCTATTCAAGAACTGAAGCGGGTGATTGGATTTAAACCTGATAATATTACTGCCAACATACAGCTTGCTAGAATTTATGACAATCTCGGTCTTCAGGACAAAGCAAAGGAATATTATCTTCGTGTCTTAAAACTGGAACCGTTGAACCTAGAAGCTAAAAAAGCTATTATGGATGTAAAGAATTTGTAAAGAATTAGTTATACTTATAGAAAGGGGGAGCATTTATGGAAAGAAAAAGGTTAGTATTACTTATCTCGTTAGTTTTTCTTCTGCTTATAACTTCATTCTTTGTATACTCCCAAGTTAGCTCTAGTAAGAATAATTATATAACTCAGGCTGAATTTATTAATATGCTTATAAACATATTGGGTTTGGAGGATCAACTCCCTGTGGCAGTGACTCTATCAGATAAGGTTGCTTTGCTAAAGGCGTATGATATTGCTCCTCTTGGGGGTTGGGATCTAGAAAAGGTTCTTAGTAAAGGCGATGCCTCAGTCGTAATTTGCCGGATATTAGGTATTGTTCCCATTGGAACCAAATTAGAGGATTATGTTAAGGAATTGATAGATCGAGGCATAATGACTCCCGGCGATGCTGAATCGCCATTTGCTCTGAGCGATCTTACAGCCTCAATCAATATGGCAGCAACAACGCCTGGCGTTTTTACGCCAAGTTCTCCGCCTTGGACTCCCGGGCCACCAACATGGTCCCCTGGAAATCCAGGTTGGCCTTCCGGTCCGCCACCCTGGCATGTGCCTGCAAGCCCATCACGATAATATTTCATTTTAAGCTCTAAAAAGCAAAATTGCGATTGATTTGCTCGTGCTGTTATCGTATATATTAGAGATTTTCACACCATGTCATATTGCCATTACGTATTGTCGTGGTATCTCATTTTCCATGTCGAAGAGAGGAAAGAAAGATGTCATTTATGAAATTTAATGCTGTTCTTATTCTCTTGTTATTGACTATGGCTCAATCAGAGGCATTGGAACGAGAAGGTATCCCGGCCAACACCGAAGTTAAAAATAGATTAGCAGATATTACAGAAACTAGCGAAGCAAACTATCGTCTTGGACCAGGTGATGTTATTAAGATATCTATTGACTCTATCACAGAATTATCAAGCACGTATACGATCTCGGAAACAGGGTACATTACCTTCCCAACGCTTTTATCTCCGTTAAAAGTTCAAGGATTAACTATTGAGCAAACGCAGTCTGAACTTATTAAAGCACTTACTGAGTATATGCACCAGCCTATTTTAACAGTGAGTATATTAGAATATCATAGCCATAAAGTTTTGATGTTGGGACCTTTTCAGCGTCCGGGCAGTTTTGAGATTAAAAGAGAGAAAGTGCCTTTGTTGGATATTATAACCGAAGCTGGAGGATTGCGTGAAATAAAAGAAAATGATGAGCTTGTTATCCTTCGCAACCCTTTGTCATCGAATTTATCTTCTATCCGTCCCGAAGATATACTGAATGATCCAAAAGAGTTCATGCAAAACATTCGCATTAATCTGCAAAAACTCCTGCGAGATGGCGATCTCAATCAGAACGTGATGGTTCAATCTGGTGATGTCCTTTATGTTACTTCCTTTTTCTTGGCTGAACAATTTGTCTATGTTGCCGGTGGAGGTAAGAAAGGCGCCGGCGCTATCCCTTACGAAAACGGATTAACTGCCTTCAAAGCTTTACTGCGTGCAGGCGTTGTTCCTGATAATCCACAGATAATGGATCTGATTATTATACGAGGACAAACAAGCGGTGAGCAGTTTATTACTACCAGTATAAAATTTGATCCTGCGAATCCAGGCTTAGGAGATATTAAGCTGATGCCTGAGGATATCGTGATTCTCCCGGATACAGCTTCCCAGGTTGTTTATGTGGCAGGAGAAGCACAAAAGCCGGGTTCAATAACATATAAAGAAAATTTGACCGTATTACAGGCGATACTTGATGCTGGAGGTATGAACCCAAAGGCTGTTGGATCAAAAGTCAAGGTCTTACGTGAAGATGCTAATGGACGAACGCAAATTCCTGTTGATATGGATGCCATCCTGAAAAAAGGTGACAAGCTTCAGAATATAACCCTTGTTTCCGGCGACATTGTTGTTATACCGGGTATGTCATTGCAGGACGACATTATGGTGACGGGCAAAGTGAATAATCCGGGAATGATACCTTATGAAGAAAGTTTAACAGTTGTAAAAGCTATTTTTATGACTGGAGGATTAAGTAATAATGCTTTAAGTTCTCAGGTCAGGATTATGAAAAAAAATGGCGAAATAAGGGACCCAGTATTGCTTGACATCAGAAAGTCACAATTAGGAGAGACTGGCGCTTCGAATCCCGTGCTTGAACCCGGTGACATGATAGTGATTCTGGGACCAGCGCCAGGCAATATTGTATCAGTATTAGGTAAAGTCCGAAGACCCGGAATCATTGAATATACAGACGGTCTGACTGTATTGCAATCAATTTTACAGGCTGGTGGATTTGACCAGGGAGCGTCAAGATCAAAGGTGAAGATCGTTCGAGGTGAGGGTGAAAAACAACAGAATATCAGTGTTGATCTTGATAACTTAATGGATAAAGGTAATCGTTCTAAAGACATTGCATTGATCCCTGGCGATATAGTCTACGTGCCTGAGACCTTTTTTTAAAGGAGGCTTATTTCTTGCAATCCCCCGGCGATAAAACCCAAAAGGAAGTTCATCTGCGTGATTATCTCATTGTGCTGGATAGACATAAGTGGTTAATCATAGCCGCATTAGTGATAACTCTGTCATCAACTGCAATGTATTTGAGGAAGCAAGTGCCGGTTTATCAGGCACAGGCAAACATAACAATCGAGGAACCAAGCAGAACACAGGAGATGGTTCTGCCAAAAAACGTACAGGTTGTTAACTCAGAGGATTCATATTATCTTGAAACTCAGATCGAAATAATAAGGACTACTCCCGTTCTCGCAAATGCTGTAAAGCAATTGGGCTTGACTGATGCACCAGAAGGTACTCCTGAGTTCAATAATGTAGTTGATTTTTTGCGTGGAAGGGTTAGAGTAGCCCCTGTTAAAGATACAAGAATAGTCAGTATTACTGCCAGCCATACCGAACCAGAGAAAGCTCGTGATATTGCCAATGCGGTAGCTCAAGCATATATTGATCAGGATAGACTCTCACGTCTGCAATCTGGTCGTGATTCTGTCAGATGGTTAAGCACTCAATTGGTGGATCTAAAGAGCAAGATCAGAAAATCTGAAGAAGCTTTTCAGCAATTCAAAGAACGCGAAAAAATGATAACTCTCGATGAAAAGCGAACCTCTGAACTGGACGAAATATCAAAACTAAATGCGAGTTACTTAGCTGTTAGGTCTAACCGACTTGAGGTTGAGACGATTATAAATAAGCTTGAGTCAGGAAGTAAGGGTGAAATAGACATTCCTATTGCATTGCTTGATAATCCCAACCTTCAGAAGCTTGGTAACGAATTGAGCCAGCTTCAGACGGAGCTTTCAGAAAAGAAGAAGGTCTTTAAGGATACATATCCCGGTATTATTGCTCTTAAAGATAGAATCAATCTAGCAAAACAGCAGATTCTAGATGAACTTAAACGCCAAATGGATTTTCTTGAAGCTCAGGAACAATCTTTCCTCTCACAGCAAGATTCCAAACGTCAGAATGCTCTTAAGCTTGGTAAAAATGAAATAGAATATTTAAATCTTGAACGAGAAGTCAATACCAACAGAGAGATGTATGACGCCTTATTGGCAAAGGTCAAGGAACTAAGCCTTGCCGGTGGAGTGGATCTTAATAATATACGGATAATAGAACCTGCCGAGTTGCCTTCGGCGCCTTCCGGTATGAAGAGTATGACACTTGTCTTGGGTGGAATTTTAGGAATATTTCTAGGAATTGGTTTTGCTTTTTTTCTTGAATACCTTGACTTTAGAATCAAGACCCCCGATGACATAGAGAAAAACGTTGGATTGCCTGTTCTTGGAATAATACCCCGGATGCCAGAAGCAAAAAAACTCAGGACGCCACCGATTATCATAAAAGACAAACCAAAAGATGTATCTTCTGAGGCATATCGTAGTCTAAGGACCAATCTTGTTTCAGCAGGATTAGGGAATTCCTTGAAAACAATCATGATCACAAGTACAGGACCTCGTGAAGGTAAATCTATAACAACCGTAAACCTAGGCATGACTTTGGCAGAAGCCGGATTCAAAGTTCTTTTAATTGATGCAGATCTACGCCGACCAAAACTACATCGCGTTTTTAGTTTAGAAAGACATAAAGGGCTTATAACCATGCTGACAGGCAAATTAACTTTAGATGAAGCCTTATGGGATGTTGATACTAATCTGAGTGTGATTCCAGCAGGTCCAGTACCATCAAATCCATCTGAGACACTTGGTTCAACACTTATGAAGCAATTTATAAGTTATATTCGAGATCAATATGACATAGTGCTATTTGATGCCGCCCCGATTTTAGGTATGACTGATTCAGTTATACTTTCTACTGAAGTAGATGGAACAATAGTCGTTGTCAAAACAGAGGAAACTACCCGCAAGGCATTAAAGATTGCTGTGTCACAGTTAGAACAGGTCAATGCGAAAATATGTGGGGTGATATTGAACAACGTGGATGTAAAACGCGATAAATATTACCGCTATTACTATCATTATTATTATTCACCTTATGAAGATGATGAAGGAAAAAAGGTGAAAAAACGAAAAAAACATTCGGGTAGCAAGTCGAAGTTAATCACAGAATCTCCTGCGAAAAAAGATTAGAAATACAAGTTTTTCACTTATGATTAAAAAGACCCTTCACTACGTTCAAGATAACAGAAAATGTCATTCTTCCCCCAAGACTTGATCCATTCTCCTATCATTGCCAAATATAGTCAACTGAGAAATTCGCATTAGAAACCTAATAACTGTATTTCAAATCTTAGATCAACGCCGAATCTTTCTTTTACTTTTTCCCTGATTATCTGAGCTAATTCAAGAACGTGCTCAGCCCTTGCATCCCCTACGTTGACGATCATGTTGGCGTGACGGTGCGAAAGTAGTGCGCCGCCAACCCTCGTCCCTTTAAGCCCGCAAACATCAATTAGGTATGCAACAGAGCGAGTTGGTAAAACGTGTTGCCTCTGCTCTTCTGAGTTCAAATTTTGAAATATACTCCCGACTGAAGGCTCTGATGGATACTTGTATTTCCGTGTACGAATGATCTCCTTTGATTTGCCTATTGCCTCGTGTTTTGTATAATCATCTACCTTTTTTAGTTCAAAGCTTGCTTCGAGTAGGACGTGATCTTTATCAATCTTGAGCCTTGAGCTATCGTAATTAAAATTGAACCAACTGGAATCAACTGCCTGCACCTTTAAAGTTTCTCTGTTCAGGACCAAAGCCGATCTTACAAAGTTAGCGATGAAAGCGTCAAAGTAGTGGAGATTGATGTATAATGCGCCTCCAACGCTGGATGGTATGCCAGAGAAATCCTCTGCACCGATCAGGTTCTCTGCAAGGGCAGTATTGATGAGGTTTTCAACTGAGGCGCCTGCCTGTGCAATTATAAGATTATCATTTATTGATATTGTCTCGTTCTTTTGGTGTATCACCAGACCTTGAAATCCGTTGTCGCTGACCAGAATATTTGCGCCAAGTCCAAGCACGAAAGCAGGTAGATTATTCTCTTTAGCAAAGCTGAGGGATTCAATAACTTCATCTGAATTAGATGGCTCACAAAAAAATTGTGCTTGCCCACCGATCTTAAAAGTCGTGTATGGTTTTAATGTAACATTCTCTTGTATTTTCATGTATTTACTTTAGAAATTTAGCTCTTTGATCATACCCCATGTTGTTGAAAGCTTGTCCAGAGGCAATACTGCCAGCTTAACGCCTTTCATCGGTTTAGCGTTTGTATAATCATCATCTGTAGGGGTGTATTGTGGATCGCTAGACCACATAAAGACGTCCCAGAAATCGGTGGTATCGCTTTGTCTGTAAAAGATCATCATGGTATTTTCACCATCTTGGAGAGTCTTATCATGGCCTTCCACATTTCCGCCGAACCAACCCCACGGAGGTCCAACAGTTCCCTCAAAGATTCTATTTGTTTCAAAATTCAGAGCCGGGTCTGCCAATTTGGCAGGTCTTGCATTGGGAATTTCCTTGCTATCGCTAGGGTCGCCTATAACCCAAATCCAGTCAGACTGATTATTGGGGCTGAGGATCCTGCCCCAAAAATACCAAATCCCTCGTTTTCCATCAGCCTGTTTGATATCGAAATTATACAATACCCAGCTATTATCATTGGTACGTGGACTTATACACTCACCACCAAAAGTATCTTGGGGAACAGCTAACTTAGCTTCTGCTTTTGTAAGAGAGTATCCTTTCCCTGGGTCACGAGCATCAAAAGCCTCCGCCTCGAACCATATCTGAACCCCGGCACCATTAGAAGATACTCTAAATTCTTCAACTGCGTACGCCGGCATAGGAACTGAAATCAAGACTATCAAAGTAATAAATGCCAAAGTTAAACAAACACTGATAGCATTTTTCTTCAAATTACACACCACCTTCTAAATTATTAATACAAAGGGTAATACATCTGTCAATTAATTAATAGGCTGGTTTATAAAGAAAAGGCATAGAGCAAAAAAACTCTATGCCTGTTAGTTTGTAAAGCTTATAAACCTTTTTTCATCTCTCCCCAAGTTATCGAGAGCTTATGCAAAGACTGCACTGCTGTAAGTGCTCCAGATTGTGCATTCTTGTAATCGTCATCAATTGGGACATAGTTTGTATCGTCAGTCCACATGAATACATCGAACAGGTCTGTGTTATCGCTCTGCCTCCAAAAGAGTACCATAGTATTCTTGCCGTCTTGAAGCTTTTTTGTATGCCCTTCCTCATGCCCTTTTCTTACCCAGCCATAGTCAGGCGCCACTGTTTCTTCAAGTACCCTGTTTATAAAAGCACCAGCAGCATCCACTGCGTCTATACCAGCAGGTTTTGCTGTGGGTATTTCATTTCCGTTATCTCCAAGAACCCAAATAAAATCAGACTGATTATTGGGACTGATGATCCTGCCCCAGAAGTACCACGTACCGCCTTTACCGCCAGCTTTGCTGATGTCAAAGTCATATCTCAGCCAAATTGCGTCACTTCCAGCAACATCGGTTATGGCATCGCCAAAGGTATTTGTGGGAATATCTAAACCCGCCTCTGCTTTGGCAAGTTTATAGCCCGTATCAGAATCACGAGAATCAAAATTCTCCGCCTCAAACCATACCTGATGTCCTCCGCCATAAATAGAATTTTTCTGCTCTTTCACTGCCAGTGCAGTATTAGGGATCGAAATGAGGATCGCCAATGTTAGAATAATAAAAACACTGATAATATTACGTTTCATGTTATAGCCTCCATTCCAAAAATAGAAATTAGAATCCAATTAATAGCTAATTCAAAATATTGTAGATCAATCACCTCCCCTATTTATAAAAGGTTTCTGTATAAGCGACAATAAACTTAATAATATTATATAACATTTTTTTAGAGAAAGAAAGATTATTTAAATAAATTATGTGATCTGTCATTCTCACGAAAATAAGAATGACAGATACAAGCTTGATTATAGCCCTAATTTTTCCTTGATATACTTACGGCTTATAGTTACGCTTTCTTGGGGTGTTCGCTTAGTATTGTCCTGCTCAACGATCACCCATTCAAGGTCTTTCTTTTCTGCAAGCACCTTCATGATGCCCGGAAAGTCAATGATGCCCTGACCTATTTCAGCAAAGCCTTTGTCTGGAAACATATCCTTGAGATGAACCGTCGCAACACGATCAAGATTTTTCTTCAGGAACTCAACAGGTGATTCTCCGCCGTGTTGAACCCAGTAAACGTCCACGCATAGATGTACGTACTTTGGATCAGTCAACTCATAAAGCCTGTCCAATGCTATAACGCCATCGTATTTCTGGAATTCCCAGCTATGGTTGTGGTAACAAAATTTTATGCCATTGTCGTAGCACTTGCGGCCAACCTCGTTAAACACCTTTGCGGTGTCCTCGTAAGCAGAAATCCCTTTACTCGTGTCGCCAACACCAGAGATCATATACAGATTGGACTTCATAGCTTTTAGGTAGGCAATTGTCTCGTTTAAATTGTCAAAACTGCCGTAGCCTGTGTGAACGCCAGCCAATTTCAGTCCGAAATCGTCCAAGAGTTTCTTCATTTTCGCAGGCTCTGGAGATGTTCCACCTTCAATACCAGCATAACCTGCTTCGGCTATCTCTTTCAGAACACCCGAAAAGTCCTGTCCACCCCTTGCACCAAATATTATTAATTGACACCCAACACTCGGTTTGCCCATTTGTTTCTCCTTTCAGGATATTAACTTACAAATTTGACATTGTATATTGCGATAATCTCTATTTTTAACGTTTACATCAAGTATAAACTCATTTTATCTACAAGTCAATTGGAAACAGATAAATTCATACTCATAAATTTATTATTGTCATACGTTAAGTAAGAAAAACATTGAACTTGGCTTTTGTAAGCATTATAATAGAAAAGCAATCAAAATTTTTTATAGTTAGCTCTTAAATCCTTATATTGTATAGGTTTATAAAAAACCTACCTTCGGGTCCCTTTCAAAAGGGGATTTTGTAATATTTTCCCTTTTAAGAGATTTCAGGGGGGTTATTCAGGGGAATAAATATGACTTTTAAAAATGTCAACCAAATCAATATAATAGAAGCAAATGACGAAAAACTGATGCAGATCAGCAATGAAGGGGTGCTGTCGCTAAATCTAGCAGAGATGAAGGCAATACAAAAATATTTTTCAGACATCGGCAGAAATCCCACTGACGTTGAGCTTGAGACTATCGCACAAACGTGGTCGGAACACTGTGTACATAAAACGTTCAGAGGGTTGATCGAATATAAAGAATACGAAAACGGTAAAGAGAAAATCGAGATCATAGACAGCCTGCTTAAATCCTACTTGATGAGGGCAACGAAAGAACTTAATAAAGAATGGTGTCTATCCGTATTCTCAGATAATGCGGGGATCATAGCTTTTGATGAGACTTATGGAGTGGCTTTCAAGGTAGAAACGCATAACCATCCATCAGCTATAGAGCCTTATGGTGGATCAGAGACAGGAATCGGTGGAGTAATAAGAGATACGCTTGGTGTAGGTCTTGGCGCAAAGCCCGTAATGAATACTGACGTTTTCTGTTTCGGTCCTCATGATCTGCCTTATGATAAGTTACCAAAAGGCACACTTCATCCAAGGCGTGTATTTAAGGGCGTTGTGGCAGGCGTCAGAGACTACGGAAACAGGATGGGTATTCCAACCTCCAATGGTGCAATACTCTTTGATGAGCGATACGTTGGAAATCCACTCGTTTACTGCGGTAACGTAGGTTTGATACCAAGAGATAAGGTTAAAAAAGAGGTAAAACCCGGTGATCTGGTGGTTGTTATAGGTGGAAGGACAGGCAGAGACGGTATTCATGGCGCAACGTTCTCATCAATTGAACTGGCTGATGACTCAGAAGTTACGTCCAGCGGTGCAGTGCAGATAGGAAACGCCATTGTCGAGAAGAAGATGACGGATACCATTCTTCAAGCTCGTGATAAAGAACTGTATGATGCTATAACAGACTGCGGTGCAGGCGGTCTATCTTCTGCTGTTGGTGAGATGGGTAGTGATACTGGCGCAAGAGTTTACCTTGAAAAAGTGCCTTTGAAATACGCTGGACTTGCGCCCTGGGAGATATGGGTTTCGGAAGCACAGGAAAGGATGGTACTTGCCGTACCGTCAGGTAAAAAAGATGAACTCTTGAAAGTATTCGGAGATGAGAATGTGGAAGCCACTGTCATAGGTGAATTCACAAATGATGGGAAACTCCATCTCTTATATGATGATGTTACCGTTGCTGATATAGATATGGATTTTGTTCATAATGGTATCCCAAAGATAAGGAAACAGGCTGTATGGAAGAAACCTGTTTATGAAGAACCATCTTTTAGTGATCCATCCGATCTAACGTCTTATCTCAAGGAAATACTTTCCAGCCCAAACGTTGCAAGCAAGGAATGGGTCATCAGGCAATACGATCACGAGGTTCAGGGCGGAAGTATTTTGAAACCGCTACAAGGCGCCGATAATGATGGTCCGGGGGATGCCTGTATCACTCGCCCAATTCTGGGATCAAGTCGAGGGGTTATTATATCCAATGGTCTTAATCCCAAATACAGCGATATAGATACCTACTGGATGTCTGCTTCTGCGATAGACGAAGCACTGAGAAACGTTGTATGCGTGGGCGGAGACATTAATCAAACAGCCATTCTGGATAATTTCGCATGGGGCAGTCCCGATAAACCAGACAGATTGGGAACTCTTGTAAGGGCAATCAAAGCTTGCTACGACATTGCAGTAGCTTATGGTACGCCGTTCATTTCAGGAAAAGATAGTCTCAATAACGAATATCGGGATTCCAGCACTGGTGAAACGTTGTCTATCCCACCAACACTATTGATCTCAGCGATAAGTGTGATACCTGATATAAGCAAAGCTGTTACAATGGACGTCAAGTCTCCGGGGAATATCATTTACGCTGTCGGAAAGACCTATAACGAGATGGGTGCATCCCATTACTATTATATTAAAGGCTATATTGGTAACAACGTGCCGAAGGTCAATCCAACTGAAGGCAAGAAGATAATGGAAAAACTCCACGAAGCTATGACACAGGGATTAGTCAGGGCATGTCACGACTGCTCAGAAGGCGGGATCGGCGTAGCGACAGCGGAGATGGCTTTCGCCGGTGGATATGGCATGAACATTTATGCGAAAAACATTCCTCGTGCAGATGATATTATCAGGAATGACACTATTCTTTTCTCAGAATCGAATAGCAGGTTCATAGTTGAGGTATCAAAAGAGTCACAGGTAGAATTTGAACGGATAATGTCTGATACAGATACATCAGCCATCGGTGAGGTAGTTGACGGAGAGGATTTCAAAATCTACGGTCTAAACGGCGATCTCGTCGTATCAGCGAATATATATGACCTGAAAGAATCATGGCAGAAAACATTCAGATGGTGAGATAATGGTTATGTATTGGTATCACGGAAGCAAGAAACTATTCCCCAAATTGAAAAAGCATAAAGCTTACGCTCCACCCGGGGCACCGCCAGAAGACGGGTTAGAGGCGATCTATCTTACTCCAGACTTCGTTTTCGCATTATTCAATGCTGCAATACCACCGGGGATAACCAAAGCGGATCTTAGAAATCGGACTATGTGCTTTGAAAATCCAGATAAATTTGATCCAGAAGAAGCGATTTACATCTATATCATTGATCCCTCAAAGATTCCAGATGATAGAAAGAAATATATTGATGAATGGCAGATTGTTGTAGACATGGATGAGATTGAACCAGATAAAGTTGAGACCTATAAATCTTTAGAACTACTGAAATACTTTACAATAAAGGATGAGATTGTTTTTTGATACATTCGTCATAAAGTAAAAATTGTTGACCATGAAAAAATACTATGGTATACTTTTGACATCAAAATAACGAATTGTCATTTTGCTCTTAATTCACTATAACATGGAATCATGCAAATGGAAAAGAAGAAAAATAATACAACAGTAGTTGATATTTCACTTCTGATCGAAGAAACATTTGAATATCTTGCTTCGGTACAGATTGTTGTTCCAAATCCGGAGGAAGTTCGCGATTATCTAGGTCGTTATCCCGACATTATCGAATTGGTGATGTTTGCTTGTGAGGAGACAAGGAGTCACTTTATACTGCCTACACAATTATCGTTAGAGCTCTACCGTGACCCTGAAATTGGCGATGAATATTTAACTCTTTATGTCCGACAAAAAGAATATGATGAGAGTATTATGGATGTTATTGAGGAGATATGGTCAACTTATGATGATGAACTCTCCACAAAACAAGGTGATTTCTTTGTAACAACCGATTTTGATTTTCCGAGGTAAATATTGATGGCTTTCAATTGGTACGAATATCTAAATATAGCGAAATTCCTTTATCATAACGGTGATAAGCTTGATCAAATTACTCAGGAATCTGCCGAAAAGCAATTGATAACGCTCAAAAAATATTCGATCGTCTTAACTACTCCCAACCGAAAAAAATAACAGACCATGAGATTGTTCCGTTCTAAAAAATGGTACTCACATCTATACGAATGATAAAAGTTATTCAATCCAATCCTGTTCTGATTTTTAATTTATAATTCTTTTAACCCAAGAAAGAAGGTGTTAATATGCTCATAAAAGAAAAAGTGCTAGAAGAAATCGAGACTCTTAATATACAGCAGTTGTTTGACGTTTATAGTTTGATAACAATTCTGAAAGGTAGGGAAACAACTATAAAAGATTCTGATGATAGGCAAGCCCATCTTGAGGTGAGAAAGATATTAAGCAAATTTAAAGGTAATCTGTCGGATTACATAATAGAAGAACGTGAGGATCGAGTATGAGATTGTTTTTTGATACATCGGCTTTGATTAAATATTTTCATGAAGAGAAAGGTACAGAATTTGTTACAAAACTCATAGATGATCCCAAAAATCATACTTGGATCTCTGAATTAGCAATGATTGAGTTTTACAACTTTTCGTATCGGTTTTATAGAGAATCACGAATCAGTGATGATGAACTAAATAGATCTATAAATGGGTTTGACAGAAGATGTATCTATTTTAATACTGTTACCCTAAACTTAGTAATAGTTAATAGAGCTAGAGAACTAATAACTAAATATGGTAAAAGATTTCCATTGAGGTCATTGGATTCAATACAACTTGCGTCATATAACCTTGTTTATGAAAATGATAAAGATTGGGCATTTGTTACTTCTGATGATAGATTAATTCAGGTTCTTTAATCTATTGGCTTGAAAGTGATAAATCCTCAAGAATAATTTGTTTACTTGGTATATTACAAGGGTATTGAATTTCTCTTATTGAAAGGATTATTGTTATGCCAAATAGAGATAATGTGACAATTCATATTGTAGCTGATTCTATACCGCAGGCTTATTATCGAGCAATAAGCGAGGTATGGAAACATGGAAGATTGATCAGGACAGAATACGATAAAAAAGATTCAAAAGATTATGTTGTTCCGCCTAGCAGAGACGTAAGCGCAGTAATTGAGATAAAAAATCCATTATCACAACCGCGATTCCCTCCTGTATCTTTTTGTGAGATAGGAAAATATATTGCGGAAATAATGGGTGCTAAAGATCATCTGGTTGTATCAACGAAAGAATTGCTGGAAAAAATAGAAAAGGGTGGAATAGAAAATACTCATTGGCCCTATACTTACCATCAAAGGCTTTGGCAATACCCAAGAGAAGATGGTAGGACAATAAACCAGATACAGATAATATTAGAAAGATTAGCAAATTCCCTCCATACCAGAAGGGCTGTTGCCGCAACGTATGTTCCATACATTGACGCCTTTTTGAAAGAAGATCAGCCTTGCCTGAGAGAAATAGAACTTAGGTGCTTCAGAGAAAATGAAATTGTGCAACTTGACATGATAACTTTTTGGAGAAGTAGAGACTTATATAGAGCATGGCCTGATAACGTCATTGGGATAACAAATTGGCATCAGCGCTTTGCTTATGAGCTTTCAGAAAAAATAGGTGAAGAAGTAAAAGTAGGAAATTATATTGATTTCACAGGCTCTCTGCACATCTATGGAGAATGTCTGATAGAAATTGAGGGAGACAGCAAATTAGGAATTAAAGGATTCTTTGATAATTTCCCCACAGAACAGGATTTCATAAACAGGTCCATGACGAGTGAAAAGGCAAAAGACTTGCTTATTATTCCTCAATTAGAGGAATTGAAAGAGGAAAAAGAATGGAATTTTCCACAAGGGTCAATTGAAATTATTGATATATTGATAGAAGATTACAAGTCTGTTAAGTTCCTGCCATAGATAATATGAAAATTGGTATAATACAGAAAATTTAGCGAACACGTACGAAAAGAAGATCATTGTTGATCTTCAAATAGTACTATGTTATACTTTTGACGTTATGACTGAATGACAAGCTGTAGTTTTATCTTGATAATACGATAACTCACATATTTTGAGAGATTTGTCTGATGCGATCAATGCTAATGATTCTCATAATAGTCACTGGGATGTTTGTAGGTGTAATGAACTGCTCAGAAGCATTGGACAAAAAAGTTATTGAGTCGGGAAAGAAACTACTGGTTCATTACATGCCCTGGTATGTGTCCAAGCCTTTTAGTGATCAATGGGGATGGCATTGGACTATGAATTATTATAATCCTGATGAAGTTCAGTCCAATGGACTACGTAGGGTGGCTTCTCATTACTACCCGCTTATTGGACCTTATGATTCGGGAGATCCGGATGCCCTGGAGTGCCATGCTCTCCTTATGAAGTCTGCAGGAATTGATGGCGTTATTATTGATTGGTATGGCATTGAAGACTTTTACGATTATGGCATGATCAATCGAAATACTCAGCACGTCATCAATTTTATAAAGAAAGCAGGACTGAAATTCGCCATCTGTTATGAAGATCAAGCTATCAAGCAGATGATCAGTGCAAAATACATCTCCGAGGATAAGGCTGTCAACCATGGTCAAATAGCGATGCGCTGGTTGCAGAAGCACTGTTTCGATAGTCAAGCTTATTTGAAAATAGACAACCGACCTGTGCTACTTGTGTTTGGACCTCAGTATTTCAAAGGCAACCAATGGGAGCAACTATTCTCTGTATTACCTCAGCGCCCTTTCCTTTGCACGCTGGACCGTTCACAAGGTGGTGCAGATGGGGTCTTTGGATGGCTCCCCATGTATGGAATCACAACAACTCTTGAGCAATGGCATGAATATTTGGCTAATTTTTATGCTGAAAATACAAACGGAAACACCCATGTTGGTATAGTATTCCCGCAGTTTCACGATATTTATGAAAATGCAGGAGTGCATAAGAGTTATGGTTTTCTTGATGCACAAGGTGTAAAAACCTTCGAGGAAACACTCGATATTGCACTCAGAAGTAATTGCGAGTTCATCCAGATTGCTACATGGAACGACTATGGCGAGGGAACGATGATTGAGCCAACTGTAGAATTCGGTTATAATTATCTGGAGATCATTCAACAGCAACGAAGAAAGGAACTTGGAAAATCATTCTTATATAGCAGTGAAGACCTGAGACTCCCGATAATGTTATACCTATTGAAAAAGAAACACCAACACAACCGATCAGCGATGGAAGATTTGTCGAAATGCACAGAGCAATTATTTTCAGGAAACCTGACTGACGCAAAGAAGCTAATTAAATCATATCAAGAGTCTAAATAATTTTATTTTTGCAACCGATTTTAGGATTGCGAATTTAATAACTTTCCCGTTTTGTATTTGCTTTTGACATCTGAGTAACAAATTGTCATTTTACCTTTAATTTACTATAACATGGGATTATACAAATGGAAAAGAAGAACAACAATACAACCGTAGTTGATATTTCACTTCTGATTGAAGAAACATTTGAATATCTTACTTCAATACAGGTTATTATTCCAAATTCAGAGGAAGTTCGTGAGTATCTACATCAATATCCCGATATTATCGAATTAGTAAAATTTGCCTGTGAGGAGACAAGAAGCCGCTTCCCATCATCCACGCAATTGTCATTGGAGCTTTATTATGACCCTGAATTTGAAGATGAATATCTAATACTCTATATTCGACAAGAAAAATATGCTGATGATATTATGAATATTGTTGATGATATAAGAGATAATATAAACTCAGCTTATGAATATGAATTTACCACAAGGTCAGGTGAGTTATTTGTAACAACTGATTTCAATTTCCCGAGGTAATTTCATGGCTTTTAAATGGTCTGAATATCTTGATTTGGCTCAATTTCTTTATAATAATGGGAGTAATATTAACCAAGTTACACAAGAATCTGCATATCGTTCTGCCATAAGCAGAGCGTATTATGCGGTATTTTGTTATGCAAGAGAATATGCTTTTATTAACTACGGATTTATAACTACAAAATCTACTAATATTCATAAGGAAGTTGAAAATCAATTTCGTAGAAAAGGATTACTCAAAATAGCAGATAATTTGAGAGATTTGCGTATATGGAGAAATCAATGTGATTACGACAATGAAGTTGATGATATTTCTAGTATGATTCAAAAATCAATTATAAAGGCTCAAGAAATATTAAGCAGGATTTAATTCATACCTATCCAACACATTACTTACCTGAACTTAGAATTCTTCTCAAATTAACGTTCCTTGTGATAAAATTTTTATGAAGGATAATATAATATGGAAAAACTTAATACTGCTGTAATAGGCACCGGTTCACACGCAAGATCACATTTACAAATGATAAAAGAATGTGATGAGATGAATCTTCTTGCAATCTGCGATATAGACAAAGAAAAGCTTGAAAAGGCAAAACAGGAATTTAGATCAGAATACGGGTTCAACGATTATCGTGAAATGATTGATAAATGCGATCTGGACGTTGTTTACGTCGTTACTCAGCCCGGTTTTACTGCTGAGATTTCCGAATACTGCATTAAAAAAGGGCTGCACACATCAGTCGAGAAGCCGCCGGGAATGACATCCGCTGATACCAGACGAATTCTTGAAGCCGAGAAAAACAGCGACAGCATAGTAATAGTGTCATTTAACAGACGTTATATTCCCGAAGTTTTGGCAGTAAGGAAGATGGTTCTGGATCGCGGCGGTGCCGTTCACTGCTCAGCGACTTATAATAAACCTGCGACGGGCTGGGATCAAGCATGGGGTTATTATCCACTTATACACGATGCAATACATCACGTTGACATTCTCAGATGGTTCGCCGGTGATGTGGCTGAGGTGCATAGCGAGTATTATCTTGCGGATAATTCCAGAGATAAACAGCATCACAACGCAGTCATTAAGTTTGCTAATGGTTGTCGAGGCACATTTATGAGCCATTATGGTGTAGGTTTCAGGATTCAGCGCGCTGAAGTTCATGCAGATAGCTTCTCCGCATACATTGATCTTACCAGCGCACCGAAATGTGAAATCTACGAAGATGGCAAGCCTTACGAAAAACCACTTGATCTTGATGTGGTAGGCGGTAAAGGCTTCAATGAGACTCATCACTTCATCGAATGTATAAAGGAAGGCAAAAAGCCTTGGAGTAATGTTGAAGACGCTGTTAAAACTATGGAATTATGCGAGGTTATATTGCATAAGCAGTTTTGATTTTTTTTACAATGCCGAAATAGAATGCGGAGGTTGAAAAATGAGAGTGCTTGTGATCGGAAGTGGAGGCAGGGAACATACGCTTGTCTGGAAGATTGCTCAAAGTCCACTTGTCGAGAAGGTCTATTGTATCCCCGGCAACCCGGGCATGGCTGAACTCGCAGAATGTAAAAAAATGGATGTAGAAAAAGACTTTGACCAGCTAGCACAATTTGCTAAAAGCGAAAAGATTGGCCTTGCCGTTATCGGTCCCGAGGATCCTTTGGCAAATGGGATCGTTGACTATTTTCAGAATTCAGGATTGAAAACCTTTGGACCGTCTAAATTAGCGGCAGAGATCGAATCCAGTAAAGTGTTTACTAAAGAATTTATGATTCGTCATGGCATACCTACTGCTAAATTTGAGATATTCGATGATGCAGAAAAAGCAAAGTCTTATATAAGAAAAGTTGGCGCTCCGATAGTAGTCAAAGCTGATGGATTAGCTAAAGGGAAGGGCGCCTTTCCATGCCGTGATCTACAAAAAGCACTTAATGCAGTTGATTCCATAATGATCACTAGAGAATTTGGCGATGCAGGAAACAACGTAATCATCGAGGAGTTCATGGAAGGCGAGGAGGCATCATTCATAGCTTTCACTGATGGAAAAACTGTCCTGCCTATGGCATCTGCTCAGGACCACAAGCCAATATTCGATAACGATGAGGGTCCAAATACTGGTGGTATGGGCGCCTATTCTCCCGCACCGGTGGTTACAAATGAAGTCCACGATCTTATAATGAAGACTATTATGGAACCAACTGTTAATGGCATGTTTGCTGAAGGACGAATTTATAAGGGTGTATTGTATGCCGGGCTAATGATCGCTGATGGTAAACCAAGAGTGGTCGAGTTTAATGCCCGTTTAGGCGACCCGGAGACTCAGGCTGTTCTGCCCAGAATGACAAGCGACATCATGCCAATAATATTAGCTTGCATTGATGGTACACTTGATAAAATGCAGATGGTATGGACGGATGAACCTGCTGTCTGTGTTGTAATGGCTTCTGGAGGGTATCCCGGAAGCTACGAAAAAGGTAAAGTCATCAAAGGTCTGGATACAGTTGCTAAAATGAATGACGTAATGGTATTCCACGCTGGAACTGCGATAAAAGACGATAATATAGTTACATCTGGCGGTAGGGTTCTTGGTGTTACAGCACTTGGTAATAGCATTGAAAATGCCATAAAGAAGGCTTATGAAGCAGTAGAAAAAATATCGTATGAAGGTGCTTATTACCGCAAAGACATTGGAAATAAGGCATTGAATTATGAGAAAACACAAGATTCTTGTTGTAGATGATGAACAAGTTATTTCTGATACAGTAACCCTTATACTTCAATCACGAGGTTATGAGGTAATCACTGCATTTGATGGATCCGAAGGGATAGCAAAGGCAAGAACAGAACATCCTGATCTAATACTCCTTGATATAATGATGCCTGGGATGAATGGTCATGATGTTTGCGTTAAAATAAAGGGAGATAGAAACACCAGAAAGATACCTATAATCATGCTTACCGGACAAGGAGAACGTGAGGCTGTTATAAAAGCACGTCAAACCGGGGCTAATGACTACATTCTTAAGCCATTTACAATGGCAACGTTATTGACTAAGATAAGTCAACAGTTTGAGCAGGATCAAAATACACCAAAATATCGTAAACTGTCGTGGTGGCGAAGATTATTCAGGAGAGTAAGATAGGGGCAAAGAATTTGTTTACGTTTGGATCAAGATTCTACATTTCTTTATTGAACAAATACTTCACCCTATAGGTAATCTCTGTTTTTTACGATTATTAGAAGGGATAATTTAATGAAACCGATTGTAGGGATAATAGTTGGAAGTGATTCGGATCTCCCGCTTATTCAAGAGACAGCAAGCATTCTTGATGAGCTAAATATACCTTATGAGGTTACGATAGGTTCAGCGCACAGAACGCCTGAGCGTGTGTCAGAATACGTTTCGACAGCGCGTGATCGAGGTATCCGTGTGATAATTGCTGCCGCAGGCGGAGCGGCGCATCTTCCGGGTGTTGTAGCATCCAAGACTAACTTACCTGTGATAGGTATTCCCGTAGACAATGGTCCTTTGAACGGGGTGGATGCCTTGTATTCAATCGTGCAGATGCCTGGTGGTATTCCAGTAGCGTCAATGGCTATCGGGAAAGCGGGTGCAAAAAATGCTGGTATATTTTCCGCTCAGATATTGGCATTGATGGATCCTGATCTTGCAAAAAGACTTGTGGACTTTCGCAAAAAAATGGCTGAATCTGTCCAGAGCAAAGCGGATAAGTTGCTAGAGATAGGTCTTGCCAAATATTTAGAGAGTAAAAAGACATAGTTGGAGTTACTTATGGACGAAAAAGAACTTATACAGAATGTTATCAAAGAAACTGGTATTGAAGCTAAGACTGTTGAGAAAGTATTTAACTTAACTATCGAACAAATAGTCGAATCACTGAAGCGTTGTGATAGTGTTTCAATACGCAACTTTGGCAGATTCTATATCGATCAAAGGCATAGCAACACTATGGTTTTCAAATTTTCTCCGTCTCAGAGGCTTCGGAAAATTTTTGGTTGGACCTCAACTTATAAAGGTGAAGTCTAAGCAATAAAAGATGAAAACAATTATTCTGAGTGTTGATCCCGTTAACCCGAGGCCTTCAGATATTGAGAAAGCTGTTGAAATTCTCAAGGCAGGCGGACTTGTTGCATTTCCGACTGATACGGTCTATGGAATAGGTGCTGATGCCTTTAACAAAGATGCTGTGGAAAGGATATTCACCGCAAAAGGGCGTGACTCAAGGAAACCGCTTCAAGTGCTGATAGCTGATAAAAATGATTTAAACCTCGTTAGCGAGAAACAGTCTGATATCTTACATCGTCTTGTGGAAAGATTTTTCCCCGGCGCTTTGACTATTGTTGTGCCTGCAAAAGAGGATTTTCCAAGCTGGGTTACGTGCGGACTTGATACTGTCGGAGTGAGGATGCCTTCAAATCCCATAGCACTTGAGATGATCAAAGCCTTTGGCAAACCCATTGCTGCCACAAGTGCGAATATCTCAGGACTTCCTGATCCAAAAAATGCTCAACAGGTGCTAGAATATCTCGATGGTAAAATTGACCTTATACTTGATGGCGGATCAACGCCTGATAACGTTCCTTCAACTGTTATAGATATATCCGTTGATCCGCCAAAAATATTACGGCAGGGCAAATTAACTTTAGAAGAATTAAATAAAGTCTTACAAGGATAAAATAATATGAAAATAGCAATTGGAAGCGATCACGCTGGATTTGAGCTAAAAGAAAAAGTAAAAAAAATTCTGGAAGAAAAGGGCGTTGAATATCAAGATGTAGGTGCAGAAACCCTTGATCCGAATGATGATTACCCGGAATATGGCCGTAAAGTAGCGGAGGCAGTTGCGTCTGGAAAAGCTGATCGTGGGATAGCTATATGCGGAACGGGTATGGGTATTTCGATAGCCGCAAATAAGATTCCCGGTATCAGAGCCGCTACAGTTTACAATACCGAAATGGCAAAAATATCACGCCTGCATAACGACACAAACATCCTGGCACTTGGAGGCAGAATAAAGACAGCGGAACCTGTATCTGAGATCGTCAACGTCTGGCTGGATACTCCATTTTCAGAAGAAGAGCGTCACGAAAGAAGAATAAAGCAGATCGAGGAAATTGAAAACTCAAGCAAAAAGGAATAAACATAATGGAAGAGCGTTTGTCGTGGGATGATTATTTTATGGAAATAACAAGGCTGGTTGCAATGCGATCTACGTGTTTGCGCAGGCACGTTGGTGCAGTTATTGTCAGAGATAGAAGGATACTGGCAACTGGTTACAATGGGGCGCCGAGAGGGTTAAGGCATTGCAGTGAGACTGGTTGTTTAAGAGAAAAAATGGGTGTACCCTCTGGTCAGATGCAAGAATTATGTCGGGGACTTCATGCAGAGCAAAATGCTATAATCCAATCTGCATTATTCGGCGTTAGCATAGAGAACTCTCAGATTTACACAGTTAATCAGCCATGTGTAGTTTGTGCCAAAATGATAATTAACGCAGGTATAAAGCGCATAGTCTTTGATGAACCCTATCCTGATCCGCTTTCTGAGGAATTAATAAAAGAATCTGGAATTGAATTAGTCAACATAAGAGCAACAGTATAAGTGATCAGTAGTAGGTTGGATTGAGGAACGAAATCCAACATAATATTTCGATAAAAAGGGGCGAGAGATGAAAGAAATAGAAGGTGGAATAACATCCGTGCCGGGGATACGTGCGATAGGTATCGCATCTGGAATAAAGTCAACAGGAGTTAAGGATTTAGCTGTTATTGTGTGCGATGAAATTGCGACATCCGCAGGTACATTCACATCAAACAAGGTTAAATCCGCACCAGTGCTGGTATCAATGGAACGCATAAAGAGTGGAAAAGCGCAAGCTGTGACTGCTAACAGTGGAAATGCTAACGCCTGCACAGGTGTACAGGGGTTGCAGGATGCAAGACGAATGGCAGAGGTAACAGCCAATGAACTCAATATTAATCCTGAACTTGTGCTTGTTGCATCAACGGGCAAGATTGGTCGTACCATGCCTATGGATAAAGTAGAATCGGGGATAAAACTTGCGGTGCCTCAACTAAGCTACGCTGGCGGTCACGAAGCGGCGCAGGCGATCATGACTACGGACACTTTCTCGAAAGAAGTCGCAGTAGAATTTGAGATTCAAGGCAAAAAAGCACATATAGGCGGGATGGTTAAGGGCGCCGGAATGATCAATCCTAACATGGCAACAATGCTGTGTTTTATGACTACTGACGTTTGCATTGATCAAAGCCTTCTGCAAAAAGCGCTCAAGACAGCAGTGGATAGATCATTCAATATGATTTCCGTTGACGGCGATATGAGTACGAACGATACGGTTATAATTCTAGCAAATGGTAAAGCTGGAAATGATAAGATAGATAAATACAATGATAATTATTGCACATTCCTTGAAGCGCTTACCTATTCAACGACAAAGCTGGCAAAGATGATAGCTAAAGACGGTGAAGGCGCTACTAAGTTCATTGAATTACGAATAAAAGGCGCAAAAAGTGAAAACGATGCAAGAGAAGGCGCGCATGCAATGGCCCGATCACCTTTGCTTAAATGCGCATTATTCGGTGAAGACCCTAACTGGGGACGAATCATGTCATCTCTTGGTTCTTCGGGAATTGAAATGGATCAAAACGCTGTGGATATATGGTTTGATGACCTGAAAATAGTGGAAAATGGTATCACCACAGGTTTTAGTGAAGAATCTGCGAAAGATATATTGAAAAAATCGGAATATAATATTACAATAGACCTAAAAATAGGAAATGCAAACGCAACTCTATGGACATGCGATCTGTCTTACGATTACGTTAAAATTAACGTAGTATAAGGTGATTCTAAGATTAGAGGAGGATTTATCTTTGGAAATTGCACAGGATTTGCAGGAAAGCATATTTAAAGCCGATATACTCATTGAGGCGCTAAAGTATATAAAGCAGTTTTATGGCAAAACCATAGTTATAAAATATGGCGGTCATGCTATGATAGATGAATCTCTAAAAGAAAAAGTGATCCTTGATATTGTACTAATGAAATACGTGGGAATGAATCCAGTCGTTATTCACGGCGGAGGACCTGAGATCACCGAAGTCATGGATAAGATGGGCAAAAAATCCGAGTTTATAAAAGGTCTGAGAGTCACAGATGCTGAGACTATGGAGATCGTTGAGATGGTACTTGGCAGGATTAACAAGGGACTTGTAGCATTAATAAACCAGCATGGTGCTAAAGCTGTTGGGTTGAGTGGTAAAGACGGCGGGCTTATCAGTGCTGAAAAATGCAAATTAGACGTTGATCTAGGTTTCGTTGGTGATGTGTATGAGATAGATCCTGAGATAATAAACGTCCTCGATAAAGAGGGATTCATACCCGTGATCAGTTCCATAGGAACGTGTGATGGTGATACTTACAATATCAACGCCGATCTAGTAGCAGGAGAGATAGCCGCCGCACTAAAAGCTGAAAAGCTGATCATGCTAACTGATGTAAGAGGAATCCTGCGTGATCCAAAGGATGAGGAATCATTGATCTCTACAATTAAATTATCCGAAATAGACAAACTTGAGCAGGACAAAATTATCAGCGGTGGTATGTTGCCGAAAGTAGAAGCTTGTGAAATAGCCCTTCGTGGCAGTGTGAAAAAGACCCATATAATTGACGGCAGGATCAGCCATTCTATATTGCTTGAGATATTTACCGATAGCGGGATTGGGACACAGATAATTGCTTAAAGGTATGACATGATATATGACGCTGCTACAAAAGTAGTTATAGATATGGGAAAAGAAGTAATCCTACGAAGATTCCTTAGATGATGCTAATGGTATGCCAATGACTTTATGACAGACTCTTTTGTTAAGTTTGGGTTGTAACGAAAGAGTCTCAATGCTAAACAGTAAGGTGGTGATAAAATGTCAGATAATAAAGATGAAAGAGAATGTATTACTCTCAAAGGCGTTATACCAGCCAAAAGAACAACCCCTGAAGAAGTCAATAAAGCAATTAGAAATCTTAGAGATTTTTTGCAGAGATTCCCTTTTTTAGCAGAGGAGGTAATGAAGGAACGTGAAAAATGGCTCAATGAAGATGGACGTAATATTAATAACAGAAACCAACTTCGCTCTTGATGACGATTGAGGCAAATTGCTCCCTTTAAGAATACAGATAGCGTGATCTATGAATCAATCCTTGAATTTGCATATATTAACCAGAATTCTAATACAAAAATGCTCTTTCTTACTAGAGATCGGAAAGATTTCGATTTTCCATATATACGGGAGGAATTGTCTTCTATTAATGTTGAGATTTTCTTTTCTGCTGGTGATTGTATCAAAAGAATCAGGGAATTAATCTGATTGGAGGTAAATATTAATTGGCTACGGTAGAAATCAAAGAAATGGCAAATAAATATCTGATCAATAACTACGGAGAACGACAGATTGCTCTGGTGCGTGGTGAAGGCGCTTACGTATGGGACGCTGATGGAAAGAGATACCTCGATTTTGTAGCGGGAATATCTACAGTAAACATAGGTCACTGCCATCCAAACCTAGTAAAAGCCATTACCGAACAGGCAAAAACGCTGATCCACGTTTCTAATCTATACTATATAGAACCACAAGTCAATCTGGCAAAGCGTTTGGTGGAACTATCTTTTGCCGATAAATGCTTCTTCTGCAACAGCGGCGCCGAAGCGAATGAAGCGGCTATCAAGGTGTCACGAAAGTATTCAAAAGAGAAATTCGGCGAAGGAAAGTTTGAAATTATAACCATGCTCAAATCCTTCCACGGCAGGACTATCACGACTATAACAGCAACAGGACAGCCAAAATACCAGAAAGGCTTTGAACCGCTTTCACCGGGATTTAAATACGTCCCATTCAATGACCTGAAGACATTAGAGGATGCTGTCACGGATAACACCTGCGCCATCTTAGTTGAACCTATACAGGTTGAGGGTGGAATTAATATACCTGACGAGGGTTATCTGCCAGGGTTGCGTAATCTGTGCGATAAAAACAATCTCATACTTATCTTTGACGAAGTGCAGACAGCTATGGGAAGGACAGGGAAGCTCTTCGGATACGAAACCTACAACGTTGAACCAGATATTATTACTATGGCGAAGGCTTTGGGTGGTGGAGTTCCGATAGGTTGTATGGCTACAAGGGCAAATATTGCGGAAAGCCTGACTCCTGGGTCACATGCCTCGACTTTTGGAGGCAATCCCCTTGTATGTTCCGCTGCTCTAGCAACCATCAATACTATAATCGAAGAAAAATTGCCAGATAATGCTCAAAGGATGGGCGATTATTTGACCAAAAAACTATTGTCATTAAAGGAAAAATTCCCTGTAATAAAGGACGTCAGGGGACGTGGATTGATAATTGGCGTGGAACTTAACGTCGAGGGTAAAGAGATTGTCAATCAGACTATGAAATACGGTCTTATATTGAATTGTATCGGCACAAACGTACTCAGGTTTGTGCCACCTTTGATCATAAACGAAAGTCACGTTAATGAAGCAATAGCTATTTTCGATAGAGTATTGTCAGAAAATAGCTAATACTATTGCGACTTTTTTAGTTAGTGTTGTAGAACATGCTTTAGATTTTTCCATGCTTCAGAAAGCATGGCTTTCGCACTCCATATAAATCACCACCAACCGCCCATCGTGCAGGGATACATCGGGAATAAAGTCTCTATCAGCGATCGCACTCTCTCGTTGAGTGTGGGTCTGGTTGTAAATACGTTCTGCCTGTATAACTCCCAGATATGAGCGTCATTTGTGACAAGGCTTGTTATCAGTCTGTCATCAGCAGTTATAAGCAGATCAGCTTTTTCGCTTGAATCACTTTCAACATCCGAGACACCATTGCCATCGAAAATCATTGTGGCTTTATGTCGCTCTCCACTTATCGCAAGGCTCCCCTGCCAGCCTTCGTGTATGCTTCTATTGATCCTTAATGTCAACAAAGGCGATATTTCTCGAAGAAATTTTGACAGATCTACAATTCTGAACATGCCGACCCATTCGTGCCGTCTCATGCTTGCGTCCATATCATAACCCATTGCATAAAGGGAATCCTTGAGGTAAGGAGGAGAATGGAAAAACGTGATCGTCTTTTTACCTTCTGCTAGGGCATATCTGCCTATGCCCGATAATAAAGCCTTTGATGCAGTTTTTCTATCACTAAGGTTGTTATCCACATGGAAGAATTTAACGTCAGCAAAAAGCTCAAATGGATCAATATATACACTGGCGTATCCTATAATTTTACCATTGTGTTCAAGAACCTTTGTCTCTTCTCCAAACGACATAGCTGGAGACCAAGTATTTGGTCCTACGCTGGTAAGACAATACTGTTCTCTGAGTTTCAGGATTTCCTTTTTATCGCTATCAACATAATCCCTGACTATCATGTCAGACTCAAAATCGCTGGCTTTGTTCAAGTGCTTTTCAAATCTCGATTGGCTTCTGCGGTCAAAGAATCCCATTCGGCAGTAGAGTCTATGCGCCACAAGCCTTAACCCTGTGCTGACGGTTATGCACGTATGTCCCATCTCTTCCATAATATCACAGGAACGTTTAATCGTTGTCGCACCAATACCCATCGCTCTATATTCTGGCTCACGTATGCCAAAGCTGGCAATGCTGGCACATTTTGCGGATATGCCATCGCCAAGATGAAACAAAAGATTGGTACGGACGTCAACGTGAGCAGTTTCCTCACCGTTATATATTGGGCTGATACGGAACCCGTTGTTATTATCCGTAACCTTCATCTCCACCAATGGTTTTCCGTCTTTATCTTTCACGTTAAATGCAGAAAATTGTTCCCCTCTCGGATCATCCATGCGCTCAAGGGCATTGCTTGTCGAAAACTTGAATAACGGATCCTGTGTTGGTGTAATTTCAACAAGCGTTTCTATACCTCGTCTATCACATTCCTGAGTCAAAACAAGTGCAGAATTCGCCTGAACAGTCTTATCCTTTGCATTCAGGAGTTTCACAAGTGCTTCATTTCCACGCTTATCGCCCGTAGGAATTAGATACATCCCCGCAAGGTATTTTAGACGTTCATCGTCAGATTTGAGTAACTCAACCAACTGTTTTTGGGTAAACATCTGATTATGGATGTGCATAACTTCTGGTTGTTCATAACTTAGACCTGATATTGATTTACCATCTGTATCAACGATTCTGAAACAAAAACCCCAGAATCCCCAAGTATCTTTGTTATTGCTGGCAACCTTGAGCATAATAGTGTTTTTGCCTTCCGATAGATGAACGCCAAAAGAATCCTGATCAATATCAGAATGCCTGATAATATCATAAGTAAATTGCAGTTCACCATTGACCCAGACTTTTATGCCATCTGCACTGCCAAGCTTAATCTGTGCCATCATGTCTTTTGGACTATAAACGTAAGTTAGCAGATATGCCACTGACTTTGTGCTTCGATAATTCCAGTTGTATTCAATGCCTGTACGCTCAAAGCTGTCAAAGTGAGTATAGGCAAGATCAGCATAAATATCCTGTCGTCTGTCATCCCAGACATCCTCGCCGACTTTACCCCATTGGATAATCCTATTCTTGCCTGCATATAAAGCATTAAAATCTAATTCATTCTCAGGTGGATATACAGTATTAAAACCTCTGTTGTCTGTGTTATCAAACGGGCTTAATATTATCCAGTCGTTTTGTATAGAAAATCCAGCTTTGCGCAATTGTGGAACAGCTACGGGGCCCTTATTTTTCAATAACTGAACTGCTCTTAAAAACAGAAGTTGATCGGTTGTCTGAAGAATGGATCCCATCGCTTCTATATCTCGACCGTTGTCACATAAAGCAAGACCTTCCAGTGCAAGCGGAATAAAAACCTTGTCATCAAGTGACGTATAATCCGTAAGGGTTTCGACATCTTTCTCATTACAAGCTTTAATAAACCGTAACTGCTCATCTAATGCACCGGATACATGCTCATAATCGAAAGTCCTGATCTCCAATTCTTTCGTGTTCTGCCTGTTAGACCATTTTGAGGTTGCGATAATAAACTTACCTTTGGACGCTATCCCACGAGATGGACGGGTGTCTGCCCCGGGGTTGCTCTGCCATAAAAACATATCCTTTAGTTCAAGTGTTTTTCCATCTCGAATACAAATCTCACCGATAATATTTGCTTCTTCCTGATTCTTTCCGGTCATGGATGCTCCGCCGTAGGCTATGATCTCTTGCTTTCCATCCTGATCAACGTCAGTGATCTGCAAATCCCACAGCCATGAGTGCCTAAAAGTTTTCCATGTAGTTTTGCTCTTTGGTTTCAGGTCATGATCCAGAATTAATAATTGGTTAGTTGCGCCCTGCCATCTTCCTGTGAATGTACCGCCACCAACGACGATCTCTGACATACCATCATCATCTACATCACCTGTGGACATGCAGGTAGCAAATGTGCTTTCGCCAGAAAATACGTCAGATGACTGTTTCATTATCAGATTATGATCGAAAACTCGCAGATCGGATTTTTTCTTTCCCTGATGGTTAAAGTTGACGAGGACAATCAACTCATTTTTACTATCACCATCTAAATCAGCAATTGAAAGGCAATGACCCCATTTTGTGACCGTTCCATACATGGGATTCCATCTCTTGACCTTTTTCAACTGCATGTCTGTATCATATATTCTCAATTGTGCATAACCTGAGTTGGGGGCACGACCCTCAACAACGCAAAGGACAACGATCTCTGACTGTCCATCAACGTTAGTAACATGAAGTGATTTTGCAGTGCTGTATAGCTCAGATGGTGATTCCCATAGTGTTTGTGATAGTAAATTCAGGCCACCATCATTGTATCCGTAAATCCTGATTGTCGGTTTACTGTCAGCTTTGCCAGATACGATAATTCTGTTATCAGAGATTGTCACGTCCATCGCATCACCGTCCCAGTTATCGCTAGTCTTTAGATTTAGATCAAGGTCATACATGGCGATCTCTGCAACGGATTTCTCTGCATAAGTCTTGTTTCTGATTATTACAATGTTATTATTGTCAAATATACGGATTTTTTCACAGTTAATCGTTTCAGAATCGGGAAGGTATCTGTTGATCTTTTTGCTATGAAAAGACACTTTTTTGGGCATTAAATTACTCCTTTAACGTGAATTTGATATAAGAGATTTCATGAATAGAATTCAGCATAGTTCATAGTTAAATATTTGAATATAGAATCATAATATCAATCTACATATTATCAAAATTTAGTTTGATTAGTCAACATTTAAAAACTAGAAAAAAGCTTGATCTGAAAGAAAAACATTGATAAACTTTGTATATGTAATCGTTGAAAAATAGGTTTTTTTGTAGGGGCGAAGCATTTTTAGCTGGATCAAGATTTATAGCTAATTTATTTAACATAAAAATGCTTCGCCCCTACTGATAAACACACCTTAACATTGGAAAATATCAATGGAGTAAAAATGTCATGTCTGAACACAAGAAAAATAAAAAATTTAAGGTACTTGTCATCGGAGCGCATCCCGATGATCCAGAAACGGGATGCGGTGGTACTATGGCTTTATACTCTGGATCGGGACACGAAGTTGTAGCAGTATATCTTACAAAGGGGGAAAGGGGAATATCTGGCAAATCTCTTAATGAATCGGCTGAAATTCGCATAAAAGAAGCCATTGAAGCCTGTAAAATATTGCAATCAAAACCTGTATTCGTTGGACAAATTGATGGGGAATGTGAAATTACTAAAGATCGTTATGATGAGTTTTACAAGATAATTGAAGTCGAAAACCCTGATATTGTCTTCACGCATTGGTCTGTTGACAGTCATCGAGACCATCGGGTTTGCTCGCTTCTTACTTATGACGCATGGATGAGATCAGGCAGGAATTTCACCCTTTATTATTACGAAGTTATGACAGGAAGTCAGACCCAGAATTTCCATCCGACTGATTACGTTGATATAACGACAACTGTAAAACAGAAACATGATGCCTGCTTCGTACATATCAGTCAGGGAATCGAGCAGTCTTATCCAAGAAACCATGGCATGATGGAGATATTCAGAGGGATGGAGTATGGTTGTAAATTTGCCGAAGCTTATGTGAAACATGCTCAAAGCAAAAGTGCATTATTGCTATAAAATGTAATTATGGACACCCTTTAATTCAAAAAGTGGCTTGACATTATTAGAATTCTCTTGTATAATACAAATTGTAACCGCCGGGGTGGTGGAATTGGTAGACACACTAGCTTGAGGGGCTAGCGGGCATTAGCTTGTGCGAGTTCAAATCTCGCCTCCGGCACCATCCTTTCTTATACTATCAAATCTTATCCTATCATTGTCAAAGAGATCATTGAGAAGCAATCAACTAACATAGATGCTGTCACAGGGGCAACAAACAGTAGTAATGTAATCATGAACGCTGTTCAGAAAGCGATTGAAAAAGCTTATCAATCTAAGCCATCATGATTGAATCATCACAAACTGCATGATAGCTTATACATTTATAGAACAACACGCAAGTATTTCACCATTATTGAAAAGAGAATCAATGAAATCAACAGTTTCTTTCACATCACGAAGATAAGCTATCATTACGTCACTATCTAGCAAATACTTACTCAATGTCAATTCCTTTCAAGCGATTTGTATCTATTTCTCGAAGCGATCTTACCCACCTGCTTATGTCTTCTTGAGTTTTAAATTCAGGGTAATCTTCATCACTCCATGCACCTCTCGCTTCTTTTAAGGCATTGCCTAATTTTACTCTTTGTAATTTTTCTCTTGTCGCCTCTACGATAAAGCTGGACCGCTTTCTTGCACCTACTGTTTTACTTAATTCGTCAACCAGATCAGCAGGTACTATAATATTCATTCGCATACTTTTCATATTGCATCCTCTAATAAAATGATATTATTATACACACTGATATTATACACTCATAATACATATATTTCAAATTCATTCTAGTCAACGCGTGCCAAGATTTTATATTGACAGTGTAAAGGAAAATGGATAAACTACCTGAAAAATAATCTAAAAATAGATCAAACCTTCAAACGGAGGATAATGATGAATATTAAAGTCGCTGGAGCGCAAATACCAGTAGCCGCTGATATAGAATCTAACGTCAAAGCCATTGAGCGCGCAATTGACTATGCAGTCAGTGAAAAAGCAAATATCCTTCTTACACCAGAGGGTTCTCTAAGCGGATATACACACAAATTTGACATACAGGCAACCATAAAGGCGCTTGAGTATATAACTCAAAAAGCACGAGAAGCAAATCTTGGTCTTGCTCTGGGAACGTGTTTTGTCGAATCAGATGAAAAATGCTATAACCAGATTCGATTCTACAAGCCCGACGGTGAATATCTAGGTTTTCATAGTAAAACTCTCACCTGTGGTTCTATGACGGACCCACTAAAAGGCGAAATCAACCACTATGCAATCCAGCCCCTCAGAACTTACGATTTCAATGGCATCTGCATCGGCGGGTTAATCTGCAACGACCTGTGGGCAAATCCGGGTTGTACTCCTGTCCCTGATTCACACCTAACACAGCAGTTATCAAAAATGGGCGCAAAGATCATTTTTCACGCAGTAAACGGCGGGCGCAGTGACAGTGAATGGTCTGACGTAGCGTGGCGCTATCACGAATCGAACTTGCGGATGCGCGCAGATGCCGGCAAAATATGGATCGTGACGGTAGACAACTGTTATCCGCTTGATCTTCGCTGTTCAGCCCCTTCTGGTGTAATAAAGCCAAGTGGAGATTGGGTCTGCAAAACAGAACCACAGGGAGAGCGTTTCTTCAGCTACACTATCGAAACGTAACTATGGAGTGTTGAAGCCACGTTTCTGCACTTGCGCAAGCATGGTTTGCGCACTCAAAACCTATCTCTTTCTATTCGCTAGTACTGTCTCTCTATCCGGAACGTAGAACCTGCCCTGTTCAGTTTTGTAAAGAGTCTGGACTGGCCAGTGTTCCTTATCTCCCATAGCGCCACGAAGCATCCATATCTGTCTCAAGTGCGCATTGCTATGGTTAATCACACGAACACAGTTGCCGGCTGTGGATTCGTAGTTCCTGTGATGCCAATACGGCGCAGGCTTATCGAAGGCTTCCTCATCCAGTGCCTCAATTATTTTAATGCAGGCTTCAAAGACTTCATCAACAATCTTTGGCAGTTCTGAGAAATCGGGAATCGGGTTATTTTCATTGGGTGGATTATGACCATATTTTCCAAGTTTTTCATACCGTCCTCCGTCTGCTAGAAGATTTTGTTTTGTCTGACATAAATGGATAAAGAAATTGAAGTTGTTCAAGCAGTGACAGGCGATCCATCCGATTGGATTATGGTATTCAATATGCTGTTTTACAAGCTGTTCTTGAGTAAGATCAGCAAGTGCATCTGCAAACTCGTTGCCTATCTCGTTCAGTTGAAATAAAATTATCTCTTTTCGAGTCATATCAAACACCCCTTACCCATATATTTACTAACTAATGGAAGTATTTTTTGAGGTAGGTGATTTCTTCTTATACGCCTTCTTAGGCTTTTTGTTTAGAGAAACTAACCGATCAGTGTATTTATACCTTTCTTTTTTTATCGCTTCAAGAACTTTCTTCGGATCATAATCGTATTCTGCCATAAGTTCTCGACGTCTCTCTCTAACTTCCTCTACAACGGGGTCTAACCACATAATTTACTCTCTCCTTTCAAAGAGTTGCTCAGGTGTTATGATTTGTGGTATGAATAAGCCTAATTGCATGTTAATTAATCGGATATGACTAAACTTACTAGCATTAGCAAGATTTCTGCAATTCCATGTTAAAAGAAAATCAATTTTATGGTATGACGCCATAACCAAATGAAAAGCATCACCTAAATCTCTGCTAGGCATTATGTTCCGTTCAGCATAAACCTGAACAAAATTGCCAATATCATCTGGTGTTTCTAAAACAGGCAGTTCTTCTACTAATTGAAGAACGTCAATCTTATGTGGATAATCGCCACGATTTAATTCCAACAAAACAAATTCAGAAATATTCACATTATAATACGATCTTTATAATACGATCTTTCATGATCCCACCATCGTCTTGTTATATCACGATGCAGTTTTAGCTCTGGTCGTTCATCATAATAATAGCTTGGAATTGTCGTATCGAGATATACAGATAGTTTTCTACTCATTCTTTCTTCTTCTCAGGCAATTCCGCTTCGTCAATGAGCATTACGGGGATGCCTTCACGGATAGGATAACGTCTTCCGCATTTCTGGCATATTAGCTTTTGGTTCTCTTCGTCATATACTATATCGCCTTTATCAACAGGACAGGCTAAAATTTCAAGTAGTTCTTTATCAATCATTGCTCGCTCCTCCCATGACATTTCTTATATTTCTTGCCACTGCCGCACGGGCAAAGGTCATTCCTACCGGGTTTGTGGGGTTTATGAACGGTTGCACCGACAGGTTCTGCGTCATCATCACCATTAGAACCGGTAGACGTACGCCGTTGCCCCGGCGCTCTGCTACGAGTTTGTTGCTGTTGTTGATCTGATTCAGATGCAAGCCGAACCTTGAACATATACTCAACAACCTCATCCTTGATAGCTTGAATCATATCCGAGAACATCGCATGGCTTTCCCGCTTGAATTCGACTAACGGATCCTTCTGTCCATAAGCAACGAACCCGATACCTTCTTCCAGATAATCCATATCATAAAGATTTTCGATCCAGTGATCATCAATGCGATCAAGCATGACAAGACGCTCAAGCTGGCGCATTATCTCAGGACCCATCTGGTTTTCTCGCTCTTCGTATATGTCGTGCAGTGTTTTCAGGAGTTTTTCTACTATTTCGTCATAAGACAAATCGTCTGGCTTTGGACTCCATTTTGATATATCAACGAGGAAAGTCTTTTTGACCCAATCAATCAGCCCCGGAACATCCCAGTCGCTTCTGTCGAGTCTTTCGCCTACGTACGTATTCAGTTTGTCGCTGACAACATCGTCAAGCATCTCAAGGATCTCTTCCTTGAGATTGTTACCGTTCAAAACCTTATTTCTTTCTTCATATATAACCGTACGCTGAGTATTTCTGACGTCGTCGTATTTGATTATGTGTTTACGGATCTCGAAGTTATGCTCCTCTACCTTCTTTTGGGCGTTTTCAATAGCTTTTGAGATCCATGGATGCTCTATGGGTGTGCCTTCCTGCACACCTAACCAATCCATAGTGCTTGCAAGCCTTTCGGAACCAAATCTCTGCATTAGTTCATCTTCCAGTGAAAGATAAAATCGAGATGACCCCAGGTCACCCTGACGGCCAGAACGTCCTCGCAACTGGTTATCAATACGCCGGGATTCGTGCCGTTCAGTACCTATGATGTGCAGACCGCCTAAGTCCTTGACTCCCTCACCTAGAGCAATATCAACACCACGACCAGCCATATTTGTAGCGATAACCACAGTTTTCAACTCACCTGCGTGAGAGATTATCTCCGCTTCCTTGTCATGATACTTGGCGTTTAAAACGTGGTGCAAGACATGTTTCTGTTTCAGGTGCCTTGATAACCGCTCAGAAGTATCAATGGATCTAGTTCCAACAAGAACAGGGCGTCCAATCTTTTGCATTTCCACGATCTCGTCTATTATTGCATCAAACTTCTCTTTTTCCGTCTTATAAATAACGTCAGGATAATCCGTACGAGCCATAGCCTTATTAGTCGGGATAACCGCAACGTCAAGTTTATATATTTCCATGAATTCAGCGGATTCCGTCTCTGCAGTACCGGTCATGCCTGCAAGTTTTTTATACAATCGGAAATAATTCTGATAAGTTATTCTAGCTGTTGACAGGTTCTCTTCCTCTATCCTAACGCCTTCTTTTGCTTCGACTGCCTGATGTAAACCATCACTCCAACGCCTTCCCGGCTGAAGCCTGCCAGTGAATTCGTCAACTATAATAATCTTGCCTTGTTCTACAACGTAGTCAATGTCACGTTTCCAAATTGTATGAGCGGCGAGAGCCTGCTGAACGTGGTGAACTAAGCTTATATTAGCTGGATCATAAAGGTTGCTGACGTTGAGGAGTTTCTCAACGTGAGCGACACCATCCTCAGTAAGCACGACGGTGCCTTTAGATGTGTTACGATCATCTATCGTATAGTCAACGTCACGCTTGAGTCGTGGAACTATGCGGTTGACCGTGTAATATAATTCGGCTGACTTATCTGATCTGCCAGAGATAATAAGCGGAGTTCTAGCTTCGTCTATGAGTATGAAGTCAACTTCGTCTACTATGGCGAAATTTAATTCTTTCTGAACACGATGATCTGGATGTATTGCCAGATTGTCACGGAGATAATCAAACCCGAAAGCATCATTGACGCCGTAGGTTATGTCCGCATTATATGCACTCTTTTTATCTTCCAAACTCATATCGTTTAAGTTCAAACCCACTTCCAGACCCAGAAACCTGTGTATACCACCCATCCACTCACTGTCACGTTGTGCTAAATAATAGTTTGGTGTAATTACGTGGACTCCCTTGCCTGTAAGCCCATTTAGGTATGCTGGCAATGTAGATACAAGGGTTTTACCTTCACCTGTCTTCATTTCTGCAATTTTACCCTGATGAAGGACAATTCCACCGATCAACTGAACATCATAATGGCGCTGCCCCAGAACTCTGATAGCCGCCTCTCTGACGACAGCAAAAGCTTCTACCATGAGATCATCCAGCGCTTCACCATTTTGCAGGCGCGCTTTGAATTCATCAGTCTTTGCTTGCAACTGCTCATCTGTCAGAGCCTTCATTGACGGTTCAAGGTTGTTGATCTCTGCAACAAAGGGCTGAACTTTTTTCACGTCTCTATCATGTTTACTACCAAAAACTTTTGTCAAAACTGTCTGTAACATTTAATCATCACCTGATAAAGAAATTTGTATAAAATTTTGCTAAGTCTTATATTGGACTTAATGTAATATTCTTTTAATCACGAATATAAAAAACATTCGTGTAATTCGTCATATTAGTACAATTCGTGATAAATTGTTTTTTTCTTGATCAAAAAAGTGTTACCTTAAATTTCATAAGTAATGAAGCATCTCTCTTTTCTTATAACAAAAATTATTAGTTAAATTCCACACTATTTATTCTCTGTGGATTCCTCTGTTTTCTGTTCCTCTGATTGAGCCGCTTGCTCTTTAGTCGGTTCTTCCTTAATGGGTTCAAGCATGTTTTCATTGGTTGTTTTTTTGCGTAATACAACGTAAATGATCGTGTAACCAGAGGACATTATTGACAGAGGATACGAAATAACTATAGCAACTATCATTATAAACGAAACAAATAAGAAAAAGGTTGCAAGGTCTAGGGTCCATGGCATTGGGTTGATAACAGAACTTGCCCCCGGAATCATTGGTATAAGATAGCCAGCATTTATTACCTTTAACGCTTTAGCTATTATGTCAGCAAAATAAAAGGTATCCTGTTTTGCCAATACCATAGAAGGCAGATATGCCATATATAAACCACAGACGCTTATAACTGCGAATACTGAGAATCCAAGTATGGTAATGAACCAGATTAATTTGTTATATATAAACAATCGCCAGGGCTGATTCCAGATAGTTGAATACAACTGGTATATCGTCTCAAAAGTATCCTCTCCTGTTGCCGCAACGATAGCTGGAATTAACAACAACCCAAAAAGACACGCAATGATAGTTAATACCATGAATAATCCAAGAAAATAGACGAGTATCGTTAAAAAAGCTGTTAGAGGTGTACCAAAGTGCTTTGCAGCAAGCTCTATTTTGGGGATCAGATCAATAATACCCACTAGCGATGGCAGGAGTAGGCAAAAAATGAATATTCCAATCAATCCCAAAATTGTCACGTATATGCTCTTTGCATTTTTAGAAGCAAACTTGAAAGCGCTCCTCATGGAATAGAAATCATCCCCACGTAATTCTTCAATAACAACTTTTGAGACCGCAGTATTAAACAACAGGTATATAATCAACCATATAATAGCACCGATCACCATCATAATTATTGTTGGCAACGGCAATATAATAGATGATTTCCACGAAATTAGAAACACAGGACAAAGACCATAAAATCGCCAAAAGTTGCCAATCACATCGCTATTAATTAAGCTTACGTAAGTTAGTATTTCATATATTACGTAACCTAGCATAAGACCCAGGAAATGCATCAGCATCTTCTTACCCTTGAATCCCATTCTTCCGGCTCGAAATACATCTCTGAAATCAAAATAAAATCTTCCAGTCATGGCATCTCCTCCCTTTATCTTTGCATAAAATCCAATCTAATATGAAACCTCGCTATTCCGTTTAGTATTATAATACAACAGCCATGCAGTGTCAATACTTACCGTAATAATCAGAGATTTATGGGATATTTCCCGAATTCTCGAACTGAATCAAAATATGCAATCGCATTTTCCAATGGCACATCAGGCATCAATTCACCACAACCGCACTGCATCAAATGTCCTCCACCAGGTGATGCTTTTCTAATACAAGAGATTACTTCCTCTCTTACTTCTTCAGAAGTTCCAAAAGGCAATATCCTCGAACCATCAACATTTCCTACAAGAATCAGTTTATCTCCATACTTTTGTTTTATAAAACCAATATCCATTCCTGCTGAAGGATCAATCGGGTTAAGTCCGTCAATACCTGCCTCAATTAGATCATCAAGGATAACCATAAGGTTACCGTCACAGTGGAAAATCAGCTTAATGTCAGCGTCTTTTAATGGCTGAATAGTCCTTTTCAGTCTAGGGATAAAATACTTTCGTATGTGTTCTGGTGAAATCAACAAACCGCCTTTATATGCAAGGTCTTCGCAAAATTGCATCACAGGTGCCAGTTGATATTCAGCATATACGGAGTTTCTCATCACAGCATAATCCACACGCTCATCCCATACTTTTTCCAGAAGGTGCGGCGCCTCGTAAAGAAGCGTTGTGAACACATCCCATCCGATCCCTGTGCCATGTGCGATCCCAAGAAAATCAAAGCCTGCACCCTGGCTTACGTACATTGTATGAGGGGCATAAGCCCCTTTTAAGCGATAAAAATCTTCAATATATCTGTCAACGAACTCCTGTGTACGTTTTACTATTCCGGGTTTGTAATTAATTATGTCATTCACAGTAGAAAACTGCGGGTGTTTTGACCAGTGCGTCTGACAAGAAACGTGCCCATTTGGCGTATCATATTCCTCATCTGGAAGCGGCGGGAACATACAACCATAAGTCATGTCTATACCTAATGCTTCGCAGGATATAGAAGCGGCTTTCAAAAAATCCTTCTCCCCCGGGGCAAAATGGTTGTAGAGAATCGGGTTTTCTAACGCTTCCCAGATTGGTACTCTGTCTGGCTCTATATGATCAATTGACTTAATAATCCGTGTTTCAACGTCTTTATTAATAAATACTTCACCCATTAAATTTCCTTTACTGTTTCTGAAGATCGAATATCTTTAGTAGTCTTTTATCACGACTTTTAATGATCTCTTCAACTTGCTCTTTTGTATATTGATAAAATCCTTTTCCTGTTTTTGCACCGAACTCACCCTTTGAAATTTTTCCAGATAATACATTCGGTACATCCTGTGTATTGCTCAAGTCTTTGAAAAGGTAACTGCAAACAGACTTCATTATGTCCAGTCCTGCCAGATCAGCGATCTCACAAGGACCATATAAAGCCCATCTAGCGCCCGGACCATATTTCATCACGGCATCTATATCCTCTGGTGTTGCAATGCCTTGTTCAAGGATATTCATAACTTCCCTCTGCAAAGCCATCTGTATCCTATTGCCTATAAAACCGAGAGCATCTTTTTTTACAAGAACTGGTTTTCTGCCAAGCTTCCTGCAAACATCCATAACGGCCATGCAGGCTTCATCAGAAGATTCGTCACCTTTTATAACCTCAACTAACGGCATTATATGTGGAGGATTCCACCAGTGCATACCGACGAAACGTCCTCGATTTGATACCGATGAAGCTATTGTTGTTATACTCAGACCAGAAGTATTAGAGGTAAGAATTGAATCCTTACGGCAGATTTTGTCTACTTTGGAGAATATATCATGTTTTGCATCCATGTTTTCAGCCACAGACTCGGATATAAAATCAACGTCAGCAAGGTCTTCTAACATAAAAGTGGGATCAATCTTTTCGATAGCTGATTTTGCCTGTTCTTCCGAAAGAATACCGTTTTTTATAAGCGTGTCCTGATTCAAACGAACAAGGTTCATACCTCGTTCCATTCCGCTTTCGGATCTGTTATACCAGATTACCTTGTATCCACTTTCAGCGAAGGCTTCAGCTATACCGGCACCCATAGTTCCAGCGCCAATTATACCAACGAGTTTTATCTGTGAGCTTTCCATTTGTTTTCTCCTCTTAATACTGTGTTTTAATTCCAGCCCATGTGCTTGACAACTTGTCGAAATATTCAACAGAAGCCAGACTCTGCATATCTTTTTTGATTTCTTGATCTGTCAAAATTCTGCCGTAGATAGCCGCATCATCAATGAGACCGGTAAAATATCTTGCTGTCCCTGTTATCTGCGCTCCTATCTTCAGGGTCTCTTGTGACTTAGTGTTTATCCCTTTACCAGTCTGTTTTCCAACTGAATCAAGCTCTCCATTGATAAATATCTGGTGAGAGAAATCTTTTGAATTCCATGTCGCCGCCACGTGAACCCATTCATTTTCGTTGACTACTTTTTTCCCGCTGAATCCCTGCTCTGACGTAACACCGTCAGCCACTGCAACCATAGCTTTGCCGGCAAACATGAATAGCCCTATATGATCTCCTGTTGCTGTCCATGCCCATTTTCCAAATATTGTTGATTCAGGAGAAAGCACTTTGGGATTTACCCATGCCTCAACCGTTAGTCCAGTGAATTCTTGATTTAAAATTGGATTATTCCCACAATCCACGTAACCTGCGCCCGCAAGAGAGATAGCAGACCCATACTTGCCATTTTTCACTATTTTAGCATCTCCATTTAGTGTTCCAATGTTATCATTTCCGCTATCATCCTGAATTTTATCTCCGTTCATCTTGTCAAAGGACATGTAGAAAACCAAATCCTTATCTTTAGCAGCTACATCAAAAGACAAGAAGCAGAAGCCAAAACATACTAAAAGAAATCCTATCAAAATTTTTTTCACATTCATTTTTATTCCTGATATACCAAAAAGCGAAGGGAAGATCACTTTCCAATATACCTACTCCTTTCATTTTTTCGTATGCTGGATTACATAAGTTTCTCCGTTTTGCAACATAATAGACGTATCATTTATTTGTCTGAATTACATAGCTATTTCACCCCTTTCAAATTTCTTTGCTCTCTGACCCAACTCTGATAATATTATAAACTAATCTTGTATAGAGTCAAGAGGATTGGTAGCCCCACATTAAAATGTGGTCAAAGATTCCATCGGTTAATAAGCTCTTTCAAACGCTCAGAAGGTCTACCCCT
>Ga0315282_10000394_pt1 | contig 87111 bp, 112 predicted proteins | sample YL17G07_20_MG_FD_203693 | JGI IMG/M metagenome (GOLD analysis project Ga0315282, IMG submission 203693) | Sediment microbial communities from Yellowstone Lake, YNP, Wyoming, USA - YL17G07_20 | ecosystem: Environmental > Aquatic > Freshwater > Lake > Sediment | place: USA: Wyoming | collected...
ATATGTGTTTAAGTACATATCGGTGTTTTAGTGGCAAAAAATTTGTACAAGAGTATAAGAAGTTTGTGGAAATCTAAAGAGACGAAGGGCTTGAAAAGGGAAAGGTTGATGAAATGGAGGAAAGAACCTAGGTTCAAAAAAATAGAAAAACCTACGAGACTTGACAGGGCTAGAAGTTTAGGATATAAAGCTAAAAAGGGTTTTGTCATAGTGCGTGGAAGAATAGAGAAGGGTGGTAGAAGAAGGCATCTGTATGGAAGAAGGGGAAGAAAACCATCCAAAGCTGGTCTCATAAAATTCACACCCAAAAAACCTATTAGTTTCATAATTGAAGGAAGAATCCAAAGAAAGTATCCGAATTTAGAAGTTTTAGGCAGTTATCCTGTCGGTGAAGATGGGGTTTACAAGTGGTTTGAAGTGATAATGGTTGATTCTAATAGACCAGAAATAAAAAACGATAAGAACATCAAGTGGATAACAGAAAGACAACACAGAAGAAGAGTTTTCAGAGGATTGCCATAAAACAAGAGAATAATAATTTGAAATCCTAATTTTATTTTGATTAATATGAATTTCTATGACTTCCATGTGCACTCAGAATTCTCAGAAGGGGAAAGTTCGATAGAAGAAATAGCAAAAAGAGCCAAATTGTTGAATTATAAAGGTATTTGTTTCACAACTTACTTGGATGATAAAAGCAAGATTAAAAAAACGAAAGAAATTGTATCTAAACTCTCGAAAAAAATTGAGGTTGATATCTTCATCGGTTTTGAAGCTAGGAATACGAGTGAGTTAGATAAGTTGATTAGATTGAGAAGAGATTATGATGTTTTGTTGGTTAAAGGCTCGGATTTAATATTGAATAGAAAAGCTGTTGAAACAAAAGAAGTCAATATCCTTACACATCCTGAGTACAACAGAAAGGATTCTGGTTTCAATCATGTGATGGCAGAATTGGCTGCCGAGAATAACGTTGCGATAGAAGTAAATTTCAGGGAAATATTGAATTCTTCCAAGAACACAAGAGCCAACATCATGCATAAGATTAAGAACAACGTTGAACTATGCAAAAAATACAATGTACCTGTTGTCATCTGTTCAGGTGCTGTAACGCACTGGCAATTGAGGGATCCTAAAGTTCTCATATCGATGGGTTGTTTATTGGGTTTAGAGTTGAATGAGGCTAAGAAGGCGATGTCTGAAGTTCCTGAAAATATTATAAAGATGGTTAAAGAAAGACAGGATGAAAAATGGATAAGACCTGGAGTTAAAGTGGTTTGATGAAACAAAAAAAAATGAAGATATTACAACCAACTCTACGCGAAAAACAAAGATACATAGCCCTTCAAGTCATTTCTGAAGAAAGTGAAGAATTAAATTACTCTGATTTAGAAGCAGCGGTTTGGAACACGATGTTAGATTTTCTTGGCGAAGAAGGCGTGTCAAAAACTTCTGTATGGCTGATGAAGGATTGTTGGGACCAGAAAAGACAGAAAGGTATTTTAAGATGTAATAATAAATCTGTTCAAGAAGTCATCGCAAGCTTAGGCCTGATAGATAGGCTGGGCGATAATAGAATAACTTTTAAAATATTAAGAATTTCGGGAACGATAAAGAGTATTAGAGAAAAATTATGATAATGAGGTGAAAATTATGCCTGAGATGTTACCAGAATATATGGGTTATGATAGGACAATCGCCGTTTTTTCGCCAGATGGACGTTTGTTCCAAGTAGAGTATGCAAAAGAAGCTGTGAAGAAAGGGACCACATCAGTTAGTTTGGTTTTCAAAGACGGTGTAATTTTAGGAACAGTAAAACAGATAGCTGGTCTCATCGTTCCAAACACGATTGAAAAATTGTTCAAGATAGATGACCATCTAGGAGCTGTTGCTGCAGGTCTATTAGCTGATGCAAGAATACTAGTCAATCAAATCATGGTAAGAGCTCAAGTGAACAGAATAACTTACGAAGAACCGATGGACGTATGGTCTTTAGCAAGAGTCCTAGGCGACAGGATGCAATTATCCACTTTGTATGCAGGTTTGAGGCCTTTTGGTGTATCTTTTCTCGTTGGCGGTGTTGATTCAACTGGTTCGCATTTGATAGAAGCAGATCCTTCCGGCATGCTGTACGAATGGAAAGCCTATGCTATAGGCAGAGGAGCAACACTTGCAAACAAGATATTCAAGGACAAACACAGGGAAGACATGGATGAAAAGAATGCGTTGAAACTAGTGATAGACGTGATAAAAAAAGTGGAAAAGACACCTGAGATGGAAAAAGCTTTGGAGATCGCAATTATAAGAGAAAAAGATAAAAAGTTTGAAAGATTGACAGAAGAACAAATCAAGAGACTCCTGTGAATTTGTTATGGTCGATGTAGATAAGGCTGTTGTTAGTAGGTTGAAGAAGGGCGGAAAAGATTTTGAAGTCCTTGTTGACCCTATAAAGGTTTTAGAATTCAAGAAAGGAAAACAGATAAACCTAGAGGAAGTCATTGCCTATCCTGGCGTATACCATGATGTTAGAAGGGGCGATGCGATTCCAACAAGTGAATTACAAGTGAATTTTGGGACTACTGACATCTATCAGATAACCAAGAAAATCTTGATGGAAGGAGAATTACAATTCACGACAGAACAAAGAAGGAAGTTTGTCGAGGATAAAACGAAAGAAATCGCTAATATCATCTCAAGGAGGGGTATAAACCCACAGACTAACACACCACATCCTCCTCAAAGGATAATAAACGCGATGGAAAAGGCAGGTATTCATGTTGACCCATTCATAGATGCAGAAATGCAAGTGAACAAGATTGTGGAAAGTATAAAACCTTTAATACCCATTAAATTCCAAAAGGTTATTGTAGAGGTTACGATACCTCCTCAATTTGCTGGAAAGGCCTACTCAGTTCTAAAGAGAACTGTCGGTAAATTTGGGGAAAGATGGTTGAATGACGGGTCTCTACAGTTAACCCTTGAGGTACCAGTCGGTGCTCAAGAAGAAATGTTTAAAAATATAGGTGACCTAACAAAAGGTAACTTTAGATCAAACATAATAGCAAAGGTTGATTTATGATGGAAGAAGTAAGAGACATAGTAATCCCAGGTGAAGTTTTAGGGGATGCAAAAGAGAAAAGAGCTGGCTACGGGACTTTCATAGAAGATGGTAAAATCGTATCCAAATTTCTTGGTATTCAAAAAGATAGTAATGGTTTTATGTCTGTAATTCCTCTTTCTGGTGTCTATATACCAAGAAGAGAAGACAAAGTCATCGGTTTCGTCACCGATGTTGAAAAGGCTGGATGGCTTGTCGACATAAACTCGCCTTGGCAGGCATTCCTTCCTTTATCAGAGGGTGTGGATGAATTTATCGATTTTAAAAGAACTGATATCAGCAAGTTCTATGATGTTGGTGATGTCATATACGCTCAGGTTGGTGATACAAAAAGAGGGGATGTTCAACTCACGATGAGAACACCCATAGCAAGAAAATTGAAGGGCGGTGTCACGATAAAAATCACACCGAGTAAAGTCCCAAGGTTGATAGGAAAAGAAGGAAGTATGATAAACACAGTGAAAGAAAAAACTGGGACTATCATAAGAGTTGGACAGAATGGTGTTGTTTGGGTTTCAGGAGAGAAGATTGAGAAGGCTATCAAAGCGATCAAGATGATAGACGAGAAAGCACATATTATTGGTTTAACGGATGAGATTACAAAACTGTTGAGTGATTAGAATGGGAATGAAAACTGAAGAAAAATTAATTGTTAACGGAAAAAGACTCGACGGGAGAAAACCGAATGAATTCAGGGATATAGAGATGAAAGTCGGTGTCATTCCGAATGCCAACGGTTCTGCTCAAGTCAGGTTCGGTAAAACTGTTGCTATAGCAGGTGTTTATGGACCGAGAGCATTGTTCCCAAAACATAGACAAAAAGCTGATACTGCTATAATACAATGCAGGTACAACATGGCACCTTTTTCTGTGGATGACAGAGCATATCCAGGACCTTCAAGAAGGTCTGTTGAGATATCTAAAGTGACTAGGCTTGCATTAGAACCAGCCTTGTTCCTCGAAGATTATCCTGAGACTGTGGTTGATGTTTACATAGAGATATTACAGGCTGACGGTTCTACGAGAGTTACTGGAATAAACGCTGCTTCTCTGGCTTTGGCTGATGCTGGGGTGCCGATGAGAGATTTAGTCGTTGCTGTGTCTGGTGGTAAGATAGATGACACGATTATATTGGATATGTGCGGAAAAGAGGACAATTATTCTGAGGCCGATGTACCACTTGCATTCATGCCAAGGAAAAAAATAATCACATTACTCCAGATGGACGGGCAGTTGACTCCAAAAGAATTAAAGTCGATAATAAAAGAACAATTAAAGACTGGAGAAAAAATATACGAAAAACAGAAAGAAGCCTTGAATAAAAAGTATAAAGAGTGATTTTATGCAGACAGGATACATGCTCAGGTTGTTGGAAACTGATGAAAGAATTGATGGTAGAAAGATGAACGAGTTCAGAGAAGTAAAAGTAGAGACTAACGTGGCTGAAACGGCAGAAGGTTCTGCTAGAGTTAAAATCGGGAAGACTGATGTTATAGTTGGTATTAAGATGGGGATGGGCGTACCGTTTTCAGATATGCCAAACATGGGTGTATTAAAGACTGGAGCGGAGTTTACACCGATAGCTGACCCTGATTTTGAATCTGGGCCACCTGGAGAGAATGCAACAGAACTTGCCAGGATTGTGGACAGGGGAATAAGAGAATCAGATAGTATAGACTTAGAAAAATTATGTCTAAAAGAAAGGGAAAAGGTCTGGGAGATTTTTGTCGACATTCACATAATCAACAATGATGGTAACTTGATCGATGCTTCAGCTTTAGCTGCGATAGCTGCGATGAAGACTGCAAAGATTCCAAAGATAGAAGATGATAAAATCATCAGGGATAAACTAGAAAAAAAATTACCAATATTGCATGTGCCTGTCACGGTAACGATTGGAAAGGTAGCAGGTAAGTTCATATTTGATCCTAACAAAGAGGAAGAAGAAGTATTGGATGCTAAACTCAGCGTTGCTGTGATGGAAGACGGTAAAGTATGTGCGATGCAGAAACAGGGCACACATGGGTTGACAGAAGAAGATTTAGATGAGATGATTGATTTAGCAGTAAAAAAATCGAAAGAATTAAGAAAATTCCTGTGATTGCATGGGCAGGAAAATATACAGTAGAAAATTAAGGCAGATAAAAGCTGCAAAAGTTAGGCTTGCTCCTAGATGGGTAGATATAAAGAAATTCGGGATAAAAAGAGCTAGAAACAGAAGAGTATCCATAACAAGAAGAAGTTGGAAAAGAAAAAGATTAAGGCTATAAACAGGAATCTGTAAAATCTTTCTTTTCACTGTAGATTGATATAGCCCCTTCACACAACGTCGTGGCTCTGACATAATTCAATGTTCTATTAACCCCCGCAAAATTACTACAATTTATCTCATATTTTGTAATTCCTCCGCCTGGGATTGTATCGGTTTGGTTGCTAACGCACGCAGTCTGATCTGTTGTTCTCATGTAGAAAGATGGATTAGTCAAGGATATCGGACCAATGTTTTGGATAGAGACTGTTACGTTAGTGGTGCTGTGACATAAGGCATCTATGACATCCAGAGTAACCTTAGAACAGTTGACCTGTTTTGCTAGTTCACCCCCGACTGTGTCAGTAGTAGTCTTCGTCATCGATGTCAACCAACTACCAATTATCGCTGCTACTGACAACGTAAAAGCTATCAACAAGACGCTTGCTATCAACGGGCTTATACCCTTCAAATTATCACTATATAGTATTTGATTTGAATATAATATAAAGTTTTGAATGAGATTTATAGTTAGTCAAAACAAAATATTCTTAGTGGTTTGATGTATTCTGAACAGGTTCAGAGTTTTCTCAAGAAGAATAAGATAAAAGTTGGGGATGAGGTAAGGTTGGTTAAGGATAAATTTTTTTATGAAGGTATCCTGATGCCTAGGATTGAACTAGGTGATAAAAACTGTTTAGTCTTAAAATTAAAAAATGGATACAATATTGGCATAAAATTTGAAAAAGGTGTTAAAATCAAAAAGATAAGGGCTGTATTGAATGTTGGGAAAAAAAGTGAAAAGGGGGTGGAAGAAATGATCTTTGATAAAAAATTACCCATGATTTCTATAATCGGCACTGGCGGTACAATCGCCAGTAAAATAGATTATAAGACTGGTGGTGTTTATGCTTCTTTTTCGGCCAAAGATATCGTAATACAGGTTCCAGAATTAAAGGAAATAACCAACATAAAAGTTGAACAAGTAATGAACATAATGAGCGAAGATATAACGCCAGATGGCTGGAGGGAGATAGCAAGAGCGGTTGCCAAAGAGATAAACTCTGGAGTGAGAGGTGTAATTGTTATCCATGGGACAGACACACTCCATTACACTGCGGCAGCTCTGAGTTTCATGTTGAAAGATTTATCATGTCCTGTTGCTTTAGTAGGGACTCAACGTTCAAGTGACAGAGGTTCTTCTGATACAGTAATGAACGTCACTTGTGCTGCTAATTTTATTGTAAACTCGGACGTGGCTGAAGTTTGCACTGTTATGCATGGAAGTATGGAAGATGATTACTGTTTTGCGATAAGAGGGACGAAAGTTAGGAAGATGCATACTTCAAGAAGAGATGCTTTCAGATCGATCGATGAATTACCGATAGCGAAGATCTATTGGAAAGACAAAAAGATTGAAGTCTTGAATGAGAATTACAAGAAAAGGAGTGAAAAAAAAGTTAAAGTTGATGATAAGATCGAACACAAAGTAGCACTCGTCAAAGTTTACCCTGGTATAAACCCTGATATTATTGATTTCTATATCGACAAAGGGTATCGTGGTATAGTCATAGAAGCTACAGGTATTGGGCATACACCAACTTTAGGAAAATTTTCTTTATTGCCAAAAATCGAAAGGGCCGTTCGTTCAGGAATTCCAGTCGTCATAACATCCCAATGTTTGTACGGAAGAACACATCCAACCATCTACCGCAATACGCGAGAGCTATTAAGCAGGGGGGCTATATACGCAGAAGATATTCTACCAGAAACAGCTTACGTGAAATTGTCCTGGGTTTTAGGGCAGACAAAAGAAATGGAAAAAATTAGAGAAATGATGTTAACTAATTATGCTGGAGAAATTACTGAAAGAATCGACCCCAGAGCATTCTTGTTTTGATGGTGATTGGTTGTTAGATTACAAAAAAATTGAGTTGAAATGTGGTCTGGAGATTCATCGACAACTGAACACAAGACATAAGCTATTCTGTAATTGTTCGACTATGATGCAAGAAAAAGAACCGATAAAAATTATCATGAGAAAACAACATCCAGTCCAGAGTGAATTGGGAGAAGTGGACGTAACAGCCCAGTATGAATTCTTGAGAAACAGAACTTTCAATTATCAAATATTTTCAAGAGAAGATTGTCTCGTAGAATGTGATGAAGAACCAGTACATCCCTTGAACCAAGAAGCATTGGAAATAGCTCTACAGATAGCTCTAATGTTAAACTGCAGAATACCGGATGAGGTTCAAATCATGAGAAAGACTGTGATTGACGGTAGTAACACTTCTGCATTCCAGAGGACAGCGGTCATAGGGCTCGATGGATGCATAGAATATAAAGGGAAAAAGATTGAGGTCACGTATGTTAGCTTAGAAGAAGACGCTGCCAGTATAGTCGATGAAAAAAATGGTAACGTGACGTATAGGTTGAACAGGCTCGGTATTCCTTTAGTAGAGATTGGTACTGGTGTGTTGATTGGTTATTCCCCTGAAGAAGTCCAAGAGATTGCGTATTTAATCGGAATGATTTACAGATCCACTGGAAAGGTTAAAAGAGGTATAGGTAGTGTACGTCAAGATGTCAACGTCAGTATAAAAAACGGTGCAAGGGTGGAGATTAAAGGTATTCAAGAGCTTGGGTTGTTGTCAAAGGTTATCGAATTGGAAGTTCAAAGACAATTATCTCTTCCTGAAGTGAAAGAAGAAACCAGGACTGCTAATCCCGATGGGACAACGAGGTTTATAAGACCTTTACCTGGGGGGGCGAGAATGTATGTTGAAACTGATATTCTACCGATACTCATAGAGACAAAAACTATTCAAGGGATTAAAAAGAGTCTACCTGAACCGTGGACAAAGAAACTTGTTAGGTTTAAAGAGCGATTGAGACTGTCAGATGAATTATCCAAACAAATATTGGGATCGGATTATCTTGATTTGTTCGAGAATATTATTAAAAAATTCAACGTAAACCCATCGGTTGTCGCAAACGTCTTTGTTAGCATATTGAAAGATTTGAGGAAAAGAGAAGGAGCTCTTGTTGAGAATTTGAATGATGAAGATTTTGAAGAGTTGTTTAGGTTGCTCGACAAAGGAAAAATCGTGAAAGAATCTATAGCAGATGTCTTGTTGTATAAGTCAAAAAATCCTGATATATCGATAGAAGATTGTGTTAAAAAATTAGACTTGGGAACTATTACAGAAAAAGAATTGAGACAAATAGTTAAAGATGTGGTAAAAATGAATAGGGATAAACCAGTAGAAAAAGTCATCGGTATAGTCATGAGTAAGGTTAGGGGAAAAGTCAGGAGTGAAGATGTTGTTAAAACAGTCAAGAAAGAATTTTGAATAAGACTTATTAAGTGGTTAAACAAAAAAATAATAAGGATTGTATGAAAAAAATTCATGTATTTGTTCATTTAATGTTAATTCTCGGTTTATCTGTTTTGTTGACGTTGCCTTTTAATTTTGTACATGCCCAAACTACTGTTCCGCCTAGTGGGACACCATCAGTCTCTTTTCTCGGTCCTAAAGTGATAGTCTTCATCATCGCCGTCGTTGTGTCGATAATAACTGATGGTATAGCGATGGGTTTCTTGGCTGGTGGATTCCATCCGATGAGGGCTATATTATCGAGTATACCATGGTCTTTTGTCAATGTTTTCTGGTGGGATTATATTGCTCCTGCAGTAGCTGGAATGCCGTTCTTGACTATGAAGTTCTTCTCAGTTGGAAATCCTGCATGGGGTTATTGGGTTGGTAGCAATGTCATAGTGGCTTTTCTTGGAAACATAATAATGGAACAAGCAGTATTCAGGTTTGCTAGAGGGGCTGCTGCTTCGCCGATGACTATGGATCTAGCTTTAGCGGGATTGGATGCTGTATTGCCTATAATATTGTTCTTGGTTTTACCTAGTTTTGGAATAATTTAAGGAAAATTGTAACTATTATCTGTTTTGTATTCTCGTATAGTCGTTAATATAATCTTGTATACCATCACTAATAATTTTAAGTTGTGTTTTTATTCCTTGATTTATTAATTGACCAGTTTTAGTGTCAATATTATTAATGCTATTTACAATTGCTGGAGGTGGATTAATAAGTGTAACTCCTGATGGATGGAAATGATCAAATATGCTTATCAGTTCATCTATAGCTTGTTTAAATTTACGAACGTTGTCTGCTCTCCACATATTTTCAAAGGTCTTATAAAATTGCTCCTCTGTTTGAAGAGAAGCAGAAATTTGACTATTTTTATAAACATTTAACGCCTTTGAAATTGCAGTCAAAAGTTCTTTTTCTGATTTTACTTGATTTGAATTAAAATTAGATACAGCATCAACATCTCCTATGATAGCATTATAATAGTCTTCAAGCATATCAAAAATTCTATCTTGTCTTACTAATAATTGATAAGTTTGAACTAATTTATTTCCCATTTCTCCTTTCCCTTTTACACGATTTATAGTCTCTCTGATATTATTTAAAAGTTGTTGTCTTATTCTTTGAGTTTCGGTAACGGCTATACCAGCATATTTTCCATAAGGGCTCATATTACTTATGAGACGTTCCGCATCATTTAAATGTTTTATAATTTCGTTTGCTTCATGAGGTCTCGCTAATGCCCAGTTTACTGCATTTTTATGCATATCTTCAACCAATTTAATCAATTTATCGATTTCAATTTCTTCTTGTGGCATAATTTAACCTCAAATTTATGGTGTCATATCTCTAAGTCTCTCATTAATAGCAGTAAGACCATGATATATAGCAGGATCTATTAGAATCCTTCCTGCTGCTGTGGAAGGTCCAGATACACTTGAATAACTTTGCCATGCTCTTTTAGCATCTGTCGCATCTCTTCCCGTTTCACCAGCGAGTCCAAGAGCAGGCCCAGACACAAAACGTATACTAATTATAATTATACCAATGACAATCATAACACCAGCAAAAGCTAGACCATATGGGAGAAAAGATGCAAAAATAAAAGACATCATAGGCAATGCATATAAAGACATACCAAAAGCTAAGACAGAAGCTGCATTTCTACTTTGATAACCTTGAAATATAGGCATGAGCAGTAATAATGCCCATAACATACTGAAAGATGCTAAAAATGGCACAAATATGCTAAAGACGATCGCCAAAGCTTTATTTTCTTCAGGAAGGCCTTCCCCTCGTATCACTTTTGAATACCATTGAGCGACGCTGGATGGATCGGCAGGTAGTGCTCCCAATCCCCCTCCTGCTCCAGTATTGGCTGCAATTAACACAAATACTATGAGAGCTATGAATGTACCAAAAATAAGAAGATAACCAAATTTTTCCTGACCCTTTCTACCAAGTATCATCATATCACAAAAGTTTCTATAAATTACTTGTCAATCATGAAATTTAAATCTTCTCATCTTCATTTAAAAGGGAGGACGAAGAAAATATTATTAAGGTGAATGAATATGGAAAAGGAACAATCTGCAGTCATACTTTATACAATATTAGGATGTGTGGTTGGATATGTCTCTTTACAGATAAGCAATTTTATCCTGTTGTTGGGTTTAGTCCTAGGAATATACTTCATCACTGTCATCCCATTATCCAAGAAAATAACTGTTGATAAGTTGATGAAATGGCTATTATCGAACACTTTTGTGGTTTATATCCTTGTATGGTTAATCGTTTATATTTTACTGAGTAACATAAGCGTGTGAAAGTATGAACACTAGGATCACTAAAATCAGCCTTCAAGGGTTTAAGTCATTCAGAAGAAGGATATCTGTACCGTTCTTCCCTGGGTTTAATGTTTTTTGTGGTCCGAACGGAGTCGGAAAATCAAATGTACTAGACGCAATAAGCTTCGTCATAGGCGGTACGTCAACGAAGGCTTTACGTGCTGGTAGGTTGCATGAATTAATATACCATGGCAACGGCGATGCCCCTCCATCAGATTATGCTTCTGTTACGCTTTGGCTGGATAATTCCGATAAATTATTCCCATTCGAAGAACCTGAAATAGCGATAAAAAGAAAGGTTAACAAGAAAGGTATGAGCATCTTCAAGATCAACGGTAAAACGACGACGAGAGAAAAAGTCACAGAGCTACTTTCTTCTGCATGCATCCATCCTGATGGTTACAACATCATCATGCAGGGCGACGTATCGCAAGTCATAGAGATGAACCCACAGGAGAGAAAGAGTATAATAGACGAGATTTCAGGTATAGCTCAGTACAATGAAAAGAAAGAGAAAGCACAGAAGAATTTAGATGTTGTCGGTGAAAAATTAAAAGAAGTTGAGATAATCCTGACTGAAAGATTAGAAAGATTACAGGAATTAGAAACTGACAGGAACACTGCTTTGAAGTACAGAGAATTACGAGAAAAATTGGTAAGGTTAGAGGCATCATTGGCATACAAAAGATTCCAACTAGAACAAGAGAAGTACGATGACATGGAAGAGGAAGTAAAGAAATGTGATGCAGAAATACAGAAAGTGGAAGATGATATCAGAATGGTTGACAAGACGATAGAATCCAAAGAGAAAAGAAAGAGGGAAATCACAGAGATTATTCTCATCAGGTCGAGGGAAGCTGGAATAATAGAAGAGATAGAAGACGTGAAAAACAGAATTCTAAGGAATAAAGATAAGATTGAATCTGAGGAAAGAGAGATTGAAAGAATTAACAAGACGATAGAAAGATTAACGGCGCTCCAAGAGAGAAAACCAATACTCTTCAAAAGAGGAGTCAAAGCGATTTTAGACATTAAAAATAGTGGTGTCTTCGGAACGATATCGGATTTGATTAAAGTACCGAATGAATACCAGACTGCGATAGAAGTAGCTGGCGGCTCAAGGCTTCAGAACTTGGTCGTTAAAGATACTAAGACAGCGAGTGATTGTATAGATTATTTGAAAAGAGAGAGGATTGGAAGAGCAACTTTCCTGCCGATAAACAGAATAAAACCAAGAAGCTTAAGACAAGAACAGAAAACTTTGCTAAAAAAGCCTGGTGTTGTTGGGTTAATCACAAATTTAATAAAATTTGATTTAAAGCATTCTCCTGCTATTCAGTTTGTCTTCGGTGATACTATCATCGTTGAAAAACTTAGTGTAGCTAGACAACTAGGGATTGGGAACGTTAGAATGGTAACATTGGACGGGGATTTAGTCGAAAAATCCGGGGTTATGGTTGGGGGTTATTATCAACAAAGAAAAGAAGAAGTTTCTGGCGGTCTTGATTTCGGGACTGAAGAGTATGAAAACAATAGGAAAGAATTAGAAGAAGAGATAAACTTTCTAAGGATAGAGATAGGACAATTGAACAAGAAGTTGGATGATTTGAGAGCCAGCAAAGAAGTTGAATCGAAAGAAGTCGTGGATCTAGACAATGAAAAAATGATGATAGATGAAGAGTTGGCGAAGATTGCGATGATGAGAAAAGAATTGTACGATAAAAGACTCGAATCGCAAGCCCGTATCAACAGGTTAAAAATAAGCAACGCTAGAAAAGAAGCTGAGCTGAACAATTTAAGAATCGAAGTTGAGAAGTACAAAGATATAGAATACATCGATGAAAAACCTGCAACCTTAGAGTTCCAAATCCAAGAAACAACATCAATCCTTAATTCTCTAGGTCTAGTCAACATGAAGGCCATAGAAGAGTATGGTGCTTTCAGGGGAGAATTCGATGAGTTAAAACATAAATATGATCAAATTAAGGATGAGAGACAAGCAATAATCGATATGATAGAAAAAATTGAGGGAAAGAGAAAAGAAGTATTCTATGAATGTTTAAGGGCTATCGACAACAACTTCAGAGAAGTCTTCAAAGAAATGGCTAATGGGACTGCATCGATAGAACTAGAAAACCCTCTAGACATAGAAAGTGGTTTGTTAATTCAGGCTAATCCTGCTGGAAAGAACACGTTAAATATCGATGCTATGTCTGGTGGGGAAAAAGCTTTGACAGCATTGGCATTCTTGTTTTCAGTGCAGAAGTATAAGCCTGCTCCATTCTATGTTTTGGATGAAGTTGATGCACCTTTGGACAAAGTCAACACTAAAAGGTTAGTCGAGATGATCAAGAAATTGTCTGAGAAAGAACAGTTCATAGTCATCACACATAACGATTTCACGATAAAACAAGGTGATCGTGTCTACGGAATATCAATGGAAAGTGGAGAATCAAAGATACTCGGTCTAGAGTTACCAGAGATGAAGGCTGGTTGAGATGGAAGAACAAAACTTATTGGAGATGATAATAAAAGAAGAATCTTGGGAAGAATTAATCTACAACATAGTCTCTTATGAAGGGTTGGATCCATGGGATGTTGACATAATCAAATTGACTGATTCTTTTCTGAAATACATTGAAGGGGTTAAGACTTTGGATTTCAGGATTCCTGCCAAAGTTGTTCTCGTTGCTGCAATACTGTTGAAGTTGAAATCAGAAGTGCTATCACCCATAAAAGGAGAGGGGATGGAATATTTCCCAGAATCAGGTCTAACTGTAGATGAATTTGAACAGATAAGACAAGAACTCTCAAATTTGAGTCTGAAACCGCCGATTGAGAGACACGTGAAAAGAAAAGTTACGTTGGAAGAATTGGTCGATGCATTGAATAAAGCGATGAGAGTAGAAGAAAAGAAAGAAAAAGTTAAGAGAATATTGGGTAGAAGGTTGAGGAATGAAATCGGCGAAGAAGAAGATATAGAAATCAGGATAAATGAATTGATGTCTGAGATTGATGGGTTGTTGTTTAAACTCAAATCAGAAAAAGTTGAATTCTCAAAGATAGTTGAAAAATGGGAGAGAGATGAAATAATAAGAAATTTCATGCCTTTGTTGTATTTGTCATCTAGAGGAAAGGTGGAAACTGAACAAGAGGAATTCTTCAAGGAAATATTCATTTCTAAGAAAGAATGAAAATATAGAAAAGGTAAGAAAGTAAATATTATTACATGTTAGAAAGCATAGTAAACGAAATAAAACGAAAAGAAGAAGAAGCAAACAGAAAAATAGCAAACGCAAAGTTGAAAGCTGATTCTATAGTCAAATTAACTGAGAAAAAACGAAGTCTTTTGATGAAAAAATATGAGGGTGAAGTGAAAAAAGGAAAGGAAAAATTCCTCAAACAAGCTCTGGATGAAGCTAAAAAAGAAATTGGAAAAATAGAGGTTGATGAAAGAAAGAAATTGGCGATTGAACTTAAAAATGCTAAAAATAACGAGAAAAAGGCCATTCAATTCGTAAAAAATTATTTATGTGAATAGGATGTTTTTCCCCAGTAAGATGAAAGAAGTTTGCATAATAGGATTAAAAAATGAAAAGGAAGAAATATTAGAAAATATTCAAGATTTTGGGTTTTTACATCCGAAAGAAATACAACTAACTTTAGGGACACAACAACCAGAAGCCGAAATGGAAATAAGTGATCTGAATAGAATCAACAAACTCTTAGAAAAAATAGAAAGTATGGAAAATAAAAAAAGTAATTTCTTAGTGGATCTGTTCGGTTCACCTACTATTACAAAAAAAATTCCTGATAAAATAAACCTAAAAACTATAGACAAAATAGAAACAACCATAAATCATCATTTGGATTTATTAAAAAATCTTGAAACAGAAATAAAAGATTTAGAAGATTTAAAAGAACTACTTTTAAAAGTAAATAATATAGGAGTTGATTTTTCTTTCCTAAAGTCTTCAACAACTACAAAAACCATTATTGGGGGAGTTGATATAAAAAAAACAAAAGACCTCCAGAAAATACTCGATCAATTCAATATGACAATTTATGAAATCAACCGATTCTCAAAGAACATGGGATGTGCAATCATGGTATCTCACTTTTCTGAGTCAGATCAAGTAAAAGAACTAACTAAACATCTTTTAACAGAATATGACATGAGTAAACTGACTAGAACACCAAAAAAACAGTTAAAAGATGTAATGAAAAAGTTGAATAGATTAAAAAAAGGATATGAAGAGTTATTAAAAAATTTTCTTAAACAATCCATAGAATGGAAACAATCGCTTTTCATTGCCAAAGGTTTCTTGACGAACTTAAAAGAAAAAAAGGATGTTCAAACATATTTGAAAAATACAGAAAAAACTTTCATCTTATGTGGATGGGTTCCAGAAAAATATGTAAATCAAATTACATCTTCACTCAAAAACTATAATTGTTGGATGAATTTTGAGAAAGTTGAAGAAGCACCAATACTCTTAGAGAACCCAAGAATTTTTAAACCATTCGAACTTTTCGTGAAGAATTACGGATACCCAACTTATAAATGTTTGGATCCAACTTTTATGTTGGCTTTAACAATACCAATTTTCTTTGGTTTCATGATGAGCGATGTTGTATATGGTATTTCTGTATTAATATTAAGTATAATAATCAAACGTTTCTTAAAGAATAAAAATACAGAATGGATAGGGAGTATAGCTATTTACTGTTCTATATTTACTATTTTATTTGGTATACTATTTGGTAGTTATGCTGGTTTTGGGTTTCATCCCATTTGGATAAACCCACAAGAAAAACCCACGATTTTTTTGGTTATTGCTCTAAGTATAGGTATAATACACACCAACATAGGAATATTATTAAACGCAATAAATGCAGTTAAAAAAAGAGATTCAAAGACTGTATTAGATTCCATTTCATGGTTCTTGATTCAATTTGGAGTTATATGTGGTGTGATGAATGTTTTTGGTGCAATTAAATTTTCAACAACATTTTTGTTAGTACCTTTAATCCTTGGAATTGGTATAAGATTCTTCATCAAAAAATTGATGGGAATGCTCGAAATACCTGGTTTTTTCGGGAATATATTTTCGTATGCGAGGTTGATGGCAATAGCTTTAGCTTCTATCTACATCGCCTTCGTAATAAATTTCTCTGTAAACATGATATGGAAAATTTTCATGCCTTTAGCCGTAGTTATCTTTATTTTTGGGCATACATTCAACTTTTTATTGGGTATCTTGGGGGCATCTGTGAGTTCATTAAGATTACATTATGTTGAATTTTTCAGTAAGTTTTTTGAGGGTGAAGGTGTAGAATATAAACCATTTAGAAAAAATTTAAGTGTGGAGGTGGTATGAATGGTAGTAGCTGATATCGGTATGGTGGCAATCGGTGCTGGCATAGCCATAGGAGTTGCAAGTGGGTTGTCAGCCATAGCTCAAGGTATGGCAGCATCTGCAGGTCAAGCAGCGATAACAGAAAACGAGAAACTTTTCTCCAAAGCATTGATTCTAGCAGCAATAACAGAAACGCAGGCAATCTATGGTTTGATAGTAGCACTGTTGTTGATATTCTATGGGTTTGGAGTAATTGGATGATTGACCAAAAGGAAAAATTAAAGGTAATTTTGGGTAGCATAGAGAAGGATGCAAACAAAGAATGTAGAAGGATTACTCTAGAATCAGAAGAACAAGCAAAGAAAATTGAAGAAGAGATAAGAAAAGAGTTGGATGAAAAAAAGGCAAAGTTAATGGAAAGGTACAAAAAATTGGCTGAGAGTGAAAAATCGAGGCTTATATCAGAAGAAAAAAACAGGCTACTCAAAGAAAGAAGCATACAGAAAAATCAAATAATAGAAGAAGTCATGACCAAAGGTTTGGAATTGGTAAGAAAGGGGTTGGATGAAAAAATTGTAAAAAAATGGATTGAAGATGGATTGAAAAATATCGAAAAAAAAGGAGTTACCATAACGGTTCCATTGAGGTTCAAAAAAATTAAAATACCTAACAAAAAAATCTTGGCGAAAAAAACTGACAATGTAATAATAGAGAGTAAAGATGGGTCAGTGAGGATAGTTGAATCTATAGAGAAAAAAATGAATGAAGATAAAAATTTAATTTTAGTGGAAGTTTCCAAAATTCTTTTCTCGTGAGAAAATGGTTATTAATATAGAAAGAATCAATTTTATAGACTCGTATAAGTATGTCTACGTTACGACAAGAATAAGCGGTATGAAGAGTAGACTAGTAACACAAGAAAAATTCAGGAACATGTTGAACTGTAAAAGTTTAGATGAATTGAATCAATTCTTTGACAATACTGACTATAAAAAAATTCCGTATAAAAATTTAGAAGAATCGAACAAATTTTTAGATGAATGTTTTATCCAGTTATTGGACAAGATTTCATTCTTCGCTCCATCAGCTGTAAGGGAATACATTTTTGTGTTGAAAGAATACATAAGATTACAAGATTTAAAGTTGGTAGTAAAATGTATAATCACTAATGATAAAAGATCCCTTGACCTCTTGTCCCCATTGACTAAAATTCAACCGAACATCAATGGTCTAGAAATTCTGGAAATTAAAGAATTCAAAAAATTTAAGAAAAGTATCTTAAAATACATTGAAAAAAAAGAGTTTAATCAGATGAGTTATGAGTTAGAAAACCAATTCTTCAAATCAATTGAAAAAACCATAGATAAGAAAAAGTTGACGATAGTAAAAAATTTCATGAAGAAAAGGGCAGATATTCTTAACATAGTTATAAAATTAAGATCGCTCTTGCTTGGGTCTGATGTCGATTGCTACCTAGATTATGGTTTCATTAATCCAAGAAAGATTAAAGACAAAAAGAGTATCGATGAGTTCATTTCATTTGTTGATCACACTACATATCATGCTATTTTTTCAAAAATTATGGACGAATTTAATAAAACTGGAAACCAAAGTGTTTTAGATAGAGTCATAGACGAGTTTTTAATTGAATTCTCAAAAAAAGCTAAATCTTCTGACCCATCTGGATTAGGTCTTGTATTATGGTTTACTATAACGAAAGATAGAGAAATTAGAAAATTAAAAGCGATGTTTAAAATTATAAATGATGATTTATCTAAAGATTATTTCGAGGTGTTCGCTTGGTAATTGTTGTCGGGGATGAAGATACAGTTCTTGGTTTTAAACTTCTCGGTTTTAATAAGAGTTTTATCCCAAAGAATTATGATGATCTTAAACGAATTATAGATGGTTTGATTGGAGAAAAAGATATTTTGATAATAACCGAAAAATTATTCGAGTCAGTAAAGGAATTCTTGAAGGAGAAAAAATCTATGTATCCAATATTCATTTCTATCCCTGACAAACATGGTTCTATGATGAAACATGAATCGAGGGATATAATAAAAGAAATCATGGGTGTATGAGTTGGAAGGAAAAATAATAAGAGTTGTAGGACCTGTAGTCGTCGCTGAAGGTTTGAAAGGAGCGAGAATATGGGACACAGTATTAGTAGGAGAATTAGAATTATTCGGAGAAATAATTGGATTAGAAAAAAATCTTGCAACGATAGAAGTTTATGAAGATACTACAGATTTGAAAGTAGGTGAAAAGGTAGTATCCTTGAAGAAACCTTTAACTGTAGAACTCGGTCCTGGTATGCTATCTTCCATATTTGATGGTCTACAGAGATCACTTATAGAAATAAAGAATAAACATGGTGATTTCGTAGAGAGAGGAGTAAAAATTAACAAGTTACCAAGAGATAAAACATGGGAATTCATACCAACAGTAAAAAAGAATGATGTTGTTGAACTTGGCCAAACCATCGGATATGTGATGGAACTTGGGTTTAAACATAAAATACTCTCTAACTTCAGCGGTAAAGTTACACGCATTGAAAAAGGAAAATTCAAGGTTGATGATACTGTTGTAGTGATTGACAAAAAAGAACAGAAATTATATCAAGAATGGCCGATAAAGATACCGAGACTAGTTAAAGAAAAAATAGAATTCCATGATCCATTAGTAACAGGACAAAGAATAATCGATACTCTATTTCCTGTGGCAAAGGGTGGTATATGTTGTATACCCGGAGCTTTTGGAACGGGTAAGACTGTTCTGGAACATGCAATAACGATGCATGCTGATGCTGATATTATAGTATTCGTCGGGTGTGGTGAAAGAGGAAATGAGATGTGTGATTTAATCACAACTCTGTTTGAATCAAAGGATCAAAAAACAAAAAAACTGATGGAAAAAACTATTCTGATAGCGAACACTTCTAACATGCCTGTGATTGCGAGAAAAACTTCTATATTCACTGGTATAACTATCGGTGAATATTTCCGAGATCAGGGATACAATGTTTTATTGTTAGCTGACTCGATTTCAAGATGGGCCGAGGCTTTGAGAGAAGTTTCTGGAAGGTTGAAAGAGATACCGGGTGAAGAAGGATATCCAGTTTATTTACAATCAGAAATGGCAAACTTCTATGAAAGGGCTGGGAGAGTCAAGACTCATGATGATACTGGTTCTTTGACGTTGATAACTTCAATCTCACCTCCAGGAGGAGATTTCTCAGAACCAGTTACACAATCGGCTTTAAGAGTGACGAAAGTTTTCTGGGGATTGGATACTGACTTAGCGTATAGAAGACATTTCCCTGCGATCAACTGGCTCATAAGTTATTCACTCTACACGAAAATCTTGGATAAATGGTATGAGAAAAAAATATCGAAAGAATGGATATCATTAAGGAACAAAACTTTAGAATTGTTAAAGAGAGAAAACGAATTAGAAAGGATTGTCAGGATAGTAGGAATTTCAAACCTTCCGGTAGTAGATAGACTCATACTAGAAGTATCAAGATTGGTTAGAGAAGAATTTTTGCAACAGAATGCATTTCATCCAATCGATTCTTACTGTTCATTGAAAAAACAGTTTGAAATGTTAAGATCAATCATGACATTCTATGATTTGGGGATAAAAGCGTTTGAGAAAAATATACCGATAGAAAAAATATTGAACATTCCTGCTAAACAAAAATTAATCCAGATGAAATTCTCGGATAAAGAAGATTTTTCTGACATAAGAAAAGAAATTGAAAAGGAGCTGAAAGCTTGAAAGAATATAAAAGTGTGAAAGAAATAACCGGTCCATTGATTATAGTAGAGGGTGTTACAAACGTTGGTTACAATGAAATCGTGGAGATTGAGTTGGAAAGTGGTGAAAGGAGAAGAGGACAGGTTCTAGAAATATTCAGGGATAAAGCAGTAATTCAAGTTTTTGAAGAGACTCAAGGTTTGGATATAGACAAAACAATCGTCAGGTTCAAAGGTCGAGCTTTCAAATTACTCGTGAGCGAGGACATGATAGGAAAATTCTTCAACGGTTTCGGAGAAAGTCTCAAAGAAAAAATCGTCCCTGAAGAAGAATTGGATATAAACGGATCACCGATCAATCCTTGTGCAAGAGAATATCCAAAAGATTTCATCGAGACTGGTATTTCAGCGATAGACGCGATGAATACTTTGGTCAGAGGACAAAAATTACCGATATTCTCATGTTCAGGGCTCCCTCACAATCAACTGGCCACACAAGTCGCTATACAATCAAGGGCGAAGAAAGAAGATTTCGTCGTCGTACTAGCTACGATGGGTCTCACTCATGATGAAGTCAGATTTTTCATAAACAGGATAGAAAAAGCTGGTTCTATTGATAGAATGATTTGTTTCTTCAACTTAGCATCTGATCCAGTAATCCAGAGAATAGTCGTTCCTAGGGTTGCTTTGACTGCAGCAGAATTCTTAGCGTTTAAAAAAGGTTATCATGTTCTAGTCTTACTCACAGATATGACAAATTATGCAAATGCTTTACGTGAAGTTTCTGCTGCTAGAGAAGAAGTGACTGGTAGGAGGGGTTATCCTCCATATCTTTACACAGACTTGGCGAGTATTTATGAAAGATCTGGAAGAATAAAAGGTAAGAAAGGTTCTTTGACACAATTCCCAATACTGACAATGCCCGAAGATGACATCACTCATCCTATACCAGATTTGTCTGGATACATAACCGAAGGACAATTGATAATGGACAGGAGTTTTCAGATGAAAGGAATATATCCCCCTATCAACCTACTACCATCGTTGTCAAGGTTGATGAACAAAGGTATCGGAAAAGAATTCACTCGAGAAGATCATAAACAAGTTTCGGATCAGACATATGCTTGTTATGGTAATACAGTTAAGCTTAGGGATTTGGCATCTATAATTGGTGAGGGAGCATTGACAGAAACGGATAGATTGTACTTGAAGTTTGGAGATGAACTCGAAAGAAAATTCATCAACCAAGGTATGGATGAAAGAAGAACGATTGAAGAGACATTAGAGATTGCATGGGATATTCTTAGTATATTACCTGATAGTGAATTAAGAAGATTGGAAAAAGTTTTTGTTGATAAGTATGGTAAGGGTAGAAACAGTTAATCCTACAAGAAGACAATTGTTCATCCTTAAGGAAAGGTTAGAACTCGCCAACATGGGATACAGAATATTGAACGAGAAACTGGATTTTTTGATGAATGAATTCCACAGGTTGTCTAAAGAGACGTTAGTTTCGAGAAAAGAATTGAATGAAACTTTAGTTAAGGCATTCAATTCGTTAATAAAATCAGAATTTATTGTAGGTAATAAAACAATGGAAAGTATAGCTAAAGGTATGGGGACTTATTCTGACGTGGAATTTTCTTCAAAGAGTATGATGGGTGTGACTCTGATAAAATTATTGCAGAAAAAATCAGAGAAGAATTTAATCGAGAGAGGATACAGTCTACTAGAAGGTTGTGCTTCAGCTGACCAGGCTGTCCTTTCATTCCAAGAAAGTTTTGATAGAATATTGAAGGTTGGAGAGTTTGAACATAACCTGAGAACGATAGCCAGTGAAGCTTATGAAACAAGAAAAATTGTAATGTTATTAAAGAATTTTATCATACCCCAATTGTTGAGTTCTATAAAATACGTAAAGTTTAGGTTGGATGAACAAGCGAGAGAAGAATTCATGAGGTTTAAGAGAGTGATGTCTAGAACGAATTCTGAGGAAAGTAATTAAAGATAGGTTTTTGTTACAGATCTACAACTAATATTTCTTCACCATCGAGGATCATGAAATAAGTCCCACAACTAGTGCATGTGCACTTAACCTTTCCAAACGATGTTTTTCGACAATTCTTATTTTAAATTATTTTTCTACTGAAAGATTTATATATGTAACATTGTTATATAGTATGCTATGTGCCAAAGTAATAAATGTGGATGCCATAAAGATTGCGGATACCCAGAGAGAAGATGGTTGAAATTTCTAATTTTGAGGGTTGTGTGTGAAAAGCCAATGCACGGCTATAACGTAATCAAGGCGATAGAAGAAATCAGTCAAGGCAGGCATAAAATTAAGTCTGGTACGATGTATACCACTCTTAGAAGGATGGAAAAGGAGGGTTTAATTAAATCAACTTGGAAAAAGAGTGAATGTGGGCCAGACAGCCGAGTATACACCATGACAAAAAAAGGTGAAGAATATCTGAAAAAATGGTTAGAGATGATTTTAGAAAGAAGAAAAATGATGGACAAGATGGTTAAATTTTACGACGAGCATTTTGGAGGTAAATAAGATGTATACCAAAAATTTGTTATCAAAAAAAGAATTTTCATCAGAAAAACCTTTAAAGAAAGATATTTTGAAATCAGAGAAGTTTAACATAGTTCTCGTATGTCTCGAAAAGGGTCAGAAGATAAAACCTCATCCAGAACCTTACGCTGTATTCTTTCTTGTTTTAGAAGGAAATGGAATATTCACCTGTAAGAAAGGAAAATTTGAATTAACAAAGAATGGTTGCATTTTTATTGAAGCCAATGAAACAAGAGGAATAAAATGTATTGAAAAGTTGATTATTCTAGGGGTTCAGGATGGCCACTGAACAAAAAAATATTATCGAGGTTTTAGGTTTAACTAAATATTATGATAAGTTTCTGGCAGTAGATAAAATTAATTTCCACGTTAAAAAAGGTGAATTTTTCGGATTCTTAGGACCAAATGGAGCTGGTAAAACAACTACCATAAAAATGCTGGTAGGACTGGCAAAACCAAGCGACGGGACTGCAAAAATAGATAAAAAAGATATACTGAAACAGATAGTTGAGATTAAAAAAACTATAGGCGTTGTCACAGAAGATTCTAACCTTTATGATGAATTAACTGTAGCAGATAACCTAAGATTCGTAGGGCAATTGTATGGCGTTTCTAGATTGGAAAGAGAGAAAAGAATAGAAGAACTTCTAAAAAGACTTGGACTCGAGAACAAAGGGGATGTAAAATTTGCCAAACTTTCTAAAGGCATGAAAAGAAAAGTGACGATTGCTGCGGCGTTAGTTCATAAACCACAGATATTATTTCTGGACGAACCGACAACCGGTCTGGATGTTTTATCTGCAAGAATCTTGCGTGCGATGATAAAAGAACTTAACAAGATGGGAGTTACTATTTTTTTAACAACCCATTACATTGAGGAAGCAGAGCAATTGTGCGATACTGTTGCAATAATCGTTAATGGCAAAATAAAAACGGTAGATACACCTAAGAGTTTAATATTAAAAACCAAATCGAAGAATTTGGAAGAAGCTTTTATTGAAATTACAGGACTGAAAGAAGAGATAATGTTGTTAGAAAAAGAAGGGAGGATTAACAATGTTTAGTGAAGAATTAAAAGGAGCATTTTATATAGCTTTGAAAGATTTAAGAACTTATTATTTGAAACCTCCCAATATCAGCTGGGGCATAATGTTCCCCATCGTTATGGCATTGGCATTCGTTCTTAGAAATCCAAGTGGGATAAAAGAATTAGCTCCTGGTTTGATTGCAATGTCAGTCCTCTTTGCTTCCACTTCGGCTGAAGCAATCGTAATTGTTTTTGAAAGAAGGACAAAGACTCTTGAAAGATTATTGCTCGCACCTCTGTCTATAAAAACAATATTGTTTGGAAAGATTTTAGGTGGTGTCATCTTTGGTTTTTTGATATCTAGCATATTTCTAACAGGCTCAGTATTATTTCTAAAAAGTTCAGTATCAAATTTCATATTTTTAACATTATCCTTATTATTGTCGACATTAGTATTTTCGATATTTGGGACATTCGTTTCGGTTTATGTTAAAGAAATATTTGATGCTATGACTCTGGCGAACTTTTTCCGTTTTCCCATGATTTTTCTTTGTGGGGTATTTATTCCTGTTAGTTCTATGCCATCTTTTATTCAACCATTAGCCTATATTTTTCCTTTAACTTATTCAGTTGATTTAATTCGTTTCTTTTTAACAAGACAATATGATGTAGTAAATCCATTAATTAGCATTTTAGTCTTAATTGTCTATTCGTTCATTTTGTTTTATCTTTCTGTTTTCACATTGAGAAGAAGGATAGAACAATAAAAAATAGAGCTATTTAAAAAGGATATTCAATCTCAAGAGACAAGAATCTGTTTAAAATCTTCATTTAGTTCAATCCTATTAGTCTTTCCATAACTCTCAATATTTATTATTCCTCTTTTCTTGAGTTCTTTTACAGTTCTATGGGCTTTCAATTTTGACATACCTTCCATTCGACTTATCTGTGATTGTAGTATTGTACCCCGATTCTCAATCAGTTTTTCAACAACTTTTTTTTCATTCGAGTTCAAAAGTTTCAAAATGCTTCCATTATTATTTGTCTGTAAATTTTCTTTTTTAACATCAGATTTAACTTTATGATCAACCATTTTTGTTATCGCACTAAGATTCTTTTCCATTTTTTCTTCTAATCTTTTAGATATGACATAATAGGAGATGGGAACAATTATGACAACCATTAGAATCAATGACAACCATAATAGGTAGTTTGGAACCATGCGAGGGCATAATCCTTCCCCTTCAGGTGAATGGTTAGTAAAATTTTGGAAAATACTGTAAGTAACGATTAATATTATTGCGAGAACTGCCATTAAAGAAATCGGCAACAATAATTTGCTTTTTTTAATCTCCATAGCAATAAGATAAATATCTTGACTATATAAATGTTTTTATTGGTTTCCTCACATTGAAACTAGGTTTCATAATTTTGAAACCGAAAATATTGGTTTCAACAAACTTTTATATATGGTTTCATTCTTATGTAATCATATAATAAATTACAGGAGGTCAAAAGAATGGACAGAAAAGTAATCGGAATGGGAATTGGGGCAGTCCTCGTGATAGGCTTGCTTGCAATGATAGGATTTGTATCTTCACAAGAGGCAAAAGCTGCTTCAGTAGGTTTTGTAGATGCAAACAATGATGGTGTATGCGATAATGCACAATCTGGTAATTGCCCATATCATGCGACAGGTTTTGTAGATGCAAACAATGATGGTGTATGCGATAATGCGGCTAACTGCCCAATACATCAAAACATTGGCGGGTGCCATGGCTCTGAAGGATGCCCTCGAATGAAAGAGGGATTCGGAGGAGGATGCCATCAGTAAAGAAGACGCGATTAGAGAAGGAGGAGTTATCCACTCTGCCTTCTCTACCCGATAAATAAAATTATGGAAAATAAGGTGAATTATGTCAATTTCATTATTTTTTGAATATGCGCTGAAAGAACTAACCAAAAGAAAAAGCCGGGCATTGTTATCAATACTTGGCATTATGTTTTCCGTAGCGCTTCTGGTCGGTGTTTTGGCGGTGTCGCAGAGCGTGGAGCAAAGTGCCATGCAGCCGATGAAATCGGCGGGGGCTGATGTGCTCGTGCAATTGCATGGCGAACCGTGCGCTTTTGACACCGTAAAACTTCCTACAAATTTAAACGCCATGCCAGCTGAGGCTTTTGATAGTTTAGGCGATAATGGAGAGGTTTCCGCAATGGCAGGCGTTTTAGAGTTTTTGTCGTTTAAGGACGGCCATCCAACCATCATTACCGGTTTGAACACGGATATTACCGACATTGGTCCAATTAAACCAACCTATAAAAAGGGTGAATGTTGCGAAATAGTTGAGGGTCGGTATTTGCAAAACACTGATACATATACCGCCGTGGTAGATAAAGAATTCGCGGCATCCGAAGGTTTGACCGCTGGTTCAAAAATTGATATAGGCGGAAAAGATTTTGAAGTTGTGGGAGTTATTAACACAGGACGAACCGCGAGAATAGCGGGAGCTCAAGTTTTCATTCCTATTGGCACCGCCCAGCAGATTATGAATAAAGGCGATATATACACAACAGTATTCCTTAAATTATCAAGCCAAGCCGATCCCGGGGCTATGGAGAAAAAGATTAAATCCGCCGTAGGCGAAAATGTTACAATCACCACCAGCACTGATTTTCTTGCGATAGTCGCCGGAATGTCGGCCATGACAAAAACCATGGCTGCCGGTATATCATTGATAGTTATCGTTGTGGTAATATTATTTGTCATTAAATCGTCTTTAGCGGCTGTTTATGAAAGGAAAGAGGAAATAGGCGTAATGAAGGCTGTCGGCTGGCGGGACAGGGATGTTGTAAAACTGATAACCATTGAAAACATAATTCAGTCCTTAATTGGGGGTATTATCGGTTGTTTCATAGCTTACATAATCACTTATCTGTTTGTGATGAATTCTAATTTTGCCATTCCTGAAACGATTGCCTCCTACCCTGCCTGTGCGGCATCCACCTTATCCACTGATTTAACGGTAAATGTCGTATTCTCGCCATATTTAATCTTAATCGGCATATCGGTAGCAGTGATTTTGGGAATTCTCGCTGGATACGCGGGATCAAAAAAAATATCCTCATTGCTTCCTAATGAAGCTCTGAGACAGCTTTAAAAAAATAAAGGAAAAAATATGATAAACATTCATAATATTACAAAAACATATGGGGACAAGGGCATTGCAAAAGTTAAAGCATTGAAAGATGTAAGCTTTACTGTCGAAAATGGAGAAATGATTGTTTTAATGGGTGCATCCGGCAGCGGAAAATCCACTCTTTTGAATTTAATCGGTGGTCTTGATAAATGCGACTCCGGCTCCGTTTCCGTTGACGAAGAAAATATTTCAGCATTAAACGCGCAAAAACTTGCGGATTTTAGACGGGATAAAATTGGGTTTGTATTCCAGCAATTTCATCTTATTCCGACGCTTTCCGTTGTTGAAAACATCATGTTGCCATTGCTTCCGTCTGGAATAAAAAAGGCTGAATGTTACTCTGTCGCGAAAGAAACTCTTGAAAAAGTCGGCTTGGGCGCTAGGGAAAAACATTTGCCGGGAGAATTGAGCGGCGGTGAACAACAAAGGGTCGCTATCGCCAGAGCGCTTGTTAACAAACCGGAAATAATTTTAGCCGACGAACCGACGGGAGATTTAGATTCAAAAACAGGTGAAAAAATACTGGAACTGCTTCAGACCTTAAATCAAAAAGAAAAAGTAACAATTATTATTGCTACTCATAACGACAAAATTGCCAAAAAAGCAAAACGCAAAATTGTCTTAAAGGACGGCAAAGTGATTGAAGATATAAAATTATAAAACGATGAATATGACTCAGAAAAAACTTTTCGGCTTAACCATATTGGGAATATTGCTTACGGTCTGTATTTTTAGCGCGTGGTTTTTTCTTAACGGCCAAAGACCCTCCAGCGAAATCGCGACTATGCCCGCAGAGAAAGTTATTATAAAGACTTATTTAAACTTGGGGTCCGGCTGCCAACAAGAGACGATTGATTTGTTGGACAATTTAGCAAAGGAATATAGCGGGAAGGTATTTGTGGAATATATAGATTTTAGCACAAATGAAGGAGCTGAACGCGCAAGAAAAGATGGTTTAAGTTGCGCGGGGTTGGTTATAAACGGCAAGCAAATATATGCCATTATTGATAAAAACGGCGCACAAAAAGATGTAACATTTTCCCATCCAATAAATGCGCAATATACAGCCGATGATGTAAAAACTGTGGTTAAAATGTTATTAGGAGAATAAAATTGGGTCATTATCTGTTTAAAATTTGTGCGTGAGAAAATTTTAATAATTGAAGACGATACAAAAATATCTGACTGGTGGAGCTTTATTTAGAAAAAGACGGATTCAGAGGCGGATGCCATCATGCTACAGCTAATGAATAAATAAACTTTTTTTATTCTTTTTTTTATTCTAAGAACATAGAATCTGTCTAAAATCTTCATTTAATTTTATGATGTTCGTTTATTTTTGAAACATTATACATATTAATTGCCTCTGTAAGTTAGATGGAAAACATTTATTCATATTTTACTATCAAAAGATTTCCCTTTCTTTTAATCGATTTAATTTCTTTCAGCCTTGAGCCGCACATAGAGCAAAACCTTGGTTTAGCTCCTACATAAGTTATTTTGCAATTTCTTCCGCAATCTACACAATGAAAGCACTTTTTATGTATTTCAATTTTCTTCATAATTTTAAATCATCTATTATTTTTTAACTATTTTTTCAATATCGTTTTCTGTAGGAACTTTCCCCTCAATTTTTATTTGAAAATTAAATAAATGTAATAACTTCCTACAATAATGAAAATTATTGCTACAACATACCGCATCCATTTTTCAAAAATCTGAATTTTATTCATTATTTTTCCTAATTTGGAGAAACTATATGTTAGTATAAATGAAAAGACTATCACCGGCAATCCTGTTGCGAATGAAAAAATTGAGGGTATTAATATTCCATCAGAAAACTTAAGAGCAAGAGGTATTAACATACCAAAGAATAATACTGCACTGATTGGGCAAAAACCCAGAGCAAACAACATCCCTAATGGAAACGCACCAAAATAACCTCTATCAGATAACCTTTCTTTTAATTTGTCTATTTGTTTGCCTGTTTTTAATGAAGGAAGTTTTATTATATTTAACATGACAAAACCAACAAAAATTAACAATGGGCCAAGAATCTTCTCTCCATATTTCTGTAAAAATAAGGAGATGCTCTGAACATTGACTCCGATATAGACGATTAGAAATGCAAGAACTACATAAGTAAACATTCTTCCAAGAGTATAAACAAAACCTGTTAAGATTGTTTTTTTGCCCGATTCAATTTTTTTTGAGATGTATGCGATCGCAGTAATATTTGTAGTTAAGGGACAAGGACTAATTGCAACCATCAAACCAATAAAGAAAGCTGCAATTAATGGAAAATTATTAGTGGACATTGCTTCCATAAAAGGCATTAAATCCATTTTAACTAAAATCTCCTTTGAATCGTTTTACTACTAAATCTGTTAGATAACTTTTATATTCTTCAGGATTGTCTATTTTATACCAAACGTTAACATTTTCTTCTGGATGAAACCCATCTTTTGTATAAACTCCTATCCATAATGATGCACTTTTCACCCCATATTTTTTAACAAGTTCAGAATTTTCAGGAAGCTCTGCGTTGATATGCTTAAATAAAATTTTACTTGATTCAATCTCTGCTTTGAAATTCTCATTAATTGTCTCTTCTGCTAACTTTCCAACAGTTATACATGAATTACATTGATGTGTTCCATGAAAATGGATTACTTCTATTTTTTCTACGTTCTTATCTATAACTCTTCCGGTAGAATTGAGATTCTCTATTGCCATATATTTTGGAATGAAAAATAACAGAAGCATAGCCAAAACTGCAATTCCTGTACCTATATAAAATTTCTTTTTATTCATTTTAACCACTTCTTTATTTCTTCAACATCTGGAATCCTCCCAAAGGCTTTGACTTTTCCATCTATCATAATTGCAGGAGTGGTCATAACTTCCCTCTCAATAATTTCGTTTATGTCAGTTATTTTTATGACTTCCGCTTTTTTGCCTATTTCTTCTAACGCTTTTCTCGCGTTTTCTTCCAACTTTTTACATTTCGGGCAACCAGTTCCAAGTATTTCTATTTTCATTTTAATTCCCTCCTGACTATTTTGTATGGTGAGTTATTGCTTTTTCAGGACATATCTTCTCGCAACCTTTGCACATGTCAACACACGCCTCTTTATTTTTGACAAAAGGTTTTCCATCCTTTTCAATGTATACACCGTGAGGGCAGAAATTAACGCAGGTAAGACAACCTACACATCTGGAATAATCTATTATGGGATACCAGTTTTTTGTCATTTTATCCCCTCTTTCCTTGTTTTTTCAATCAGTTCGCTAATCTGCTTTTTTACTTCTTCAGTAGTCTTGTTCCTAACATCTGCTCCAACAAGTTTTTTTTCATCAAACCCCACTGCAGCAAACGATTCCTTGAACATCTTCTTCTGCATTACAGGGTCACATCCCGCAACATACAAGACATCAATATCTGTTCCTTTTAGAAGATTTCTCAGGAACCTGTCACCATCATCAGCGCAGAGTTGAGGGTGTATTGCTGCGAATTCCACATTGAAATTTTTTCTTACTAAATTGGTTATTTCGTATGCGTTTTCCTTGGCAAAGGAAGGGCATGTCCCTTGGCACACACAAAACAAGAATCCTTCTTTCATTCAATCACCTCACAAATGTTCCATAAATTAAACCAGCTAGAGTACAAAATATTGTTATGAGAAGAGCATAGACTAACGTTCTTTTAGTTCCCATTATTTTTCTCACAACAAGTATGCTTGAAAAAGATATTACAGGATCCGCCAGTAAATAAGCGAGTAAAGGACCTCTTGCCATACCCAATCCTAAGAACATTTTTGCCATCGGCACTTCAACTAGAGTAGGAAAGTACATGAATACTCCGAACAAGACAGCACCGAGGTTTGCAAAAATAGTATTACTGCCAACATAGTTAGCTAAATAATTCTCAGGTATAAGTTTTGTTAAAACTCCTGCTACAAAAACACCAACTAAAAGCAAGGGAAATATTGTCTTGAAGAACATGTAAGTTTCTTTCAACCAACTTTTTATCTCGTCTTTTTTGAAATTTATTTTTAGTTGTACTAGTAAGAATGTAATCAATCCAATTAAAAATATTGATTTTATTTCTGTTCCTATATTTGAGGCACCTAATATAAGAATCGCTGTCAAAGTGATGAAAAATATAAGCAACTTTTTATTACTTATTTTCTCTTCTTCTATTGATTTTTTAGTAAAATCTTTGTCTTCTGTTCTCTCTTCTTCTTTGAATAAACCACTTATTATAACTCCAATCAATATTGAAAAAGTAACAGAGAATATTATTCTTGAGATAGCGAGATCCCAGCCTAGAACACTCCCTGTAAGAGTTATTGCCAAAATATTTATAGCAGGAGCCATATACAGAAATGTCAATGCCGGACCTAGACCTGCACCTTTCTTTTTTATTCCAGCAAATAAAGGAAGCACGGTACAAGAACATACTGCTAACAACGCTCCAGCAACAACTGATAATGAATAGGCTTTGTATTTTGGTACATTCTTTCCAAGATATTTCGTTATCTTTTCTTTTGGAAGAAGTGCAGACATACCACCAGCTATGAAGAACGCTGGCACTAAGCATGTTAAAACATGTGCTGTCAAATAATCATAAAGTGCGTATAAACCGCTATAAATTACAGTTAAGAAATCGATCATTTGCTTACCTCTTTTGCAATTTTAATCAAATCAAAAATTTTTTTATCAACTACACTATAGAGAATCATCTTACCTTCTTTTCTTGATTTTACTATTTCAGCATTCTCTAAGATTCTTAAATGTTGAGAAACTGTTGGTTGAGCTTTTTTAGTGAATGGGACAAATTTACATGCACAAATTTCTCCTTCTTTGAGAAGTTCTACTATTTTAAGTCTTGTAGGATCTGAGAGTGCCTTCAGAATTTTTGTTGGCATAAGTTACATATTGACATATTCAAATATATAAATATATTTCTAAATTTTATCTGCATCTATAATAGACTTTAGTAAGAAAGAATCTAAAATTAGATATATTTTTGTTCTTAGAAAGAGAAAATTAAATTATGATATCAAAACGATGGTTGGGTATAATAGCCTTACAGATTTTGGGCTTTCTTTCATTGTTTGGTGGTGTAAAAACCTTTTTCACAAATGGGAGTTTGGGGATAAGTATAGCACTAATGATTTTTGCTGTAATACTAATAATGACTGCCAGTTACTACAGAATAAAAGAAAAAATGATAAAGAGAAAAGATTAAGGGAAAATCACTAGAATTATAATTTATTAGTGTGTTCATAAAATCTATTTCATGAAATTTGCTGTAATTGGAATAGGAAATAAATTAAAAGCTGATGATGGTTTCGGTCCTGCAGTAGTAAGAAAATTAAAAAAAATGGTAAAGGGTAATGTCTTAGTCATAAATACTGGCGATGTTCCAGAAAATTTTCTCGAGGAGATAGTGAATTTCAACCCTGGTAAAATTTTTATAGTTGATACAGTAGAATTTCAGGGAAAAGAAGGGGAAATAAAAATTTTTGATTCAGATGAAATTGATTTTAAATCATTCTCATCGCATAAGAATTCTCTATTCATCGATTACTTGAAAAAAAAGTTAAGATGTGAAATAAAATTGATTGGTATTAAACCAAAGACGACAGAGTTTGGTAAAAGAATGAGTAAAGAAATTAAAAATGGTATAGACAAAGTAGTTAAAATGATTTTAGCTCAAATAAACTATTGAAACTTTCTTGCTTTTCTTTTTGTCTCCACTCCAGCTATTTGTTCCTTGAAATGTATAGCTTTTGTCGGACAATTTTCTTCACAAGTTCCACAGAATACACATTTTCCAATATCCATCTCATAATTTTTTTTCTCTTTGTCAACTTTTATCGCTTCAGAAGGACAATTCATCTCACATATCTTACAGAATATACATTTTTCTCTGATCCAAGTAAAATCTCCTCTGGATCCAGAAATCAAAATAATCGGTTTGTAAGGATACTTGTGAGTAAACGGTTTTTTGAAAATATTCTTTATCGCTAACGGTAATATTCTCATATCAGCATCACTTTAATTATGTCAATAACGATTAAAGGTAAAAGAAGGACCCATAAAAATTTGAACCCTTGATCAATCCTAAACCTTGCCAGCGCAACTCGTAACGATATCACAATAAAAAGAATAATTAGAGATATAACAAAAAACATCAGAATGCTCGAGGGGTTGAAAAATAATATCGTAGCCAAAGATACCATGACGAATACTCTCAAACTTTTTGCTAGGTTGAACATCGCTAATTCAAAACCACTACATTCAGTCAGGTATCCAGCTGTTATCTCTTGATCGGCCTCACTGATGTTGAATGGCTGATAGCCTGACTTTGCTTGTGTTATAACTATGAATGAGATGAACATCAATGGGAATAATAATATAAGATTACTGGGTATAAGTTGAAGTGATTTATAATTCATAGCAAAATACAGAAGGATTATTATCAACGGTAAATCATAGGCTAAGAATAATATCGCTTCTCTTGTAGATCCAACGATTGGAAAGGGACTTGGTGATGATAAACCAACGATTATGAAACAAGCGGTTGAAAAAACCAGAAGATAAATCAAGAGTATAAAGTTCCAGTTAAAGTTCAAAATCCCAACCAATGGAAACATAAAGACTGTCGATATCAAACTTGCTACAGACATTATAGAAACAAACGTTATAAAAGTATGATGCGAACCCTCAACTTCAAACCTCTCTTTGGACAGAAGCTTAATGAAGTCTAGTATAGGCTGCCATATTGGTGGACCTATCCTGTTCTGCATCCTTGCTGTTACTTTTCTGACAATCCCTTCATAAATAAAACTCAAGAATGTTGAGATAAAAACAGTTTCAATGATGACCATGCAAATCCTCCATTTTTATTATCTGTTCTTTTCCGTCTTTCACCACAGTCACCCTGTCTGTACAACATAAACAAGGGTCTAAAGAAGCTAGAGAAACAGGGACATCGGCTAGTTTGTGACCGACTAAGATTTTACCTAAGCATAATAAGTTAGCATAGGTCGGAGTCCTTATTTTCACTCTCTCAGGTTTGTTTGTAGTGTTTGACCTTAGATAATATATCAATTCCCCCCTTGGGGCTTCTACCCTACTTATCGCTTCTTTTTCAGTAAAAGGCAAAGTTGGTTTATTCCTGATAGGACCTGGTTTGATCATACTCAAAGCTTGTTTTGATAATCTTATGCATTCGAACATTTCTTGCACTCTTACAAACGCTCTTGCAAAACTATCCCCATCTTTATGCGTGATAACCTTGAAATCTAAATCGTCGTATGCAAGATACTTGTCAATTTTTCTTATGTCGTATGGTACACCACTCGCCCTAGCGACAGGGCCGACCAAACATAATTTTTCCACATCGTTTTTGTCAAGCTTGCCAATACCAACAGTCCTTTTCTTTATGAGCAGGTCTTTTGTTATCAAAGTCCGAAGATATTCTACCTTTTCTTTCAATATCCCTAAATTTTTATTGACTTGTTTTATTATTTCAGGAGATAAGTCTCTTCTCACTCCGCCAATAGTGTTGATGTCATGTACGACTCTTTTACCAGTTATCAACTCAAGACAATTGAGGACATACTCTCTCTCACGGAAACATAGCATAAAAAGTGTGTCGAAGCCTATTTCATGTCCGAGCATACCAACACATAACAAATGACTAGTCAATCTTTCTAATTCGAACACTATAGTCCTGATTAATTTTGCCTTGTATGGAATTTCTAAGTCGAGTAATTTTTCTATACCCTGTGTAAAACAAGTTGAATGCGCAGATGAACAAATTCCACATATTCTTCCAGTCATAAAGATACTTTTAGAAAAGTCTAAATCCTGTAGAGCTTTTTCTATACCTTTATGGTTGTAACCAACAGCGAAATCAACGTCTTGAATTTCTTCGCCTTCCAAGAATATTTTAAGGTATACAGGTTCTGGTAAAGCAGGGTGTGCTGGTCCGAATGGTATCATCATATCATGCATTTTTTTATCACTTCCTCAACGGTGGTTTTTCTCTATAATCCTCTGGTAAGAATAATTTACCGGGTTTGGGATGTCCGATGATTTTTACACCTAACATCTCGGACAACTCTTTCTCGAGTAAGAAAGCACCTGGAAACATATCAGTTATTGTTTGGATTTCACTCGATTCTTTCGGTACTAGAACTTTTATGTTAATCAGAAAATTTTCTTTAACAAAGTGATATATCACTTCGATTTCTTTTCCGTTGTCATAACCAGAAATCAAAGATATCCTGTTTATTCCTGAGTTTGAAACATCTTTGACAGCATCTTTTATTTTTTTATAGGGTACGATAAACCAAACTTCATTCTTTCCTTCTTTGTAAACTTTACCAATTTTTTTAAGTTCTTCTATTAACTTCATTCAACTCACTTTTTTGTCAATATTCCAATTCCCTTTACTATTCCATCGATGATTGCTTCGGGTTTTGGTGGACATCCTGGAACGTAAACGTCGACTGGAATTATTTTATCTACAGGTCCACAAACATTGTAAGCTTTCTGGAATATGCCTGTTGAAAGGGAACAGCTGCCCAATGCAATAACAACCTTTGGTTCTGGTATTTGTTTGTACAAGTTAATTAGTCTACTCTTGACTTTTTTATTAACAGGCCCTGTAACCAAGAATATATCAGCATGTCTTGGAGAACCTTTCAACAAACAACCAAACCTTTCAAAATCGTACTTTGGTGACATCGCTGCCAGAATCTCTATATCACAGCCATTACATCCACCTGTACAAAAGTGGAATATCCATGGGGATTTTTTCTGGCAATATTTTTTAATCTTGTCGACTATCAAATCATCACCAATACAATCAACAACAACATGAAACAAATGAATATCATCAACAAATAATCATTTAAATTCCCTGTATTCAGTTTCTGTAATTTTTTTAACCCAAGTATGTTTGACAATGTTTTATAGAACAATCCTTCTGGTTTCTCAAACTTCATGGGTTCTCCACAAGTGTATGCTGGACTCTTTTTAGTTTTTCTAGGTACGATTGATATGAAAAAAATGATAGTCAAAATTATTATGATTAAATATACGATTAATTGAATCACGGTTTTAACACCTCACTAACATATTCATTTCTAGCGAGTAAATTAACTTCCACTCCTTTAAAAATTTGTAGCCATACAGGTACGAAACTTAAGAGTAAAACTACTATGATTAAAATTATTATCGGCCAATAAATTTTTTTCTCATCTTGTTTAAACATAAAGTAAATTTTCATGTAATAGAGCAATGCTACAATCGATATCAAACCTGAGATTATGGCATAAATAAACAAGTTCTTTTCCAATAAACCAGTTATGATAAAGAATTTTGAGAAGAAAGCACTGAGTGGTGGAATTCCTATCAAAGAGAAAGCTCCTAACAGAAAAGCATACATACTGATTTTTTCCATTTTATTTTTATGCATAAGCATCGTTCCTACCGACAAGAATAAAAGGACTTCTATGACTGCGTTGTTCACCAGATGATACACTCCTTGAAAAGCTAATCCTGTGGAGAAAGCCAAAAATATGTAACCGAGTTGTGATATGCTACCATAAGCCAAAATACGTTTAATATCTTGTTGGAGTAGAGCAAGAAAAGCTGCGATTATCATCGTTAAAATGGCTAAAATTGATAACCATGGGGAATAATAAATTCCCATTATTGTGTACAAAGTTCTAATTATTACGTATATTATTGTGGCGTTTGTAACCCCCACGAAAAATGCTGCTATCGGTTCTAACGACCCTGAGATAACATCGGGTTTCCATACGTAGAACGGGAACATTCCGATTTTTATACAAAAACTCAACAAGAAAATCGATAAAATTGTTTTATGAGCATTGTTGTTGAGGTTGATCTTGGTTATGATATCAGCTATGTTAAGTGTTCCTACTTGGGAATATAAAAGTGCTAATGCAATTAACATCAAATAAGATGATATTGACCCTATTATCAAATATTTAAAAGCTGCTTCCAAGCCTTCTTTTTTTAGAGAAAAACTAATAAGGCCATAGATAGCGATGCTCATTATCTCAGTAAAAACAAACATGTTAAAAATATCTCCTGTAATTACGATTCCAAGAGAACCTGCAATCGCAAGTAACAACAAAGTATAAAATTCTTTTATTCTCTCTTTTACAAGACTAAGAGAAAACCCAGCGATGATAAGACTGAGAAATAAAATTAAAGAAGCTATTATTGAAGAAAATTCATCAAGTACTAGAACTATTCCGAACGGTGGTTTCCAGCCACTCACAGCAAAAGTCTTAATACCAGAGTAAAAGACGTCAATGGATGACAAAAATACAAGACATAAAGAAATGAAAATCGATAGAATTGCTAATGTCTTGATGATTTTTTGATTCTTAAAAATTGGTATTATAAAAGCAGTACAAATCAATATTGGAATCGAATATGCAGCTAACATTCAACTATCCCTTCAGTGTCGATAATTTTTTTATGTCGAGCGTTTTGAATTTTTTAAAGATCCTGTAGCATAACATCAGTGCAAAAGCAGTAACACTTACAGCGATAACGATAGAAGTTAGGACTAAAGCTTGTGGTAATGGGTCGACTGCTGTTGTAAAAAATTCATTTAGGTTAGTCGGCGTAGCGATAGGAGGTATACCACCAGACCTGTAACCAATTATTATTATTAAAACGTTGATACCGTTTGCCAGAATACTCAACGCAATAACTTTTTTTATTATATTTTTTTTGAACATGAGTCCGTACAGTCCTATCAGAATCATTGTTATTGGAAATATGTACATCATTTTTTCTCCACCATTGCATAAATTATCAAGATTAAACCTGAGGTAACGATAATCATACAAAAAATGTTCAAGAAAACTATGTAATCTCCACTCCAAACTTTGAACAATTCTTGTGTTTCGACGATAAAAGGTCTGAACAACAACCCAAAGAATACAAGAAAACCTATACCCAAACCACCCAAACCTTTTACTATGTTCAATGTCCTTTCGTCAAAGAATTTTAATCCAACAATAACGAAGATTAACGCTATACCCGTGGCAACGATTGCACCACCTTGAAATCCACCACCAGGTGTCAAGTGACCAAATATAGTTATGTTAAGACCAAAAATTATGATGAATATTATTAAGAGTTTACTTATGTTTTTTTCTAGCATTTTTTATTCCTCCTATCATTATAGAGATTACAGCGACTGATGCAGTGAACAAGATAGTTTCTTCACCGAACGTGTCGTATCCCCTGTAATCCCAAGTTATGGAAGTCACAAGGTTAGCAGCTTTTATTGAAGATGAAGGGGAATCTATCAAATAAAATGCCGACACTCTTTTTTGAATCGGCATGTTTCCCATGTTCATGACTAAAATAAACCCAAATAAAACTAGTAAAATTAATGCTACAATTTTCATTCTTTGTACACTCCGATTTTTTTAATAGCGATTATTAATATCAACGTCGTTAAACCCGCCCCAACAGAAGCTTCTGTCATCGCAACGTCAGGAGCTCTGAGTAAAAAGTAAGAAAGACAAGTGAAACTATTACAGATTCCCAATAATATCGCAGCGTGGATAAAATTCTTGACTTCAATAACTACTAGAGAAAATATAACCAGAAACAGAAGAATTATCCATATCATTTTTTTCCACCTGTATAGGGTTTTATTTTACTTTTATATGCAGCATGTGCTATCATGGAAGTTATCGCGGGTGAAGCTATGAAAAGAAATATAACGATTATAAGAGATTTAGAGAAAAGAAGGAAAGACTTTCCAAAACCAACAGACAATATGATAATAAAAAGACCATAAGATATTAGACCGGAAGCATGAATTTTATTGTAGACATCTGGCATTCTGAGTAAACCAAATGCACCAATTATTACCAATATCAATCCAATTAATTCTATCATTTTTCCACCAGATATTTTGTTAAAGCGTAGATGCCCAATATTGAAAGGAAAGCATAAACAAGAGAGACATCTGTTAACAATGTATTTTCTTCTAACAAAGCTGTGATGAACATGATTGTGACAGTAATAGAGTTTATGATACCTGTTATAAGAAGTCTGTCGAATAGAGTTGGACCTTTGATAAAACCTATGATTGAGATTATTATGGGTATTATCAACATTTCGATTATCATTCTCTGACACCTAGCATTTTCATGTAATACGATTCAAATTTTTTTATACAGTCTATATAACTTTGATCGAAGACTATGCTGTGAGAAGTTAAGGATTTGTTTCCGTTGGATATCGCCACAGAACCAGGTAGGTTTGTGATCGAGAAAGCGATGCAGTCGTGAATAGTCTTTGATTTTGTCCTCAGTTTAACCTCTTTTATGTTCGGCTGGATTTTTTTTGTGAAAATGAAGTAAATCATATAAACAATCGCTTTTAGAATCTCATACAAATACCAAGGGGGGAGGAACAGGAGTTTAGTTAATTTAATTTTGTAGGATTTTTCAGAGTGCATAAGGACTAGCACGATTCCAGATGTGGCAAGACTCACGGCTAGACCGAATAAAAGGATTTGTGTGTCATACCCAGATATTAAAAACCAGAATACTAGCCCAAAAATAGTCAAGATTAAGAATGATGTCACTTTGGACATAAAACTAAATTTATTATTTTTCAAACTTAAATCTTACTACCATAAATGGGTTTTTAATAAGTTTTATTTATTCTTTAATGGCATAATCTGTTAAAATCTTTCCATCTTCGACTCTTTCAAAGAAAAGTAATCTTTCATTCAACTCTCTCATAATAACGTCGATATTTTGTGAGTTAGGAACATTTTTTGGTGGGTTAGGAACATTTAGAACACTATAGTAAACAGGTTTTTTAGCATGCGGCTCGATAATTTCATCAAAAATTCTTATATCAGTGTTGCTCAATTCAGGTTTTTTCATCTTAAGTTTTATCAATTTATGGTATAATCGGAAAAGAAGAGTAAGAATATGAATACTATATTCAGGAGCACGCTCTTGCCAAGTATGTAGTTGTAAAACTCCCCTGATAATTTCATTTTCTTTAATAAGTTTTTTCACATTTTCCTCTGTACTTTTAATGGGTACATTCCTTCCTATGTATTCATCTTTTGAAATATAGGGAATCTCTTTGTTATCGTATCTTATTTCAGGTGTCACATCATCGAGTTCTCGACACTTGGTTTTTATTTCTTCTTTCGACAGATAACTTATTCCTTTTAGAAAAAAACAATCTCCGGATTCAACTAAAATTATATTTACCTCTAAAGGATAATGTTTAATTGATTCTTTAAGGCATTCCATAAGGGAAGTTTTATCGATTGAAATCATGTGTTTTAAATAAAAAGTTAATGATTTAAGTCTGATTTTTATCTGATGAGTCAAATCTACAATAATAGTTTTTAAGAATAACAAATAATATTTATGAGGAAAAAAATTATCTCACTCTTTATTAGTGTCCTAATTTTTCTTTTGATACTTTTTTCTTCAATAAAAACACCAGTAAAATATGGATTAGCGATATTGATTTTATGTATAATTCTATGGATTACTGAAGCCATTCCAAAAGGTATAACTGGGTTGTTGCCCGCTGTCCTAGTACCTTTGTTTGGAATAATGACTTTTGAAGGAATAATAGTCAACTACATGAGTCGTGTCGTGTTTCTTCTGATAAGTGGGTTTATCATCGCCTCAGCCATATCGAAATGGAAGTTGGATAAGAAGATGGTTTATTCTATGTTGAAGTTGACAAATGATTCAAGGTTTGTATTACTCGCGATAATTTTATCCACAGGTCTGATTTCTACGATAGTAGCAAACACGACAGCAGCAGCATTGATGCTACCAATCGGTCTTTCTATGATTGATTCTTGTCCAGAAAAACTTAGAAAAAGATTTGCTGTTGCAGTATTACTCGCAGTTGCATTCTCAGCGACGATAGGTGGAACCGCGACTTTGATAGGAACCGCACCAAACCTTATAGTTGCACAGATTATTTCAAAAGAAGGTATAGAAATAACTTTCTGGGACTGGTTAAAACTCGTCTCTCCATTTAGTTTCATATTTTTGATGACTCTTTGGATTGTTTTACTGTTCAGGCATAATTTGCTTAAAAAAGAGGAAATAAAAGTCAAGATGGAAGAAGTTCCATTAGAATTAGGAGGAAAAATAACCGTCATAATAATAATTTCTGCGATAGTAATCTGGTCTATCAAATCATTCATCCCGATGCTTCAAAAGATTGATGATGTAGTCATCGGTTTGATAGCTTCAGTTTTGTTGATTGCAATACCGATACCTGGAAAAAAAGTTCTGTTGGGCTGGAAAGATATAAAGATTCCTTGGGGTATTTTGTTGATGTTTGGCGGTGGTTTAGCTCTTGGTAGTACACTTATGGCATCTGGAACTGCTCAATATATAGTCGATATGCTTCCAGAGTTTCCATCGAATTTTATTCTCGTAATTTTAATCATAGGTGCAATCAGCAACTACATAACTGAAATCATGCCCAATACAGCTTTTGTTTCAACTTTTGTTCCCATATTCTTGGTGTTAGCAAAAAGCATCGGCATGAACCCTCTTTTCATTGTATTGACTGCTGGAATTTGTGGTTCTATGGCTTTTTTGTTACCGATAGGAACTCCTCCAAATTCGATAGTATACAAGACTAAATATTTCCGTGTTTCAGAGATGATAAAGACTGGGCTTGTTTTAGAAATTGTTTCATTGTTTATATGGGTTGCATACGTGTACGTTTTGAATGGAATTTATTTTTAACAAACTATTTTGATAATTTCTTAATCAAATAATTTGCATTAATTTCAGTTATTGTCAATTCTTTTGCAACTTTCTTGTAATCATTACCATATTTCTTTATTGTCTGTCTCAATTCTTCCTCTATTTCTTTAGTTTGTAATAGAGTCTCAACAACTTTGTCTGGGTTGACACCGATGGAGTCAAGATGCATCACTAAGAATCTTATGAAATCCCTTCCCAAGTCACTCGGCGCCTGTCCACATATACCTACTGTCCTTGCTGGTTCCATCGAATGCGCTCCTTCACACAACATCTCTATTGACTTCACCACTGCAGGGTTGGATTCATCGAATTCCCATGCAAGTATCTCACAGTCTCTGTCTATTCCTAGTGTCAACTGAGTCAAGTCATTGCTTCCGATACTAAAACCATCACAATACTTGCTGAACTCTTTCGGGATTATACAAATGCTTGGTATCTCAGCCATGAAGATTATTTCAGGTATTTTCAACCCCGTTTTCTTGAAAATTTCTTTAATGTCTTTTGTGATTATCTCTGCTTCTGCTATCGTCCTAACAAACGGTACCATCGGGATAGCATTAGTCAAACCCAATTCATGTACTTTAACAAAAGCTTTTAATTCTAAGATGAATGCATCACGGAACAAGTCGCTCACATACCTTGATGCTCCCCTGAAACCAATCATCGGGTTGTTCTCCCTGAATTCCAATTCAATTTTCTTAACTTCTATCTTGTCAGAACCACATATTGGGCATTTCTTCTGTTCTTTTAACGATATACTCCTTCCACATTTACAATTTATCTCATAGTATATTGCTCCTGGTAAGGATGCATACTCGTTCGTCTTGAAATCACTGAACCTCACGATGATTTTACGTGGATAGAATGCACCTGCTATGATAGCGATACCAGTCTTTAACCTTTCCACGTATTCTTCTGAGAGAGATTTGATGAACGCATACTTTTCTTTCACATCTTTAGCCCATCTCTCTTGGCCAAGTTCATCCGCTTTCAGTGCAAAAACAGGATGCAAATCAGCACTAGTAACAACAAACTCTATTCTAACTAATGAACTTCCTTGAGATGGTAATTGACTGATGTTCAAGGCTTCATCAGGGTTTCCGATGTTCACCATGACTTTAGTAACAGTCTTTGGAATTTCTTTCAACTCTACTTCTTGGACCTCAAACGATAATTTCTCTTTGTATATTCTCGCTTCGCCAGCTGAACAGTCCAACGTGATTATATCATCATCATGCATGTCGAGAGCACCAATCACACCAACAGCACAAGGTATACCTCTTTCCCTTGAAACAATAGCAGCATGAGATGTTCTGTTTCCTCTCTCACAAATTATTCCAGAAACTTTTTCTAAACTCATCACGACTTCCCAGTCTGGTGTTGTCATCGATGTTACAAGCAAGGGTTTTATTCCTTTCTTGTTGTATGTTTCAACTTCTTCTCTTGCTTCTACGTGATCCTTGGCTTTAACGACAGGACCCGATGCAATTTTCGTTCCAACAGGTATACCTACAAAGATTGGATTAGTTTTTGGTTTTTCTTTAAGCTTGAAAAGACTGAGGACTGTCCTAGTAGCATGTACTGTCTCTGGTCTAGCCTGTGTAATCCAAGCCTTTCCTTTTTCAACGGCATACTCTACATCCATAGGTCTTTTATAACTTTTTTCTATTGTTGTAACATGTTTAGCGACTTGATTCGTCTCGTCAAAAGTAAGAACTCTAGGGTCGCGTGAACCAACGGGAACAGTAATATTTGTCTTCTTTTTTTCATCATAGATTAACATTTCTTTTTGTGGACTCTTCGGTGGTATTATGCCGAGTAGTTTAACTTCAGGTTCTTTCAAGAAAGCTGCCCATGAAGCTGTTTCCTTTCCTTGAACAATCATTTCTCCTAGACCGTAAACACCTTGTATAACACCGACATTTCTGTTACCAGTGTCAGGGTCTATGGAAAAAGCGACACCAGCCTTTTCAGAGTCAACCATGACTTGAACAGCGACAGATATCAAACCTCTCTTTAATAATTCAGACTCTGAGAATTCTAACACTCCTTTCTTACGTAAGTTTTGTCTGTAGTCAACAACCCTCCAACCAAAAGCAGAACCGATACATTTCAAGATATATTTAATGACATCATTAGTTTCTAAAGGAACGTTCAAGTAAGTTTCAAACTGACCGGCAAATGCAGCAGTGGCCATATCCTCAGTTATACCAGAACTTCTCACGGCTACTCTTTCTCTTCCAATACGTTTTTTCATCGTCTCGATTTTTTTACTCAGCACTTCTAACAATTTTGGCTGAGTCTTTATGTTCTCTATATATTCATTGATTTGATCAGCAATCTTTCTGGCCTCTTCTTCATTATCTTTTGATAATACAACATCCAATTTCTTAACAAGTTCTACGACATTCTTATCATTCAACAATATCTTAGAGAATTCTGTAGTGACCATTATAGCATAGGGTACGTTGTCTTTTCCCAGTATGTTGTATAGTTTAGCTAAGTTAGCGCCTTTACCTCCTGTAAGTCTACCGTCAGCAGCAGTGGATTCCTCTATGCCGACTACTAGATTATCTTCAACCATGTTTTTACCTCATCAATCGCGTCCATTTAAATAGAATTAATATACTTAATATAAATTTAAATTCTCTCCTCTTATCGTTTCTGTTTTCATTGATGCATTAAAAAACTTATCTGCCAGAATTCACATTTAGTTTTATGGTAAATTTCTTAAAACGAGAAATAAACCTTTTCACTCTGATTATTTACGGTGTTGGAATAATCGTCGGTGCTGGTATATATGCATTAATCGGGAAGGCTACTGCGACAGCTGGAAATTCTGTTTGGTTGTCTTTTCTTTTTGGTGCTATACTAGCTTCATTCACAGCGATGAGTTATGCAGAACTTTCATCCATGTTTCCTAAATCAGCATCAGAATATCATTATGTAAAAAATGCTTTCAATAGTAATATTTTCGGGAATATCATGTGTTGGGCGGAAATATTTGTAGATTTGATAGCTTGTTCCACTATAGTTTTAGCGTTTGGTGGCTATTTCTTAAAATTTTTTGATTTACCCATTGTTCTAGTCTCGGGAGTTTTCTTGATAATATTGTCTGTAATCAACTTTGCTGGGATCAAGGAATCGATGAAGTTTGTTATTGTTCACACATTGATAGAGGTTGGGGGTGTCGTATTAGTAATCATCTTGGGTTTAGGAAGTATTGGTTCAGTGGATTATTTTGAGATGCCGATGGGTTTAGGTGGAGTATTGTCTGCCAGTGCTTTAATATTCTTCGCATTTTTAGGTTTTGAGGATATAGTCAACGTTTCTGAAGAGACAAAATCTCCAAAAAAAACTGTTCCTAAAGCTGTTATTTTATCTCTGTTAATATCATCCTTCGTATATTTGTTAGTTTCATTGTCGGTTGTCAGCATGAGTGATTGGAAAATGATATCAACATCTGATGCTCCTTTAGCTTATGCCGTACATGAAAAATTTAATGTGGATATAAGCAACATAATTTCTGTAATCGCTTTATTCGCAACAGCAGGAACAGCATTAGTCTTTTTAATAGCTGGATCAAGGATGATTTATGGTTTGTCAGACGCTGGTGAACTACCAAAGATATTCTCAAAAATTCATCCAAAGACGAGAACGCCTTACATTGCTATATTAGTTTCAATGATAATTTCCATGGTTTTCGTTCTTCTTGGTGATATAAAACTAGTCGCTAGTATAACAAATTTCTTTGCATTCGTTGTTTTCATTCTTGTCAATTTATCAGCAATAGTTCTGAGATATAGGAAACCTGAAACTAAGAGAGAGTTCAAAATACCTTTGAACATAGGAAAATTCCCATTATTACCTTTCTTTGGTTTGTTGGCATGTTTCTTGATGATTTACTATTTGGAAATGAAATCAATTATCATCGGCCTATTGATATTTGGAGCTGGTATTGTATTTTTGAGTTATCTTAAGAGAGCGAATAAAAAGCGAGTATAGTATAATTATTTATCGCACAAGATAAGCAGGCATCCAGGTTTCATAAATCATTATCAAATGTTCATAGTGGCTGATGACATGTGGAAATCTTTTTCTTAGTTCATTGATAATTTTATTAAATTGTTGATAGCTTTCAACTGCGAATTCAAACTCTGCTTCCCAAGGTGCTAAACTACGTATATAATAAAGGGAATTTGGGTGTTTTCTCATCCATTCGAACAAAGTTCTTTCATCCTCGTTAGATAATGATTTGAAATAAATTATTGCTTTGAAAAACTCTAACCCGAGTTTGTTAAAGTCAGCCGCTATTCTATAGCCTAGAATAATACCTTTTTCTTCCATGTTTTTGATTCTTCTTCTGGTTATCTCTATCGTAGAATTGACTTTTCTTGATAATTCTGCAATCGGGATTCTCGCATCATTCGCTAATATTTCAAGAATTTTATAGTCTAGTTCGTCAATATTATTGTTTATTACATCTCCACCAAAGATAACATGTTTTCCATTCGTATCGTTTGTGAAGAATTTTTTATTGTATTGTCTTGTATCAACCATTGTCCCAAGAACTTTCTTTACGATTAAGCCCCTAAATTGAGAAAGAATGGTATTAATTTGATCATAATATTCTGTTATGCTTCTAGAAAGAATGGCAAAAACACAATCAAAAGCACCGTCAGAAATACCCATCCAATAAATACTTTTTTGGTTTTTTAAAAAATCATAAAAACGCTCTCTTTCTTTTGGGATGTTCTCTAGTTGAAGATAAACTTTGAACATATAGTAGCCTAGTTTATTAGGGTTGATTGAGGTGATGAATTTCTGTATAATACCATTCTTTTCTAATTGTTGAATCCTGTATTTTACAGCTTCTCTTGATTTGTTGACGATCTTGGCTAGTTTTGAATTCGGTATCCTGCAATTCTTGTCTAATTCTGCTAGTATTTTTCTGTCTGTCAAGTCTAACTTAATTTTTTTCATAATTTACCGTTATTTGTTTAAATATTTAAATATTACTATAAATCGGTTAATTTTTGATGAAAAGTTTTATTATTCTTATTCTGATGTTTCTACACTGAGTTGTGACAAAAATGAATTCAGAAAAGATGATTAATGCACTATTTATGAGTGTACCATACCCTGGGGAGGAAATATTTGAAGGTCAACCAACTGGAATACTCTATGCTCTTTCTGTGTTGACTGAGAGAAAGTTAAGGGACTATAGTGACAGGAATGTCGTAAAAAATGAGCTAGAAGTATGGTGTCCTGATGGTATTCCAAATCGGGAAAGTGAAATTTTTTTTGAAAAAGAATTAACTGATTATTTAAAAAATAAAAAACCGAAAATCGTGGGTTTAAGTACATTTAGCGTTTGTTATCAAAATGCTATCAAGATAAGAAATCTGGTCAAGAGTATATTACCAGAAACTGTCGTCATTTTTGGAGGGGCACACGAAGATAATTATGTAAAATATTATAGAGAAAAAAGTAAGGTCGATGCTGATTTTGTATTTGCTGGGGATGCTCCCCTTTTGTTGAATGAATTGTACAAAGTTATAGAGGAAAATCCAACTGCAACAGTGAAAGAAATAAAAAAAATTGTGATAAATCAAAAAGAAAGGTTCGGTCAGTTAAACGGTGCTGGTCTAATTCTATTTAACACAGAAGTAGGACTAAGAGAGATTGCTTCTCAATCTTACATAGAAGATATCAAAGAAAGGGAACCAATTCGATTAGACCAACTACCTATAATGCCACGATTTTTACTCAAAGATGAAGTCTCACGATTATTCGATATTTTTAGTTATGAGTATGGTAATAAAAAAACTGCCCAAGTTATAATCGGACAAGGTTGTCCTTATAGATGTGGATTCTGTAGCGAAGGTATAAAAAAAGTTTGGTATGATGATGGACCCAAATCAATGAATTTTGTAAGAGATCTTTCTCATGTTGAAAGGGAATTTCAAGAATTGAAAGAACAAGGATATGATGCCATTTTCTTTGATGATAGTACATTTTTCGCAAAACCAAAACAATACATGAAAGAGTTGATTAAGTTAATTAAAAAATACGGGTTTGAATGGGGGTGCCAGACTACTCTAGGTTCTATACACTACATGAAAAATCTACTTCCTCAAATGAAGAAATCTGGTTTGAGTTATGTATACATAGGCTTAGAACATTTTGATGAAAAAATAAGAGATTCTTTTGGAAAAGATATTTGTGGTGGTAACAAATTCGGTGATTATTCAGTAGAAGATACTTTAGATATATTAAAACAAAGTAGAATAAGAGTCGGTGTTTCACTAACATTTGGACATCCTGATCCATTCTCTCCAATTGAAGAAACTAGAGAGACTAAAAAGACTGCAAGATATGTTATAGATAGAAGTGCAGAATTAATTCAAAGATTTAGAAACATTGTAGGTGTCTCGTTAAATTTGATTTCCCATCATCCTGGTACTCCTAACAGTCAAAGGTATGAAAGTAAAGTTGATTCTATAGATTACACGGCAATTCCGAACAAAAGAAAGCCTTATATTTATTTTGAAGAAGGACTTGGTCTTCACGCGAAAGGTATGACGGATGAACTAGCCAGATTTATCTTGAGTTATGCAAGGAAAAAATTAGGAAATAAATTGTTCTAGTTCTTAAATTAATTGATATTATTCTAAAAACTCAACTTCATCTATAATTCCATCAGAATCTACATCAATACCTTGAACGACTTTTGCTATAACATCAGGCTTAATAGAATTTCCTTTCATGATTTTTTTCAAATGTTTTATGAAGGCAAGCACAGCTGCTCTTGTCCCTTTGAAACCTTTTCCAGAAAAAACTAGTATTTCTTTTTCGTCTGCAAAAGGGTTAGGTATTCGTGTAATAAAACCAGTCTGAGCTTCCCTGTAAACTGTCTTGGAAAGTGTAGAAACGATGTTCCATTCCAAGAATTCTTCTGAATAATCGAAGTATATCGGCAACTGTTTGTTGATTTTATCTGCTATGATGTTAGTCTTAGGTCCGCCAACAAGAATCAAATTATTCTTCAAATCTTCTTTCTGTACTTGCGTGTCCAATTTGTAGTAAGGAATTTTAGATTCGTTGATGAATTGACCTAAGAACATGCCTAAATCTATAGCACAGTAGCCGTCAGAAGCAGGGGCTTTATACTTACCGTGTGGATCAGGACTGCCAACGACTATTATCGAGTTGAGTTTACCATCTTCTATAAACGGTCTTAAAAATTTCAATTGTTCTGCCCTTGTTTTGACATCATTTATGTATTCACCGTCAAAAAGTTTGAAAGAAATTACTGATGATGTAGGAGCGTATATCTTTGCTATAGCACCGACTCTTTCTTCCATACTCACAACTTTTATTAAACCCAATTCCTCAAGTCTTCTCACATGATAATAGACTTTTTGTTCGTGGACTTTCAACCTTCTCGCAACATCCATGGCACAAGATGGTTCTTTTCCTAACTCTCTGATTATTCTCAAGGCCAACTCAGTACTGAGGATAGAGAATAATTTTGGTTTGTCTACAAGTAGAGTTTCATAAGCCTTTTGTCCAGTTTTCGTGTCTTCTACTAAAAATTTCATATGTTTTAATTGAAATGATAATATTATAAACTTTATTGTAATAGTTGAGGGGGACTTTTAGATTAAATTTTTATACTTGAATTGCATCCATAATAAACATAGGGGGTTTGAATGAGTTGTCCATATTGTGATTCAGAGAATGTAAAAAGAATCAATACTAGTTTTCCTAGGGAGTTCGAGTGCAAGGACTGTCATCGAGATTTCATAGAAGAAGATTTTTCAGAGTATGCATGATTACATTTTTTCGGGAGTGTCTATACCCAATAAAAACAGACAGTTCTTCAGCGTAATCTTTGTAGCTTTGACAAGGGATAACCTAAAGTTCCTCAATACTTTTTTCTCTGCTCTCAGAACAGGACAAAGATGATAGAATTCTGAAAAAACAGTAGCGAGTTCATAGGTATAATTGCACAAATAATGGGGTCGAAAATCTCTTAATGCCTGTTCAACCACAGCAGGAAACTCTGAAAGTTTTTTCACCAATTTTTTTTCTTCAGAATTAAGATTCTCATTAACAGCATTCTCTTCCCATTTTTTGACCTTGTTCAATATTCCATTACATCTCGTATGGGCATACTGTAAATAAGGACCGGTGTTACCTTCTAACATCAAAGCCTTTTCCCAATCAAAGACCAAGACTTTATCGCAACCTATGCTCAACATTCCGTATTTTAACGCACCAACTGCAATTTTTTCGGCTAAAGTTTGTTTCTCTTTTTTACTCAGTTTTGGATTCCTTTCTTCGATTTCTCTATAAATTTTTTTCAAAATCTTGTCTCTCAATTGAGTGTATAGGACAACACTTCCGAGTCTTGAAGACATTTTACCCGTCTTTAAATTGACTAATTCGTAGACCAAATGATAACTTTTTCCTGCACCGGGGGAACCGATTAATTCAAAGACTTTGAAAAGTTGTTGAAAGTATAATTTTTGTTCAGAACCGACTACATGAATACATCTATCGATTTTGAAATCACCAAATTCTCTTTCTGCTAGAGCCAAATCTTTTGATTCATAAACTGGGTTACCTTCTCTTGTCAGCAACACAAATACCGCTAGGTTGTATTCTGATAAATCGATTATTATAGCACCTTCGCTCAACTTTGCTATGCTTTTTTTAAGGAGTTCTTTTGATATCTCTACTGCTCTTTTTTCAACTTCACCTTCAAAATAATACTTATCGAATTTTGCTCCTAATTGTTTGTAGATTTTTTCAAAATCATCTAGACTCCATTTTCTTGTCATCTTCCATAACTTGAATATTTCTTTATCTCTATCATAAAGTTTGTTGTTTATTTCTATGATTTTTTTGTTGACTCTTTCGTCATCTGAAAATTTTTTGTTAACTTCTGTGTAAACTTCGCCTATCCATTCACCTTTATTTTCTTTTGGTGCTTTACATTTGTACAAATTTATGAAACCCCATAAAGCCTTTGCAACGTGTGGTCCTATGTCTCCTTGATAGTTTGTCCTGAACACTTTATGTCCAGTGAACTCTAGGATTCTTGATATGGATTCTCCTATGCTGATGTTCCTCAAATGACCTATGTGAAATCCTTTATGGGTGTTTGGATGGGCAAATTCAACCATGAATCTTTTTTTCTCGCCTATATCAGAATACCCATAGGAATCTTTTTCTTTTAAAATTGTTCTTAAAACGATCTCAGTAATTTTTGGATAATTGAAAAAGAAGTTAATATAACCAGCTTTTGTTTCTACTTTACTTATCAACGAGTTTTTTTGAATTTTGATTTTTTTTACAATTTCGTTCGCAATATCAAAAGGTGATTTCTTCAGTTTTTTAGAAAGTGAGAAACAAATTTTTGAGGCCAAATCTCCAAATTCTGGTTGTGGTGGTGTTTCTAAAGTCACTTCTATGTTTTCATCTTTAAGTAAATCTGATTCTCTCAATATTTTAACGATTTCTTTTTTAATTTCATCTGTAAAGTTCATTCAAAACACTCAAAATTTAATTAGTTTTTAACGATAATAAGGTTTAATTGTAGAATGATATTTGTCAAGTTTGTTAACTTTTTAAATATGAATGTTCAATTGTTTTTCAATGTTTTTTGTTAAAACACCCTAAAAACTAGTCCTTTGAATTGGTTACTCTTTGGAGGGTTTATATGAAATTTTTACCGACAGAAGCATTGTTAATCAAAGGGAAAGGAGAATCAGATACTAGTAAGATTAATGCATGGGACAACGCCCTCTTAGATGCTAACATAGCCAATCTAAATTTTGTAGCATACACATCTATATTACCAAAAGATGTAAAATTCAGGGATTTTCGTAATGAATTGATTCCGGGACAAGAAGTAAAAGTTGTTATCTCAAAAATATTCGGGAAAAAAGGAAATACGTTGACTGCTGGTTTAGCTTATGTTTTCACAGATGCTTGTGGGTTAATAGCAAAATTTGCAGAAAAGTGTAAAGACAATTGCGTAGAGGAAAAATTGAGAAAAATAATTGATGAGATGATAAGAAATAGAAAATTGAATGTTAAAGATATGAAAATTGAAACTGAAAAGATGGAAGTAAATAAAAGTTTTGGTTGTGTGTTTGTCGCTATTTTATTCAACCCAAATAATTACAGGTGATTGAATGGAATTTGTAAAAGATTTCGAATTGAAAAAAAACATGAGTGTAAATGAAATAACGGAACAAATGAATTCTTGTGGTTTTCAAGCTACACAATTAGGAAGAGCAATAGAAATAATAAAAAGAATGAAAAATGAAAATGCAACTATTTTTTTATCATTTACTTCTAACATGGTTGCATCTGGATTGAGGTCTATATTCGCAAAATTAGCTGAAAGGAAATTCATCGATGTGATAATCACTGCTGGCGGTTCTATCGATCATGATTTAATAAAATCTTACAAACCATACATGATAGGCGATTTTTTCCTCGATGATGTAAATCTTCACAAAAAAGAAATCAACAGGTTGGGAAATATTCTTATCTCGAATGAACATTACATTCTACTAGAAAAGAAAATTCAACCAATCCTTAAAAAAGTTTATGAAAAAAACAAAGTAGTTTCACCAAGTGAATTAATTCTTGAAATTGGAAAGACAATCAAAGATAAAAATTCGATATTATACTGGACTACAAAAAACAAAATACCAGTTTTTTGTCCTGGAATAACAGATTCAGCGATAGGTTTACAAGTATATTTTTTCAAACAAGAGCATCGTGATTTTGGAATCGATGTTACTCGTGATATGAATGAATTGGCTGACATAGTATACAAAAGAAAAAAGAACGGTGGCATAATACTCGGTGGGGGAATATCCAAACATCATACGATAGCTGTAAACATCGTAAAGGGTGGGTTGAATTATGCTGTTTATATTACGACTGGGGAACCTTGGGATGGTTCTTTATCAGGTGCACAAGCAAACGAAGGTGTATCATGGGGAAAAATAAGCGAGAAAGCAAGTTTTGTCACTGTCAATTGTGATGTAACTGTAGTTTTTCCTTTGATTGCTTCAGCAGTTTTAGATTTGTGATGATAATGGAATTTTACATTCTTTTGATTGGAAGCCTTGTAACAGGATTTTTAACAAAATTCACTGATATGATAACTGATGATGGTTTAAAGACAGTAAAACATTTAGAATTATTGACTGGGTTAAGTTACGGAATTTTAATTGCTTGGCTTACTATAAATTTTCCAGTTATTGCACCATTGGTTTTTGCTACTGTAATCGCAACAATTTTTACTAAAAAAGTGGACTCACTATCTCATTATCTTGGTTTGGGCAGCATGTTTTTTTTATTGGTATTATTGGGAATACCAAAGGTTAATTCTATTTATTTGATAATGTTTTTGATTGCTGCAATATTGGATGAAGTTTTGAGTAATTTTTCAGATTCTAAAAAATTCAAAAAACAATTAAAAAAAATATTTGAAATAAGACCAGTATTAGAAATTGTTACATTCGTTTTTTCGTTGTTAACTAATCAGTGGCTTGTTTGGTTGACTATTCTGTTTTTTGATATGGGTTATATTTTGACTAACAATATATTGAAATTTAGTGATTTTACAAAGAAGAAATGAAAGCATCAAATTCTCTCCTAGTGTTTCTCCCGTAGATGACAGCAAAGAAATACGAAACGTAAATTACAAAATCCCATACCTTACTTTTTTTCGTTCTTACACCCAAACCTAACATTAGATTTTGTAGGGTTTTCATCAGTGGATTGTTCGCCAAAAGCATATATCCCATGTCTACTTCCCAACCAGTTTTTATCTTGTTTTTTATAAAATCATAGGAATTTGTTACTCTCTCCAAAGATAGTTCCCTCATTTGTTTCAGAGTAAGATGTATGCAATTCTCGAATTTCACGTTTCCTTTTTTTATCGCATTCAGTATTGATTTGACATCGGGTTCAGAATCAACAACTGTCAAACACGTGTTAACCATTTTTGGTAAGTGTGCATCTGCTCCGACTGCTCTGGGCCTGTTCAGTTTTTTAGCCACAAAATCAGCATATCTGTCCTCGAAGTTGAATATGTTCAATGGATTGAATACTTCAACCATTCCATCGATTTCTTTTATTTTAACTCCAATACCTGCGTTACGAATGTCAAAAGCATGCGGAATATACACTTCACCGCTAGAATCCTTAATTAAATCTTTCGCTTCTAAAGCCGTCATAGATCTACTGACATTCTTTCCTATATCTAAATCTACATTTAAACCGATTAAATGCCCGTCAATAGTGTTTATTTCTATCCCATTTATCAACAGGATTCCATTTTTTTCAGCGTATTCTTTAATCTTGGGATAAACACTAGTAGTGTTATGGTCCGTTATCGCTATCGCATCGATTCCATTTTTCTTTGCTATGTCAACAGCCTGTTTTGGAGTAATTGTAGAATCTGTGACTATTCTTGTTCCTTTAGATTCAGTCGTGTGCATATGCAGTTGAACAGTTAATTCCATGAAAATCAATTTTCTTGCATTTATTTATCCTTTTGCTCTTTCAAACATATTTGAGAAGCAAGGATATGTGAACATGGTTTGAGATAAAGCGAATAGAATTGGCAATCACAGGAAAACTCATTCTTTATCTTATCAAAAATTACAAAATGGTCTTTTTCTTTACTTTTTACAAAAAAATGAATCCTTTTATCTGTTTCTATATCTTTCTTAACTTTACCTTGCTTAAAAAGCCAATAACCTTTTCTTTCTGTTCTTCGAGAAATTTTCTCCATAGAATTCTAATTTATAAATTGAAAGATTTAATTTTTAGTTATGAAGTTAACAATCCTCTTAATCTTAATTAACGTTGCGGTTTTTTTCTACACAGCTTCAAATTTAAATTATTACGTTGAAGAATATGGGTTCAGGCCGAGTTCCTTTTTAAGCGGTAAATATTACATAATAGTCACATCATTGTTCTTACACGCAAACATTATTCACATTGTTTCTAACATGGTTTTCTTATTTTTACTAGGACCATCGGTTGAAAAGTGTGCAGGTGGGTTAAGGTTTCTTTTGGTATATTTTCTAGGTGGTATGATTGCAAATTTAGCAATGTTCATTCCTTTTTTATATTCACCTAATAGCGTTGGTATAGGTGCATCCGGGGCTATTTCTGCTTTGATTGGACTGGGGACATTCATTTGCCCAGGTAAATTGGTAATTTCTCAATTTTTAATACCATTACCTTTTGTTGTAGTTGGAGCATTCTACTTTTTATCGAACGCCATGAATTTGTTCACGCCATCACAAATCGGTTATCCTGTTCATGTTCTTGGGTTAATAGTTGGGTCTATTTTTGGGTTGATGTGGTCTAAAAACTGGATAAAAGGGATACTAATATTTATCATTACACTCACTCTGATAATATCTTTGCCATATATATTGGCTATTGTACTTCAGGGAATACCATGGAAATTTTAGATGATTTGAGAGAAGTTAATGCAAAAAGAATTTTTGTTCAATATCCAGAGGGGTTGAAGTATAAGATACAAGAAATTTGTAAGCGATTAGAGAAAGAAGGTTATCAGACAATGGTTTGTTGTGAACCTTGCTACGGAAGTTGTGATTTAAAGGATGAGGAAGCGAAAAGATTGGGTTGTGATGTTATCCTGCATATCGGACATTCAGATTTTGGTGTTGAGTCAAAAGTACCAGTAGTGTATTGGGATTATTTTCTTGAAGTTGATCCAATTCCAATATTGAAGAAAGAAATTGAAAAACTAAAAGAATTCAAAAAAATCGGACTCATAACAAGCCTTCAATTTGTAAAAACGTTAGAAAAAGTTGAAGATTTTTTGAAAAAAAATAATAAAGAAGTTTTTATTCACAAATCGTTGAAATATTCTGGCCAAATTCTTGGTTGTAATATAGATGCAGCAAAAAAAATTGAAGATAAAGTTGATTGCTTTCTGTATGTTGGAGCTGGTAAGTTTCATCCATTAGGGGTTGCTGTCAGGACCGAAAAACTTGTGTTTACTCTGGACCTCGAAAAAAAACAAATATACAATTTAGAGAATGAAAAAATTAAATGGTTGAAAAAGAAAGCTTGGCACGACTCTAAGTTAAATGATTCAAAAAGAGTTGGTATTATCGTTTGTTGGAAAAAAGGTCAGAATAGAATTATTGATGCAGAAAAAATGAAGAAAGAGTTAGAAAAAGAAGGTAAAGAAGTTTATGTCTTAGCGTTCGATAATTTTTCAAAAGAAAAGATTGAAGGATTAAAATTGGATTGTTTAGTAAACATGGCATGCCCTAGGTTAGATGATGATTTGATTTTTTAAACAAATCATCTGTGGAAAAGTGATGATAAAGATTTGAAGAAGTTAGATAAAATACTCAATGGGGCATAAGCGGAAGCTTGAAGATTTTCCAAAGTTGTTCTCAATTCCCCGGTGGTTTTGGTAATTCCAACATTCACTCGCCAAATAAGAAAAACCATTGATATGAGTATAACGATAAAAATTATTACAACAAAAGTGTAAAGTCCGTCCATCTAACCAAATTAAATATAAATTTTTCAATATTTATTGTTTAGTTTATATATGAAAAAAATAATTTTAACAGTAGTGTTCATTTCATTATTAACTATACAATATTCCTATGCTTGGAGTGGACACACACACGAATGGATTTGCGAACAAATATACAGAACGGATAAAGAATTGAATAAAAAATTGGATTACAGTCAATTCATCAGAGGGTGTACAGCTCCAGACGTAGAATTCAAAGATCAACAGAATCATCATTGTTACGTTGCTAAACAATGCCATGCCATAAATGCTTCCAAGATTAACCCAAACAGTCTAGCTTATTTTTCAGATGTTGAGGATTGTATAGGAGAATCTTATTATGATTGTCCTTCTATGGAAAAATTTGAAGAATACATTAAAAAAGCGTCTGGGAGTAATTTTTCTTTTTATATAGGTGTTTCAACTCATTACTTTACAGATGCTCATGTTCCAGTACACCAGACTATGGGAGAGGATAATTGGAAATGTCACATCCCTTTTGAAGAGAAAATTGACGATAATTTAAAAAAAGATAAAAAATTCTGGACAGTTACGCAGGCTTGTGAAATATACCTTCCTTGTAAAAAAGCTGGAAAAGTAAGCAGAAAGTGTGAAGAAGGATATAATGTGGCTATTACCTATTCTTACGAAGATATAATAAATTTAATCCAAAAAACTGATAAAACATTAAGTGAAAGGTTGAAGTTGAGTTATGAGAGTGATTATTCTTATTTGCTCAAAAAATATCCCACTGGATTCTTTGGGTTAATAATAAACAGAATTGTTAATTTTTTTAGAATGATATTAGGTTGATTCAACGTTTACTAAAAAAAAGTTAGAAATAATCTTATCACGATTGAAATCAATCCCAAACCCGAAAGTAGAGTTAGAGCAATATGAAATACCTGGAGAACTAGCAGCTCAAATACTCAACATCGCTTACTTATCAGGGGATTTAAAGAATAAAATAATCGTAGATTTTGGATGCGGTTCTGGTAAGTTAGCGATAGGATCGCTATTAATGGGGGCAAAAAAGGTTATTGGTATAGATAAAGATGAAAATGTATTGAAAATAACAGAAGATAATATAAAAATTGCAGAAGATTTAACCAAACAAAAAATTCACAATAAAATAAATCTAATATGTGAAGATATATCAAATTGGAAAGAAGAAGTTGATACGGTAATTCAGAATCCACCTTTCGGTATACAATCTCTTCATGCAGATAGATTGTTCGTTAAAAAGGCGTTGGAATGTGGAAAAAAAATTTATTCATTACATAGACATTACGAAAAATCCAGGGATTTTTTAAAGAAACTTATTGAACAAAATGATGGAAAAGTAGAAAAGATTATAAAATTTAAGTATCGAATACCTTATATGTTTAAGTTCCACAAAAAACCTTATGTTATTTATGATGTGGATCTGTTCATAATTTCGAGGTTGAGATGATGGAGTTAAAGACAATTAAAAGAGATACAAACCTGTTAGAAGTCGAATTTAAGGGAGAAAGTTTTGGTTTTGTCAACCTGATTAAAGAAGAGTTGTGGGAAGATGAGAACGTTGATGAAGCCGTATGCATAAAAGAGCATCCTTACATGGCTGAACCTAAATTATACGTTAAAATGAAGGGAAAGAATACGCCTGAAGTTGCATTGGAAAGAGTCATAAAAAGAATTGAAGTTAAAGTAAAAGAATTGAAGGGTGAATTTGAAAGAGCTTTAAAGTCCTAAATTATTTAAGAATACTCAACTAAAAATATTCTAGATATTATGTACGAACCGTATGGGGAAGGAAAAAAGTTTAACATCAATATAGAAGGTTTGAAAGAAAAGATTAGAAACTTAAAAAACTTAAAATTCAACAAGACCATCGCGATTCTGATTGCTGTTGTTGCTATTGCTGTTCTTAGTGGTGTAACTGGCTACGTATCTTACACAGGACAAATAACTGAGTTTACATCGAAAATAACAGTGTTAGAAAGACAGATGGATGCATGTCAAAACAACGTGAGCTCTTGCTTGTCAGATTTAGGTACCACTAAAAGTAGTTTAGAAACATCACAAGCAGAAAACCAAAAATGTCAGACTAATCTAGAAAGTTCAAATACAGACATTGAGAAATGTAACAGTGAAAAAACAACTTTGAGTCAAAGCTTAACTGAGATGGAAGGTACGATAGGTGAATGGAAATCCAAGTATGATACGTTAGAAAGTAATTATGAAGATTTACAGAGTAAGCACAATAATATGGAACAGAATTATGCTAAGGGTTGTTGTACGTTTGGGTTTTCATACTACTTTGTAAAAGATGACACAAAGATTGTGTGCTGTTCAAAACAAGACGTCGATTATTGTCCAGAGAAACCATCAAGTGCAGACATGATAAAGAAATTGAGTTGTTGATCCAAAGGACATTCTTTCAACCTTTTATCATTTTTAATCTGATAAACTCAGAGGATACGTTATCTCTTTGCAAGGATTTCTTGTGTCACACTATGTAATTAATCTTATTTTTTAATACAAGCTTCTATGAATCCTCTGAACAACGGGTTAGGGTTTAAAGAACGTGATGTAAATTCTGGATGAAATTGACTTCCGATGAAATACTTCATTTTTGGTATTTCACCTATTTGCATTATTTTTTTGTCAGGAGTCATACCTGAAAAAACAAAACCTTTTTCCTCGAATAGTTTAACATATTTTGGGTTTATCTCATACCTGTGTCTGAATCTTTCTACTGTAAAATCTTTTTCATACAATTTATGAGCGAGTGTCCCAGGTTTTATCCTCACTGTTTGCCCACCTAACCTCATCGTTGCCCCGTACTCAGACTTCTTTATGTAATCCTTTTGTCCTGGGAGGAAATCTATAACAGGATGAGTGGTTTTTGAATCCATCTCAGTAGAGTTAGCTCCTTTTAGTCCACAAACATTTCTCGCAAATTCTACGATAGCCAATTGCAAACCGAGGCATAAACCAAGGTAAGGAATATTATTCTTTCTCACATACTCTATCGCTAATATTTTCCCTTCAACACCACTAGTTCCAAAACCACCGGGAACAATGATACCATCGAACTTCTTCAACGTCTTCAATTTGTTTTTGTTCTTCTCAAAAATCTTTGAATCTATCCACCCTATCTTTGGTATAGCAGCATGGTGCCAACATGCATGTTTTATTGCTTCTATCACAGATATGTAAGAATCTGGTAACTGGAACTGACCGATATCAAAGTATTTACCAACAATCCCAATCTCGACTGTTTTTTTAGCATTCTTTATTTTGTCGATGAATTCTTTCCATTTTTTAAGGTCTTTTGTTCTTTTTTTCAAGTTCAATTTTTTGAGAATCTTGTCACACAATCCTTGATCATCAAAAACTATCGGCAACTCATAAGGTATTTTTAAATCGGGGTCAGAGATGACATCCTCTTCTTTTATATTGCAGAACAAGGCGATTTTTTTTCTTCTCACATCATCCAAAGGTCTTTCCGCCCTACAAATCATGAAGTCTGATTGTATACCGATTTCTCTCAAGTCTCTGACAGAGTGCTGAGCTGCCTTGGTCTTCATCTCTCCAAGAGTTTTAACTATCGGCAGATAGACAACATGAACGAAAAGAACATTCTCTCCTTCAAACCTCATCTGTCTTGCAGCTTCTAAGAATAGAACATTCTCATAGTCACCGACAGTACCACCTATCTCTATGAGTATGAAATCTACGTCTTCTTTAGCAATTTCCCTGAACCTTCTCTTGATCTCGTCTGTGACGTGCGGTATAGGCTGGACGGTTTGACCTAAATACTTCCCTGACCTCTCTTTCTGTATAACTTCATAGAATACTTGTCCGGTTGTTATGTTGTGCGATCTTGGTATGTTCACGTCAAGAAATCTTTCATAATGGCCTAAATCCTGGTCTATTTCACCGCCATCTTCTGTTACCCAAACTTCTCCATGTTCTGTCGGCCTTAGCGTACCAGCATCAAAATTGATGTAAGGGTCAACTTTTGCCGCAGTGACTTTAAAACCAGAGGATTGCAATAGCTTTCCGATAGAAGCAGTTACTATGCCCTTTCCAAGTCCAGAGAGTACTCCACCAGTAATAAAAATGTAATGTGGTTGCATAATATGAGTTATGCTTAAATTATTTAAAGCTTTACTTATGAGAAATTTTTATTGTTTTTTATATTCCCATAATTTTTTTATGCAGCGAAGTTTTCTTTCTGTAACATCGTGAAAATAAGAAAAAACTGGATTTTCTTGAAAAATCATGTTGTATAGATTCCAGACTTTTTCTAATTTTTCACTGTCTTTTATGTCTAAACCCCACATATAGAAGGTGTCAGCTATAAAAAGTTTAATCAGCATATTTTCTGGTCTAAGTTCTGAAGCTTTTTTGGCATGTTGTATAGCAAAAGAATAACCACCACTCCTATAACTAGAAACATAAGCTAAACGGGTTAATGTTTTCCAATCATCAGGTTTTTTTTCTAAAAAATCATTCAAGACTATCCAGGCATCTGTTTGAAGTCCAGGATTATGACGATCTTCAAGCCAAGCTTTATATTTTTCATCTGCTTCTCTTTCTAGGTTTTGTTCAGACATCAGACTTAATAGAAGAAAATTAAATTTTATAAAACTATTGTTTGTTTAACCATTCTCTATATTTTATCAATGCTGCCATTGTTTTGACAGATCTTTCAGGGGTTGAGAAAACAGGAATACCGCCTTCATTCAGTTTTCTACTTAATTCTTGTGTAAACTTCCCACCGGCTGCACAAGCTATCAAGGGTTTATCGTATTTTTTATGTAGTTTTATTATTTCATCTACTACTTCTTTTTCTAAGGTAGGAACTTGGAATAATGTTATAGCAATCACGCCGTCAAATTCATTACTCTTCAAACAACTCTCTATGACTACTTTGTAACGGTTTGCGTTCGCATCTCCTGTTAAGTCAATAGGATTATGTAAAACTGCATAAGCTGGCATTACTCCCGAAATTTCTTTCTTTATTTTTTCAGATGGTTCTGGTAGTTGCAGACCTTGTCGATCAGCTTCGTCTGTGGCTAGAACGCCAAAACCACCACCATCTGTTATTATAGCGATTCTATTTCCTTTCGGTAATGGTTGAGTTGAAAATCCTCTTGCAAAATCGAAGAGTTCTTCCCACGAGTTTGCTTCTATTATTCCAGTTTGCTTGAATGCAGCTGAATATATTCTGTGTGAACCTCCTAGAGAACCTGTATGAGATAAAACAGCCTTCAATCCTTTTTCAGTCCTGCCTGACTTGAGGACTATTATGGGTTTTTTCTTCGTGACTTTTTTTGCAATCCTCATAAACTTTTGACCCGATGCCTCTATACCTTCTAAGTAGAATGTTATTACTTTTGTCTTATCATCGTCGCCGAGGTATTCGAGAAGATCACAGTCATCTATATCCATGGCGTTTCCGTATGAGATAAATTTACTGATCCCTACGTCCTCTTCTTTTAACCAGTCAAGTATGGTTGAACCGACTGCACCCGACTGTGATATGAAAGCTATGTTACCTTCTTTTGGTCTACCACATCTTTCTCTTGATAAGAAAAGTGTATCGACATGAGTATAAGGATCATAGATACCAATACAGTTTGGACCGAGTATTCTCGTATAGATGCCTTCGATTATTCTTTTACATTTGGTCTCTAATTTTTTACCTTCTTCACCAGTTTCAGAAAAACCAGCTGATATTATGATTATGGCTTCAATCTTCTTTTTAACACATTCTTTCAGGACATCGGGAACTAGTGCTGCTGGTACGACGACAACAACTAAATCCAAATCATCATTTATATTCAAAACAGATTTGTAGACATCTAATCCAAGTATGGGCATGGTATCAGGATTAACGGGGTATATCTTTCTTTCAAAACCGGCACCGAGAAAGTTGGCAAGTATAGCATAACCTATTTTACCTGTTTTATGGGATGCTCCTACTATTGCCACAGACTTGGGGTTAAAAAAATAATCGAGTTGTTTCATAAGAGATATTTTTGTTTTTTTATTAAGATTAAATTTTGCCTTTTTGATCCAAGAAAACTATTTAAGAATATCAATCAATATAAACTAATTTGCAAGGAGCCTCTAGTTGGAAGACTACCGGCCTTCTGTCACCACAAGTCCGGTTTACGGTGGGACTACAGTCTGAAGGCGGTACGGTTTTATGATCAGGCCCTTATCTCGGACTGAGAAACCTCGTCTCCCAGGACCAAGTATATGTTGAACGGATCAGATCCGGAAGGAAGCAGTCATAAGGCATGTATTTGATGCTTGCGAGCTCGCGGGGTGGAGAAAGAGATTTGGATTAACCTGGTTATGAAGTCGTATCCACTGAAGGCGTGCTCCTTGCATATTTACTGTGATAGAAATGAATGAATTTGTGATAATTTTACTCTGTTTGTCTGTTTTTTTATTCATATACTCGTTTATTTACAACACTAATATTTTTCCCGAAACTAAGATAGAAGAAACGAATTATAGCAAAGGGTTTCAGCCATCACAAGAATTTTATCATAACTATACTTATGCGACAACTATCGATGTACCAGCAGTCGATAAAGAAGGTAAGGGTACTATAGCTAAATTATCGGTTGAAGCAAAAGCAGGTGTAGGCAGAACTCTTATCGATATAAACCAAATCTTTCTATGGGTTGATACACAGGATTCTATCAGAACAGCAAAGGCAGTAGCAAAAAATGTGACTGGAATTGACTTATCTGGTTATGATATCATCTATTCTGTCCAAGCCAACGCTTCAGCCGTGGAAGGTCCTTCAGCAGGAGCTGCCCTTGGCATAGCAACTATACTTGAATTAGAAAACAGGAGTGTTAACAGAAAGGTCACGATAACTGGAACTCTTAGCGATGATGGAAAGATTGGGAAGGTTTCAGGAATAGTTGCAAAAGCAGAAGCTGCCAAGAGTGTTGGTATGGACTTTTTGTTGGTTCCTGTAGGTGAAAAAACTTATACGACTTACACAGAAGAGAAAAAATGTGATAATTATCTGATTACTGAAATTTGTCGAACACAAACAAAAGCTGAAGAAGTCGATGTGGAGAAAAAAGTTGGAATAAGAATAGAGGAAGTTAGCAACATACAAGAAGCATTAAAATATTTTATTTAACTTACAATAAGAAACTTGGTTCTTATTTGATGTTGTTTACGGTAAAAAATCAAAACTATAATTTTCTTGATTTCATATCTGTTCTTATATTTTTCATTCTTTATGGATTACGTTTTTCTCTGGAAATATTTTTATGAAAAATATTATCGATTCTTAATATTCCATGAAAAAAATAAAGGCCGTAAAGGCTAGATGCAAAATAGAGAAAAAATTCTTTAGTTTTGAAGACAAAGTTATATGGACCTGGTTGAGTAGGATTAATCTGACTAGGTAAATGATGAATCATATCCAAGTGAACTTTTCCGTCACTAAGTATGTAAGCTTCTGACCAAGCGAAAAAATTCCATATAACCTCATATGAAAAGATGAAGGATGAAAAAATTAAAAAAACAAATATCAGACTTTTTATAATGATTGGCAAACTCAACAAATAAGACTGTAAAACTTGTAATGTACAGACCCAACATACAAAAGCAGAAGAAACGATTATTGTTATGGGTTTGAAGTGAGCTAAACCTATTATTGAGATTTCATCTAGAACAAATTTTTCGCCGATAATTTTTTCAGTTGGATATTTTATGAAAACCCATGTCAATGTACATAGAGATATCAGTCCCGAAATTACAGCTATAATTCCGAATATAAATTCTTTTTCTGAGAATTTTCTTATCATGTTCTTTACAAAATTAGTTGTTAACTTCATAGTATTTTATAAAATTTTTGAATTATTATCTTTTTTTAATATAATATCATGGAAAAAATATGCTCCGTAAAGGCAAAAAAATAAAAAAAGTGAATATAGCTTAGTTATAAAATTAAAATTCCTTGGAACGGACGAAACAGGATTCATAAGATAAGAAAGTATATCAATAGGTTTCTCACCGGAAGTCAATATGTATGTACCTACCCAAAAAGAAAAATTTAAGATTAGTTCATAACTTAATATAAAAATACTTATGAAGAAAAGTAGAAATATTATCTTCTTAAGAAAAAATGGTATTTCTGTTGCTAATTTTGTTCTACATGCTTCTAATCCAAATGTCAAAAAAATCAATGAAAAAATAACAAATAATGTGATTGGTTTAAAATGAAATTGATAGATTGGTGTGTAAAAAGTTAATTCATCAGTGACAAATCTTTCTCCAACAGCTTTTTCAGAAGGATGAATTAAAAACACATATAATAATATTATTAGTACTATAATACCAGAAATTATTGAAATCAAGGCAAAAATAAATTCGCTTCTGTCTTTTTTAGGTGATTCTGATCTTTTCATAATATTCAAATTTTCTCTTCTTAACTCTTTTGATTTGATTTTGAAATTTTCATCTTTTTCGTTATTAAATATCAAACAATCTACCATTTTAATGTTAGTTACAAAAATTTAAGTATTTTTTAATATTTCACCAATTTAAGTATTTTTTAAAGTAAAGGGATTAATATAAAATATTCCCTCACATAAAATAATATCATGAAGTTTTTTACAAACGCTGAGTTGAGAGGCCTCATCATAGCAATCGTAGCCTTGGCTTTAATATTCTCTTTCCCTGATTTCACTGTTTTTGTAGTGTCTCTGATAATAGTTTTCTTCTCTTATTTCGTCCATGAATTGGGCCACAAATTTGTTGCAAGAAAGTTTGGCTGTTTAGCAACTTTCAAGATTTGGCCTGCTGGTATTTTTTTGGGAATAATGAGTATGCTATTCAAGTTAGTAGGTGGTTGGAGTATTGTGTTTGTTGCACCCGGGTTCGTGGAAATAATGCCTTACAGTTTTGGAAGATGGGGTTTCAGAGTCACGAAATTGGGACCAAAAGAAATCGGAATCATATCCTTGGCTGGAGTTGGGGTTAATGTGTTATTCGCTATTATATTCCGAATGTTTCCAGGTGATATATTCAGAACATTAAGTGACTATAACGGTTTCTTGGCTTTGTTTAATCTTTTACCCATTCCACCTTTAGACGGGAGTAAGATATTCTTGTGGAGGATGTGGATTTGGTTGTTCTTGATTTTCATAACAATTCTTACTATTTTTGTTATTTAAGCCATGAATCTAATTTTATTTTAGATGATGAAAAGTGGGATGGGAAGATATATTAGTCTCAATCGTAAAAGCAGGGCATTCAATCGTAAGTAAGTATGGTTATTTGGGTTTGTTTTTTGTGTGTTTATTCGGTTCATCCTCGATAGTCCCGATACCGTTTCAAATCATCGTCTTCTCTTTTGGTACAGTATTGAACCCTTTACTCGTTGGTGTTGTCGCTGCTGTTGGTTCTTCTTTAGGTAATCTCGTAAGTTATCTTATAGGTTTGGGTGGTAAGGAAATACTAGAAGACAAATACAGTAAACAATTGAACGACCTGAAGAAAAAATTGAAGAAATACGGTATTTTTCTTTGGCTGATAATAATCTACGCAACACCCATACCGAACGTACCGTTTGCTGTTCTGTCCGGTGTGGTCAGGTATGATTTCAAAAAATTCTTTCTTGCAGTGTTGATAGGAGAATTGATATTGAATCTAACGCTCGCGTTCGCAGGTTTTTATTCGATGAAGTGGGTAGCCAGTTATTTAACAACTTGGACGTAAATCAAGATAATTTTAAATCAATACAGTATTTGTTTACTCTGGGTGCATAAGGTAATACTTTATTTATTCGGTATGAAATTTTCTTTTTTGTTTTTTTCTCTAAACTATAGCTTATTTTTTTTGCTCTTTGTTTGACGTTTTCTTCTTTCTCGATAATGTACAAATGAATGGTTCCACGAGATTTTAAGCACTTGAAAGCCGAATAAAGAAATTTACAGGCATCTTGTGGTAATGGCATTATTACTCTGTCACATTTACCAAACCAGTCTTTACATTCTTCTTTTACATCCCCGAGGATTGGGATTATTCTATCTCCAACTCTGTTCAACCTGATGTTTTCTTTCATGTACTCCACCGCAATAGGGTTTATTTCAATTGAAATTATCTTTTTGACTTTTGATTGTTTTTTTGCAATCATGACTGAATATGGACCGATACCTGCAAACATCACTAGAATTGTTTCTTTTGGTTTAACTATCCCAGATATTCTCAACCTTTCAGTTCCTTCCCTTGAAGAAAAATATACTTTTTGTGGGTCGAGTTTTAATCTACATCCGTGCTCTATGTGAATAACTTCTGTGTTTTTATCACCCAACAACAATTGATATTCTCTTGTCCTGAAGACTCCCTCTCTTTTTGATAGTTTTTTTAGAACGGATTTCACATTTTTGTGTCTATTCAATATCTCTTCTGCTATTTCTTTTTCTTTATTCTTAAATTTGTCTGGTATTTCGACTATAGCAACTGCTTTTTCTCTAGAACCGATGATATCATAACTTCTTGGTTTCATAATATCAGGTATAATATAATTAGGTTTAAAGTTTTTCCACAAATTTTTATTTTTGAGGGTTTAATCCGATACTTTTTCTAACATTCATGATAATTCCCGTGATTTTTATTATAGAATCTTTTGTTTTTATTGCATTTTGATCTTTTCTGTTTTCTAGTATGTTTACAGCCCTAAGTAGTTGTATTATAATATCGCCAGATATTTCATCAGCTAATTTACGATAATTTTCTTCTTTTTTTTCTTGATAGAAGATAACATATTTAAAAAATTCTTTGATTTGTTCTTTGGTAAATTTTATAATTTCAAGAACTCTATTATCCGAATCGTTGATTAGACGAAGGATTTCATTTATATCATCTAAGTTTGAAGACATATCAATCACTTTAATACTTATTCTCTAATTTTATTTGTGTGTTAAAATGTTAAGCCTTATCGGTTTGGGGTTGTGGAATGAAGAAGATATCACTCTAAAAGGAGTGAATAGAGCAAAAAATGCAGATAAAGTCTATATAGAATTGTACACTTCAAAATGGCATGGGAATATAGAAAAACTTGAGAAAATCATAGATAAAAAAATAGAGGTTCTTAAAAGAGAGGATTTAGAAGAAAAATCGAATGAAATCATAAAAGAAGCGAAAGATAAAAAAGTCGTTTTATTCGTTCTTGGCGACCCATTAATAGCAACTACCCATGTCTCATTACTATCTGATGCTAAGAAAGTTGGGGTTAAAACAGAGATAATCCACAATGCTTCAATTTATTCTGCTATTTGTGAAACAGGTCTGCATGCTTATAAGTTTGGGTCAACTGTTACCGTTCCTTTCCCTGAAAAAACTGGTAATAAATTTCCTACGTCAATATCCAAAGAAATAAAAGAAAATGAAAGTAGAGACTTACATACACTCTTGTTGTTAGACATAATTCCTGAAAAAAACAAATACATGACTCCGAATGAAGGTATAAAAATGTTGCTAAAAATGAATATCTTTACAAAAGATATAGATGTTGTAGTCTTTGCTAGAGCTGGTAGTGATAAATCTTTGATTGTATACGGAAAAGTAGAAGATTTGATAGAAAAGAATTTTGGAGAACCACCATTTGTCATGATACTTCCTGGGAAATTACATTTTACCGAAAAAGAATACTTAGAAATTTTTAGAGTGAAAGAATGAACGACAGAATACCGAAAGAAGAAATAGAGAAATGGTTGGTTAAGATTAAGAAAGAGTTGAAGATGGTTAAAGCAAGTGATAAAAAAGGTCAAGAATTCTTGGATAATATAAATGCTTATGTTAACGACTGTGAACATTTTCTGAAAAAGGGGAATTTGTTCTTGAGTTGGGAATGTTGTTTATGGTGTTGGGCTTATCTTACAATCGGTAAGGATTTGAAATTGTTGGAATGATTACATTCTCTTGAAGAGTCCTTTCAGTTTTTGTAATTTTGTTAGTTTTACTTCCATTTCTTTCTTCTCTTCTTCCACTTTTTTCTCTCCTTTTGAGAAGAACATGTCAATCCTTGAGTTGATGTTTTCAGCACGGTTGAGGTTTATATCATGCAAGTATCTGAAATATTTTTTGAATTGTCCTACTGAATTTCTTATGCTCTTAATTTGAGATTTAAATTTAGGATTTGCTCTTTCTATTTTTTCTAATTCGTCTTCCTGGTCTTCGTATGCTTTTACCAGTTTATCGACTTCTTCTTTTACTTTCTGTATCTGTAGGTTAACGAAGGCTGTACTCGGTCTTCTGTCCATGATTATAAATTGGTTTTCTTGAAATATATAAGATATTAATGGCGGGAAAAACAATTATTAATTGATAACATGATAGAGATTTTACTTGGGATCGCGGCTATTGTTCTCGCCGTTATAGCCATTGCTCAGGTGAAAAGTTCTACTGATGAACTAAAGGGATTAGAAGAAGAAGTAAAAAAATTGAGTGAAGCTGCTGAAAAATCTGATGAAAAAACCCTTAAAACAATAGAGTATGCGTTGAAAAATAAAAGACCAGATGTAGAAGATGTAGGTAAAATTTACAGAGAAATTGGACTTCCTCCAAATGAACGAGCAAAAATTGCACAATTAGGAAGAATAGCAGAACATACTTTATATAAAGATAATACTGTCCATGATTATCTCCAAACGATGCTTAAGATAGCAGAAAGGGCTCATAATAAGGAAATTCCAATGGAATATGCTAATACAACTATAAGACATATGCTCTACGCATTAGATCACAAAATACGTGGAATAGGTGGACTTACTAAAGGAACTACTTATGTACCTAGACAAGGCGATTAAATTCTCTATAATTTTTATAATCGATATAAGAATATAAAAAAATACAAAAACTGATTAAAATCAATGCAAAATCGTCATTTTTGATGTTTATCCAGTATATGATGAGACTGAAAGCAAAGATATCAAAAATTTTGAACAGAATGAACTTTCTAAAATCATCCCTTAGTAAACCTCTAAGGATGGGATTTTCTTCTATTTTATAGCCTTTTTTTGAGAAAGTTCTGAGTGTGAGATAAGCGTCTATAAAGTTCAATAAAACCAAGACGCCCAAAAGGATAAAAGTGTACATACTATAAGTATAGTGGCTGAAATAAAGTTGTTTTTTATTGCTATCAGATAGAAAAAATGTTACTACTAAATGATAGAAATCTTTAAATATATAGTAAGTACCATTACTTGTAAGTGATAAAATGGCAGAAAAAGTTGGTGTACCAAAACCAGAACAGCCTTATTTCGGTTCAGTTGCCCAAAAACATAATGATTATCTTTGTGCAGCTAATGAGGCTGCTAATGCAGTCGAGCAAGTCTACGCTTTCATGCAAGGACACTCAAAAAGCCGTGACGGTAAACCATTAAAGATAAGAGATGCTAATGAACTTGAGGAATTAAAAAGGGAAATAAAGAAAGCAGAGAAAGCAGTCCAGACAGTTTTGCAGAGTTATGCACAAGACGGTAAAAATCTTGATGCAGATTATGCAATTTTATACGCTCAAGCAAGACTTATGGGTTCAGTTCAAGCTAAATACAATAAAATAAAAGCAGATATTACAGAAGGATTGAAATATGAGAAAGAAATCTCGGATTACGACATAGAACAAGCATTAATGGCTGCAAAACAAAGAAAAAGCTCAGTAGAAACAGATCTTCAAAGCATAAAAGGAGAAGAAAAACATCTGTTCAAGTATTAGTTAAGCTGACTAGCAAATGCAGAATTTACTTAGCCATGTTATTTTTTTATTCTATTTATTATTGATTTTTAGAATTTAGGCATTATTTCGAATCCTTTAACATCATCCTTTCCGCCGATCATCCACCAAATCAGCAGACCAGTTAATACCAATACCCCTATTATTATCAACGTATTCTGGTCTATTCCAGAAGGTAAACCGCCTGAGACTTTAGGAAGAGTAATACCCAACATGTCAAATCCTCCAGACATGTAGAACAGAAAAACAGCTATGATTATACCAACTAGAAAAATACCAGTAAGTGGCTTTTGTGTTTCGAAAGATCTCCAAGCCCTTTCACCGACTACGAGTCCTACAATCATCAAGAACATCAAGAAGAATATCAGTATAACGCTTCCGCCGGCAAAGAACGATGCTAGGAACAACCCGAATGTCTGACCCATCGTCATCACATATAAAGCAGCAATCAGAGCGATTAACCCGCTTATTCTCTTCTGTTCACCGAATATTTTTGTCTTGGTCAATACCGCATAAACTATCACGAAAACGATTAGAAACGGTAGATATTGTGTGAAAATACCGATATCAATTAATTTTGCAATATAATCAGCTAAGGTTACCATTATTTCTATTTCTCCTCTTTTGGTTTTTCAACTGGAGTTGATGGTTTTTCACCACCCCACACAATAAATAATATGGGAACGATGATTAATAATGCTATCGCAATCAACGTCATTATGTCGTCTGGGAGTATACCTATCACTTGAGGTCCTAGCAAAACATTACCAAGGCCACTCAAGAACAATATCAAGAATCCGAAGAAGATGGCTACGAGTAGCATCGCCCCCATTTTATTACCTTTTAAAAGGTTGTCTGAAAGTACCTTTGGCAAGTCTGGGGGTAAGAACATTCCCATGATCATGAGTGCGATCATAAACACTAAGGTTACGACCAGGCCTTGTGCAAAGAAAGGTGGTAACAAACCTTCTATACTGACTCCAGATAGGATGGGATAAGCCAGTACCATTAGTGCAGCTACTATAGAGACAATACCGTTTACAGCTACGTTCTCATTTGGGTCTCCAAAAATTCGTGACTTTCTCAGCAAACCGTAGAAGATGGCAGACGTGAGTATGTATGGGAACAGGAAATTGAAAGCACCTATCTGTTGCAATTTTTCGATGACTGCTGTGAATAAATCCGCCATTATTTTTCGCCCCCTAAACCATATTTAGCTGCTACTAATATTAGCATTCCGATTATCAGAGCAACTAACATCGCTATCAACATCGTTACATCTGCACTCACACCATTCGATGGGATTTCTGGTATCAACACTCTGTACATCCCACTCGTGAAGAATAGGATTCCGAAGAACAATGCAAGAAACACCCATATGATTGTTCTTTTCTTGAATGCCCCGATTAAGAATTCATCAAACTTAGGGTAGAACATACTCGCTCCCACTAGGCCAAAAAGAAAGACGATTATCAATACAAAACCTTGCGTGATGAAAAGGGATAGGGGTGTTCCGAGTTGAATGGCAGCAGGTGATACTAGATAACCCCAAACAAGAAAAGCGACTGATATGGATATTATGGCATTCACAAAATGAGACTCGAATATTTTTGATTTGTTCAACAATGCCCAGAATACTGTTGAGGATAATATCCACGGGATGAAAAAATTAATCACACCCAGTTTAATCATTCTGTCTATGATGAGATGGAATGGGTCGAGCATAACCTTCATAAGATAATTCGTGAAGTGTGAATAAATATTTTCTTTATGGAGCTTCTCTCTTTAACCTTTGAACTAGGTCTGAAAGTGAACGAACACTCTCGATTAAAGCTGGTAATGTTTCTCTGAACGCTTTATCAAGACTGGATATCCTAGTGTCTATATCTGACATAGATTCCTTGAAAGAATCCAGTTTACTGATGATTGTTTGATCTGCTTGTGACCTTCCTTTTGATACGACTGAAAGTTGATGGTGCAAGTTTGATATTTCTCTCTCCAACTCGGTTTGTTTTATGTTGAATTCTCTTATTTTTTCATCAACTTCTCCTATTCTTTCATTGACGATAGATTCAACCAATTCCTCTGCTCCATATTCAGGATAAGCTTGCGAGTACTCGAGCGGTTTTTCCGGCATTTGTGGCATCATCGGTCCTTGTGTTTCCATAGGTGGTTGTAGATCTTGTAATGTCGGTAAACCAGTTGTCTCTTCTGGGCCACCTGTGATGCCTATCTTCAGGGCCTGTGTCAAAGCTCTGTCTATCTCTTCTGGGCCAAAACCTTCTTTCCTCAGCACGTCTATCATTTCTGGTTCAGAAAATCCTTTGCTACTTAATTCTCTCACTCTATCGGTAGGGATAAACCCCTTACCCATCCTCGAGAGTTCTTCTTCTTTGCCACCGAAGAGTTTAACCATATTCTTTCACTAACAATAAAAATTCTAATTTCTCTCAATTTATATTTATCACGTTGTCGTTTGTTTTTTTTCAGCGAGTCTATCTTCGATCATTCTAGTTACTTCATCCTTCGTCGTGAACCTAGATTTTATTGGGTTGTATATGTCTAGAAGAGTTTCCAGTTCTTTTACTTCAGCTTTTTTTGCTGTCTTGTCGAGGTTCTTGTTTATCTTTAAAATTTCAGAACGAACCTCAGATAAGTTATCAGTGACAGCTTTTATATCGACAGAAATCTGTTCAAAACTTTTTCTCAACCTGTCTATTTCATCTATGATTTTTTCTTCTAAAGCACCTATCCTTAATTCAACTCCATCCAGTCTTTGTTCTAGTGCCCTTATTCTTCTCGTGTTTGTGTTAATCATGGTAGCAGCTTGGACACTGAGTGTTTGTATATCGTCAGGGGTATTTTTTTCGAAGACCATGGTACCAATAGTAATTTTGTTTTGATTTGTAATAAAGCTTAACTAGAAATCAATTTTAACTAAGAAGAAGAAAATATCTCTTAGGTGTAGTTTTTGGTCTGTGAGTTCGAAGTTAGAGATAATCTAATGAGAGTAAATTGTGCTAACTGTGTTTTTGGTTCGAGTATAGAAGATTTTGATGTTTGTTTTGCTAAGACAATAGACAAGATACTGCAATTCAGAAAAGTTGAGAGGATAATACTAGCTGGAGCCAGAGAATATGAGTATGATTATGAACAAATAAAATTGTTGATCGAGATAGCTGAAGTGTATGACAAGCTTGTGAACAGAGAAAAAATTTTAAGTTTTGCAAGACTCGGCAGTGAGAAATGTGAAAGGTGCTTTCCAAAACGTTTGGCAGAGTTACAATTTGTTTTAACAGAGATGCTTAGAAAGGATCCGATTGGAGCATACATAAAGATAAACAGGATGATAAGGGCAAACGCGGAAAAGGCGGAACAACAAAAACTCATGTGTAGAAAATGTTACGATTTTTACATAAAAAATGCATTGACTCCAATCAAAGAAGAATTGGAAAAAACTTCTTTGATAAAGATGGTTAAGGATAAAATATACGGTTACAAGTTGGGTGACAGGTCACTGTACAGAGAGATATTCAACCCGTTGATAAGACCTTTTTTCATGTTAACGAGATATATACCAATTCCTCCGAAGGGTGGAAGACCGTTAAAGAGGTATAAAATTAGTGGCAACATAATCGTTGAAATATTTCACGTCCCTGGAAAAGTTAGACGATTCTATCACGTATCACCACCTGAATTCAGGTTATCAGACGAAAAGTATTCTGTCATAGATTCGGCACGTAGATACTTAGCTGAACATAGACCGACAGAAGCTGAAGCCACTCAACCAGAGAGAGCAAGAGAAATTCTAACAAACATGGGTAAAGAATTGGTGAGAAGAATGTCTCTAGATATTGGACTACGGTTGACTGAGAATGAGTTGAACGAGATGGTTGATATTCTTGTTAGATACACGGCTGGTTTTGGTGTGTTGGAAGTTTTGTTAACTGATGATAAGGTACAAGACATATACATAAACTCCCCAATAGGAACGATGCCGATTTACCTTGCACACGATGATTTTGAAGAATGTGAAACTAACCTCATCCCAACAAGAGAGGATGCTGAAGGTTGGGCTACAAGGTTTAGGTTGTTGTCTGGCAGACCATTGGACGAAGCTAACCCTGTCCTGGATACAGAATTGTTCTCGCCTGGCGGAAGGGCAAGAGTTTGTGCTATAACAAGAACTCTATCACCAGAAGGTATAGGTTATGCCATTAGAAGACATAGAGAAAGACCATGGACTTATCCTTTATTCATGGATGTAAAATTCTGTGATTCATTGTTTGCTGGTTTGATGAGTTTTTTGGTAGATGGTTCTAGAGCATTATTGTTCAGCGGTGGAAGGAGTAGTGGAAAAACTTCCCTATTATCTGCCACGTTGTTAGAGATAATGAAAAAATTCAGGATCGTGACTGTGGAAGATACTTTGGAAATTCCAGTATTCCAGTTGAGGGATTTAGGTTACAACATTGAAAGGTTAAAATCTCGCTCTGTCATCACGAGAGTAGAAGCTGAGTTACCAGCAGATGAAGCATTGAGAACAGCGATAAGACTTGGTGATGCTTGTTTGATCGTGGGGGAAGTTAGAAGTACAGAAGCAAAAGCACTTTACGAGGCGATGCGTATCGGTGCTTTAACTAATGTCGTAGCTGGGACTATACATGGAGAATCTGCTTACGGTGTCTTTGACCGTGTAGTCAATGATTTAGGAGTTCCACCAACAAGCTTCAAAGCGACTGACATCATCGTGATAAGTGGAAGGTTGAGGACTGCTGATGGTTTGCATACGTTCAGGAGAGTTCTAGAAGTGACAGAAGTAAGGAAGCATTGGCAAAGAGACCCCATGGAAGAAGGCGGGTTCGTGAACTTGATGGAATACGATGCAAAAGAAGACATGTTGAAACCAACAGAGACTTTGTTGAACGGAGAATCTTTTGTTCTCAATGAAATAGCAAAAAGAGTGAAAGAATGGCATGGTAATTGGGATGCTGTCTGGAGTAATATTGAGTTGAGGGGAAAGATAAAACAAGCGATGATCGATTATGCGAGGAAGATTGGAAATAAAGAAATATTAGAGGCTGAATGGGTTTCCCCGAGTAATGAAATGTTCCACATGATTTGTGAAGAAGTTAGGAAAGAAGTTGGTTTTTTGGATTCAAAAGAAATATTCAAGAGATGGGATGAATGGTTTAAAAAGATGGTGAAATGAATGGCGTTTGCTAAAGTCTTAGGTGGAATCATTCTCGTTATTATCGTGATTGCTATTGTTTCATATTTGGTTTATGCAAATTTGATAATTCCACAACCACCTTTGCCTGAAAATAAAGCTAGACTGATAAGATATCTTACATGTTCTTTTGCTTTGTGTACTTATGGCTGCAAAACACCTGAAGTAATCGATATACTGCTTGATCCTGGTTTAGGTTGTAATGATATTTTTGATTGCAACGCCACACAACAGGGGGAACATCTATGTGGTTCAGATTATAAAATTCCATTACTGCTTAAAGATGAAGTGAATTATAACAGTAATTATTTTGTTACTGATGCAGTATTAAATGATGTTGCTAAATTCGGTAAAAAAAATATTTGGTTTGTTAGTGGTGGGTGTTATTTGAGTGTATGGAGAAATATAAAGTTGGATGGATTTGAGGTAGATTTTGGTTGTAGTGAAAATGTTTGGACACATCAACTTATGGGTACTTGTTATGGTACGCTTAGAGGTAGTGATTCATGTTCAAAGGGTAAAACAGGAACTAACCCTAATGTTAAGTATTGGGATTGGAACGTAGGTACTGGTCATTTGTGGATTGACCCAGCACTTGCTACAAATTGTGAAGAATTTACAGTAGACGAATCGATGGGTACACCAACTGGCACTAAATACTATAAAAATTGTAAATTTAGCTCAGGTTCAACCATCTACATCTGGGCCGAACCTGAATATGATACAGATGGTAATCCTGTATACTGTCCAGAGCTTGTACTTTGTACTTCTTAATTCGTAATCATTTCGTAACTCAACTATAATTTAATAGAAAACCATTTACTATATAGAATACAATGCCATTTCCCACTAGTAGAGATTTTGAACTAGAGAAAAAGAACAGTTGGTATGAAATACTTTGTGATACGCTTGGGGGTTATTTTTTTAATGTTCCAGTCAGTGAAGCGACCAAAAAAGATCTTTCTGATAAACTTGACTTCTGTAGTTTGAGAATAACTCCGAACTCTGTCTATGCATCAGCCATCATGTTAATCATCATAGGAATATTAGCCAGTTCAATATTGTTTGCATTCAAGTTTGCCATGTATGGTCTACTCATCATCTCAGCGTTCATCGGGTTTTCTTTTTATGTTCTCTACTATCCCTCCATCATCACTAGATACTACAGGATTAAAGCCTCTTCAGAACTTGTTCTATCCGTTCTATACATGACAGTTTCTTTGAGGTTAATACCAAACTTGGAGACTGCGATAAGTTTTGCAGCAGATAACCTAAAAAGTCCTATAGGTAAGGATTTGAAAAAATTAGTCTGGAACATGTCCACAGGAAGGTTGAGTGCAAATGAGTTGTTGGATGTGTTCGCTAAGAAATGGAAACAGGAGAATTTTGAGTTTTATCAAGCGATTGAGATGATAAAAACTTCTCAGCTTGAGGTCGGAGAAAAGAGAGAGAGAATGCTGGACGAGTCGATAAGAGTTTTGTTACGTGGGAACATGGAAAGGATGAAGAATTACACTACCCAGCTAAAGAGTTCTTTGACGATAATAACGATGCTCGGTGTAACTCTTCCGATACTGACGATAATCCTTTTCCCAATACTGACGATATTCATGACCGATGCAGTAAAGCCTATAATGCTCGTTATTTTCTATAACATAATACTTCCATTGATAGTTTATTACATAATGAATGATGTCTTACTATCGATGCCTTTGCAGTTTAAAGTAATCGATATATCGTTGCATCCAGATGCTCACAAAGCAGGGTATTTCCCGATTAAAATAAATAATAAGAGAATTAAGCTACCATTACTGCCTCTGGCTATTTTAATTGGAGCATTAATCGTATTTATTGGCTATTTCATCGTTTCTTTACCAACATCAGAAGCAGTCACTATGTCGAAGTTAGGAGGAGGTTTAATAATATTGTGGGGTATAAGCTCAGCGTTCATCTTCTATTCTTTCTTTTCATTCTACCGTAACTTGGAAATCAGGGATGAAATAAAAGAAATCGAGACGAGTTTTGATGACGCAGTCTTCCAGCTTGCACACATCCTTTCTACTGGACAACCCGTAGAAAAGTCTTTGGAAAAATTGGTCAACAGCATGGGGGAAATGAAGATTGTCAACTTATTCAAGAATGTTTTATCGAACATCAGGAGGTTTGGTTACACGATGAAAACGGCGTTGTTCGATGAGAAAGTCGGTGCACTAAGATACTACCCATCCCACCTGATAAGGAGTATGATGAAGATAATAGTCGATTCGTTGGAAAAAGGTGTTGTTGGGTCGGCAAAGACGATGCTCGCGATATCACAATACTTGAAGAGCGTTCATCTGGTTGAAGAACACATGAAAGAAAGTCTGGACGAAACTACGAGCGAGATGAAGTTCACGCTGTCGATGTTAGCACCGATATCTTGTGGTATTGTTGTCGGGATGGCAACGATAATGGTCTTGGTTTTATTTCAGATTACGAAAATGCTCGTGACTGTTACAGGACTATCGAGTGCTGTACCTTCTCTGGCTACGCCTGGCATGCTTGAATCTTTGGTCGACATAAAAAAGATAGTGCCTGCTGAAACGTTCCTTGTAATAGTCGGTACTTACATGATAGAAGTGATAATCTTGTTGTCAATCTTTCTGACAAGGTTAGAGCATGGCGGTGATCCTCTGGATGGATATAAACTTTTGACAAGTGGACTGATGGTGGGCATGGCGATATTTTCATTTAGTATCTTGCTAATATATTTTATATTTAGTGGAATACTTGGGATGGTGTGGCCTGGATGAGTGCATCTGAGATGCCGAATTGGATATTGACTTTGATACTGTTAATAGCATTCATAATGATACTAGTCATAATAGTGGCCAAGGGAATACCAGAGAAAGTCGCTGAAAGGTTGAAGTACGTAATTCAGGTTATCTGGGGGGCGATACCATGAAAGGCGTTACTGGAGGGATGAAGTGGTTTATAATATCCGTAATAATTGGGATAGTAGCGGTAGTACTGCTCTACATATTCATGACTGGTGCTGGTAATGCTGTGCTCGGAATCTTCCCTGGATTAATAGATGCTGCAGGTCAAATGATGTGCACTGTAATCGGTAGAGCACCTTTGATTGGAATTTTCATGAGATGTTAAAATGGTGGAGATGAAGTTGATCGCAGAGGTTGTCCTCGTCGTGATAGCGGCAGCTATCATAATATGGTACGTGATAATAAACTATCAGAACATAAGTACAGCGTTCACTATGTGGATTCAGAATTTAAAGGATATGCTGGGTATCGGATGATATGGAGAAGAAAATTGTTGCTCGCATAATAATAATCGTCATATTCATCGCTCTACTCGTTTATGTGTTATTGCAATACACTAATATCTTTCCTGAGATTTATGATCCGTTCAGTGAAAAGGTAAGGCTTGTGAGGAATTATGCGTGTAGTTTGGCGATTTGTACAAGAGGATGCGGGGATTCCATGCTAAGTAAACGTATGTGTATAGAGAGAGATCCTGGGACTGGGGGTTGTAAAAAATGGTGTCAAGATATATGCGAAGAAAACGATTGGCTTGGTGGAAAACATTGCGGTGAAAATTATCAAATAAACTTGACGTTAAAATCACAAGTAGATTTGAAGGGGGCTTATGACATCGAACCAACAAAAGATTTATCTTCATACGTATGGGATACTGAAATTGAAGATATAATCAATTTTCTCAACAGGACTGAACATTTCACTAATTTATGGGACCTTTTACCCTTCCCTAGTGCACAATGTACAAAGAGAATAACTCCACCCTATACAGCACCAAATGGAGATGGTTGTGGTTGGGCATGGGGTTTTGGGTTAATTAACTGGGAAAATGCTGCGTTTCGGTGGGGCGGTCAGTGGTACAGTATGATAGAAGGGGGCGGTGATATTATCCTAGACCCTGTAGAGGCTCACAAACTTTACAATTGCTTTCAAAAGTGGCCTAGTACTTATGATTGGCAGCGTAATACAAAAAGAGGATATTATTCCTGCGAGTTTACGGGTAGTATGAGAATATGGAGTTTTGTAGACAGTTATCCTGAAGGTTGTGCTGATGTTTCTCTTAGAGCAATAGAACCACCTTTCGCTGGAGATTTCGTACTCTGGCCAGAACCTGACAGCAGAACTATACCCCTCGAAAATCAAGACACTTTCAAGATTCAAATCACGAACAGCCTTGGTTCTGATGAACCTTTCAGTTTAAAAACAGAATCGATAGATGGAATTGATTGCACGTTTGAAGGAGATGGAACACTATACGTAGAGAATACAAAAACCAATGGTATTACAATGACTTGCACTCCAACTCTTCCTCCAAGCGGATACGGCTCATACATCGTCGTGATAACTGCAGAAGGTGGTGGGAAGAGTCGTGTAACTAAAGTGAACGTTGCAGTAACTGATTTCAGCATTGACGTAAAACCCGATTACTCTCGAGAAGCTGACGTCGGAGTACCGTTGGGATATACTGTTGAAATAGAGAACAAGTTGGGAAAAACTGCAGATTTTACAGTCTCTATATTAAGCCCAAGAGTGGATTGCTCGTTCGATAAAAATGATTGGGGCAATGTGCTAGATGGAGAAAAAAGAACAGATACGATGATTTGCAAGCCGACATCTGGTGGGACTCATGATGTCACAGTAAAGGCATCTTATGGTTCACTAGAACATGAAAAAACTGTGCAGATAATAACACCTTTATGCAGTGTTGATAGTGATGGGTTAAAGTTGAAATTCTTCAGGGGTTTGAGGGAAGTAACAGAAGTCACTTCAAGTGATGATTTCACGATTCAAGCGAGTGGTTTTTCTGGATGTAAGAATAAGTTCGTCGATTTTTACGTTAACCCAGGGATGTATGTCTCTCACCAGCAGGTTGAACCTTCTGGAAGTGAATGTAAAATTTCTAAAACTGCTGGTACTCCTGAAAGTTATGAATTCTATGCTGTCATGATTGTGAATGGTGTTGAGTACAAAACATCAGATACTACTCTTACGATTACAAAACCGAGTATTGACGCAAAAGAGGATTGTAAAAAATGGAATGATGAATGGTGTGCATTTTCTTTTCATGGTTGTAATTGGCCTTGGTATGCTGATACCATATGCGAACATTGCAAATGGGTGTTAGGGGGTGGAGGTAAGTGTACTAATACATATGATCCCCAAACTTGTTGGCAAGATCCTAAAACAGATGCATGTGCTGATTATTCTAACATTTGTTGTGCAAACAGTAAAGATTATTATTCTCCTGGACCTGAAAATGGACCGGCTTGTCTTTCACCAGACACTAATACTAACAATGAACAAAACAATTATTTTAAATGGGACCATACTGCTAATGCAAGAAATGTGTTAGTAAAAGACGGATATAGTGCAGAAATTAAATGTTCTGATTGGTTAGAAATTAAAATTTCAGATACGGGTAGACCTGTTTATGGTATTAAAATTATTGCAAAGGGTTATTCTTGGTGGTTCCATCTTTATATTCAAAATTCCACTGGGAATTGGATTACAGTAAAAAAATGGGAAGTTATAAATCCAGATCCTTACCAAGAATTTAATTACATACCAAGCCAATGGGCCTGGAATGATATAATTAGAATAAAAATTGTACCTAATACTCCAGAAGGATGTGGAGACATTACTACTTTAGATGTTGATTATATAGGTCTCTTAACTAAAGGTGGTATTCCTTATTGCACTGAAGGGAATGCAAACGATTATTACAGGACTGTTGACGACGGCAAGAATTGTTATTGGGGTTTGGATTGTCCTATCGAAAATAGTGGAGGTTGGGAATGGGAACCACCAAAATCTACTGTCATAGGACCTTTGACTGATGTAGGATGTGATTGTAGCAGTGGTTCATGTGGAAACGGATACTGTGAATTCAAAGACATAAATAAGGAAACTTTCTGTTATTATGGTGTGAGGTGTATGCACGGAGGATGGAATTCACCTCCTGGCAATGTAGTCAAATGTGATCCTGGTAAATGTAGATATAATGGTTGTGAAGTATAATTTATATTATAGACAAATGTGAAGTCGGAGAAACTTGTAAATACGATGGTTGTAGTTGATGTGAATGCCAGAGATGAAAGCTATCTTTTATATCATATGTGCAATAATCCTCTTGGCAATAATGTTTATTTTTTACCTTATAACTTATTCGAAAATGAAGGATATACGTCGTTATCTTTTTGAACTAGTCGAGATTATAAGATGTAGGTTTGAAATGGGTGTTTGTCTTTCACTATATCCTAACCCTGCATCACCAGGAGAAGATGTTGAAGCAACAATACGTACTCAAATCTTTTATAACAATCAGAAGGTGTGTTTAATAAAAAATTATATGGATTTTGTAAATAGTTGTAAGATTACTAGCGAAAAATGTAAGATAATTATTCCTAAAGATGAAGTAAAACCGGGTATTTATTATGCTTTCATAGACGGTCAAGGTGATTGTGAAAGTGATGTGAGACCATCATCAGTAGAACCTAAGAGTAAAGACACTGAATTGAGAACTCTGACTCCTATTTTTTAGTTTATGTACCGTGAATAAGAAGATGTAAAATATATCTTGATGAATGAGAGAAATATTACTATGAAAGGAATTGCAACTGAAACTATCGCAAAAATGTTAATCGTCGTAATAGTGGTGGCTATCGTCGTTGTTATACTCTACTTGTATGTCGTTCACTCATCTTTGGGTGAGGCAGTATGTAGAGGGTTGATGACGACATGGTGTGGAAGTTGTGAAATGACAAAAACAGACAGTACTTATTCAGGTGGATCAAAAATGAGTGATAGGTTGAAAAAGTGTATTGATGATTATGGCTTTGCTACTAAGCGTGATAGCTGTGTTGATGCTGAGAACGATTGCAAGGGTTTCATACCTCAGAAGACAACTTAATGTTTATAAAAAATAATTTTATAATATGATGACTAAAGGTTCAGAAACAATATGGCTTTTTTTTTTCATAGCAATTGGTTTATTTTTAATACTGTTCTTTTTCTTAGTGCTTCCAAAAATAGCGGATGTTGGATGTAGACAGTCACAGATGGATGATTTGAGTAGAGTGTTGAGGGAATTGGATAATTTTGAAAGGATGAATACAACACTTCAGCCTGGTAGTTATAACATCCTTCCAGAACCATTCACAGTGAGGACATCTTGTACATCAAAAATAAAGTATGATCCTAGCGGGCTTGTGATAGTAATATGGAATGATGGTATAACTGAAAAAATACCTACTAATGCTACGTGGAAGATGGAAGATGGGAATGATACGTCCTTGACAGAGGGGAGTTGGGATATGAGAGTTTCCCTAAAGAGCGTCGTAGCAATATCACAAGGAACGTCAGCATAATAACTGTAACTATGAAAGCAATAATATATCATAATAAAAAATAATTATTGTATGCATTCAAGAGCAATGTCAAAGTGGACGATAGAATTATTCCTATGTATTGTCGTGGTTGTGGCAGGGATGATCATAGTTTTAGTGGTCATACCAGGAATTTTTATCCCGAAGCTTTGTTCAGTAGGACAGGTAGAAGAGATCCAAAAGATTGAAAACAAAGTCAAAGAAATAAAAGGTAAACCTGGGTATGAGGTAGTTTATTTTGAAGTAAAGAAAGAGTGTGTCGAATATATTGAATCTGGTGGGAATATATTGAATGTAAAATACAAAATTGTTAATGACACGATTAAATACCCAACTGACAACACAACGTTTGAATTTAATTGGAATTTTGAAGAAAAACAATTAAGACCTGATAACTATCCTTTGAAAGTTTTTGCAGACAGAGTTGAATTAATGGGGGGAAGTGAATGAGTTTAACAGCGAATGATATTATCATAATCACCGTAGCCACGATACTCACGTTGATAACCATAATACTAGTGATATGGGAAGCTGAGAAACAGATGTACGTGTACGGCTTGAGGCCATCTGAATCCACGTCGACGGATATGGCTGGTTTGATGACGTTAGCACGTGGTCTATCAGGAAATGTGGAGAACATAAAATACGAGAATGTCACAAGAAATGTTCTTTACGACGTGACGATAAAGAATAAAATTGTATGCGTGAAGAGTGTTGCCCGTTACACTTCATCGGATTGTTCGTCTTCTGCCTTTGACGTCCAGAATAAGTTGAGTATAGCAAATGCCAGTGGTTTCACGTTCGAGATGGATAAGAATGATATGGATATTACTAGTATCTTGCTGACAAAAACTGGAGGTATTTAATGGTAAGACTGAGTATACCCTCGTTAATAATGATAATAGTTGGTTATGCTTTTTTGATAGGCATGTTACTGTTTATCTTGGACAGATACTTGGATATGAGAGTTGTGTCATACACGGCTGATGCTCAAAGACATGCTAATAACTTGTTGCATCTTGTGTTAAATTCTAAACTCATCACCAAAGAAAAGTTGATTATAGATAAGAATGAGTTAGATAAATACGATGAGAATAACTGGTTTTCTTATCCGATGAATAGTGATAGAAAAGATTGGGAAGGTAGCAATGAGATAATAGAGTATGATTACAACTTCAGCGTTAGAGAGTTTGGAGGATATAAACACCAGTTCGGAAACCTTATCTTCAACATGAATAATCCCTGTTATTTTGATTACCAGAGGATTAAAGGATATTTAGAAATGCCTGTTTCGGTATACCACGTGAATGATGAGTACAGACCTGGAATTGCAAATTTAACTTTGATGAAAACTCCACTGGCCGAACTCTGTTTTTGGATATCACAATCATCCTTGAGGTTAGAGGAAAAATACGATGATGAAATCTTGAAATCGATTCGTGTAGGGCCAGAAGTGACATCGATAGTATTCGATAATGCTGGCTACATATGCATGAATGTAAACGGTAAATGGGTATGCAAGAGTTTCTATCATGAATCATACCAGATTAGAATATGTGAGACGGACGAGTCGATACCATGTGAAATTTTACCCAATATATCGAACGAACCGATATTATTAAAGAGTGGATGTAAAGCTATCAGCATAAAGGCCACTAAAAATGGTTTTATAGATGTTATCATCCCAAAGATGTGATAGTCTATGATAAAAAAAGGACAGTTTGGTGGTTTAATTGGAGAATTCGCTATTGCCGTTTTTGTAGTCCTGTTTGTCATAATTTTTATAGTCGCTTTTAAAATACACGTCACGCAAGCGATGGTTGACTATTACCTGTGGAATAAGGAATACGATATACCCATGGCTTTGTTCTCGATTGACGTAGACAAAGACCCGACAGAAAAAACTGAGTATGAAAGTTCTGCTATATTTTTGAGCAGATTACATTATGCAGATATCCTTGATGAAGATAAGACTAGTTTAAAAAACCAATTGAACCCGATCTTGGACAAATGGTCTAAAGGTGTTAACCAGTACACGTTAACTTTTGATAAAACAATCCTCCAAAATATGAATGAATGTATATGTAAGCCAACCCGAGATATTAGTGGTTGGTTATATGGAAAATGTACAGATGAATGTAAAGAATCAACACGAGGAAAGGATTGTTGGGCTCTAGATTATGCTGGTTATTCGGCAGGTCAAGTAATTGAATATGTGGATCACGGAGAAGTAACAAGGTCATACACTTGTTGGGGTTCCACGAAACTATCAAATGTAGGTCTTTATCCACTTCCAGTCGTTTTTAACGGTACTCAAAGAACATTGACTTTGAGTTTTCAAGTGTTGAGTGGGTGAAAGGATGAGCAAAGGAGCCATCGGCATGATAGCATTCATCATTATATTAGGTCTAATACTCCTTGTCGAATATTTTGTAGTCAGTTACCTCGTTAGGTTCGAGTACGTTGTCGGAAGGTTCATGTCTGAAGTACCTGTGTTATCAGAAGCAGACAAGGTAGAAACTTATGTCAGGTCTTTCCAAGGAGCAGTTGAGTTGTCTTTGTTGCAGGGATTATACGAAACAAAGGATCAGAGTCAAGGTTTATGGTATGATTATGGTTCTAACATACCAGATTTAAACACGATTGAAGGAATTATAATCCAGAAGACTGAAGCCAATGTAAAACAATATCTAACTGAATACGTTTCATTTGCTAACAATAATGCAATAGAGATGGAATTATCCGATCCTTCTGCGATCAGTGGAGGAAATATTCCATTAGATAGATGGGAAGATCGTTCAGTTTCGATTGAATTCTCTGGCATCGCATTCATCGGAAGAAAAGGCGATTTAGAAATTAACCGTGAATTCCATCCGAGTGGAAGAGTTAGGACACAATTTAAGAGAGTTTGGGATTTAACGAACAACCTCATTGCAAGCGATGAAATCGGTAATAAAACAAGAGAAAAAATAAACGGAATATCAGAGAACGATTGTAACATGAATAAAGCGAAAAGTTTAGTGGAGGAAGCATTGAAAAACGAAGAAACAACGTTTAATGAAAACGAAGAAAATAAGAACAATAAAATTAATATTGAATTGATTCTTGAAAATATTGGAGTCACACCAATTTTTGTTGATAGTACTTTCAGCTATTGTAAAGTCAGCGCCACTGTGAAGGTTACGATGGAAGATGAGATGTACAAATATCCAGTGTATGATGGTTCTGGAGTGATAGAGGATTATCTTGGCTTGATATACAGAATAAGGACCGGCAACTGATAAAAAAGTTAATTAATTACAAAAAAAGAAAATAAACAATATGAACAAAGGAATTGCCACTCAAACGATTCTGTTGATACTCATCGGTATAATAGTCGTGGGGATATTAGTTTATGTTATATACAGAACTGTCTTGAACCCATCAATACCAGCAGAAGAATGCAGAGCTAGATATATAAGTGCGTGTACCCAGTGTAAAAATATGGGGTTTACCACTCATTTTCCAATCCCAGAAGAACTTTATGATACAACTAAATGTGCAAAAGGTATTTTTGCTGTTTGGTCTAATAATTATAATTGTGATGAGGGTAATACTATAACAGATTGTAAAGCGTTAGGTGTAGAATAAACATATGTAATGGGATGAATCGTTCAGTTCAAAGGATTATCAATCAATTAAATATTTATTAGGGGAAAAGAAAATGAATATCATGAGAAAAGGAATAGCAACTGAAACGATTCTTCTGTTGTTGATTGGGATAGTGGTGGCAGGGATTCTGATATTTATGGTTTACAGGTATTTGATAAGTGCGCCTTTGAGTGAAGTGGAATGCAAAGCAAGGATGGTTTCATGGTGTACTTTGTGCAAGAATTCAGAATGGAAAAGCACAATAAAATTAGGTGATGAGTTATCAGCTTGTTTAGAAACCTATTCAGGGATTACATTAGATGGAAAAACTGATTGTAGGAATGTGGCGTTAACATCGTTCCAAAGCTATGCCTGTGGAAGTTACATACCATTAGATTGATCATTTTTTACTTAATTATAAAAATATTTATTAAGGGAAAAGAAAATGAATATCATGAGAAAAGGAATAGCAACTGAAACGATTCTTCTGTTGTTGATTGGGATAGTGGTGGCAGGGATTCTGATATTTATGGTTTACAGGTATTTGATAAGTGCGCCTTTGAGT